>Ga0082335_1005747_pt1 | contig 16757 bp, 16 predicted proteins | sample Subgrocontami58m_FD_72375 | JGI IMG/M metagenome (GOLD analysis project Ga0082335, IMG submission 72375) | Subsurface groundwater microbial communities from S. Glens Falls, New York, USA - GMW37 contaminated, 5.8 m (SPADES assembly) (version 2) ... | reverse complement strand
GAGGCGCCGCGCGAGGCGCTGACGGTGGGGATCGCCGACCTCCTCGACTCGCGTCGCGTCGTCCTGCTTGCGACGGGGGCGCACAAGGCGTCGATCGTCGCGCGGGCGCTGGGCGGGGCGGTGGAGGCCTCCTGCCCCGCCTCGTTCCTGCAGCTCCATCTCGGCGTGACGGTGCTGCTCGACGCCTCGGCTGCGTCCGGGCTCGGCTCCCTGGCGTAATCGCTCATCGCCGCGTGGCGTTGGAGAGTTCCATGGTCCTCAGACCTTCTGGAACTCCCTCGAGAAGACATGTTCGAATGACAGTTCCAGGCATGCCCTCACCTCGACCAGCGTGGGATTCGGACGCCCTATGCGCAGATCACCTTCGCGAGGGTCGTCATGGCTCGGTGAAGGCTCTCCGAGCGCTTCCGGGCAACGAGCGGATTCCAGTGGTTGCGAACGAACTCGGACATGAGGGGCAGGTAGCCTTTGCCAACCACGCCCTTGCTCCCCAACGACAAGGTCGACTCGGCGACTCATGCCTTCGCCTTGTCGAACAGGTGGAGTTGCCCTGGTTCCGTCCGTGGCAGGATTGCCTCCGATGCAGGGATCCCCGCTCTCATCAGGCGAACGATTTCCGGCACGGACGCCCCTTCCGTGATTCTTGATCCTTCCGAGGCGGGTTGCACAAGAAGGACTTCATCGGGTGGGATGCCTGGGTCGGTCAGCAGTTCCGTGCTGTGCGTGGACAGGATGACCTGCCGTCCCTGTCCAGCCGTCTGCGCCCGATGAATGAACGGTGCGAGCCGCCTCACGATCGCCGGATGGAGGGAGAGCTCCGGCTCCTCGAGGAGGAGTGGTCCTGCCGGCTCCTGGAGGGACCACAGCAGACCAATGAGGCGCAAGGTGCCGTCCGAGAATTGCGATTCATTCTGATAGGCGCCGTGAGGTCGCCAGTGCTCGAAGCGAACTCGCAGGTGGGGTCTGCCGTGCTCGTCGATCCACAGTTCCAGGTCCTTCATCTGCGGCGCGACAATCTTGAGGACCTTCTGGATCCTCGAGAGCCTTCCCCGTCGTGTGGAAGTTGGCGTGTTGCGGATGCGGTCGAGGAGGTCTCTTCCGAACGGGTCGAGGCCGATTCCATTGGCGCGTGGTGACTGTTGCTCCCGGACAAGCTGTGGGACCAGGTGAAGGTAGGAGATGCTGCGGAAGAACTCCACCAATTCACGGAAGCGGCGATTCTCGGCAACCTGTTGGATCGAAGATTGGAAGAGTCGCTCGGGATCCCCGCGATCCTTCTCGTCGGGGCGATCGAGGAGGACTTCAGCGGCCGAGCCATCGGCGACCCGTTGGACCCTCTCCGAGGCGATCACCGGGCGCGAATCGCGCTGGGAGACGGGTCGCAGCCCGATCTGGTACGTCCAACCATCATGGTTGTCGGTGTGTACCTCGACGCGAATTCCGACCTCAACATTTTTGCGCGCGTAGAGCGTCCGCACACGAGGCATGCCGTCTCGCTGATCGATCGCCTTCCCGAGGCCTCCGCCATCGCTCGCAAGGTCCTTCAGGAACCGGAATGCGTCCAGAAAGTTGGACTTTCCGGACGCTGCCGGACCAACGAGGAACACGCGACCGCCCAAGGCAACGCTGGCGGCCTTGAAGTTCTTCCAGTTCGTCAGTTCAATCCGGGCGAAGCGCACCTTCGGGGTCCATCCAATTTCAGCGGGGCAGATCCTTGTCCGAAGGCCCGGATTCTAGCATGGCCCGCACGGGGCGACCACGTGGGAGCCACCCTCGAGTCGCGCTCGAGAATGAATCGCGCCCGTCACAAGAGTGCCGTTTGCGATCCTATCGGGAGACTCCTGGTGCGTCAACGAGTCCGCCCATGTCAGGGCCAAGCGCCTCCGCAGACGGTCTCTGACCCCGAGAGGCGCTGACGGTTGGGATCGCCGACCTCCTCGACGCTCGGCGCGTCGTCCTGCTCGCGACGGGGGTGCACAAGGCGCCGATCGTCGCGCGGGCGCTGGGCGGGGCGGTGGAGGCCTCCTGCCCCGCCTCGTTCCTGCAGCTCCACCTCGACACGACGGTGCTGCTCGATACCGCCGCGGCCTCAAAGTGCGTGCGCGAGATCCAGGGCTGACCTGCTACCTCCGCGAGGCGTAGCATGTGTGGCTCCTGCCACCTTTGCCGATCTGACACGGGAGTCCGCTCGTCTAAGATTCCATCAAGGCCCGGAAAGAACCGGGGAGGTCGAGGCGCCGCGAAGCGGCGCCTCGACCTCCCCGGTTCACCCCCACGCGCGTGGGGACGGCTCGGGGAGATTCGGATCAAGGAACCCGCCGTACGGTTCACCCCCACGCGCGTGGGGACGGCGAAAGCCAGCTAGCCCGCTCCACCCCCGCCTGCGGTTCACCCCCACGCGCGTGGGGACGGCCGCGAGACGTACGGGGAGATGTTCGACCGCTACGGTTCACCCCCACGCGCGTGGGGACGGCGGCGTCTTCCAACCTTTCGCCCATGACGCGGGCGGTTCACCCCCACGCGCGTGGGGACGGCCAACCTCGTAGGATTCGATTTGAGCGGGGTATCGGTTCACCCCCACGCGCGTGGGGACGGCCGTGGCGATCGAGGAGTGCATCGAGGTGCTCGCGGTTCACCCCCACGCGCGTGGGGACGGCGCCAGAGGACTTCACCGGAGCGGGTGTCTGGTCGGTTCACCCCCACGCGCGTGGGGACGGCTATACCCTGTCGGGTGAAGAGGATTGAATCTGCGGTTCACCCCCACGCGCGTGGGGACGGCGTCTAACTGAATCGGATGTACATGGCGCTCATCGGTTCACCCCCACGCGCGTGGGGACGGCCTCTCCCGCTATGTCGTGGACGGAGAGCTTGACGGTTCACCCCCACGCGCGTGGGGACGGCGCGCACAGACCCACTTGATGCCGAGCGACCTGCGGTTCACCCCCACGCGCGTGGGGACGGCCCGCCCGTGCGCCTCGGACGCGAGACGCTCAACGGTTCACCCCCACGCGCGTGGGGACGGCCTCTGGGAGGAAGGCACGCACCACTGGCATTGCGGTTCACCCCCACGCGCGTGGGGACGGCTCCTTGTCCTTCGACGTGCGATCTTGTACTCGCGGTTCACCCCCACGCGCGTGGGGACGGCAGGAAACGGACGCGAACCTTGAGCGAGGCGACCGGTTCACCCCCACGCGCGTGGGGACGGCGTTGCTCGTCACAGACGAGCATCATGTTGCTGCGGTTCACCCCCACGCGCGTGGGGACGGCCTGGCCCTTGTGCGAGGGGCCGGACGTGGTTTCGGTTCACCCCCACGCGCGTGGGGACGGCGCGTCGGGGCTGATCGCGCTTTCCTCGATGGACGGTTCACCCCCACGCGCGTGGGGACGGCCACGGCCGGCCTGGCGCGCGTGCGGGCCGCCCTCGGTTCACCCCCACGCGCGTGGGGACGGCGGGGACCTCGACGTAGGGACCCCCGATCACGCCGGTTCACCCCCACGCGCGTGGGGACGGCGCCAGCTTGCGCCTCCGTCCCCCTCGCCTTCTCGGTTCACCCCCACGCGCGTGGGGACGGCGCACCTACTCCGACGGTCTTCTCTCGCATGTGCGGTTCACCCCCACGCGCGTGGGGACGGCGATCCCTTCGCGGGGTACGTGGGGAGCAGCTCCGGTTCACCCCCACGCGCGTGGGGACGGCGGACTGACGAACGCGAGCGGCTTGCGCGGCTGCGGTTCACCCCCACGCGCGTGGGGACGGCCGTCGCGTGGACGCCATGGGCGAGGGTGTTCTCGGTTCACCCCCACGCGCGTGGGGACGGCCGCACGGGGCTGGCCGCACGTCAGGACGTCCACGGTTCACCCCCACGCGCGTGGGGACGGCGGCTACGGCGGCCGCGGGGAGCCTGGGAGGCTCGGTTCACCCCCACGCGCGTGGGGACGGCGCGGTGTCTGGGACGGACGCGCCTCCGTCACCCGGTTCACCCCCACGCGCGTGGGGACGGCGACTGCGTATCCGAGCGCGACGCGGAACCACTTCGGTTCACCCCCACGCGCGTGGGGACGGCGACTCGTCGATACCGGAAAGCGCGTTGCACACCGGTTCACCCCCACGCGCGTGGGGACGGCGGCTTTCGGTTCTTCCATCGGGCCTTGGCTCCCGGTTCACCCCCACGCGCGTGGGGACGGCTGGCGCTCGGCCTGCTCGGCGGCTTGGTCGTCCGGTTCACCCCCACGCGCGTGGGGACGGCGCAGGAAGACTGCTTGCACGCTGACTCCGCTAGCGGTTCACCCCCACGCGCGTGGGGACGGCCTCGAGGAAGCGTGGCGCGTCGTCGATGCCCTCGGTTCACCCCCACGCGCGTGGGGACGGCTCAGGACCATGCGGCCGGGTCCGTACGCGATCTCGGTTCACCCCCACGCGCGTGGGGACGGCGCAGCGTGGTGCATGGCGAAGTCGGCGGGAGGCGGTTCCCCCCCACGCGCGTGGGGACGGCGCCACCTCCCTCGTCGTCGACAACGCGGCCTACGGTTCACCCCCACGCGCGTGGGGACGGCCTCGATCCCGCCTACCAACGCGACTACGATACCGGTTCACCCCCACGCGCGTGGGGACGGCACGGGGACGGTGATCGCGGGGAACTCCGTCATCGGTTCACCCCCACGCGCGTGGGGACGGCGTGCGCGACTTCACCTCTGGTATCGAGTGCGTCGGTTCACCCCCACGCGCGTGGGGACGGCACTGGAAAGGACCGCTTCTAGGGCACTCTGACGAGGAGGAGCCCCTCGAAGTCCTCGACCCGACGACTGCCCTTCCCGGACGATCGGACGGCGAAACCCTGCTCGGTGTTCGATGAGAATATCAGAGTTGCAGCTCCCTCGCCAAGCCGACGGCAGACCCTCTCCCAAAGGGTGTCCCGAACCATTGCCGACAGGGTTCCGACGAAGACACCGGCCCGGGGCTCAAGCATCCAGCGCGTCAGGTCCCCGCGAAGTGTCGTCGGGACCCGTTCGAGGATCATCACCACCATGGGGAACTCCATCCGGTTCCGAGTGATTCACGCCGCCCGGGACATCGCCGTTCTTGGGGTCCCACAGCCCCCCCGGGCGCCCTTCGTCGCTGGCATACGGATCGTCGACTTCGGCATCCTGCCGCTCTCCCACCGCAAGGACTCGGTAGATGTCGGGGACGATGCGCATGAGGAGCTTCCCCCCGCAGAAGGCGTCACGGCACGCCAGTCGTACCCGGCGATCGATGCCTTCGACGCTTTGCGCGGTCTCGCGGAAGGCGAGGGGTATCGTCAACTCGGCCTTGTACAGGTCCGCGATGTCGTATACGAACGAGAGCATCTTGCCCGTGTGAATGAAACCGAGCGCGGGCGAAAAGCCCGCCGACACAATGCCAGCGTGCACGATGCCGTAGAGGCAGCTATTCGCCACCGAGAGAGCCCGGTTCACCGGGTCCGTGTCGCCCCACGACCCGCGGCGGAACTCCCGGCCACTCCAGGCCACGCCCGTCTCCTTGGATGCGTGCGCATACGCCTCGCGGACGCGGATTCCTTCCCGACCGCGGAGCTGCTGCAGCGTCAACCCCTCGGGCACCGGCTCGGCGAACCGGATGCGGTACATGCGGAAGACGACCTCGAGGTGTCGTGTGGAGTCCGCCCAGAGACGTGCTTGGCGGAGGAGGTTCCGGGCGTCCCGGGTCTCCCCCAGGCCCAGAGCATAGAACCTCACGCCCTGCTCGCCGCACCAAGCGACCAGGCAGCCGTTGTCGGCGAGCGTCGTGACCGCTGCGTGCGTGATCGACACCCCGGGCCCGAGCATCATGAGCGCGAGCGCGGCGCACGGGACCGGGACCTTGCCATTCGCATCATGGATGGCAACGGCCTTGTCCTCCTGGTCGATCTTGCAGTGCTCGACGTAGAGGTAACTCCACCCGTCACGGAACTTCGGCAGGAGGTGGAGGTCCTTCATCCGCAGAGGCACCGACCGGGGAGACCGAGAGGAGGCCGTGGCCGAACGCCTTTCCTGGCCCGATGCCACACCGCAGGGCCTCCCGGAACTTATCGGCATCCAGCACGCGAAGATGCCCCTCAAAGAGCACGGAGCCGAAGACGAGCTCGGCGCTACGCCCGCCGGTGGTGCGGTCGGACACGACCCGCACGGCTCCGGGACCCGGCATCTCGAACCCGCCGGGCTCTGCCTTTCTGGCGAGCCACTCGTACTGCTCCTCCTCGCGCAACAATTGCACCCGCCTGCCGCATCCTCGGCCGCGGTCCTCGATCTTCCGGGTCGGGTTGGCACGCAGACGGAATCTGAGGACGCTGCCCGCGCGGATCCGCCCCCAGAGGGGCTCCAGCGGACGACAGGCGGGGTTCTCTCGGTCTGCATCGGGGCCGAGGAGGTAGCCCTCGGGGAGCGTGGACCAGTCTGGGGAGATCTTAGACTGCACGAGCACATGGGTCTCGCCCGCGGAGGCGAGGACGTCGAGCCGGTAGAGGACCTGGAAGGAAACGCGAGCCCGAGCGGGATCTTCGGCCTGGGGGAAGCCCGACATGACGGTCCGGTGCATCTGCCGGCAGTCGCCCAGGTCCCGTCGGACGGCGCCTTGACGCGGGTCGAGGATCAAACGCGAAAGAAACACAGTGCATCCTTCGGAGGCTAGGGGGCAGCAGGGCGCATCGCTTCGCGCAACGCCACGAGCGAAGTCAGCGACATATCCGTGGGCAGGAGGGTGAGATCGTCGGGCGCGATCCACGCGGTCTTCACGAAGCGCCGTGCGAAGTGGCGCGCGTGGAGGCGAAACGACAGCGGGTGGTCCTGGCGTGGCTCGCCCTCGTCGCGAGCGCACTCGAGGACGAGGCGAACGTTCTCGTTGGGCCGGGCGTGGCTCGGCCAGAGCGCCGCGCGGAGGGCGACCTCTGGATCCATCGAGACGAGGCCCGCTCGCACGGGGAGCGACGGCGGGCACGCTCGTCGCCCCAGGAAGATCGGCCAGCGAGGTGAGCCGAGGGCGTGATCGACCTCGGCCGCGAGCGCCTCATCTTCGAAGCCGAGGGCGACGAGGAAGCTCGCGTCGGTGAGGTAGGCCCGCCGCGTAATGACGGGATCGTCGGTCCCGTGTACGCGGTGTTCCACGCCGGCGAAGCGGCCCGCGCCGGCGGTGTGGTAATCGACCAGCGTTCCCCCCTCACGATCGACGCGCACGCCCATTCGAGCCATCGCCAGCGCGGCGAGGCGCGCGTCATCGTCGCGCGGCATCCCCAGCGCCGCGGCGACGACGCCGAGGACGCCGCTCTTCGAGGGTTCGCGCTCCGTGTCGCGCTCGGGGAAGCGGCTACGCGTTCCCCACGCCTGGAGCGGCCCTTCCAGGCGAAGGAGGACGCTTTTCATGCCGTCCCCCCGAAGGCCGCCGCCGTCGCAGCCTGCACGAGCGCGTCGAGCGACGTGCGGTGGTGGGCCTCGGGCGCCTTCTCCGTGAACGTCTTCGCCAGCGTCCCGTCCGGATCGACGACGCAGAACGAGAGGTCCTTCCGTCCCTCGATGCCATAGACGCCATCGAGCGCGGCGAGGAGCTTGCTCAGCTTCACCACGGACTGGCCGACCAGGTCGCCGTGATCGCCCGTCTTGGGGCGCACGGGATCGACAAAGGCGTTGGCCAGCGACCGCGGGGCGCCGCCGTCCCGCACGACGGTGAGGATGAAAGACGGCGGGTTGTGGGCAGCCATGGAGTTCTGCTTGCCGCTCGGGATGGCGAGCACCGCGGCGCGAATGAACGCCGCGAACGTCTTCTTTGCCTGCTTCTTGGCGTCGGCGTCGTCGCCCAGATTCCGAGTGAGATCGTTCACATCGAGGACCAGGTAGCGATAGAAGCACGCAGAGTTGAAGGGGATCGTCCCCATCATGTCGCTCCCCGCCGTGTCCTCGGGCTTGAGATCGTCGATGGCCGTGTAGAAGTCGAATTCCATCGAGACGCGGTGAGTGGATACGGCGTGCGCGACCTGGCAGGCGGCGTCCACGTTCCACTCGGGCGCGTCGGCGATCATGCGACCGAAGAGCCCGAGCTCCGGCGTGCGGGAGCCGTCCGCGAGGAGCTGCTCGATCTGCTTGCGGAGTTCGACGGGGACCTCATCCTTGGCCTCGGACTTCTCCTGTTTCTTCGACTTGGGCTTCGCCTTCGCAGCCGTCTCGGGTTTGGGCTCCTCCGCCTTCGCGGGAGGAGGCGCCAGGGCGTCGAGGTGCCCGCTCACGAGCAATGCCAGCTCCTCGACGATGCGCGACGGAAGGAAGAGGAGGTACTGCGTCTTCCAGACCTGATGGTCCCCTTCGGGCTTGAGCTCTGCCGTGAGCTTCGCGCCGCCGAGCGCCCGGACGACAGTCTGCTTGGCGCGATCGGGATCGATCTTCGCGATCGCGACCACGCGCTCTGAGACGGCCTCGACGAGCCGCTTCGTGCGGATCGCCCATTCTTTCTCGTCGAGGAGCTGGTGCGTGACGAACGCCTCGCGGATCGCGCGCTTGTAGCACTGGCTGGAGATGCGGGCCCGGCGCACGCCTCCCAGATCGCAGTCCTTCGGCGAGCCGGTGTCGTCGCGGTTCAGGTTGGATGGGGCGAAGTTCTGCAGGATATGGAGTTCGAGCTTCATCATGGGTTCTCTCCTTCGGTCTTGAGGGCGTCGTAGGGCGTCTTCCAGAAGTCGCGTGCGAGGCGACGCTGAACGTGACGGGTCTGATGTCGCCAGTCGAGCACGTCGTGGAGCAGGCGCTCCCAGTCGAGGGGCTTCTCCTTGGCTCGCGCGAGCGAGACGGCGTGGCGGAGATGGTTCGGGAGGTCCTCGGCATCGGCGTCGAGCAGCGCGACAAACCGTCCGCGGAGGCTCTCGTTGTCGCCGCCGGTGGGGCCTTCCTGATCGCCGTTGATGGCGCGGAAGGCGTGCCCGAGGCTTCCGCCGCCCGGCTCGGGGTGGAGCGCGAAGAGCGCGCCGACGAGGAAGAATGCGCGGTCGCGATAGAGGTTCTCCGTCGGCGCCAGGAAGGGGACGACGTGGGGGCAGGCCGCGACGGCCATCCCGTTCGGATCTTGCAGGCTGGCGCGGAGCGCAGCGAGCGCGCCACGGTTCTCCTCGTCCGCGAGGCGTCGAAGGTGTGCCACGAAGGCGGTCACGCGGTCGGCGTGCGGCGTGCGGGCACTGGCGGGGCCAGCTTGTGGGTCGGTCATGCGGATGCTCCTTCCCGGGGCGACGTGGAAGCAAGCTGGGGAGAAAGCTCGGCGAGTTCCCTTGCGAGGTGGCGCTCGGCTTGAGCGCAGGCTTGCAGGGCGCGAGCGTTCGTACCGAGCTGCTGAGCGGCTTCGGCGAGGGCGCGACGGGCGCAGTCGCGCGACGTCACCTTCCACGCCGCAAGGACCACCTCGACGCTCGCGCTGGTCCCGATGTCATGGAGAAGTTCGTCGAAGCGGGCTCCGAGCGCGGCCCAGTAGCGCGGCTTCGCGTCCAATCGGTCGACGAGCGCGCCGATGTCTTTCTTGTCGGGGCTGCGATCCCCCGACGCGAGCGCGAAGCGCGCCAGGAGCCAGACGCTCCCCTTGAGGGCCTTCTCCGCGTCCTCGGCGGCCGCGAGGGCGTTGCGAACGACGTCGAGCCGCTCCGCGTCGGTGAGCAGTGTCAGCGGCAGCGGCATGTGCTCGGCGCGCCAGAGCCCGATCGCAGCCTGGCTGCTGGCGAGCCCGTAGAGGTCGAGCGTGAAACGACGCTCGCGCTTGAGCATGTCCCGTTCGACGAGCATCGCCATCTGCGAACAGACCGCGGGGCGACGGTGCCCTTCCTTCGCATCGGTCGCCTGGAACAAGACAGTGCAGTCACGCCACGGGCTTCGATCCGGGTCAAACCGGACGGCCTCCGGACCCCGCTTCGGATCGCGAACGAAGGTGGCGTGCATCGGCTCGATCCACTCGCCTTTCGGTTGGACGCCGACTCCGGTGATGGCGCTGGTCACGAGGGTCTCTGGACCGGTCCCCTGCCACACGAGCTCCACTCGGCGAGATTGCCAGGTGAGGGCATCGAGCCAGCCTTGTACCGCGCGCTCCACGCGCGGTGCCGCCGTCTCTTGCTCCCAGGAGGGTGCGTCGGCGGCGGTGCTGGGAATCGGGCGGTCTGGCTCGATCACGAGGAGATTGAGGAGGAGGGTCCGATGGACCGATTCCTCGCGTGCCAGCACGACCGCGCCAGCGCGCAGCGGGCACTGCTTCGCGGAACCCGAGAAGTTGCGGATCTTGCCCCCTGGCCCAAAACCCTGGAAGCCGAGGATTGCGCGCACGGCCTCTCCGGGTGTGAGGCCGCGCTCATCGCCGCCGTGCTCAAGTAGGCTGACCGGCCCACGCGCGTAGGTCGAGCACTCGACTGCAAGACGCCGAGACGGAATGACCTCTGCTTCCTTCCCCTTCATCTCGGCAAGCAGCGCGTCCGCGAGTCGCGGCACCTGATGGAACGGCCGCTCTGCGTCAAAGAGATCGAATCGATGGCGCCACCGATCGAGGTACGCACGAACGCGGTCGGCCTCGAAGCACTTCTGGTCCCAGAGCGCCTCCCACGCCTCCAGCGAGCGCGGCCCGTCTACGACGCGGTGGAGGATGGCGAGCAAGAGACGATGAATGACCGCGGTCGCTAGAGGAGACTCGTCATGGATGGCAGCGAGTTCGTGCGCGCGGAGCAGCACGTCCTCGAAGCCGAGCTCGACGCGCCCTCCGTCGAGCGTCTCGCAGGGGATCCAGCGCTCTCGGGTGAGATCGAAGCGAGGCCGTTCCGCTTGCGTCATGCGGGGCTCTCCGGGGAAGCGCCATCGTCGAGCGAGCCGACCACGAGGCCGAGATGGGGATCGAGCGTGAGGGTAATCCCGGCGACGGTCGCTCGTCCAGCATCATCAAGACGAAGAGCGCGATGGAAGCGCAGCTGCCCGCTCGCCTCGAAGGTGCGCGGGACAGGCTGGCGGAGCAGGGCGGGGACGACGACGCGGTGGCCAATCCGCACGGCCTGGCGCGCGGCGGCGACGACGATGTCGCGGGGAGGGGGCCCCTTCGCGTCGAGGTCGATGGCGAGGTGCGGTGTGCCCGCGAGCACCGTACGCCCGCCTTGATCGAGGATAGGCACGACCTCGACGTTGGGATCGCCGAGTCGCGTCGCCGCACGCAGGGCCGGGTGGAGCGAGGGATCCTCGTCGTCGGAGACGCTCGCCAGGTCCCCCAAGGGGTCGTCGCCGTCGGGCTGCCGGAGGACAACGCTGCGCGCCTTGTTGCTGTCGGCGAGGCGCTCCTCGGCGTGCTTGCGATCGAGATCGGCGAGGCGCGTAGCAAGCGCGGGGGCCGGAGCTGCAGCGCCGCCGCCGTAGACCGACTCGATGAGCGGTTCGATGTCGGTCGGCAGCATGACCTCGGTGCGCTCGCGGAGCGTGAGCCAGCTCCGGAGCAGGATCGACTCGTCGTACACGTATGCGCTCGCGCCAAAGCTCGGCCCCTCGGGGCGATCGTCGTCCTCGGGCCGCACCAGCCACAGGGCAGGCCGGGCGACGGACGCGGGGCGCGTATTCTTGCGCGCATGGCGGTGGAGGCGCCCGGCGCGCTGGAGGACCAAGTCGACCGGGGCGAGCTCGGTGACCATGAGGTCGAAGTCGAGGTCGAGGCTCTGTTCGAGGACCTGCGTGCCGACGAGGATGGCGGCGCGCGGGCGCTTCGCCTCCCCGGGCCCGAAGGACTCCTCGGCTGCCCGCTCCCGCACCGCGCGTGCGTCGAACGGAAAGCGCGCGTGGAGGAGGCCAAGGGTGAGATCCGCGTGCAGGAGCCCGCGTGCCTGGAGATCCCGCAGCGCGAGGTAGGTCTGCTGTGCGCACCTGACGGTGTTCACGATCCAGGCGGCGCATCCTCCGCCGGCCAGCGCCTCCGCGAGCCGGGTGGGCAGGGTGTCTGCGGGCTGCCAGACGACTGATACGGGGATCGGCGCGCGCCGCGCCTCGAAGGAGCGACTCGACGCCACGCCTCCGCAAGCGACGGTGATCCGCGGATAGGGCGTGGGCGTTGGCGGCGCCGCGCCGAAGGCTCTCACGAGCGCTTCGCGGCGCGCGGCGGGGAGCGTGGCGGAGAGGAGCACCACGGTCGAGCCGAGCGCGCGCAGCCAAAACAATAGCCGATCCAGAAGCTCGGAGGTGTAGGTGTCGTACGCGTGGACCTCGTCGATGACGATGACCTTGCCGGCGAGCCCGTGGAGCCGGAGGAACCCATGTCGAACGCCGAGGACGCCGAGAAGCGCCTGATCGACGGTGCCGACCCCAAGCGGTGCGAGCAGTGCCCGCTTGCCTCGGGCGAACCACGCATCTGCGATGGGTCCCTCGTCCTTCCCGGTGACGCCCCCAACCGACCGGATGGCGAACGCCCGCGCCTTGAGCGCGTCGTAGCGCTCCGAAAGGCCAGCGTCGCCGTGGACGAGGTGGAGGCCGTGCGTCTCGTCGGGAAAGGCGCAGCGGATGAACTTCTCCACGCGCCCGAAGATTTGGTTGCTCGTGGCCTGGGTCGGAAGCGCGAAGTAAAGCCCCGTCGCACCGCGGGCCGCGAGCGCGTCGAAGATCGCGAGAGCCGCTTCGGTCTTGCCTTCGCCCATGGGCGCCTCGACGATCACGAGCGATGGACCGGCGAGCGTCGGTGTGAGCGCATCGACGGCTTGGTGCAGAGGCCAGGGGTCTTTGTCGAAAAGCGCGTGAAACGTGCGGCCGGGCGACACGGGTGGACTGCGCCAGCCAGCGTCTTCGAGGGTGCGCATGGCGCGTTCACGCGCGAGTGCCAGGTACTCGGCCGGAGAGGCGGGCGGCGCCACGTACTTGAAGAAAGCGGCGTTCGAGCCCAGCCAATCGGCGACGGTGGTGAGCCCGGCGAGGTCGGCCATGAAGGCATGGCGCGCAACCGCGCTCGGCGGGAGCGAGGGGCGCGGTGTGGTTGCGCGGATGCCGCACACGTCCGCGAGGGCCTCGACCAGGTGGGCGCGGAGATCGCCCCAGAGCGGCTTTGTGCCTGCATACGCGCCGAGCAGCGTTCCCTTGTCGATCTCGATGTTCTCCAGCTTCGACAGCGACGCGAACTCCCCGTGATGGGCGCCGATGGACCGAGCAACCCAACGAGCAAGCCGTGGTGGCACTCCCCGACGCGCGAGGGCGCTGGTGGCGAGCGACGCCGACAGGCTGCCGTGCGGCTCATCGCGATCCGGAAAATCGAGTCCCAAGGCGATCAGCGCATCGACGCGCTTCGCCAACTTGATCTGGAATGGCGGAGTGGCTTTGCCGAGATCGTGGAGCGCGACGAAGAAAAGCAGCCATGGGAGGGCCGTTTCCCCCGGCAGGACCATCGCCGTCCCGAGCGCTTCGAGCCGGTCGGGGCGGACCCCGAGGAGCAAGCGCTCGCCGCACGCGACGACATCGAGCAGATGACAAAGCAGCGGATGCCATTCCGGTCCACCTTCCGCGCTAGAAGCGGGAGTGGCCTTGCCCCAAAGCTGCCACGCGCGCGCGTCGAACGCGCCAGCCGGGGTGCTCGGGGAGGATGACGGGGCGTTGATCATCTGAGTTCTTCGAGGTGACGAAACGACTGGCTCCATGACACGGTCTTCGGTAGGAGGGACTTGCTGCCGAGGTCGCGGTCCAGGAAGAAGACAGGCGCGTCAAGCGACATCAAGCGTCAGCTCGTAGCGGATCGCCTCCTGGATTTCGACGCCCTTCACTTCATGGTCCGCGCGTCGAGGACATGCACCTCGACGAGATTGAAGAACGACAGCAGCTTCTGGTCCGGGTCGGCGATCTCGACGGGGGGCCGGAAGAATCGCCGCCCGCTCTCCGTGGGATACGCTTGCCCGATCACCCAGGAACGGAGCGTGCTCTTGGGCAACCGCAGATAGTGCGCAGCTTCCGCGAGTCGATACGTGCCGACCTCGCGCGGATCCGGTGGGCTCGAAGAAGTCCGTGGCCTGGCCAGGCGATCATCAGTATACGCGCTTCCGTACCCCAGGCAAGCCTCCCTGGAGAGCCGCGAACATGGACGCGGGCGCCCTGGAGGAGCGGATCAATCGGTACCGCACGACCACCGCCGGCTTCATGTCTCCTGTTCGCGATCGCCTTGCCCTCCTTGCCGCCCCAGCGTAGGATATCCCCGTTGCCGTAGGAGCCCCCAATGATCAACGCCCTGGTGCGAAAGCTCGGCCTCGACCGGATCGGCGACATGCTCGCCGACGAGATTCGCCGGGCCGAGCGGCAGATCCTCGAAGAGGAGCGCGAGGTCCTCGCGAAGATGATCGCAAGGCTCGACGAGCGGATCGCCGGGCTCGGCGGGAAGCGCCGCAGCCGCCCGCCGAAGGCGGCGATCACCGCTGCGCCGCCTCCCGCGACGAGGAAGCCTCGGCGGAAGCCGGCGCGGGTGACCCCGAAGCCGGGTGAGACGCTGAAGGACTTCGTCGTCAAGGTGCTCACGAAGGCCGGCGGCTTGGTGAAGGTGACCACGCTTGTCGACCTCGTCCTGGAGGCGGGGTACAAGACGAACGCGAAGCGCTCGACCCTCGTGACGAGCACCTACACCGTGCTCACGGACAAGAAGCTCTTCAGGAAGATGGGGAAGGGGGTCTTCGGGCTGGTCGCGGCGCCCGCCGCGCCGCAGAAGGCGCCGACGGCGAAAGCACCCTCGAAGAACCCGGCGGCGAAGAACAGCGCGAAGGTGCAGAGGCCCGCGAAAGAGATCGCCCAGCACGAGCTGGCCGGCGAGACCCTCCAGCTCTTCGTCCTCCGCGTCTTTGGGCAGGCCCGCAGGCCCATGCGGCCGAGCCAGGTCGCGAAGCGCGTCAAGGCGCTCGGCTACCAGACGATGTCGAGCCCCGAGGTCTTCCTCTTCAGCGTCGAGCGCGTCCTCGCTGACGGGCAACTCTTCAGGATCGTGGGCAAGGGCCTCTACGAGCTGGCGCTGCCATCGCCGACGCGCAGGAAGGTCAGGAGACCGAGGAAGCCGGCGAAGACGGCCGCGAAGGAGCCGCTGCCCGCCGCCGCGGAGGAGAACACGACGGAGGCGGTGGAAGAGCAGAAGGCGGAGCCCACGGACGTCAAGGAGGGGTAATGGCCCCTTTGGTCTGGCGATCTCCCGTCCGTCGCGCCCGGAGTCCCTTCCCGTCCTTCATCACTTTCTTGATGAAGGGTTTCTCTTTTCCCCCCAGGGACTCCGTCTCCGGGCGTCAGCCGAGAGGTGTCTGACCTCCTTCTTCAGCAGGTCGATCTCGGCTTGCATCTGCTCGAGCCGCTCAGCAGTCGGTCCCGCGGCCGGCTGGAGGCCTTCTCTCTTCCAACAGTTCGGCCAGTTGTTGAGGGTGAGTTGCTTCGCGCCGTTCACCAAGAGGGCGTAGAGGTCTTCGGCTGGGTAATCGCCGAGGCGAAGAACCCACTCCTCCCCATCCACGGTGGCCTTCCAGGGGCAGTGGGGATCCTCGCGCTTTTCCCATGTGACCGATGTCTGAAGGTAGGGAACTCTAGCCTTGGTCTTCATCGCGTGCCTCCTTCTCGCACGATCCCGAACTGTCGATTGACCTCCTCGTTCGGCTTGCTCGCGGTTTCAACGATCACCTTGAACGCCTGTTCATCCGAACAGCCCAGATCGTGAGCCTTCCGCATCAGCCAGTCGAAGGTAGGTCCGTGAGGCGAACCACAGTCGCGCTCGTCTCGCCTCTGCAGTTCTGCAACCTGGTCGGGATCGGGCATTCGAAGTCGTGCGAGCATCCGCGCCAGGTGGCGAATGCTCCATGCTCTGCGAGCCTGCAATTCCAGGGCTTGTCCTGCCCACTTGCCCCTGTCCTGCTCAACGGACAAACTCATCCGGTCATACCAAACCCGGATCATCTTGTTCGCTTCATCTACTGAGGCAGCAGGTGGAACTGACTTGCGGAGCTCTTCGACCCACCGATCGAACCGCTCTTCCTCAACCTGGACGTCCGCCACCCGCCCTCCTCAGAGACGTACCAACGTCCACGCGGAAGAACAGCATTCTATCCCATTCAGGATCCAAGGCATACAGCGAAGACGCCTCGTGATCCAGCCGTTCGCCCCTTGTAGGGAAACCTGATCCTCGACCTGGCGATCCTTGGCATCGGCCTGAACGGTCACATCGCGTTCAACGAGCCGGGGTCGGCGGCGTCCTCGCGCATCCGGGTCGTCACGCTCCAGGCCTCGACGCGCGAGGAGTTGCGCGCGGCGTTCGCGCCCGCCGAGCCTCCGCGCGAGGCGCTGACGGTGGGGATCGCCGACCTCCTCGACTCGCGTCGCGTCGTCCTGCTCGCGACGGGGGCGCACAAGGCGCCGATCGTCGCGCGGGCGCTGGGCGGGGCGGTGGACGCCTCCTGCCCCGCCTCGTTCCTGCAGCTCCACCTCGACACGACGGTCCTGCTCGACGCCGCCGCGGCTTCCCGTCTCAGTGTGCTCGACCGCGAGTAGGGCAGAGACCCCGGCGTTGCGCGTGGACGAATTGCGGATAGAATGGCGCGAGCGAATCATGAAACGCCGCGCAACCATCGTCACGATCGGGGGAGGGACCGGCCACCCCATCGTCCTCGAAGCGCTCCTCCGGTTCACCAGGGACGTCACCGACAACGGCGGCCACTCCGGCGTCGTCCGGCACTCCCTCGGCCTCCCCCAGGTCGGCGACCTCCGAAACTGCCTCGCCGCCCTCGTCCCGAAGGAGTCGCCGTGGAAGACCCTC
>Ga0082335_1005745_pt1 | contig 16759 bp, 12 predicted proteins | sample Subgrocontami58m_FD_72375 | JGI IMG/M metagenome (GOLD analysis project Ga0082335, IMG submission 72375) | Subsurface groundwater microbial communities from S. Glens Falls, New York, USA - GMW37 contaminated, 5.8 m (SPADES assembly) (version 2) ... | reverse complement strand
TCACCTTGGCTCGAAGCTTGTTGCCGTCGGCGAGACCCACTTCGATCTCGTCAGCGGCCTCCACGACGTGATGGTTCGTCAGGATGTACCCATGCGCGCTGACGATCACGCCCGAACCCAGCCCTGAGGCCCTCTGCGGCTCGTCGGTCGGCCCGTCGCCGAAGAAGCGCCTGAACAGCGGATCGTTGAAGAAAGGATGCTGAGGCGTCTTGATTTCCTTGCTGGTGAATATGCTCACCACGGCCGGCGCCGCCTTGCGCACCGCGTCGCTATAGGTGCCGGTGCGCGACCCGGCGAGCGAGGCCTGCGCCGCCTCCCTGAGCTCGACGACCTGCGGACCGAGCGCGCGCTGCGGCAGCCATTCGGGCTTGAGCGTCGTGAGCACGAACAGGACCGCCAGCGCCACTGTCGCGGCCTGGGCGAAGGTGAGCCAGAGCTTCTTCATGAAGAACGGTTATAGAGATGGACGAACAGGCTACAGTGGGGGCGGCAACGGGCGGACTCAAGGACCATCGCCATGCATCGTGACGATGTGTTCAGCCGCCCCGAGCCGCGACTCGGATCCTCCCAGCCGCGCGATTATTGCCCAAACACCGCGCAGGTGAAAGTGCGTATTTCCTCCGCAGCAACGACGGATTTGTCGGGGTACAGAATATCGCCATCAAAATCATATGCTTGAGTGAAAAAATTTGGTTTGCGGCGGTACTTCTTGGTAGAATCGCATGCTTTTGAGTCCGTACTTGCCGGCACACAAGGTATCCAATGAGAAGGTATCCAATGAGCGATAGATCCGAAGTCAACACGAAGCGGCGCAATATCTTGATCGCCACGGGCTGCGCGGGGGGCGTGGCGGGTGTTGCGACCGTGGTTCCCTTCGTCGCGTCGATGATGCCGTCCGAGCGCGCCAAGGCGCTCGGCGCGCCGATCGAAGTGGATATTGCCTATCTCGCGCCGGGGGAGATGGTGCGCGTCGAATGGCGCGGACAGCCGGTGTGGATCCTGCATCGCACCAAGGAGATGCTCGCGGACATCAAGGCCGACGACTCGAAAGTCGCCGATCCCAAGAGCGAGCGCAAGCCGGACGAGCTGACGCCGGAATACGCGCGCAACGAATACCGCTCCCGAAAACCGGAATTCCTCGTCGTGGTGGGCATATGCACGCACCTGGGGTGCTCGCCGACCGACCGTCTGAAAGCCGAGCCGGAGCCGTTCGACCCGGACTGGAAGGGCGGATTCTACTGCCCGTGCCACGGTTCGCTCTTCGATCTGGCGGGCCGCGTCTACAAGAACAAGCCCGCGCCGGACAATCTCAGGGTGCCTCCGTATGCGTACCTCACGGACACCAAGCTGCTCATCGGCGAAGACAAGAAGGCGTAATCCATGGCCGCCACCGAAAAACTGCCAGTCACGGGCGCCGGCCCGTTCAATTCAGTGCTGACCTGGATCGACCAGCGCTTCCCGCTCGTGTCGATGTGGAAGGAGCACCTCGCCGAGTATTACGCGCCGAAGAACTTCAACTTCTGGTACTACTTCGGCTCGCTCGCGCTGCTGGTGCTGGTGATCCAGATCGTCACCGGGATCTTCCTGACGATGAACTACAAGCCCGATGCGAGCCTCGCGTTCGCGTCCGTCGAATTCATCATGCGCGAGGTTCCCTGGGGCTGGCTGATCCGGTACATGCATTCGACCGGCGCCTCGGCGTTCTTCATTTGCGTCTATCTGCACATGTTCCGCGGGCTGCTGTACGGTTCGTACCGCAAGCCGCGCGAGCTGCTGTGGATCTTCGGCATGTTCATCTTCCTGTGCCTGATGGCCGAGGCGTTCTTCGGCTACCTGCTGCCCTGGGGCCAGATGTCCTACTGGGGCGCGCAGGTGATCGTGAACCTTTTCGCCGCCATCCCGTTCATCGGGCCGGACCTGGCGATCTGGATCCGCGGGGACTACGTCATCTCCGACGCCACGCTGAACCGCTTCTTCGCGTTTCACGTGATCGCCATCCCGCTGGTGCTGCTCGGGCTGGTCGTCGTGCACCTGCTGGCGCTGCACGAAGTCGGATCGAACAATCCCGACGGGATCGAGATCAAGAAGAACAAGGACCCGAAGACCGGCATCCCCCTGGATGGGATTCCGTTCCATCCGTTCTACACGGTGAAGGACATCTTCGGCGTGGCGGTATTCCTGCTCGTCTTCGCCGTCATCGTGTTCTTCGCGCCGGAGGTGGGAGGCTACTTTCTCGAGTACAACAATTTCATTCCGGCCGACCCGCTGAAGACGCCGCCGCACATCGCGCCCGTGTGGTACTTCACGCCGTTCTATTCGATCCTGCGGGCCAACACCATCAACTTCTTCTGGGTCGACGCCAAGGTATGGGGCGTGATCGCGATGGGGATTTCGGTGATGGCCTTCTTTTTGCTGCCCTGGCTGGACCGCAGTCCCGCCAGGTCCATCCGCTATCGCGGGCCGATCTTCAAGGGCGCCCTGGCGGTGTTCGTGGTCTGCTTCCTGATACTGGGCTATCTCGGCACCTTGGGGGTGACCGAAGGCAGAACGCTGCTCGCCCAGGTCTGCACCATCGTCTATTTCCTGTTCTTCATCCTCATGCCCTGGTACACGGCCATCGACAAGTGCAAGCCCGAACCCGAACGGGTGACGAAATGATGAGGAAGCTGCCTGGAATGCTGGCGCCCGCGCGGCTGGTCGCCGCGCTTGCCGCGGCTGCGATCCTGGCCGCGTCGCTCGTCGTGCGCGCCCAGGAGGCGGAGATACGGCTCGAGCGCGCGCCGATCGACGTGCGCGATGTGGCGAGCCTTCAGTCCGGCGCGCGCCTGTTCGTGAACTACTGCCTCAACTGCCACAGCGCCTCGCTGATGCGCTACAACCGGCTGCGGGACCTGGACCTCACGGACCGGCAGATCATCGACAATCTGATGTTCAGCGCCACCAAGGTCGGCGAGATGATGAACATCGCCATGACCAGGAAGGATGCCGCCGCGTGGTTCGGCCCTGCGCCGGATCTCTCGGTGATCGCGCGCTCGCGCGGCTCCGACTGGCTCTGGAGCTATCTGCGCGGCTTCTACCGCGACGCCAAGAGTCCCACGGGCTGGAACAACACCGTGTTCCCCGGCGTCGGCATGCCGAACGTGCTGTGGCAATTGCAGGGCCAGCGCGCCCTCAAGGAAGAGCTGGAAAAGGGCGGGGGCAAGGAAGAACATGTCGGGGGGGCGAAGCCCCCGAAATTCGAGACCACCGTACCGGGGACCCTCTCGCCGCCCGAATTCGACGCGCAGGTGCGCGACCTCGTCGCCTTCATGACGTGGATGGCCGATCCCAACCAGGTCCTGCGCAAGCAGGTCGGGGTCTGGGTGCTGTTCTTCCTCGCCGTGCTGGTCGCGCTGACTTACGCGCTCTACAAGGAATACTGGAAGGACGTGCACTGAGGTCCTGACGGCCGGCGCGGCGGGGGCGATTCTGCGCGCCCGCCGCGTGTACGACGCCGGCGCGGTATTGAAGCAATCACACTGATGGCACGAGGAAATACGCCATGATGAACCTGTATTCCGGAACCACCTGCCCGTTCTCGCAGCGCTGCCGCATCGTGCTGTACGAAAAGGGCATGGACTTCCAGATCATAGACGTGGACATGTACAACAAGCCGGAGGACATCGCGGTGATGAACCCGTATAACCGGCTTCCGGTCCTGGTCGAGCGGGATCTCATCCTGTACGAGTCGAACATCATCAACGAGTACATCGACGAGCGCTTTCCGCATCCCCAGTTGATGCCCGCCGATCCGGTGATGCGCGCGCGGGCGCGCCTGTTCCTGTTCCAGTTCGAGGTCGAGCTGTTCAGCCAGATCGAGGCGCTGGAGCATGGAAACCAGAAGCAGCAGGACCGCGCGCGCCAGCACGTTTCCGACCGCCTCACGCAGATGGCGCCCGTGTTCACCAAGCAGAAGTACATGCTGGGCGACGAGTTCTCGATGCTCGACGTGGCGATCTCGCCGCTGTTGTGGCGCCTGGATTACTACGGGGTTTCGTTGCCGAAGTCCGCGTCGGCGCTCATGAAGTATGCCGAGCGCCTGTTCTCGCGCCCGGCGTTCATCGAGGCGCTGACGCCTTCCGAGAAGGTGATGAGGAAGTGACGGCGCGGACGCGCCGTCACTGACGAGTCATCCTGAGGAGCGCAGCGACGAAGGATCTGCTCTTATGCCGAACGATTCGAAAAGCAGATTCCTTGCTGCGCTCGGAATGACACACGCGCTCCATGCCTGAGCCGACCTCAACCAAGCCGTACCTGCTCAGGGCAATCTACGAGTGGTGCGTGGACAGCGGCTACACGCCCTATATCTCCGTCGTAGTGGGGCCGCAGACGAGGGTTCCGGTCGAGTACGTGCGTGACGGCGAGATCGTGCTCAACATCGGGCCTCTGGCGACTTCGCGACTCTCGATGGGCAACGAATTCATCGAATGCACGGCGCGATTCTCCGGGGTGGCACGGGAGCTTTCCATCCCGGTCTCCGCGGTGGCGGCGATCTACGCGAGGGAAAACGGTCACGGCATGTCCTTCGAGGTCGAGAAGGTCCCCGGGACCGTCGAGCCGGGCGTCGAGGCGGCCGAGGCGCCTCCTGCGCTGCCACCCGCGGCGCCGGCCGACTCGCCCGAGCCCCCGCGGCCGACCGGCGGGAAGCCGACGCTCCGGCGCATCAAATAGTCCTGTCCCGACGAGGGGCTTTCCCGGCCCCGTTTCCGAACGATTTCCCCGCGACGAAATCTATACTTTCCAGCGGCGGCGCCAAGCGGTAACATTAGCGCCTTTTCTGAAGTGTCCTGCGCAGTTTATGTGCATGGTCCCCGACTGCAGAACGGCGCGACGCGAGGCGCAGGACGCCGGCCCTGAAGGGGAGTGGTGTTGAAACCTACGGATATACGCGCACCCGAGTACTTTCACAAAGTTGTTGACTGCCAGTGGGCCTGTCCGGCCCATACCCCCGTTCCGGAGTACATCCGGATGATCGCTGCAGGGCGGTACAGCGATGCCTACATGGTCAACTGGGACTCCAACGTCTTCCCGGGCATTCTCGGCCGCACCTGCGACCGTCCTTGCGAGCCGGCGTGCCGGCGCGTGCGCGTGGAGAAGGAGCCGGTTGCGATCTGCCGCCTGAAGCGCGTCGCGGCCGACTACAAGGACGACATCCAGGACCGGCTGCCGAAGATTCCGAAGCGCAAGAACGGCAAGCGCATCGCGCTGGTCGGAGCGGGACCCGCCTCGCTCGCGGTCGCGCGCGACCTCGCGCCGCTTGGCTACCACATCGTCGTCTACGATCGGGACTCGCACGCGGGCGGGATGATGCGCACGCAGATCCCGAAATTCCGGCTGCCCGAAACGGTGCTCGACGAGGAAGTCGGCTACATCCTCGGCATGGGGCTGGAGACGCGGTTCGGCCAGGGCGTCGACAGCATGAAGGCGCTGCTCGCCGAAGGGTACGATGCGATCTTCGTCGGCTGCGGCGCCCCGCGCGGGCGCGATCTCGACGTTCCCGGGCGAAAGGAGGCGGCCGCCCATATCCATATCGGCATCGACTGGCTCGCGAGCGTTTCCTTCGGCCACGTCACGAGCATAGGCAAGCGCGTGCTCGTGCTGGGCGGGGGCAATACCGCGATGGACTGCTGCCGTTCCGCGCGCCGCCTCGGCGGCGAGGACGTGAAGGTCGTCGTGCGCTCGGGATTCGAGGAGATGAAGGCCTCTCCCTGGGAGAAGGAAGACGCGATGCACGAGGGCATCCCGATCTTCAACTTCATGGTGCCCAAGGCGGTCACCCACGACAACGGCCGGCTCACCGGAATGGTGTTCGAGAAGGTGAAGGCCGTCTACGACGAGCGGGGGCGGCGCGACCTCGTTCCCACCGGCGAACCGGACGTGCACATGAAGTGCGACGAGGTCCTGGTCGCGGTCGGCCAGCAGAACGCGTTTCCCTGGATCGAGCGCGACGCCGGCATCGAGTTCGACCAATGGGGCCTGCCCAGGCTCGACGCCACGACGCTGCAGTCGACCGTGCCGAAGGTGTTCTTCGGCGGGGACGCCGCGTTCGGCCCCAAGAACATCATCTGGGCGGTGGCGCACGCGCACGAGGCCGCGGTTTCGATCGACAAGTTCTGCAATGGCGAGAACGTGCGTGAGCGGCCGGCTCCGAAGACGCTGCTCACGTCGCAAAAGATGGGCATCCACGAGTGGAGCTACGACAACCAGGTGTCGCTGGACAAGCGCTACCGGGTGCCGACCAAGGACAACAAGATCGTCCTCAAGGACATCAAGGTCGAGGTCGAGCTCGGATACGATCCGAAGCTCGCCCTTGCCGAAGCCGAGCGCTGCCTGAACTGCGACGTCCAGACGGTGTTCACCTCGAAGCTTTGCATCGAGTGCGACGCGTGCGTCGACATCTGCCCGATGGACTGCATCACCTTCACGACGAACGGCGACGAGGGCGACCTGCGCGCCCGCCTGAACGCGCCGGCGAAAAATACGAAGCAGGACCTCTATGTATCGGATTCGTTGAAGACCGGCCGCGTCATGGTCAAGGACGAGGACGTGTGCCTGCATTGCAGCCTGTGCGCCGAACGCTGTCCGACCGGTGCATGGGACATGCAGAAATTCCTGATTGAAGTGACTCACGCGGGGCCCGGATGCCGCAGCAGATCGAAAGAATCAACGATTTCGTAATCAAGTTCGCGAACGTCAACGGCTCGGGCTCCGCCTCGGCGAACATGCTGTTCGCCAAGTCGATCCTGCGCATGGGCGTGCCGGTTTCGCCGCGCAACATCTTTCCCTCCAACATCCAGGGTCTGCCGACCTGGTACGAGGTGCGCGTGTCGGAGCAGGGATACCTCGGACGGCGCGGCGGCGTGGACATGATGGTGGCGATGAATCCCCAGACGTGGGACCAGGACCTGAAGGAGATCGAGGCCGGAGGTTATCTCTTCTACGATTCCTCCAAGCCGCTACCCAAGTCGAAGTTCCGCGACGACATCACGGTGATCGGCATGCCGCTCACCGAGATCTGCAACGACAGCTACACTGACGCGCGCCAGCGCCAGTTGTTCAAGAACATCATCTACCTGGGGGCGCTCTCCGCGCTGCTCGACGTCGACCCGAACGAAATCGCGCAGCTGATCGGCGAGCAGTACAAGGGCAAGGAGGCGCTGCTCAAACCCAACGTGCACGCCCTGCAGATGGGACGCGACTACGCGCTCGCGCATCTGAAGTGCCCCATCGGGCTGCGCGTGCAGCGCTCCGACCGGGTCGGCAGGAAGATCTTCGTGGACGGCAACAGCGCGGCGGCGCTCGGCTCCGTGTACGGCGGGGCGACGGTGTGCGCGTGGTATCCGATCACGCCGTCCTCGACGGTGGCGGAGGCCTTCGCGCGCCATTGCAAGCGCCTGCGCACCGAACCGGAGACCGGCAGGAGCCGCTACGCCATCGTCCAGGCCGAGGACGAGCTCGCCTCGATCGGCATAGTGATCGGGGCCGGCTGGAACGGCGCGCGCGCCTTCACCGCCACCTCGGGACCGGGAATCTCGCTCATGACCGAGTTCATCGGTCTCGCGTACTTCGCCGAGATTCCCGCGGTGCTGATCGACGTGCAGCGCGGCGGGCCTTCGACCGGCATGCCAACGCGCACGCAGCAGGCCGACATCCTGTCCTGCGCCTATGCCTCGCACGGCGACACCAAGCACCCGCTGCTGTTCCCGGAGGATCCATACGAGTGCTTCGAGATGGGGGCGCAGGCATTCGACCTCGCCGACCGACTGCAGACGCCGATATTCGTCATGACCGACCTGGACATCGGCATGAACGAGCGGCTCTGCGAACCGTTCCGCTGGGACGACTCGCGCGGCATGGATCGCGGCAAGGTGATGACCCGCGAGATGCTGGAGGCAGGCAAGGAGTTCGGCCGCTACCTCGACGTGGACGGAGACGGCATTCCGTACCGCACCTATCCGGGGACGCACCCGACGCGCGGCGCGTATTTCACGCGCGGCACGACGAAGGACCGCTATGCGCGCTACAGCGAGGAAGGCCCGGTCTACGTCGACAACATGCAGAGGCTGCTGCGCAAGTTCGAGACGGCGAAGGAGATGGTGCCCAAGCCCGTGCTGCGCCCGGCCAGGCAGGCCACGCGCTTCGGCGCGATCCATTTCGGCTCCACCAGCCCGGCCATGCACGAGGCGCTCGACCTGCTCGACGAGCAGGGACTGCACGTGGATGCCCTGCGGGTGCGGGCATTTCCGTTCAGCGACCAGGTGAGCGAGTTCATCGCCGAGCACGACCAGGTGTTCGTCGTCGAGCAGAACCGCGACGGACAGCTCAGGACGCTGCTCGTGAACGAATGCGCCGTCGATCCCGCCAAACTGATGCCGGTGCTGCACTACGACGGCACGCCGATCACCGCGCGCTTCATCGTGAACGAGATCGCGACCAAGCTCGGCATGTTCAACGTCACCCCGCTTAGGAAGGTGGTGTCATGACCTACCTCGCAAAGCCCAAGCTACACCATCCCGCGCTCCCCACAAACAAGCTGGGCTACACGCGGCGCGACTACGAGGGCGCGGTCTCGACGCTGTGCGCCGGATGCGGGCACGACTCGATCAGCGCCGCCATCGTGCAGGCCTGCTTCGAGCTGGACATCGAGCCGCACCGGGTCGCCAAGCTCTCGGGGATCGGCTGCTCCTCCAAGACGCCGACGTATTTCCTCGGCAATTCGCACGGATTCAACAGCGTGCACGGGCGCATGCCCTCGGTGCTCACCGGCGCGAACCTCGCCAACCGCGAACTCATCTACCTGGGGGTGTCGGGCGACGGCGATTCGGCTTCCATCGGCTTCGGCCAGTTCGCGCACAGCATCCGCCGCGGCGTCAACATGGTCTACATCGTCGAGAACAACGGCGTCTACGGCCTCACCAAGGGGCAATTCTCCGCCACCGCGGACCGCGGCTCCAAGAACAAGCGCGGCGCAATGAACAGCGACGAGCCGATCGACATGGTGGGCACCGCGCTTCTGATGGGCGCTTCGCTCGTCGCGCGCGGCTTCTCCGGCGACAAGGCGCAGCTCGTGCCGCTGGTCAAGGCGGCGATCCTGCACCGGGGCTCGGCCTTCATCGACGTCATCAGCCCATGCGTCGCGTTCAACAACCATCCGGGATCCACCAGGAGCTACGACTACGTTCGCGAGCATAACGAGGCGGTGAATTTCCTCGATGTGATGATCGGGCGCGAGCCGATCACGGCGCAATACGGACCGGGCGAGCTGCGCGAGGTGGTGCAGCACGACGGTTCGGTGCTGCGGCTGCGCAAGCTGCACGAGGATTACGAACCCGGAAACCGCATCACCGCGATGAACTACCTGCAGGAGCACGCGGCCAAGGGGGAGATCGTCACGGGCCTGCTCTACGTCGACCCCGATCCCAAGGACCTGCATGCGCACCTGGACACGGTGGACACGCCGCTGAACGCGCTGGGCGAGCGCGAGCTGGTGCCGGGAGCGGACGCGCTGGAGCGGGTCAACGCAACGCTGCGTTAGGTATCGTCATTCCCGCGAAAGCGGGAATCCAGCAAGCGGCCGGGATTCCTGGATCCCCGCTTTCGCGGGGATGACCTGTTCAGGCCCGGCTCACAGGAACGGCTCGGCCCGCTTCAGCAGCTCTTCCAGCCCGGGCTCGTCGGGGTTGCGCGGCTTGCCCGGGTGGATGACCGACACCTGGCAGTTCTCCGCCGCTTCCACGAGCTGGGCATAAGTGCCGGCATTCACGTCGGCGATGTACGCCTGCTGATTGGAGTCGTAGGCGAACATCTTGTTGTTGAGCGTGATGCATTCGTTGCAGGTCGAACAGCGCGGCGTCTCGATATAGGCGTCGTCGCGCGACTTCTCCGGCTCGGCCTGGACGGCTGCCGGAGCGGCTGCCGGGGCCGCGGCGCTCGGGGCTGCGGCGGCCGGAGCCGCGGGTGCGGCGGCGGCCGGAGCTGCGGGAGCGGCGACCGGGGCCGGTGCGGCAGGCGCGCTCGCTCGCGCCTCGGCTTCCCGCTGCGCCTGCTCTTCCCAGGTCTTCTTCTCGCGTGCGAGAAGATTCTCTGCGTGCGAATTGTGGATGCCGCCGAGTTCCTGAAGGCTGTGCCACATCTCGCGGCAGCGGCGCGCTTCCCTGACCAGCGCCTCGTCGACGATCACCCTCTGGAGCCTCTGGTCGCGATCGACCATCAGCACGGAGGGAACCTTGTCGGGAATTCCCGTCGTTTCACGGGCCAGCGATTCGCCCGCGGGAATCAGGCTTCCGTTCCATCGTTCCCGCGGCACCCTCGCGAAGTGCTTTCCGAAGCGAGGATCGCAGGCGATAAAATCGATCAGCGTGAAGGCGACGTTCTCGGTCACCCGCTGGTGTTCCTCGTCCTCGTAGGCGAACTCCTGCACGGGCCAGTCGCGCTCGGGCTGGGGGTTGCTTTTCACGCAGAAGCGCGACGCCCAGTCGCCGCCGGCGGACGGATCGTAGGTGAACGTCGGGAAGGCGCGCGACTCCGTCGCGGCGGCTGCGATCAGATACGGAGGAATCCCGCCGGCCGCCCCGGCCGCACCCGAGAAGACGCTGAACAGCGCCGGCCCGGGATAGGCGAGCGCCGCGCGCAGGTTGTCGCGCAACGCGACCAGGTTCGAGCTGCTCGACTGGAGGACGAACACGCCGCCCAGGCCCATCGCCATGCTGGCGAGTTGCTTGCTGCGGGCGCCGACGGCGAATTGCCCGTTGCCGAGCGGAGACGCCTCCATGATGTCGTCGGTCTGAACCAGCACGTTCATCGGCAGGCCCGCGATGAGGATCTCCGTCAGCTTGTCGCTCTCGCCCGCGTGCACGTTCTCCGCCTTGAGGCAGACGAGGTAATCGGGGAACAGCGCCATATCCCTGGGTGACATGCCGTTGTCGCCGAACGGCTCGAAGATTGGATCGTGCCTGGAGTCGTTGTATTCCCCCTTGGCCTCGAGCTCGGCCATGGCCATGGCCTTCGCGAACTCGATCGCCTGCGGCAGCCGCTCCCGGTAGGCCTTGAGCGCGTCGCCGCAGCTCTTGAAGGCGAAGGAATACGGCGCTTCGCCGGCCTTCGCCGCGCCGCCGGAGACCGGGAAGAACCGCTGCGTCTGGAGCACCGAGAGCAGCTGCCGGATCCGCTTGCGGCGCTTCTCGGGCAGCGTCGTCTTGGGCGCGGACTTCTTCAGGATGCGCGCCATCGCGTCGAAATCGAAGGCGTCGGCGTGCGCCGATCCCACCGCCGCCCTGAGGTTCTCGGCGCTGCGTCCCGCCTCGGAATACACGAAATCCGCCTTGAGGATGTCCGACAGCTTGAGAATCAGCCGGGTGACGCTGTCGGCGAACTTCCTCGCCTTCCTGTTCTGCAAGGCATTCCAGCCGTGCGTCAGCAGGCGCGACGGCATGGACGCATCGCAATCGACGACTTCCCCGTCCGCCTTCAGCGACGCGCGCGCGCGGGCAAGGCTCTCGGCGATCGACTTGTCGGAGGACGCCAGGGGTCCGGCTGCCCTTTCCCAGAGCGCCGAAAGCCGCCCGCTCGCGCCTTTCGCGACGAGCTTGCGGATCTCCTGCTCGAGCGCGTGGACGTGCTTGCGAATCCTCTCGCCGTCCTCGTCCGCCGCGACCTTGGCGAGGATGCCGTCGACGATGCCGGAGAGCGGCTGGACGAATGCGTCGTCCGCCTCCCCCTCGACCAGCACGAGCGGAAAGTCGTAGCGCAGCCGGGTGAGATCGCGATAGCCGGAAAGGAGGGCCGGGCGCAGCCCGAGCCGGTCAACCGCCTCGAGGCGGTCGCCGGTCCTGCTTCCGGTCAGGAAGAACGCAACCTGCGATTGAAAGTCAGCTTCCATTGTAGCCCGATGTCCTGTCTTGATTCCTTGGGAGACGGCGGCGCGATGCGGCGCCGTCCACGTATCACGCAACCTTCTGCTCGGATTCCTGCGGCCAGAAGGTGAACTTGTCGAGCTCGGTCTCCAGGCCCTTCTTGACGAACTCGCTCGTGCGCAGCTTGTCGCTGCGCCGCAGATCCTCGTAGCAGGGCACCTCGGGGTTCTGGTACAGGATGCCCACGGGGATCGGATCGATGCATGAGGCGATTTCGCGCGCGCGGTCGAGATTCAGCGGGTCGTGCTCGAGCTGGTTCCTGTAGACCTTCGAGAGGCCCGAGCTCAGCTTGAGCCCGCGGTCGTGGTGCAGCAGCTGCACCTTCAGCGGGTCGTGCAGCCACGGGTCCATCAGCTTCGGCAACCACTCGGGGCAGCGCTGCACGATGCGCACGAAGGACAGGCCCTTGTGGTGGTAGGCCGCCTTCACGATGTCGTAGAGCACCTCCGGAATCCAGTCGACCGCCTGGGCGACGAACGACACGTTCTGCACGCCGAGGGTCACCGTGAGCGGATTCAGCGCCTCGAGGTAGGAGCCGCGCGGGGTCGTGTTGCTCTTGGTCCCTTTCGGCGAGGTCGGCGAGGCCTGCATCTTGGTCAAGCCGTAGATCTGGTTGTCGTGCAGGAACACCGTGAGGTTCATGTTGTAGCGGATGGCGTGGATCCAGTGTGCCGCGCCGATGCTGCAGCAGTCCCCGTCGCCGGTGTTGACGAACACGTCCAGTTCCGGCCGCGCCATCTTGACGCCCTCGGCGACCGGGAGCGCGCGTCCGTGGATGCCGTGGAAGCCGTAGGTCTTCATGTAGTGTGGGAAGCGGCTGGAGCAGCCGATTCCCGAGACGAACACCGTCTGCTCGGGGCGCAGCCCCTCGTCGCGGCACAGCCGCTGGACGGCCGCGAGGATCGCGTTGTCGCCGCAGCCGGTGCACCAGCGCGGAACTCCGCTCTGATAGTCCTCGAGTTCGTGATGCTCCTCGTACATCTGGAGGAGGCATTCTGTGGCGGCCATGTTCATGGTTGTCTCACCTTTCGCGTTACTGTTTCAGCTTTGCACGGATGACATCGGCGACGACGCCCGGCTTGATGGGCTGGCCCTTCACCTCGCTCCAGCAGTCCACGTCGACCAGGTAGCGCGAGCGCAGCAGCATGGCGAGCGCCGAGTAGCGGCGATTCGATTCGTCGATGATCTCGTCCTCGGGACGATCGGACCAGTTGCCCTCGATCGTCATCACCTTCTTGAACCCCTGCATGATCTCCTTGATTCCCGGGGCCATCGGCTGCAGGAAGGTCAGGTGGATCGAGGAGACCTTCTTGCCTTCCTCGCGCAGGACTTCCACGGCTTCCTCGATCGCGCCCTTGGTGCTGCCCCAGCCGACTACGAGCAGGTCCCCTTTCGGATCGCCGAACACCTTGGGCGGCATGAGGGTCTTCTGCAGCGCGGCAAGCTTGAGGCTGCGGGCATGGATGCTGTTCTGGTTGCTCTCGGAGTCGTAGGCGACGTGGCTCGCGCTGTCGTGAGCGAGGCCCGTGAGCGTGTGCATGCCGCCCGGCTGGCCGGGGATGAAGCGGCGCGCAAGTCCGGTGACGGGATCCCAGTCGTAGGGCTTGGCGCCTTCGGGAACCGCGCTCTGGTCGATCGGCGGCGCCATCCAGGACTCGCTGAACTTCGGCCGCGGGAACGGCGACTGGGAGGTCGCGAGGCTCGCGTCGGAGAGCACGACCACGACCATGTTGAACGTCTCGGCGATCCTGCGCGCGGTGATCATCGAGTAGAAGCAGTCCTCGATCGTGCCGGGCGCCATGACCACCTTGGGCGCGTCGCCGTGGCTGCCGAACATGGCGGCGAACAGGTCTCCCTGCTCGACCTTGGTCGGCTGGCCGGTGCTCGGTCCGCCGCGCTGCACGTTCACCACGACCAGCGGAATCTCGCCCATCACGGCGAGCCCGATGCCCTCCTGCTTGAGCGAATAGCCCGGCCCCGAGGTGATGGTGACGGTGCACTTGCCGGCGTACGAGGCGCCGATCGCGAAGGCGCAGGCGGCGATCTCGTCCTCGGCCTGGTGGACGATGCCCCCGACCTTCTCGAACACGTCGCTCAGGTAGTGCGAGGCGGAGGTGGCCGGGGTGATCGGATACATGGCGCAGATCTCCATGCCCGAGGCGAGCACGCCCAGCGCGATCGCCGTGTTTCCGTTGACCACGATCTGCGGCTCGGTCGAGCGGACCGCCGGGATGCGGTAGCGCATGTCCAGGTTCGCGGCGGCCCATTTGTGGCCGGCCTCGAGCAGCATCACGTTCTGGTCGATCACCTTGCGGTCCTTCTTGCCGAAGGTGAGCGCGATCTGCTCCCTGCCGAGCTGCAGGTCCAGGCTGTAGATGTGGCACAGCATGCCCAGCGCGAACATGTTCTTGCCGCGGCGCGGATCCGAGACGAGCGTCCGGCATTCCTGCTCCAGCGGTACCTCGATGACCTTGTATCCGGCCTTCACGAGCCCGCGGTGGGTCTCCGCGTAGGCTGCGGCGATCTTGGGATCGGGGTTCGTGCGCCACATGCTCTCGAGCAGGATGGTGCAGTCGGGCTTCAGCTCGCCGGAGCGCACGCGGCCCAGCAGCACCTGCTCGTTGAACGCGATCACGAGGTCGGTCAGGTCGCCGCCGTTCGTGACGGGGCCGGCGCCGATGCGGATGCGGTTGCCGCTCGCGCCGGCGACGCTGCGCGCCGGGGGGCGGATCTCGGCGGGGATGATCTCGGTGGTCCAGATGCCGTTGCCCATCCTGGCGGCAATCGAGCCCAGGGACTGTCCGCAGCGCTGCGCGCCCTCGCCGGAATCGCTGATGATCTCGATGATGTGTTCCTTCAGCGTCGTGATCCCGCCTGCGGCTGCCGGCTGGCTCGGTTGCTTGCCGGTCTTCCTTGCGGGTTTCTGCATGGTCGTTTGGTTCATGGATTTCCCGTGGCTGCTGTTGTGCGCTTCGCGTCGCCGGATGCGCCTAGGCGACGCGGACGCGCGCGAAGTTCCGTTCCCGCAGATCGATCCCGAACAGGGTGCCCGCACCCTCCTCGCCGGGGGTGAGGTAGGGGAGCGCGCTGTCGCGAATGCCGAGATACGCCTTCATGCTGCGCGCGGCCTTGCGGCCCGCGCCCATGGCCTGAATGACCGTCGCCGCGCCGGTGACGATATCGCCGCCGGCGAACACCCCGGCCACCGAAGTGGCGAGATTCTCGTCCGCGCCGATATAGCCCCACTTGTTCAGCTTGAGCTTGGAGGTCTGGCCCATGATCGGGTTCGCGTTGGTGCCGATCGCGTACACGACCACGTCGGCCTCGAAATCGAATTCGCTGCCCGCAACCGGCACGGGACGGCGCCTGCCGGAGTCGTCCGGCTCGCCGAGCTCCATGCGCACGCAGCGCATGCCGCGCACGCCGCCCTTGCCGTCGTCGAGCACCGCCACCGGGTTGGTCAGCCAGTGGAACTCGATGCCTTCCTGCTCGGCGTGGTGAACTTCCTCGACGCGCGCGGGGGCTTCCTTGCGCGAGCGGCGGTAGATGCAGTACACCTTCTCCGCGCCCAGGCGCAGGCTTACGCGCATCGCGTCCATCGCCGTGTTGCCCGCTCCGACCACCGCCACGCGGCGGCCCAGCGGCAGCGGCGTGTCGAAGTTCGGAAATTCCTTCGCGCGCATCAGATTGCAGCGCGTCAGCAGCTCGTTTGCCGACAGCACGCCGTTCAGCGAATCACCGGGGATGTTGAGCATCGTCGGATAGCCGGCGCCGACGCCGACGAACACCGCGTCGAACCCCATTTCCTCGATCATCTGCTCGATCGTGAACAGCCGCCCGACCAGCGTGTTGCATTCGAACTTGACCCCGAACTTCTTCAGGTTGCTGATCTCGGCATCGATCACCGCGTTCGGGAGGCGGAAATCGGGGATGCCGTAGCGCAGGACGCCGCCGGGCTGATGGAAGGCCTCGTAGACGGTCACGTCGCACCCCGCCTTCGCCATGTCGGCGGCGCAGGCCATGCCGGCCGGCCCGGAGCCCACGATCCCGACCCTGAAGCCGTTCGGCTCGATATAGGGGACGTTGACCCAGCCCTCCTTGATCGCGGTATCGCCGACGAAGCGCTCCAGCCGCCCGATCGCGACCGGCTCGAGCGAATCGCCGACGGTGCACACTCCCTCGCACTGGTTCTCCTGGGGACAGACCCGTCCGCAGATGGAAGGCAGCAGGTTGGTGTCGGTGAGGACGTCGTAGGCGCCGCGCAGGTTGTTGTCGTTGATCTTCTGGATGAAGCCCGGGATGTTGATTCCCACGGGGCAGCCTGAAACGCAGGGCTGGTCCGGGCACATCAGGCAGCGCTCGGACTCGCGCATCGCGTTCTCGGGATCGTAGCCGCAGGCGACTTCCTCGAAATTCTTGGCGCGGACCTGCGGGTCCTGCTCGCGCATCGGAGTGCGCTCCTGCGGGATGGTGCGTATCGTTCTCTTCTTTGCCATGGGGTCCTACCGCTTCGCGACAGTTGCTGTAGAGTGAGTGGCGCGGCCCGCCGATGCCGCATCGATCTGCTTCTGCAGCCGGCAGCCCTTTTCCCAGTGGTCGAGGGCCATGCGTTCTTCCTTGGTGTAGCGGCGCAGCCGCGTCATCAGGTCGTCGAAGTCGACTTGGTGGCCGTCGAAGTCCGGACCGTCGACGCAGGCGAACTTCACCTTGTCGCCGAGTTTCACGCGGCAGCCGCCGCACATGCCGGTGCCGTCGACCATGAGGGGGTTGAGGCTCACCATGGTCTTGATCTTGTGCGGCCGCGTGGC
>Ga0082335_1005744_pt1 | contig 16761 bp, 20 predicted proteins | sample Subgrocontami58m_FD_72375 | JGI IMG/M metagenome (GOLD analysis project Ga0082335, IMG submission 72375) | Subsurface groundwater microbial communities from S. Glens Falls, New York, USA - GMW37 contaminated, 5.8 m (SPADES assembly) (version 2) ... | reverse complement strand
AGCCTTTACATTAACACGCTCGCGTCGCAAGGCTTCCTCAACAGCGATCGAGTTGCCACGCCCGGAAGCATCTTTGTGCTGAGGCCGGCTTCGTGAAACGCAAGGTCGGGCCGCGTAAGCTCAGAGCTTGTCTATCTCAGGCGGTGTCGTCTTGCTTCCATCACGAATCCTCATTTGGCTCAACGGTAGGTCAGTCGTTCCATCCGCACCATCGGCAAACCCCGCACGCAAGATTGAATTCTTACGCGCTAGAAATATGGTGCATGTCCTCCATCAAATCTGCGTTCATCATTGACGGCATCGCCCGCATCGTTGAGGTTCACGGGGCGACATGGCAGTACCTTGACCTTAGAAAGTACGCGGCGGAGACAGCGGCCTACTATCGGAGAATCCTCGCAGAAACAGAGGCCAAAGGCGCGGAGCGCGTTTATCAGGGATTGGCGGCACAGTACGAAAGATACGTTGAAGACCCAAGTAAATTGAACTCTGGTCTGGCAAATGAGATTTGGAGGCTTGGTCTCTCGCCGATTACCGACTCGAACAAAAGGGAATGGGCACGCTATCTTCTACGGGAAGACATGCCCGGCGACGCCGACAACACTGATGAGCCGCCGGCTGTGTTGGCAGACCTGGACACCAACCATCTATATGACACCGAGCGCAACTTCTACGCCAGGTACGAGGACACGCTGCCGGGCGAATGGTCGTATGAGCGCATCACGCCAGCGAGGATGGTTGATCTGTTGGAGAACAGGTTGTCAGCCGAAGACCATGCGCGACTCAATGCTTACTGACCAACGCATCGTTGAGTCGCAACGCCTGTTAATTCTAGGTAATGCGAACTGCGTCGTGAGCCGCAAGGTCCTTCCCCAAGGGTTATTAGCCATCAGCTTCTAACTCAGGCGATGCTGTCCCAGAGTATCTCCTCATCCTTCGAGATGTACGCTCTCGACCACTTGAAACGCCTAGCAGCCCAGCCACCCTACCGAGGCTGCATACCCTTCCCAGTGGTGTTCTCGCGCATCTGCCCGGCACTGTGCATGAAGAAGGCGGAGATCTGGCAACTGCTCTGGCGTCTTCGGGATGACGGGAGAATTTCAATCGTGCCCTTTCACGGCATCCGGATCAAAGGTGATGCGAATTGAGGAAAGAGGATCTCGTCAACGAACTCAACAGCCTCCTTGAAATGGAGCACGCAATCAGCGTGTGGCAGTGCTTGCAAATCAGGAAATACGAGCTTGAGGAAATGGTTGGCAAGGTGAGGGGCTTGCATCGCCAAGTTTACGGCTCCGATGTTGAACGCCACATAGCGTACAACTCCGGCCATGTGCTGCATCCGCCCGTTTACTCTACAACAAGAAAGCGTCGCGCTCACCGGCTGCGAGCGTATGGTGAAGGCAGTGGTGAGTCCCAATGAGAACTGTGAACTTGGTCAAGCTGAAAGAATTCGCGTCCAAAGAACTCGCTCAGGTTCCGGTTCTCAGGCAACTGATTCTTGGCGAGCCTGACGTGATACCAGTGGAAGAATTCGCGATGAAAGTCAAAATGTGGTTGCAAGTTGTGAGAACATTGAACGCAACCCGCGTCCCATCCTGGACCTGAACCCTTTTGTACTCAGGTCCCGCCGGACCCTAACCCTTTCGGGCATGGAACCTTTATATGCCGGCGCATCTAATGACCATGCATGAAGCAAAAGTATAGCCATCTCCGTGCAGATCCGAACATTAGCCGTTGGTACGCCAATGTAGCCAGAGGCTCCCTTATCACCGCCAACGTCTATCTCAAACGCCTTGGCTACCTCTGTGAGATGCATGGCGTATCAGCCCAGCAGATTGCGGCCTTTGACGACCAGCAGGCTTACGATTTGCTCCTGGACACTGTCTCCAGCCTTGAAGCCAGACACCTGGCAGGCAGCTACGTCGCTTCTGTGCTGAAAGCCGTGAAGTCTTGGCTGGCGTTCAACGGGAAGCCTGTGACTAGAAGGATAAAGATTGCGGGTGTTGACGAAACGCCCACCTTGAAGAACGAGCGAGTGCCGACGCAAGAGGAGTTGGCCAAGGTCTTCTTGGCAGGCGATCACAAGGGCAGGGCAGCGTGTGCATTCATGGCACACTCCGGGCTAAGGCCACAGGTGTTGGGAAACTATAGCGGCGATGACGGCCTGAGGGTCGGAGACCTTCCTGAGCTTGTTTTGGGCGACAGGCAGGTCGAGTTCACTTCAACACCGACTCTTGTCCGAGTCCGGGCCAATCTGAGCAAGAGCGGCAGGGAGTATTTCGCTTTTTTGAGCAACGAGGGCTGCGACTACCTTCGCGATTATCTGGAAATGAGGATGCGAACCGGCGAGAAACTCACGAGCGAATCAGCGGTCATTACCCCCAAATACGCAGGCAACGAGCTGATCACCACCGTCAACATCAGCGACATTGTGAGGAAGTGCATCACCAGGGCAGGATTCGCGTGGCGTCCGTACGTCCTGAGAGCATACTTTGACACACAGCTTATGGTGGCTGAGTCAAAGGGATTCATAATCCGAGACTACCGGACATTCTTCATGGGCCACAAGGGAGACATAGAGCATCGGTACACGCTAAACAAGGGAAGGCTGCCTGAGCAGGTCATTGAGCAAATGCGGGAGTCCTATGGGAAGGCCCAGAGGCAGCTTCAGACACGCGAAACGGATAACGGCCAGGATCGCCTTACTCGCATCGTGAGGAAACAGGTCCTCATGGCAATGGGCACTGCACCGGAAGAAATCACCGAAGCCCACTTTGCCATGGGCGACGAGGAGTTCTCCAAGTTTGTGAGGGAAAGGCTAACTTTGGATGTGACCAACAACGGCGTGAGACAGAAGGTTGTGCCGTTGAACGAGGTGGAGTTATACCTGAAGACCGGATGGGAATTCGTCGGCGCTTTATCGGGAGACCGAGCAATCATGAGGGTGCCTGCTTCCACGTGATCGAGCGTGGCTTCAGTCCAGGTATCACGAACAATCACCTCCTCAACCAATGTCTGCGCTGCTCGGCAAGGTCCCTGCTGCGGACTCACTAGGCCGCGCTTCTGACGTATTGGATGTCAACTGGCAGCGGCAATGTTCCAAGACCGGAAGGGATACCTCCGTATCCAGGGGGAGATGGCGGTTCAAATCCGCCTTGCCGCATTTCCCTGCGCCTGTTCATTAGCGATGCGGCGAAAGTCTTGCGTACGATGCGGTCCGGCTCAATCGACCTTTGCATGACCTCGCCTCCCTACTGGGGGTTACGAGATTACGGCATGGCAGATCAGATCGGACTTGAATCCGATCCCATGGAATACATAGCAAAACTGGTTCGCGTTTTTGACGAAGTCAAGCGCGCCCTCAAACCAACGGGCAGTGTCTACGTTAACCTCGGGGACACGTATTGCTCTCTGGGCAAATGGGGCGGCCCTACCAAGCAGTCGCTCACAGGAATACGTGACCGTGGCTATCCTGAAGGAATGAGACCAAATCAAATGAGCCACCCAACTCTTGATTGGGTACGTGGAAAACAGCTTGCCTTGATTCCGGCGAGATTCGCCATCGCAATGCAAGACAAAGGATGGATTCTCAGAAACGACATCATCTGGCACAAGATCAACGGCCTGCCTTCAAGTGTCAAAGATCGCCTGTCCAACCGGTACGAGCATCTTTTTCACTTCGTCAAGAACGAGAGATACTACTACAACCTGGAAGCGATCAGAGAACCGTACAAACTGTCAAGCTTCAAGAGGTTCGGCGGCCTGGTGTCCCAGGGGTTTATCAAACACGCAAGCAAGTACAACCGCCCGCACATTCCGCGCGGCGTTCAATTCGCTGATGGCAAGACACCTGTCCCAACCTGGCTTCAGGACTATGCCAACGCGCGAGGAAACAGAGAAGCCCCGGCAGTGAAGCTTCAGTTGCTTTACCAAATGACTAAAGGCCGGATCGGACACGGCCATTACGGAGGCGGGAGATATGTCGGCATAACGACCTCTACTCCCGGCAAGAATCCAGGCGACGTGTGGTCGCTCTCATCAAGCAGCTTCAGGGGCGCACATTTTGCTGTCTATCCTGAAAAGCTTTGCGTCAAGCCAATTCTGTCTTCTTGCCCGCCTATGGTGTGCACCGCTTGCGGAGTTCCGAAGCGTGAGATAGTTGACGGACATACTTCGGTCGGATCCGCCTTCAACATCCGTGTCCGCGATGCGCAAAAAGGTGTGCTGGCCGCAAAATGGGGAAACCGGATTCAAGCATCCGCCGACGAAACGGACAACTACGACGAGGCGTCTTATGCGAGTCACGGCCGACAACGGGTTCTAGCAGCAGGTTGCAACTGCGGGGCTGGGTTCACGCCAGGAGTCGTGCTGGACCCCTTTGCAGGCTCCGGCACGACTCTCAAAGCAGCGCGAGACTTTGGAAGGAGCGTGGTCGGAATAGAAATCAACCCGGAGTACGCCGAGGTCGTCAAACAGCGGCTCGGCTCCTTTGCGACCGAACTGGAGGTCGTTAACCAAGGTTTACCCGCATGATACGCAAGCCTGCGCAGGAGTCCTTATCAACAGGCGCATAGAGTGATTGTGTATGAACTACCAGCAACATTTCACGGGAAGAGTTTCGCACTACCTTGAACAGCTCAAAGGCGAATTGGACGAAGACCTTCCCAGGCTCGGCGAGCTAATGCCGGATGTCACGCTCGGACAGGCCGACGTTTTTGCTTCTCGTGTTGAGGATATTGTGAACACCTATAACGGTCTGTTCCATCCCGCTGCCAAGCGTGCGACAAATGGCAAGCCAAGAAGTAACTGGAATCAGCGTAGAAAGGAGCTGCAAGGCTACGACGCCAGGATTGAAGCGGCCTTGCCGACCATCTTTGAGAAAGAAGGCTACGTCACCGCAGCGCTTGTCCAGCAATACGCCGGCATTGAAGAGGGCGAGGCGACCAAGAGGTTGAGGTCGTTGTCTAAAAAATACAACTGGCGCACACGACAGGACCCGCAGAGACCGGAACTGGCTAGATATTTACCGCCAACCCGCGCACAAAAACGGTCCTCTGAGGTTGCTCCGCAGGCAGAGGAAACCCCGAACAGCGAAGCCGGTTGATGTGACTGCTGCCGTTTTATTACAGCAGGGATCTGAGTTCACGCTTACCTACCGGGCTATCGCTGATGCGAAGTCGACTGTTTCTGAGGTGGCCCATAGGTCATCGATGGGTTTCATTAGGGCAGCAAAACTTCGGCTAGATTCACTAGTACTTACAATGAACCTTGGACCGCGATTGTAGTCATAGTTGGGGAAATAAGGGTGTATCTGCCCTTCTACTTCCCCCATAGGGGAATGTTTCCAGATCATTACTGCGCTGTAGGTTAAGAGCCTCTGTCCAGTTTGTCTCACTTCTAACACACCAGGCCTGGTGGAGGCAAGTTCCGAGAGCTGTTTCAGCACTGCGTTCGCTCGTTCTTTCCGCTCGACAAGCCGCTGACCGTTATCGAGTCGCATTCTTGCGAGCACTCGTGTAGTCTCACTTTCATCGGAATCCAAATCACCTTGCAGTAGCACGTGGATTGCTGCTCCATTGCCAAGTAAATTCTCCCATACCTCGGCGTGATGAACTAATGCGTCCCGCATGGTCACACCCATCAGGAGCACTTTCCTGGTGTTTTTTTGGTCGACCCATGTCTCGAATCTGTACGGATCTCCATCGGCAGACATACGAAGGGTTGAGCAATCTTGTACAATAGCTAGATGCCCGGCCATGCCTTGCACCGCCTTCATGCGGAGCAGGAACTCATGGAATAACGCTGACAACTTCGCGCCTGTGGCCTGCATCAGTTCGCTTGCCAGCCTGTCGGTCTCCTCATCCAGATAGACGCTACGTGTAGGCAAAACGGCCCTCCTTGGCACTAGATCCTATGATGAGCAACTGCGATATACTAGAATAACATGTGAAAAAATGCAATGCTCTGCGCTCGCCCAACGAACATAAAATGAACCGAGGCTCTGAAATGGACGGCGACGGCCCGTTTCGTTGAGGAGCCTCGAAACGCGCCATGCCGCTGCATTCATGAAGTGAGGTTGTGATGCGGACGCGCCTCCATTTGCTTGGGGTATAGACCACTAATGCTTGATGAAGTGTTGTGATGCGATTGACTCCAACCACGTCGTAAGGTTGGTTGGAAGCGGTTCACCTCGTCCGATCCTCGCCACAGCTTCCTTTAGCACGACCGCCAGGATTTCGCTGTCAGTTTCCAAGGACTTCCCTGATAGACCCGTCAAAAGGACTGCTTCGTTTTGCCTCAACCAGGTCATTAATTTTCGTACATTGGCCTTACTTTGCCTGTTCATGGTCACGCCTCCTTGGCAAATGCACGGTACTGAACAGTGGCGCCTGAACGACTCGCATAGACCACTTCTAGTCATTCCGCGGTCTCCCCCGTCGCCCTTATTGGGGTGGGCAAGGTATAGCATAGACGAGACGAAAAAGCAATGCTATACGGGTGCTTTTAACCCCTAGATTCTATGAGATACCAGTAGTTTTCTGCTATACGAAGTGAGAGACGGCATTATTGGTCTGGCTTAACCTTACTTTCAACCCAAGGGCCTCAAGAGACTCAGCACGGGGCGTGTCCTTTGCCGTGTCTGATGCATAAGATGGTCTAACTACGCTCCACGCAGATGCGCCTTGAGGCTTTCACAAGGTATGCAACGTGGTGTGGTGCGGTGTGAGATATTTCGGATGGATAGCGAAGGTAGATAGCTATCCTTTACGGTTCTTCGAGATCATCCCAGACTGAGAGAATTTCTTCCACTTCCGCCATTCGGTCAACGGCTTCACCCTCATGTTTGAGGCCGTCAAGAATGACTTCCTGAGGATCGTGCCTCTCCAAAGTGGTATCTTCTGGCGTGATCCACCAAGCGCCGTAGTATGCGAGATGACCATAAGCCTCCGCCAAGTTCATCGACCTTCGTTCATTGTTGCCCAGCACTCCATTCTTCCGCGAACGATAGAGATTGCGGAAATGTTGATGGATGACTCGCCTGGCAACGCCCTGAATCCATACGCTACGCTCTTCCCTAGTCTCTCCAGGCAACGCCGTCTCATGTTGGAGATCGGCAACAGCTTTGGCTGCCGCCAAGTAGACGAAACTCAACTGCGTCAAGGCTACGTCACGACGTTCAAGCTCAGAACGGCCGTTTGCACTAGAAGCAATGTAGCGAGCTAACCATCGCGCGTTTTCGAAGAACACCAGCCTAAGAAAGCGATCCTTGATCAGGTTAAGTTCCGGGAGAGCAGGGTCAGCCAGGGAAGATTTCCCAATACTCAGCGTCGAGCAGTCCATTTCAAAGCCCTCTTTTGCTTGGGTTATGCAACTCTATTGTTGCTCTATAGTTCAACTGTCTTACACTCTAGCCAGAACGTATCTCTTATTCATGACGACAGTTCCCTCTTCAATTGCCTTTGCCGCGTTTCCACAGGAATCTAGCCACTTCTACAAAGAAGCTGGCAGGAATGACAGCAGCGAGAGCAGCGACCATTGCATCCTCGAATCCCTTTGCGACCATGACCGCTATGGCCCATTCAATTTGCTCAACCTGAGGTTCTACGAACGCGTGGAATGCAATCCACACCGCACTTGCCCCGACCTCTAGGACGAGGTGAATTCCAATGATCTGTGATAGCTCACAGTACGGTCCCAGGTTTCGCTTCACTGAGCATGCCCGCCTTTTTCATCTGAGGCGTCAGTCAACCCCACCACTTCCCGTGAAAGCCATCATTCCCTGAAGTAATCCGAAGGTTTTCCTGAACCTCACGTAAAGGTCAGGATCGCCAACTGCTTTGGCATAGCTCTCCAGAAACCTATCGTTGAGTTCCCGCTCGTCAGCAAGGCCGACCTCGATAAACCGAACCTTACCAACTGGAACGTGCATACGCTCAGCTACCTCGTACCGGGAAAGACCTGCCTTCTCTCGCGCTTCCCAGAGCAGCCTTCCCGCCCGTCCATACCATTCGATGCTCCCTTTGCTTTCCGGGGGAACAGCCGCGGCTCGCTGAGCGTAAGCTGGAAGCCTCTCGAACAGCTCGTCCATATACTGGCGGAACTCTGGTGAGTTCACGTAATCGGGTACCTGCGGCATGTCGCTGAGATCCCTCTCTACCTTGTTCTTATTCTGTTCCATTGTAAAACCTCCTCGTGCAATCTACATGTGTAGTATACACATATAGTTGCTCCTCAACCTATGCATCTTACATATGTAGTTTGCATGTACATGTCGCTCCCTTTGGGAGCGGCCCGCTATCGTTATTTATCTGCTTGATATCACGCATTGGAGAGAACGATGTTTCACTGTAGGGGACTGGCTACCGTTTTGTGAGTTGCCCCAGATAAGATGGTGCTCCATGATCCTGCGGTGTTCCCACGAGTAACCGGATGAGGGCTATGAGTAGTGTCAGAGACCTGCCACGAAAACCTCGCAGTGCAGCCGGGGACCATAGAGAATGAAAACCCCTGGAAGCAAGCTTGGAACCCGGGACATGAGGGTGCCTCAACTCTGAATAGAAAGAGGGAGCGGTCAACGCCGCTCCCCCATCCCAAGACCACAGTGGGACTTTCATTTATCGGATACAGTGATCCCCTCCTTTCCGTACCCCTTTTGATTCGAGCTTGTTGGAGGACCTCTGTGCATTCAAGCTCTCCCAGCCTTCTGAACGAGCCTGATTGAGCTCAAACTTCCAGGCGCTGTCAGAATGGCCTGACCCACCAACAGGTCCTGCCGGTACACTCCACCTCACATGGTCACCACCAGGCGGCGACTGATCCCATGGGTATTGAAGACGAAAATGCTGATGAAGGATTGATCGGGCAATGCCGAAGAGCCATACCTGCCGTTCCGCCGGGCCAGGACCCGGAAGCGCGATACCCCTCGGAAGTCTCGCTATGTCCATAGCTGCGGCTAGGTATATGTAGGCAAGTAATTCAAGGGCAACGTCGTCTCGCTCCTCGATTGGTCTAGCCTTGGAAAGTGAGGCGATGAAGCGGGCCAAGGGTTCTCGGTTCTCGTCAAACACGAGCAACAGGAACTCCACTCGGTCGTGGTCAAGGCGAGGCTCCTCTGCAGGAAGGGAAACGCCGCTTGCACCCTTCCCATCACGATTGTTCATAAGCGACCTCCTTCTTGAGTACTTACTAAAGAAGTCGCTTCGCGCACTTTTTTCTTACGGTGAGGTGGTGTCCTGCGTCCAAGACGATTGCCAGCCAGTTGTTCCCTAAGTGATACCCGTTACTAATAGACTAGCAGGATCGTTCAAACCTCAGGGCCGAAGGCTTTCCTGAATCTCGCGTAAAGGTCAGGATCGCCAACTGCCTTGGCATAGCTCTCCAGAAACCTATCGTTGAGTTCCCGCTCGTCAGCAAGGCCGACCTCGATAAACCGAACCTTACCAACTGGAACGTGCATACGCTCAGCTACCTCGTACCGGGAAAGGCCTGCCTTCTCTCGCGCTTCCCAGAGCAGCCTTCCCGCCCGTCCATACCATTCGATGCTCCCCTTGCTCTCCGGCGGCACTGCCGCGGCTCGCTGAGCGTAAGCTGGAAGCCTCTCGAACAGCTCGTCCATATACTGGCGGAACTCTGGTGAGTTCACGTAGTCGGGCACCTTCGGCATGTCGCCGAGCTCTCTCTCTACCTTATTCTTATTCTGTTCCATCGTAAAACCTCCTCGTGCAGTCTACATGTGTCTGTTACACATATAGTTGCTCCTCAACCTATGCATCTTACATGTGTGGTTTACATATATATGCCCGCTCCCTCAAGTCCTCTCCGTTCTACTACCAATGCCTTCCTCTACAGGGTAACTGATCATGCCCTAGTGGCTTGACATAGCCAACGCCAGGGCACTCCTCTTTTGTCAAAACGACCCCTATACTTCCGCGTCAGGTGCTGGGCAGTACGGCATTAGCCAACGAGAACCCAGCCAAGTGGAACAGATATTCCGATTGGATCAAATTGGCGGGTTGAGGGAACAAGCTCCAGCATAGCGATTGACGCGGCGTTCTAAGCAGGCTTACTATGCTCGCGTGAGTCTTGCGGCTCGCCCAATGGCCTAAAGGAAAGCGCCAGTGAAGCAGAGTAACAACCCCTGGAAGGAGCTATTGCAGGTTTTCGTTGTGCACGCTGTGTTGGAGGGAGTGGTTGGACTGCTTTGGATTCAATTTGATGCTCTTGTTTTGCCAAGAGTCGACCGCATTTCATCTCCGCAGATTGTGACCTTGTTGGGAGCGATAGACGATGCCACTGTTGCTGTTCTGGCCGCACTGATCCCACTTAGCCTCCTTAAGGAAATACTCGTTTTCCTGTGGAAACATCACATGGCTGGTCAAGGGAAGAAAAGATGAGGGAACAACTGAGGGTTGTCCTTAACATCCCATTGCTGGACACAGGTGGCCCGGTCAGCCGTGCTGTGCGCAATGTGTTGTGGGGTGTCCTTGGTTTGCTAGGGTTTGAAATCACGCTGAGATTGTTAGGCGTGCAGGAAAACGAAGCGCTTTGGCTGTCTTTGCCAGTGGCTGCGATTCTTGTATTCGTTGGACCGCTGCTGTCCAGGACAAGGATAGCCGCCAAGATAGATGCCCCCGAACAATTTGAGGGTGACGAAGAGATTGCGCTACTGATTCACTCGTATGGGGACATCCTAATAAAACGAATCACGCCGAAGATAGCAGACGGAGATAAGGCCGCAGAGATGATCACCCAATCGCTCATGAGTGCTGTTGGAAGGGCACCCCAACAATGAGATGTCATCAGCAGCCATTGACGGTTGGCCAGGAAGACTTGATTGCTCCTGACTGAGGTTTCTTAACGCTTGCTGCCCTCACTAGAGGTGATCAGCCGGCTCTCCGTGGGGGTATGCTCCTGGTCCTCTTTGGCATCAGAAGGATAGCGGTCGTAATCATAGCCATGTATTACTATGTACGTTTTCGTGCCAGTGACCCCCTTCTCGTCTCTCAGCCGATCCACCACAATCTCCTTTAGTTCAACCTCATCCCTTGCGTCCACGGTGACAATCATTTCTGCATCGCCATAAACGAGAGACATGGCACGCACACCTTGGACGTCTTTTAAGGACTCAAATATGTCTTTTAGTCTGCCTCCTGAGTTTTGGTTGGCTGCTGACACGACAACGATGGCACGCATAACTTTGTCCTCCTGTGACCTCGGGCTAAAATAGGTTTCGTCAGCAGCTCGGCCCCATCTGGGCAACGCGCTGGTATCGGAATTCCGGAGTTTCTCAATGCCCTTGTTGATGTAATTGCTAAGGTCCTCTGCATCCACACACTGACACATCATGATAGAGTTTGTCTGTCCACCATAGACAGAACAGACCTGAATCAGGTCAAATATGCCGTGAGACTCCAGCGCAACCTCAATGAATGTTTTGCGCACAAGCAAGTGGAGAGCTTGTGAGGGTACTAGAGACGGATGTCGGTCAAAGAACACATAGAATGCCTGTTTCCCATAGCCATCCACATACTGCTTATAGTTTTCTAAGTGCCGCTCCCGATCATAATGATATAACCTGTGGATCCTTGGGATTGCCCGGAGGTAATAGTAATTGGCGCCGGGCTTTTTGAAGAAATCGGTGCCTTCGACGAGCGCTTTTGCCTTTGGTCTTGCCCAATTTGCGAGCACGTTAGCAGTAAGACCTCTACAGGGGAAGGGCAGACGGGGGATCAAATCCTCTGCCTTCAAGGCATCAGCGGAGTTTTCGCTCATCTTGCTTGCTCCTGGTGGAAGAATTGCGGGGAGTAGATACCAGCCAATGCCTTCCCTAAAGTATTGACTACAGATAAGTACTCCTACCAACATTTTGTTGTTCTCAGTGCCTGAGTCCTTACATGACCGTCAGTAAGAGGATTGAAGGCAACGCAAACCTCGGACAAACCCTTGGCGATTGCCTAGTCCTGGGTAGCGCAATCAAACATTTGATGGAGTGGTAGACAAAAGCAACACGATTGTTGTCAGACAGATGAATACTCCTGCACAGTACACAATTAAGGGCAGGGACCCTGCATCAAGCAGTGCGCTGACAAGTCCGGTGCCAAATATCCCGAGGCCTGCAGCTCCAAGAACCAGGAAAACACGCTCCAACGTGCCCCTCGTTTTCTTCTTCGGTCTCGTCATCGCCCATCACCTCTAATGCGATATGGCCACGCCCGACACCCCGCCAAGATCCGATGCTCTGTAGATGCAAGAGCCTTGAGCGTCATCTCTAAGATGCTTCTGGCCCCTTTGGTTCTGCCTCCTGCCTTCATCGCAAAGTGCCCCCATTTATCTGCCGAGAGGAACACATGCATTATACACATGTAATGTACACTGTCAATGGCGCAAAAAAAGGACGGGGTGTCGGCTCAAGACACCCCGTCCTTTTTTGTTCTTAGTGGATCAAACCCCTCATTTTATGCCGAAGGTTTTCCTGAATCTCAAATAGAGATCAGGGTCACCGATGACTTTGGCGTAGCTCTCCACGAAACCGTTACTGATCTCCTGTTCGGTGGCAAGGCCAACCTCGATAAACCGTACCTTGCCAACTGGAACGTGCATACGCTCAGCTACCTCGTACCGGGAAAGGCCTGCCTTCTCTCGCGCTTCCCAGAGCAGTTTCCCCGCCCGTCCGTACCACTCGATGCTCCCCTTGCTCTCCGGGGGAACAGCAGCGGCTCGCTGAGCGTAACCAGGAAGCCTCTCGAACAACTCGTCCATATATTGGCGGAACTCTGGTGAGTTCACGTAATCGGGCACCTCGGGCAGGCGGTCCCCTTCCTTCGGCGGCGTCTTCTTTTGCACCAGTCCATACCTCCTGGGGTCGCAATCTGCTTTGTCTCAAACACAAAAGAGTAGCGGTTTTAGCCGCTACTCTCACTCGTCCTAGTCAGTATGACAACAGTAAGCAACCCGCTTACACATGCGCCATGTCCTTGAGTACTGCAACGCGCTGCCGGACACGATACACAGCTTGGTACAGAGCGTTGCGATTCCACGTGCTTTTCCTAGCGAGGGATTCTAACACAATCGCCTCCTCAGGGAAAGCCTCTTCCACGAAATCACGGAACTCCATGTAAATGGCTAGCTTCTCCTTGGAATCGAGTTGGGACCAGATACGGTGCAAGCTATTCCTCGCGTCCAAGTGGTCTACGATTTGCTCCTCCTGCCGCCCATCATCGCCAATCTCCCACATCTTCACCTCGGCGGATCCGAAATCCGCTTCATCATCGTAAGGTACCGGCCCCTCAACGCTTGCAATGACCTCTTCCAGAGAAGCATCCGAGCCAGCGTTCTGAGACGAGGAGCCCCTTACCTTCCGATGATAGAAGTCACGGAAGGACTGATTGACGACGTTGCGAGCAATCATGCGAAACCAAGCATTGCGATTCACCGTGTCCGGCCCTGGCAAAGGCTTATCGTTTGGGTACCGGCTTAGCGTCTTGTAAGCTTCCAGCCAGACTTGACTGATAAGCCCCAGACCTTCATCCTTCAGCTCTTCAAGTGAACTACCGCGAGCGCACCGTGCACCGTACCGGACTACCCATTCATAATTGTCCGCCAACAGTTGATCAACATACTGCCGGCGCTCAGGAGAGAGTTGGAGCAACTCGTCCCCGCGTCCATGTTTTGGCAAAGAGTTTTTGTCTGACTGCACGTCTTGCACCCCCTGCCGGTCTGCGGCTTCTCCGAATGGAGGTTGGCTGATTCTACCACGCATTGTGGGGCGTTGCCTAGATGCTTGACTCATAGAACTCCTTTCTGGCAGGCCTTGCAGTTGGCCTGAGCCTTTGCCCGCGAACCCTTGATCCTATCGCTTTACGTGCCACACTAGTATTGTCGCATTTCCTTGGGAAGTTCTTACGCGGTGCTCCCAGGCAGGTTGCTTTTAACGTGCGGAAAGCTTACGACCACGAGTCGCAGGGATACCCGATCAACTTGCACGAACGGGCAAAGAACTTCCGGGGCTATCAGAGTACGTAGAGAGCCTCCCTATCCTTCGAAACTACCAGGCCGTTTACGATATGGGGGGCTCTCCAGGCACAAAGGCACGTCCCCTAGTGGGCGAACCAGACGTTTCGACGAGAATCTCCGTGGTCGGAGGGTTCTATCTGGAAACCGCTGATCCCATCTCGTGGGAAAGGGTCGTAGGGGTATATGGGATCGGGGTGACCTTCATCCTCGATCACCTCTTCATGAACATCCGAGAAGTGCAGCCAGGGGAAGGCATCGGAGGGTTGACCTCCGGGAACAACAACCCCGACATGACTATCTAGCGGGAGAGGGTTGGCATAGAAGTCACGGGCAATTGACTCACGGTGAGCCTGCGCACCCGGCTGACGTGCAAACTCATCGCCCCATTCGTCATCGGGGATCGCAGCAATGGCCTCTTGATCGCTTTGATCTCCCTCGATGTGATCCACAAAAGCACTTCCCGGGAAAGCCTCACGGCGTCCGTGCGGTATCTGACGATGAGGGTACACGATGGCAGGGCGTTTCGGCACACCCACTGCGCCGTTTCCCTGGACGTTGCCATTGGGTATCAGCAGATTGACCAATGGAACTCTCTCCTCTACCGCTTCCCGGCGGGCATACTGGTCCGGATGAAGAAGGATTGCATCTTCACGATTCATCCCCGAGATAGCTGACTCACCCTCTGAGATTCCTGGGCTGTTGACAGAGGGGTTCGCCAAAAGGTTCTCCACAATTACCTCCTGATGGGAATAGGCTCCAGAATCCGGCGGGAACGCGTTGGCAGGTTCTGCCAAGGGGACTGCAATGCCGACTTGCTGTGCATCACGATTGGACCTGACGGGATTGAACGGATAGTTCTCTGGAAGCACGGCCTGATCACCCGAACGGAGCAGGATCGCGTTCTCATTGTCACCCTGCACAAAGGGGGGCATGGATTCCCCTGCATGGCTGTTTGGAGCGATCGGGTCGGCCAGAACGTTATCCACGATTGCCTCTTGGTGAGCAATCCCGATATAATGAAGATGGACCTCACTTTCAACATGGGGGTCTGCGATCTCTGCCGCATGGACACCGTCACCAAGAGCAGGGTGAGCGTTATCCCCGATAGCAAACTCGTGGGGATAGGAGTCTGAGTGAATCGGGAACACGTTGATGGGTTCCGCCGGAGGAATAGAACCCAAGACTTGTAACTCCCCATCTGCCTCACCAATGCTGGGCTGCGAAACTATTCTGTTATCCATAGTGCTTTCTCCTTCTCCTGACTCTGACTTACACTCTTATGGTTGCCGGAGTGACCAAGTTCCTTACATCCGTTGCTTTGGGGTTAGTGCAACATGCTCAGCACATCTACTTCTGTCTCCTTTCTTAGAATTGACACGACTATCTAACTAGTTGTTAACTCCACGAAAACTCTTACAATCCCTTTCCCGATTCGTTGACAATCCCCGCACTTCAGAATCACCGAACCCACATCCGTTTAGTAGGGATCCGAAATAGCCCCGATGGGAAATTGAGTGACGGTTGAGCATGAGTGATGCCGCATTGCCACTGGCACTCATAAGCCCTCATGGTGGCCTCACCCCTCTGGCAGTTGGACACCTGCTTTCCCCCCACCTGTTAGCTTGGCTATCTCTGGCTGACAGCATGAAGGGAAACCATAGCATATGGTCGGAGGCAACGATAGTGGGCAATAGGCCTGATCCTGAGTCCCGTCAATCACTACAACTACTTGCATTGGTAGAAGATGCCAAGTTTTATGCAGAACGTGCATCCGATCTTGCTCAAGGCAGTACCGCCGATGACGTAGTCGAAATGTATCGCTACGTTCGAGCGGCCATCGTCTTTTCGACAATTGGTGTGGAAGCTTTTCTCAATGTGGTATTGAAACCAGTCGCAGGCAGGCAGCCGCCAAGGAGCTTGAGAAAGCGAGTTGAGGATTTCTTGTCCGAGCAATTACAGGTGGACAAGGAAACATATGAGCAGCTTATGCGACAGTTGTCACAGATGTACGAAATACGTAACCGTCTAGTCCACTATGAAGGGGAGCGCTATCCGACCCATGATGAAGTGTTCCTCTTACATGGTGACTTGACTTGGCAAACCGCAGTCACAGCTTACAAAGCACTGAGCAACCTTATAGAAGTTAGCTGGCCTGCGTCGATTGACGACGATCCCGTAATGCGGAAAGTGTTGCGTTCACGTTATGACTCTCCAGAAGACGAGAGCGGTACAGGGTCCACATGACAACACTAAGTGTGCTGAGATTTTGTGAGAGGCTTAGCGAATCCTATTCAAACATTAGCGAAGTGCCTGACGGCCTCAGGACGCGCCGAATAACAGCACGAGCGGTTTCACAAACGGCTGCGTACTATTTACAGGATGGTTGTGTATTGCGGCTAAACTGATTGAGCGAGCATGGCCGTTGCCATCAGGAAGATAGAATGGTTGCCGTCTCATGCATAACAGCTATCCTACCGGCATCGCCCCCCATCGCTCCTCAGCTATCAGGGCCGGATTGTTATCACAGAGTTCTGGGCTCCCCCGTCTCCACCATAACACGGAACAGCGGCATCGCCTTCATCACAGTCGAGCTTTGGCTCCAAGGTGAGGGTGATGCCGCTTTCGGGTTAATGAGTAATGATTCTGCCCCTATCCCCCACGAAGCCAGACCAAGGACAGCGACAGCTTGAAGGCTCTCCGTCCGGTACTGTTTGCTTTCTAGTGGTGTTTGCCCAATCTTGCTTGGATGCC
>Ga0082335_1005741_pt1 | contig 16769 bp, 20 predicted proteins | sample Subgrocontami58m_FD_72375 | JGI IMG/M metagenome (GOLD analysis project Ga0082335, IMG submission 72375) | Subsurface groundwater microbial communities from S. Glens Falls, New York, USA - GMW37 contaminated, 5.8 m (SPADES assembly) (version 2) ... | reverse complement strand
ATACCCAGAGCTTGTCGTCGCGAGGCTTTGTTCATGCGCACGGCAAAATTTCTTTCATTGGTTGGACCGAAAGTGACTCCTCCACCCACCCAAATTGGCGAACGTCTTGATCCATGTCGAGCACGACCTGTTCCTTTCTGATTCCATGGCTTCTTCCCACTTCCAGCTACTTCTCCACGATCTTTCGTGTGAGCAATCGCCACGCGATTTTTTGCCTGTTGATAAATAACTGCTTCGTGAACTAATGCTCGGTTCATCTTTACATCAAAAAAACTCTTATCCAATTCTATGGAACTTTTCTGATCACTGTTGAGATGAAAAACTGTTACTTTTGCCATACATTTTTTCCTTCTCGAGTTTTAAGAACCACGAGGCTCCCCCTAGCCCCTGGTACAGCTCCCTTTACTGCAATGATCTGTTTATCTGTATTAACAAAAACAATCTCTAAATTCTTTACTGTTACTTGTTGTGTTCCCATATGACCAGCCATACGTTGCCCTTTTACAACAGGCCCTTGACGTTGGGAAGCAATCGAACCCGGCATGCGCATTTGGTCTTTTTGCCCGTGACTTGCTGGTTGTCCAGCAAAATGATGACGTTTCATGACCCCAGCAAAACCACGTCCTTTTGATGTGCCTATAACATCGATCTTCATTCCTGGTTGAAATAGTGATGCTTCAATAATATTTCCACGCTCTTGGTCAAAATGAGAAACACGGAACTGACGCAAAATTGATACTTGTGGAAGATCTTTCAAATGTCCTGCTTGCGGTTTCTTTAAATCCTTTACTTCTTCAATACCTAATTGCACATCCACAAAATCTTCCGTCTCATTTTTTTGGACAAAAGTCACTACGTTTGGTTTCGCGGACAACAATGTCACCGGAATAACCGAGCCGTCCTCCTGAAAATGTTGTGTCATCTCTATCTTTTTTCCTATAAAAATAGGCATACATTGTATTGGTTCCCCTTGGAACATACTTGCTAAAAAGAAAAAACCAGAAGGTCTCACTCTGTTTTCTTTTAAAGTGAAACCCTCTAGCCTTCAAAGCAATCTTCTTTCTTCTCTGCTGTGTATCTGTTTCTTTGAAGGAATGTTCGTGTAAAGAATTCTTATTCTCCTATCAGTATTTTTGAAATCTTTGGAAGGTTTTCCTGAAAAAAACGAGAAACACGATCTATCTTCCACGTTTCTTAAATACCGCTTCTCACCACATACCTTTCCACTTCTTTTATGTATGAAAAAATATGTGGTGAGAAAAAATATCATGTTTTAATTTCGACGTCTACACCAGCGGGCAAATTTAGACTTGTAAGGGCATCAATAGTCTTTTCCGTTGGTTCCACAATATCGATCAGCCGCTTATGAACTCGTATCTCATATTGTTCACGAGAATCTTTGTGAACAAAGGTGGAACGATTCACAGTATATTTCCGTTTTTCCGTTGGAAGAGGAACTGGCCCTAATATTTTCGCGCCAGAACGTTCTACTGTTCTCAAAATCGTTTGAGTCGCTTGATCAATAATCTTATGATCATGTGCACGGATCTTGATACGGATATGTAATTTTTCTTCTGTCTTTGTTGTAGTCACACGTCTTAAAAAGAACTCAAGGAGGGGTAATGAAACCCCTCCTTTTATTATTTCTTACTTTGTAATTTTTGTTACAACTCCAGCCCCTACTGTTTTACCACCCTCGCGAATAGCGAAAGACATCTTTTCTTCCAAAGCTACAGGTTGAATAAGTTTGATCACAAGTTTCACACTATCACCAGGCATTACCATTTCTGTGCCTTCTGGTAATGTCACCTCACCTGTCACATCTGTGGTGCGAATATAAAATTGTGGTTTATACCCTTTAAAAAATGGCTTATGGCGACCACCTTCTTCTTTTGTAAGAGCATAAACCTCTGCTTCGAACTCGATATGAGGAGTGATGGAACCAGGAGCTGCCAAAACCATTCCACGTTCAACCTCTTCTTTACGAATACCACGCAATAAAACACCTGCATTATCTCCTGCTTGTCCTTCATTTAAGCTCTTATTGAACATTTCGATACCTGTGACAATTGCTTTACGAGATTCTTCTTTGATACCTACGATTTCAACTTCACTATTAATCTTTACAGTTCCACGTTCAATACGACCTGTGACAACTGTTCCTCGCCCTTCAATTGAAAACACGTCTTCAATAGGCATGAGGAGCGGCTTGTCCATCTCGCGTTTTGGCTCAGGAATATACTCATCCAATACCTTTACTAATTCCATGATTGGCTTGATTGCTTCTTCATCTGTTGGGTTTTCCAATGCCTTTAATGCGGAACCGCGAATAATGGGAGTATTATCTCCATCATACTCATATTTCTTAAGCAAATCACGCACTTCTTCCTCTACCAAATCAATAAGTTCAGGATCATCCACTTGATCTACTTTATTCAAAAATACCACTATGGTTGGGACTCCCACCTGGTGAGCCAACAAAATGTGCTCACGTGTTTGAGGCATGGGGCCGTCAGCAGCTGAAACTACCAAAATAGCACCATCCATCTGAGCTGCACCTGTGATCATGTTTTTGATGTAATCTGCGTGTCCTGGACAGTCTACATGTGCATAATGTCGCTTATCTGATTCATATTCACAGTGAGCAGTAGCAATCGTGATTCCACGTGCTTTTGACTCTGGCGCTTTGTCGAGATCATCGACGCCTTTTTTCTGGGCATTCATCCCCTTTGAGTTCAAAGTGGAAAGAATAGCAGCTGTTAATGTGGTTTTTCCGTGGTCAACGTGACCAATGGTACCCACGTTAACGTGCGGTTTGGTTCGCGCGAAAACTTCAGCCATATTTTTAGCAAAAGAGCCTCTTTAGCTCTTATTTTAGATAAAAATTATTGTTGTTGAATTGATGACGGAAAGTATAACAAAAGCCCAATAAACTTGCAAGGTTTCCACCCACACCCTCTTCTTACTCAATGGGTTCCAAATAAAATTGCTCCTCTCCACTTTCTCCCATATCTTTTTCTGTTGAAAATCTTGGTTCTTTTGTCTTTTTAATATTTTCATCTTCTTGTGCTTTTGTTTGTGTAAATGTCTGATATTGACGCTCTAATACCTCTAATTCTGCCGCGGACATTTGTGATAAATCCCATGTTTCAGATGAGCTTCCCGCTCCTTTCATAAATTCCCAAATATCGTTTTTTGTATTTGTATTCGGTTCTGATTCGATAGTTTGTCCAGAAACAAGACTGTTTTGTGAAATCTCTGAAGTTTGTAAAAGACCTTCGTATTCAGTCAATGACATCAATACATAGGTTTCTTCACTATTAAAATCAGTCAAAATCACCCGATCCCCTGTCTTACGGATAATTTCAAAAATTTTTTTCATATGACCAGTCATAACGGTGGCATTTTATCGAAGCACACATCTGTGTCAAGGCAGATTCACACATGCCCATTATTCGTTCCGTACAAAAAATAAAAAATTTTGCTATACTATCCTTACATTCTTATGGAAATCATTTCTTCCTTGGCTCTAGTTCTTCTTTTTTTCGTCCTTTTTCTTAGCATTTTTGCTTCGTGGTGGTTTATCTCCATGCTGATTCCCCTTTTTCTAAAAGGTGGTCCCTTTGTTCCCACCAACTGGCAACGCGTGGAACAAATGATCAGGATTGCTCATATCACTCCTCAAGACCATGTGATTGATCTTGGGTCTGGGGATGGACGTATCCTTCTTGCTGCACTTCAAGCTGGTGCAAAAAAGGCGGAAGGATATGAAATTCACCGAGGACTTGTGACTCTCTCTCGATGGATGGCAAAAAAGAAAAATGTACAAGATCGCCTCACCATCTATTGTCGCTCATTTTGGAAAGCTGACTTAAAAAATTGTGATGTCATTTTTCTCTATCAGCTTCCTCTTTCCATGAAACTCCTTAGAGAAAAAATATTAAAAGAGGCAAAGCCTGGGACACGCATCGTATCAAATGGTTTCTGTCTTCCCGGATGGACACCCCTTCAAAAAGAAGGAGATATCTATCTCTATCAAATTCCGCAAAAAGAAAACTGAGAGGTCATTCCTCTCAGTTTTTTCTACGCTCTCTTTCCTCCCCTGGCTTCGATAATCGTCTTGGAAACATTCGATGGCACAGGTTCATAATGATCAAATTCCATGGAATAACTGGCACGTCCTTGGGTAATGGATCGCAATTGAGTTGCATATCCAAACATCTCGGCAAGAGGAACAAAAGCAACAATTGCCTTTAACCCAGAGCGGTCGGTCATCTCTTGAATTTGACCGCGTTTTGCATTCAAATCACCCACCACAGTTCCCATAAAATCTTCTGGGGTCACGACATCGGCTTTCATCATAGGCTCAAGCAAAACAAGTTTCGCCTTCTTAACCGCATCTTGAAAAGCCATAGAACCAGCAATCTTAAAAGCAGCTTCAGAGGAGTCTACTTCGTGATAACTTCCATCGATCAAAGTAACTTTCACATCCAAAATAGGATAACCAGCCAAGACGCCACGATCTGCTGCCTCGCGAATACCTTTTTCAATAGGATTAAAATATTCTCTTGGGATCACGCCACCCTTGATAGCCTCAACAAATTCAAACCCTTTCCCTGTTTCTATTTTTTCTACCTTCACCGAACAATGTCCATATTGTCCTCGTCCGCCTGTTTGTCGAATATATTTCCCCTCCCCTTCTGCAGAACCAAGAATAGTTTCGCGATAGGAAACTTGGGGCTGACCCACATTTGCCTCAACATTAAATTCGCGACGCATACGATCCACAATCACATCCAAATGGAGTTCTCCCATTCCTGAAATAATCACCTGGTTTGTTTCTTCATCTGTACGGACACGGAAGGTAGGATCTTCCTCTGCAAGTTTTTGCAAAGCAACGCCCATTTTTTCCTGATCTGCCTTTGTCTTTGGCTCGATAGCAATAGAGATAACGGGTTCTGGAAATACAATGGCTTCAAGCAAAACCGGATGATCAGGATCGCACAGTGAATGGCCAGTAAACGTGTCCTTTAACCCCACGGCCGCAGCGATTTCTCCTGCATAGACTTCTTCTACTTCCTCGCGACTATTAGCATGCATACGAACAATGCGTCCAACGCGTTCACGGCTACCCGTTGTGCTATTGAGTACATAAGATCCTGCCTTCAACGTCCCGGAATAAATGCGGAAAAACACAAGTTTTCCAACATAAGGATCTGCAGCGATCTTAAAAGCCAAAGCGGTAAAAGGTTCGCTATCATCTGCTTTGCGTTCCAAAGAAATGGAAGAATCTTCGGGATCAGAACACTTGAGCGGAGGAACGTCCAAAGGATTTGGAAGATAATCTACGATCGCATCAAGCAACATTTGCACACCTTTATTTTTCAGGGCTGATCCGCACATAATAGGAATGATCTCTACCGCGATAACCGCCTTGCGCAAACCACGCTTTAACTCTTCCGATGTCAATTCTTCTCCAGCCAAATATTTTTCCATGAGAGATTCATCAGCTGTCGCTATAGCCTCCACTAATTTATCTCGGTATTCTTTTGCTTTTGCACGATATTCTTCTGGAATATCAATTTCTTCAATCTCGCGCCCAAGTTCATCTTTATAGATAAAAGCTCGTTGAATTAGTAGATCGATGATGCCGACAAAATTACTCTCCGTCCCGATGGGAAGTTGGATAGGATAAGCCTTCTTCGTCAAACGACGGTGAATCGAATCTACGTCTTTAAAAAAATCCGCACCTGTACGATCTAGCTTATTGATAAAACAAATACGAGGAACTTGATAATCATCTGCATAACGCCAATTCGTCTCGGATTGTGGTTCCACACCCGCCACTCCATCAAAAATAACAACCGCTCCATCTAATACGCGCAAGGAACGTTTCACTTCTACGGTGAAATCAATATGTCCTGGAGTATCAATCAAGTTCATGCGATGCCCTTTCCAAAAACAGGTGGTGGCAGCGGCAGTAATCGTGATGCCACGCTCTTGCTCTTGCTCCATCCAGTCCATGGTTGCTTCCCCTTCATGAACTTCACCGATTTTATGCTTCTTTCCAGTATAAAAAAGAACGCGTTCGGATACGGTTGTCTTTCCCGCATCAATATGCGCAATAATTCCAAAATTGCGCGTTTTTTCCAATGAATACTCGCGTGACATAAAAAATGATTAACGCGCAAAATGAGCAAAAGCACGATTGGCCTCTGCCATACGCTGCACGTCTAACTTCTTTTTGATAGCTTCGCCTTCATTATTGGCCGCAGCAATAAGTTCATTGGCCAATCGATCAGCCATAGTCCTCCCCTTCCGTGCACGAGCGGCAGCAATAATCCAGCGATAAGAAAGCATCACTCGACGCTCTCCTCGCACGGGCATAGGAACCTGATAGTTCGCTCCTCCCACACGACGACTCTTCACTTCCAAAGAAGGAGTGGCGTTTTTGATGGCTCGATCGAAAATCTCTATGGCATCCTGTTTTGTTCGTTCACTAATAAAATCAATAGCATCATACACGATACGCTGTGCGATCGATTTCTTTCCGTCTACCATGATGTAATTAATAAATTTAGCAATAAACAAATTGCCAAACTTTGGATCTGGCGCGATGACGCGCTTAGGAGCCTGTTTTCCACGCATAAAGCATTGGTGCTGGTGAGTTTCTTCCCTGCGTGCGCGAGGTACTTCCCACCGAGCAATTTATAAAGAAAAATTATTTTTTAACTTTAGGACGTTTAGAACCGTAGAGTGAACGACTGCGACGACGAGCATCGATTCCTTGTGTGTCATATACACCACGAACGATGTGATAGCGCACACCAGGCAAATCTTTCACACGTCCACCGCGAATCATCACGATAGAGTGTTCTTGAAGATTGTGTCCCTCCCCTGGGATATAGGCGGTCACCTCGGTTCCATTGCTCAAACGGACACGAGCAATCTTGCGGATAGCAGAGTTTGGTTTCTTTGGGGTCATGGTGGTCACTTTGACACATACTCCACGCTTAAAAGAACACCCTTTCTTCAAGATGGTGCGCTTACGGTGAAGAGAATCCATGGAATACTGCAGAGCAGGTGATTTGCTTTTCACCTTTGTTCTTTTACGGGGTTTTCGAATAAGTTGTTGAATGGTTGGCATACCAAAAAGTCAAGGAAAAATTAAAAATCAGCGCGGCTAAGATAACATATCCCTTTGATAAACGTCAATCAGTCGCGGCTGATTTTTGTTGAAAAAACTCACCAAAAATAAACGAAATTAAATGATCACCGAAGAACGCACTCCCGTGCGCTTATCCAGACGATGAGAACCACTTATGCGTAAATCCACCTGATGATCCTGATTGTACCAAGATGCGCAAGGTACAAAAACGGTGACTCGAAAAAAAGATCCGATAAGACCTGTCATGTTTTCTGTGTCGTTTCTCCAGTTATCAAGAGGTTGTCCTGTTTCCTTGAGATGAATCATAAAAGCCATGACCCAATCTTCGGGAGTTAATCCAGATTCTTGGAAGTAAGGAGAGTTTTGATCATCTTGGAACTTCTGAAGAGTAAAAAGATGTTCACCGAGAGTTTTACCTACTTCCAAAGAAGGACGAGGGATTCCTTTTCCATGGGTTGTTCCTTTCCCTTTTCGAGGAATAGGAGCAAAACCAAGAGAATCTAGATCTTTAGGATCTGAAGGTTGAAAAAGATGAATAGTCCAACCGGGAAACTGTTCGTTGGTTTTAAGAATCTGTGCCTTGGTCTGACTTTGATGATCACCTACTGCAAAAGATCGTGGGTAATAAACAAGATAGGGAGACTCACCAATGTCTGCTCCTTGATAGTCTTCTATAGCACAAAGAGGTCTTTCGATATTCAGACCAAAATGGGAATGACCCTCCTTGTGTGCAACGAGAAACCGTTCGAGAGTAGAGATAAGAACATCAAGGCTCATACCAAAAGGAACGAGGAGAAGTTTGGTGAAACCTTGGTCGTGTTTAGTGGAGAGTTCTTCGCGGCGTTCAAAGAGACGGGAAGCGATTTGTTCAAGCGTGGGGATGAAGTACTGCTTTCCATCTATACCCATGATCGCTTCGTCTTTGAGAATGCCTACTTGTTCAAGAAGTTCCACTTGGGAAGCGTATTGTTTTTCAAGATGATAAAACTCTTGTGCATATTCGAGAGCTTCAAAGATTCCTTCGCGAGGTTCTTTTTTGACAAGAAGATACTCAAAGCGTTCAAGAAGATTGGCAAGTTGTTCAAGATCTGGAGTGGAGAGTTTGCTTGCAGCTTCTTGAAGGTCTTGAGGTTTAGTAAGTGCTGCCCTCGGAATGTTGTGAACCTGCACAAAATCAATAATCTCTTGTCGCAAGGCTTCAAAGTGCACACGATGTTGTTTCGGAATGGAATCGCGGACGCTGGAAACCGAATCCAGGATGGCTTCGTGGAAAGCAACGGAAGGAGTGGATTCAGATGAACGGGAAAAAGAAGGCATAGGCGCCTACGAACTGAAAATGAAAAAATAAAACAGATCGCATCGGTCGCCGACGAGAAAATTACAAAACGAAAAAGAAGGTTCGCTGATAAAGAAAAAAATATTGAAGGGGGTAAGAAGGGAAAGAAATACGAGGAGCAAAAGAATTTGAGGACCGTATGTGGCAATCTTCATGCGAAGCGCTTGATACCGTGGTGCATCAAGCAAGGCATCCAACAATTTTGATCCATCAAGCGGATGAATCGGGATCAAATTAAACATCATCAAAAACAAGTTGATGAGAACGAGGAGAAACAAAAATACCACCAACAGATTCGTGGGTGTAAAAAAGGATTGGATAAGGAGAAACCGCAAAAGAATGGCAGCCACGGAAGCAAATAATAAATTTGATGCCGGCCCGGCAAGAGCCACAAGTACACTGTCCCATTTTGGATGACGGAAATTATAGGGGTTAAACGGCACAGGTTTTGCCCAGCCAAATCCAAAAAACAAAAGCGGAATAAGCCCCAAAAGGTCAATGTGTGCAAGAGGATTGAGTGTTAGACGATTTGCCCGTTCGGCTGTGGAATCCCCGCGCCAATGTGCCATGAGTGCATGACTAAACTCATGAAGGGTAAGGGCGCATAAAATCGCCATGACCCATACAAGAGCCAAAAAAGGATTCTGAAACAAGAGAGAAAAAATTTGCATAAAATTATTCAGAAACACGATGAATATCTGCCCCAAGCCCTTTTAATTTTTCTTCCAAACGCTCATACCCACGATCCAAATGTTCAATCCCGGATAAGACAGATTCCCCTTCCGCGACAAGCGCGGCCACAACCAAGGCGAGTCCTGCACGAATATCGGTTACCACAACAGGAGCCGCTTGCAAAACCGTCGGGCCATTGATCACGGCGGAATGGCGAAAATTCATTCCACGGAATCGACAAGGAAGCTCTCCCAAACACTCGTGGAAAAGAGTGATGTCCGCACCCATTTGACATAACGTATCCGTATATCCAAAGCGTTCTTCAAAAACCGTCTCATGTACCACGCTCGTTCCTTGCGCTTGCGTGAGCACTACGACAAACGGCTGCTGCCAGTCCGTGCGAAACCCGGGCCACGTATCCGTCTCAATCTTGATCCCCGCAAGCGGTCGAGGAGCTGCAAACCACACCCCTCCTTCCCGTACTTCATACTCCCCCCCAATACGTCGAACCGTATTTAAAAATGGAATGAGATGATCGTGCATCGCGCCTTTTACAAACACTTCCCCTTTTGTGGCAAGAGCAATGCACGCATAACTCACGGCCTCAAGCGGATCGGGCATAACCCTCACACGACACCCATGCAAACGTTCCACCCCAATAATCTCAATGCGCCGATTCACTCCAAGCTCAATAATCCCTCCCATGTTCTGCAACATTTTAATAAGCTCAATGATCTCCGGTTCAATCGCGGCATTTTCTATAACCGTTCGCCCCTTTGCGAGTACAGCAGCGAGAATGGCAGATTCGGTTGCGCCCACCGAAGGATAAGGTAAAGACAAAACCACTCCTTTCAAACCTTTGGGGGTTGTCGCGCGATAACCGTCGGGCGTCTGTTCGATCACGGCCCCCATGCGCGACAATACATCAATATGCCAATTCACAGGACGAGGCCCTATTTGATCTCCAGCAACAACAGGCACAAACGCTTCTCCTACCCGATGTAAAAGCGGGGGTATAGCCAAGACACTGATACGATTTTTGCGCGATTGTGTCACCACTTCGGTTTGTGCAATAGAAGGGACACGGATCGTCAATGTGTGATCGCTCCATGACGTCTCCCCTCCCACGATCTTCAAAATCTCCTCGGTGATTACGGTCTCTTGTTGTTGTGGCATGTTTTCCAAAACAACGGTCTCATCGGTAAGAAGTGACGCGATCATCATTTTTGAGGCAGCATTTTTTGCGCCGGAAAGTTCCACTTCCCCGCGTAATGCCTTTCCCCCTTGAATATGAAATGTTTCCATAAAAAAATAAATTTAAATGATCACCGAGGAACGAACGCCAAGATACCCAAACGGAGAACGAGCAACAACCCCACTAAAGCTCACCTGATGACGATCACGGCTCCAACACGCATAGGGCACCCAAAAATAGGGAATTGAAAAGACTCCTGTGAGGTAGGAGGTGCTTTCTATGTCATTTTTGTGGTTATCAAGAGGTTTTCCTGTTTCTTGAAGATGAAGCATAAAAGCCATAATCCAGTCTTCAAAATTCATACCGGATTCTTGAAAGTAAGGGGAGTCTGGTTTGTCTTGAGCCTTTTGAAAGGTGGAAAGATATTCATTGGGAGATTGACCTGCTTCAAGATCGGGACGAAGATTTTTTTCCCCATGAGTGATTCCTTTACCTTTTCGTGGAATAAGAGCAAAGCCTGAAGAATCTTGGTCTTTAGGATTTGAGGGCTGGAGAAGATGAACAGTCCAGCCGAGAAAGGAGTCTTGATTATCCTCTTGATCCTCAAGAATCTGTATTTTAGTCCTGCCTTGATGACTATTCCCATCAAAAGACTTGGGTTCATAAACAAGCTTGGGGGAATCTCCAATATCTGATTCTTGAAATCCTTCCCATGTCCAAAGAGGTTCGATGACACGAAGAGCAAAGTCGGGATGAGACTCTTTATACTTCAGAAGAGATTGTTTGAAAATTTTGCAAAGACTGTCGAGGCTCATGCCAAAAGGAACGAGGAGAAGTTTGGTAAAACCTTGATCATGTTTTATTTCGAGATCCCCACGGCGCTCAAAAATTCTTTGAGCGATCTGCTCGAGGGTGGGGATAGGATACTTTTTTCCATCTATTCCTGTGATCGCTCCTTCTTTGAGAATGCCTACTTGTTCGAGAAGAGAGACTTGAGAGTCATATTGCCTCTTGATGTGATAATATTTTTCAGCGTATTCAAGAGCTTCAGAAAATTTTTCTTTCATGGGTTCTCTGTTTTTGAGTAGATACTCAAAACGTTCGAGAAGAGTAGCAAGATGCTCAAGATCTTTGGTGGAAAGTTTGCTTGCAGCATCGCGGAGAGCATCAGGTTTGGCGAGTGATTCTCTCGGGATATTGTGAGCCTTGGAAAAATCAATGATCTCCTGTCGCAGAACATCAAAGTGTGTGTGATGTTCTTTAGGGAGAGAATTACGGGCACTAGAGACAGAATCCATGATGGCTTCATGGAGAGCAACAGAGGAGGATTCATCCCTCCCGTCGCGACGGGAGGGATCAGGGGATGATCGAAAAAAAGAATTCATAAACAATCACGCGATCAACCATCCCGCGGCATAGACACCACTGGCTGCAAAAAAAACAGGAATGATCCAATCCACATAATTTAAAAACCAAAGCTCACCGCTATACATGTATCGAAAGACCACCACCTCAATCAAAAACAAAAACACCATGGCAATGGCCATCGTGCTGAAAATCGAGAAAAAGGAGAAAAAAGAAAAGTAACAAAGAAAAACCAGAAAAAACGCTCCTCCCACCACAAGATAGTGCCAGAGGATATACCAAAACCGTGAGAGTCCATGAAAGATATTGACGAACACTTCCACCAATATCCATGCCACTCCCACATGCACTCCTAAAAATAAAAGAGGAAATAATACGGTCATATGTGTGCGAAGAGCTTGTTTCAATGTACCTCAACTCTCGCACACTGAAAAGCCGTAATTATTTCCCGATGATTTTTGGTTTGCGAAAAAGAACGCCTGCAAAATAAATAACACTTGTCGCAATAAACAAAGGGATCACCCAATCAAGATACGTGTAGCGATACGGTTGTGCGCCGGGAAACGCCAATGTCCAAAAAATGATCTCCGCTGTGATGTAAGCAAGCACAGCAACCGCCGCGGTTGTAAACGGATGGGCTTTTTTGTAGAGCTGGTAATATCCGGTGAACACAATACCAAACAACAAGGCTGTAAAAAAAATGTGCGCGGGAATTGCAACCCAAGTGGGAGCATCTTGCAAAAACCGCATAAGACCGCTCACACTTCCCCAACTTACCAGGGAAGCCAAAATGATCGGTAATAAAGATTGTGATTCCAAAGAAGGAGAAGACATACCTCTTTTACTCTACCGCTCTTTTAATAAGACGCAAAGGGAAAGGGAAGCGATCAGATCAATGACCGTTGCCCAGTGGCGCGATGTGCTGCTTCGCGATAGGTACAATAATCACAATCGTCCGCTGGCGCAGGGATTTCTTTGTGTTTTAAACAGTCAGAAATTTTTTCAAGCATCGGCTCGATCCACGTGTCGTCTCCTGTATACGCGATCAGCTTAATATCAAACTCCAATTTCCCATCAAAGGCTTTACGATCAGTCTGACCATTGCAATACACAAAATATCCCGTATCTGAAACTTCAAAATCATTACGCCGCAATAACCACTGATAGATTTCCATTTGCCGTTTATAACTCATCTGCCAATCTGCCTCAATCCCCACCTCCCCTACCTTGCTCGTCGCTTTGTAGTCTACGACGATTACCTTGCCATCATCTCCCATCCAAAGATCATCCACCCCACCGGTCACAAAAAAATTTGTGGAAGGATGAAGATAAGTGACACCGCGCCTAAGAGCATCACGCCATTCATCCATGCGTTCATGTTGAAACGGCACAGCCTTAATCCCATAGGCTTTCATAAGCGGATGTCTTGATCCTCGCGCGCGATGCATATCAAATTCTTTTTTGAGAAGCGTGTCTACGGCGTTATTCAAATTGAAAGGAAAACTTGGAGGACGTCCCACACCCAAACGACGATCTAAATAAAAACAACAAGGACACTCTACAAATAATTCGATCTTGGATCGACTCAACCGAAACGGTTCTTTCTTCTTTGGATCAAACAGGCGATGGGATCGTTGCACATTTTTCATAATGTAGGATGTTCTCCTTGTGTCCCTGACGAAGCCCCTCGTTCATACACATTCTTTCCTTGTTCTCGCAGCACTTGTTTTTGTCTACGACGCAACAGAGCCACTTGTTCGGATAAAAGATGAATTTCTTCTTGCAGACGATCAAAAGATTCGGGATCATCCGTTGTCTCTTTTTGCTGAAGCGCTTGTTTGATCAATGTTTCTTTGTCCGTAATCTGTTCCTCCAATAAAACAGCTTCAGATCGAGAGCCATAAATCGCCTGTGCATCAGAAAGAGAAAGCGCGGGATTGAATGATTTGGTTTTCATAGGATAGAGGTATCATACCGATTCTTTGATGAAGGAACAAACAAAAAATCCTGAAACAAGTTCAGAATTTTTCTTTGATTACTTTTCTCTCTTCATCACTTGGTCGCAATTGCTGAACGAAGCGCGAACCTATTTTGAGCAAAATCCCGATTGATTGCCGCGCTACGCGCGGCAGAAACCGAAACGGAATGCTCGGGCGGGGCGGGAAGAAAAAGGGGTGTGGGGAAAATGAATTCCCGCCCTGCCCTCGCTTTCGCCGCCGCCGAATTTCGTGCCAGCAAAGCTGGCGCGCCGCCTTTTTTATTTTAAATTGTCAAATATTAATTTCGCAGTTCCTATTGCTGTTCCTTCAAAAGACTTTTGCTTTTGAATTTTTGTTTGAGAAATTCTCTCTTGTTCAGTAATCAGAAATTCTGCCTGGCTAACGCCACCATCTACAACAATTTTATCATAATTTTGAGGAAAATGATGAAGAAGCTCATTGACTTTAAAGGCAATTTTTTTAATTGTTTTTTTTATTTCTTTATCATTACCCAAGGTTGGTGTTATCAAACCTCCACATTCTGCTATTTTCCCCTCTAGAGCATAAACCGGTGTACTTTTATTACCAACCGCCAAAGTGGTAAACAAATAGTTATCAAGATAGAATTTTTTTCCTAAATTTTGTAAAATAAATGCACCTGTGCCGTAGGTTATTTTGGTAGTGCCAAGCTGATCACCAGCCGCATATAGGCTAGCCTGTTGATCCCCAATGATTGCTAAAATTGGAATATTCAAACCAATAATATTTTTATCCAGATGCCCGAAAAAAGAAAAGCTATTTTTTACTTCAGGTAAAATATTTTGAGGAACTTTAAATAAAGATAAAAGTTCTTTGTCCCACTTCAAAGTTTTGATATTAAATAATAATGTTCTCGATGCGTTGGTATAATCCGTCATATGGCCTTCTCCGCCGGTTAATTTAAAGACTATCCAGCTATCTACAGTGCCAAAAGCCAAACGATTCTTGGCAATAAGTGCTTTTGCCCCGGGAACGTTTTCAATGATCCAACTAACTTTAGATGCGGAAAAATAAGGCGTAAGATTAAGGCCGGTTTTTATCTTGATTTTTTGGGCAGAAATTTTTTTACTTAAAACTTCGCACAATTTCAGGGTTCGTTTATCCTCCCAAACAATAGCAGGATAAATAACTTTAGTTGTTTTCTTATCCCAACAAATTGTGGTTTCTCGCTGGTTAGTAACACCTAGACCAATAATTTGTTCAAGTTGGGTTTTATTTTTTTTAATTATTTTCTGTAATAAATTTACTACGGATTTAAAGATTTCTTCGGGATTCTGTTCAACCCATCTCTTCTTGGGAAATTTTTTCTTTAATTTAATAGCTTTCTTACATAATATATTTAACTTTTCATCTATCAAAAAAACCTTGATATTGGTTGTCCCAGCATCAATTATTAAAACAAGAGGGCCAATTGTTTTTGGATTTCTCATTTGAATATCTTAAATTTTAAGAATTGTTTTGGCGTCTTTTTTGTCTAAAATTATCTGTTTAACGGAATAAAGAATCTTATAGTTTTGAATGTCCTTGCCTAAAAGTTTAGAGATTGATGGAAGTGAAGCACAGCCTTCACTGCGAGGATTTTTTGTATTTCTTAAAATAATATTTCGGCCAGTGGTAAAGTTATGAGAAAAATTACTCCAGCCCGTAGCAAGCAAATCACCCAAACCAGCTAATCCTTCGCAAGTTTCTTTTTTCCCACCTAAAATCTCTGCGAGCCCTTTCATTTCTTGATACGACTTAACTGTAAAAAAACTTTTAACATTAACTCCAAAACCCAAACCATCAACCATGCCAAGGGCAATGCTATAAATATTTTTTAAAACGGAACAAATAGCTAAACCGTGAAGATCGTTAGAAAATTTGATTTTTAAATTACTACCCTGAAACAATTCTTCAATTTTTGTTTGCCATCTTAGGTGAGATAAACCAATTATACCTACCGCCGGTTGGCCTGATTTTATTTCTTCCGCTATCATTGGCCCCACTAAAATTCCATAATCAATCTTATTTTTCAATTCTTCTTTTAGGACTATTTCCATTGTTTTTAACGACTTATCCTCTATGCCCTTAGAAAGCGTGATTACTATTTTTTTATGATTATTTTTAATATTATCGTAAATCCTTCTTGCTATTTCTCTGTTTGTGCAAGAGGGAACACATAAAAAGATAATTTGGGCATTATCAATTACCTTAGAAAAACTTGTAGCTTTTTTACATTTCTTAGTATCTCTATCCCACAAGTCTGACGCTATGCCCTTCCTAATCAAAACAAATTCAAGCGCGGTGCCGATTTCTCCGGCTCCAATAATTGCCACTCCTTTTTGTTTTTTATTGTTTTTTAGATTTTTGTTCATGTAGAATTCTGCTAATTTATTAAATCATCAACACTAACATCAAGAGCTTTCGCCACCTTTTTTAGTGTATCAAGTGTTGGGTTTATATTCTCACCCTGTTCAATTTTAATAATCGTGTTGTTGGCAACATCAGCAAGCTTTGCAAGACGATCTTGCGAAAGCCCCTTTTTCTCTCTTAATCTTTTCAGGGTTTTTGATAGTGGGTATTCTTGCTTTGACATAGTTTATTTATGGTAGTACTATTATGTTAGAGTATAACTAAATTCTTTAGCACTATCATAATGATACTACAAGATTTATTTTTAGTAAAGCAAAAAGGGAGTAAAATTTTGTTGTGTGCGCACGGATGGGTGGGGCAAACACAACTTCCTTATCGGCGGCGCATTTCGCAAAGCGAAATACGAAATCCGGTGGTGGCGGAAAAATCGGAATCGGAAAGCGAGGGCGGGCAAAAATTCCTTCCCCCCAACCCCCTTCCTTTTTGCCCGCCCGAGCGTTCAGTTTCTGCCGTCCCGCCAACGGCAGGAGCAATCAGTCGGAGTTTCGTTCAAAATGTCTAACTTGGTCGGGCTAGCCGGACTTGCTTGTCCGCCAAAGCTCGATAGAGCGACGGTGGAAACCGGCGGCCTTCCCGCCACAGGCGGGACGCTCTAGCGTACTC
>Ga0082335_1005739_pt1 | contig 16774 bp, 17 predicted proteins | sample Subgrocontami58m_FD_72375 | JGI IMG/M metagenome (GOLD analysis project Ga0082335, IMG submission 72375) | Subsurface groundwater microbial communities from S. Glens Falls, New York, USA - GMW37 contaminated, 5.8 m (SPADES assembly) (version 2) ... | reverse complement strand
CCGGGGGGGTCGGCCCCCAGCCCCGGGACCGACAGCGCCGTCACGCTCTTGCCGCAGCCCGCCTCGCCGACGATGCCGAGCACTTCGCCCTGGCGCAGGGTGAGGCTCACGCCGTCCACCGCCACATGCTCGCGCCCGCGCGGGCCGAAGCCCACGCGCAGGTTCTCGATGCGCAGCAGGTCCTCAGCCATATTGCACGCGCAGGCGCGGGTCGAGCACGTCGCGCAGGCCGTCGCCCAGCAGGTTGAGCCCCAGGCACACCAGCGCGACGGCCATGCCCGGGAACAGGCAGATGTGCGGCGCCTCGCGCAGGTAGTCCTTGCCTTCGGCGATCATGTTGCCCCAGGTGGGCGTGGGCGGCGGCGGCCCGACGCCCAGGAAGCTGAGGATCGCCTCGGCCAGGATGGCATAGGCGAAGATGAACGTCAGCTGCACCAGCAGCGGCGCCATGCTGTTGGGCAGCACATGGCGCCAGATGATCCAGCGGTCCCGCGCGCCGCAGGCCCGGGCCGCCTTCACGTAGTCCATCTCCCGCACCACCATCACGGTGGAACGGCAGATGCGCGCCATCCGCGGCGTGTAGACGATCGCCAGCGCGACCACCGCGTTCACGGCCGAGGGACCGAGCGCCGCCGCGATCGCGATCGCCAGGAGGATGGCCGGGAACGCCATGAGCGCGTCCATCGATCGCATCAGCACGCCGTCGAGCCGGCGGTAGTAGCCGGCCAGCACGCCGATCAGGGCCACCACGATCAATAGTTCGATTAGCGTGAATCCATCGGTGCGTCGTGCACGCATCTCGGTCACTCCGGCGTCCACTCCGTCTGGAATCGCGACAGTATCACCTGCAAATCGGCCGCCACATTATCTTCGGCACAAGCAATCAGCTAATCACTTCATAGTCAATTAGTTACAGTGTTTCCACAGTCGAGTAATGGACGACAATTCGTGGCCACTCCCGACAATAATTGCGGGTCCCACACCAAAGGTTATCGGTTTATCAGCCCGAAAACAATATGAGGGATGCCCGCCAGGTGCGGACATCCCTCGTAAGACGGTCCAGCCCGAGTGGCCGGAAATCCGTTACTGGAGCGGGTTGGCGCCGGCGGGCGCCGTGGTGTCGGTCATCGCCAGGGCGGCCTGCTGCGTGGCCGCGAAGATTGTGCCCGTGGTGTTGGTGCCGAACGAACGGGTGCCGCCGCCAGCCGCCGGGCTGGCCGTGGCGTTGTAGCCCTGTACCACTGCGCCGGTCGCCAGGCCGTTGCAGGACGCCGGAGCCGCCGCCGCGACGCCCAACGAGCTGCCCATCGTGACCGTGTAGCCGCTCTTGGACACGCTGGCCGCGCTCGCGGCCGTGCACGCGGCGCACGACGATCGCCCGTGGACGATTGATGACCTCGGGATCGCCGTGCGACGCGCCATCGAAGATCAGACCTTCGAGCTGGAGCGGGCCGGCCGCGGCCTGCATCTGGTCGACGACCAGGCCGCCCGCTACGGCGAGTTCGACGATGTGGCGATTGTCGGCGTCGCCGAACCGGACTGGCCGGAGCGGCCGCGGCGGAACATCTTCTATCCGCCGTCGCTCCTCAAGTCGCTCGGCTGGCCGTCGGAAAAGGATCGCCGCGCGGCGGCCGACGCGCGGTTTCTCGATCTGCTGGCGTCGGCGTCGCGGCGTACGCTCGTCTCGACCATCACGCTCGACGAGGACGCGCTGGTGTCGCGATCGATGCAGCTCGACGAGATTTCACGCGCGCGGCTGTCCACGGTGGCGCGCGCGAGGTTCGAGGGCGCGCGGGTGTTCGTCGACGAGGCGCTCTCCGTCGAGCCGGTCGCGCTGGCCCCGCTCGATGAGGCGTCGCGAGTCTGGGCCGAGCTGCGCGTTGGCCGATCGGCTCCTGACGCGCCGGCGTTTCACGGGAACGTGCAGGGGACCTCCGCCCGCGCCTGGTCGGTGAGCGCGCTCGAGACGTATCTCGACTGTCCGTTCAGATTCTTCGCTCAGCACGTGCTGAAGCTCGAGGAAGAGCCCGAAGACGAAGAGGTGATGGACCCGCGACGGCAGGGACAGTTCGTGCACGGCGTGTTCGAGGCGTTTTTCGCCGAGTGGCAGGGCGCCGGCTATCGGGCCATCACGCCGCAGAATCTGGATGCGGCCCGGAACATGTTCACGATCGTGGCGGACCGCGGGCTGGAGCGGCTGCCGGCGGCGGAAGCCGGCCTCGAGCGCACGCGGCTGCTGGGCTCGCCAGCCGCCGCCGGTCTGGGCGACGCGGTCTTTCGCATGGAAGCCGAGCGTTCCGTCGCCGTCGTCGAGCGCCTGCTCGAGCATCCGCTGAAAGGCGACTTCACCATCGCGACCGCCAATGGTGCGCGAACGATCGCGATCCGGGGCAAGGCCGATCGGCTCGACCTGCTGGCCGACGGCACGTTCCGGCTCATCGACTACAAACTGGGGTGGCCGCCGAACCGCGCGCGCGCGTTGCAGCTGCCGATCTACAGCCTCTGTGCAGAACAGCGGCTCGCCTCGCACAACGGCCGAAGCTGGATGCTCGGTGAAGCCATGTATCTGGCGTTCAAGGGACCGCGCCGCGTCGTGCCGCTCTTCGCGTCGCCGGCCGGCCGCGCCAAAGTGCTGGCCGACGCGCAGGAGCGCCTGGTGCTGACCGTCGACGCGATCGCGCGCGGCGAGTTCCCGCCCACGCCCGACGACGTGTACCGCTGCGAGACCTGCAGCTTCGCATCGGTGTGTCGGAAGGATTACGTCGGTGACGTCTGATCCGATGCTGCCGTTCGACGACGAACGGGTCCGGCTGAAGCCGGACACTACCGGAACGGAACGGGTCCGGCTGAAACCCGACACTCCAGAAAGGGTCATCCGTGACCCCGGTAGTGTCCGGCTTCAGCCGGACCTGCCCGACGAAACAGCGCGCCGCCACGCCGTCGATCCCACGCAGAACGTCGTCCTCGAAGCGTCGGCCGGGACGGGTAAGACGCGCGTGCTGGTGGAACGGTACGTCAACCTGCTGCGCGCCGGCGTCGAGCCGGATCACATTCTCGCCATCACGTTCACGCGAAAAGCGGCAGCCGAGATGCGGCAGCGCATCATCGATCGGCTGAAGGAAGCCAGCCGTACTTCCGAATTCGACGCCGCGCGCTGGCGCGACGTGAAGGAACGGCTCGGCGACATCAATGTGTCGACGATCGACGCCTTCTGCCTCTCGCTCCTGCGCGAGTTCCCGCTCGAAGCCGACGTGGATCCCGGGTTCGACCTGGCGGACGACACGGAGGTGCCGCGGCTCATCGGCGAATCGCTCGATGAGGCGCTGCGCATCTGCCGCGGCGTGGCGCGCGAAGACGAGGACGTCGCGCTCGTGTTCGCGCAGCTCGGCGAGCGGCGCCTGCGCGGCGGCATCGCCGCGCTGCTGGACCGCCGGCTCGTCGCGCCGCATGCGTTGCGGCGGTTCCTGCAGAAAGGGCCGCGCGACCTGACCGTGGCGAGCGCGTGCGGATTGGCGGCGTGGCGACTGCGCGACGTGTTCGCGGGCGTCGGCGGCGGCCTCGACGTGTTTCTGAACGACGGTCCGATCCACCATCCGCAGTTCGCCATGCTCGCGGACGACGTGCGGCGGCTGGCCGCGCGCTCGGCTGAACGCCTCGGGCGCTCGGCTGAACGCCTCGCGCTACTGTCGCGAGAAGAGCAGGCGGCGTTCCGCGCGCTCGTCGATCGTCTGCGCGCCTACTTCCTCACGCAGGAAGGGAAGCCGCGCAGCCAGAAGTTCGCCGGGACGGGTTTCACGGCCGCCGAGTGCGACAGCCCGGACGCGTGGAAGCGCCATCGCGCGGAAGCGGCCCGGCTGGCGCCGCTCGTGGCGAGAGGGATCCGCGACTTCCGCCGCGATCTCAACGCGGTGATGTCACGCGGCGTCTGGCGGATCTTCGCCGTCGCGTTGCGCCAGTATCAGCACACGCTCGAGGCGCACGCGCTGCTCGATTTCTCGGGCGTGCTCGAGCGCGCGATCCAGCTGCTGAAGGACATGGACGAGTTCGCCGAGAGCCGGCTTCGCCTCGAAGCGCGCCATCGGCACGTGCTCGTCGACGAGTTTCAGGACACCAGCCGGGCCCAGTGGGAGCTCGTGCGGCAGCTCGTCAAGAGCTGGGGCGAGGGGTTCGGCGCCGCCGCGGACGCCATTCCGCCGTCGATCTTCATCGTCGGCGACCGGAAGCAGTCGATTTACGGGTTCCGCGACGCGGACGTCGCGATGGTCGACGAAGCGGCGCAGTTCATCGAGGCGCTGCGTCCCGACGGCCTGCCGCCCCAGGCGATTACCGTCAGCTTCCGATCGGACCCGGGGATTCTGACGTTCGTGAACGACCTCTTCGCGGCGATTGTCGGAGGCGACGCGGCCCCGACGCGCTCGCGGCGGGACGCGTTTCGCTACGCGGATCGGGATCGTTTCCCGGTCGACGCCGGTACGACGGTCCGGCCGAAGCCGCCCTTCGACGTTGCTCAGGGCGGCCCTGAGGCTCCCGAAGGGCCGGACGCTATCGATGCTACCGCGGTTCGGCTAAAGCCGGACACCACAGAGACAGACGATCCCGTCCGGTTCATCGTCGGCGACACGGCGCAGATGGCGGCCGATCGCGTGGGCGAGGAAATCGTCCGGCTGCTGACGAGCGCGACCGTGCGCGATCGCACGTCGGGCGTGGGGCGCGAGGCGCGGCCCGCCGACGTCGCGATTCTGTTCCGATCGCGCGACAGCCACCGCGACTTCGAAGCCGCGCTCGATCGCCGCCGCGTGCCGACGTACGTCTACAAGGGCCTCGGCTTTTTCGAGGCCGACGAGATTCAGGACGCCGTGGCGGTGCTGCGCTATCTCGCGGATCCGCTCTCGGACCTGCGGGCGGCGACGCTGCTGCGGTCGCGCGCCGTGCGCCTGTCAGACGAGGCGGTGGCGCGTCTCGGCTCGGCGTCCGTGGACGCGATCCTCGGCGTCGAACCGCTGCCCGCGCTCGCCGCGCTCGGCGACGAGGATCGACGCGTGCTCGATCTCCTGCGCGGAGGGGTGCCCCGCTGGTTGTCGTGGGTGGACCGGCTCGCGCCCTCCGAGCTGCTCGACGCGGTCTTGCGCGAAACGGCGTACGCCTACGAGCTGCGCGGCTCGCGACGGCGTCAGGCGCGCGAGAACCTGAAGAAGCTGCGGGGCATGATTCGCCGGGCGCAGAACCGCGGCTGGGCGACGCTGGCGCGCATCGCGGATCACCTCGAGCGGCTCGCGGTCGGCGACGAGTCGAACGCCGCCATCGACGCGGTCGATGCGGTCAGCCTCATGACCGTTCACGCCGCCAAAGGGCTCGAGTTCCCGATTGTCTTCGTGGTGAACATGGGCCGCGGCACGGGCGGCATGCGCGCGGCCATCCGCGTGACCGACGACGCGGCGGGCGAGGCGTCGGTGGCGATCGCGGACTATCAGTCGGACGCGGACGAAGACGCGCAGGCGCGCGACCGTGAGGAATCGAAGCGGTTGCTGTACGTCGCGCTGACGCGCGCCCGCGATCGCCTGTATCTGTCCGCAACCGTCAAGGACGGCGTGTGCCGCATGGGGCGCGGGAGCCTGGGCGCAGTCCTGCCGGCGCCGGTGAAGGCCATGTTCATCGCAGCCGCAGCGGAGAGCCCGGCCGTTACCGGGCAGCAACTGGCGCGGCGCTCGAGTCCCGAAGCGCTGATCGACGACTTCGATCCGCTGCCGTGATGATCAATATGAGGATTGTTCGGCCCACTGCCGGGCCCGCGCTTCGGCTTTCTCGCGGTTTTCGGCGACCAGCACGACCGAGCGTTCGGGCTTTCCGCTGCCGTCGCGGCTGATCCACGCGATCCAATGCGGACCGCGGGCTTCACTGTGGACCTGATACGAACCTGAGGGCGTCGGCATCTTGGGCTCCGAATCTACCAGATTTGGGCTGTTTTCGCGATGATCCGCCTGTTTCGGGCCGATTTACATTGCGTCCGTCCTGGCCATTTCATAGAATCGAAAGGTTAAGGAGTCTCAAGTGACGTTGACCTGTCCGACTTGCGGCAACGACCGGAACTTTCTGGTCAAAACGCTGCAGATGCACGTTGTGAATGTCGAAAGCGGCCGCGTGGAAGTGTCGGAAGAGAGCCGGCCCGCGGTGCTCGAAGTGCTGTGCGACGAGTGCGAGTCCGCACTGAAGTTCGAAGAGTTCGAGGACACGCTCCGCAAGGAAGTCCTGCTGACCATCGGCGCGCGCTAGACGCGGGCGCCCAGGTCTTTCTCATCTAGCTCTCCTCATCGGCGTCTTCAAAGTAGTCGCAGTCAGGGCAAACCCATTCCCGCGTCGTGCGCGTGGTGTCCTTTGGATTCCCCGGCACGCGGACGACGGTCTGAGTCTCACGAAGCTGCATCGTTCCGCAGCAGAGCGGGCATTCCCGTGTCGCGGGCATGATTCTTGTTGACGGTATCACCCGTGCGCCGCCTTGACAAGCGCCGGAACGGCTCCTATCGTTAACGGACCTTTGATGTCGTACGAGTGCTTTGCGGACGAGATCGCGATCGACTTCCCTTCGGTGAGGTGTGTCGTCGATCGCATGCGCGACGCCTTCCTCGGCGAGCGCGTGGATGCCGACGTGGTCTACGCCGAGCTATCGCTGTCGCAGCGCGAAGCGTTCGACGGCCTCGTCTTCCCGCTCGACGTGCCCGTTCGCGTCACCTGTCCGCACTGCGGCGGGCGCGGCGAAACGTGGACGGAGCCGTGCCACCTCTGCCACGGCACGGGCCACTCGGTGCTGCGCCATCCGGTGCGCGTGTCGGTGCCGCCGCGGGTCGCCGATGGCGCCTGCTTCCGCTTCCGCGTGAAGTCGCCGGACGCCCCGTCGGTACGCGTGGAAGTGCGAGTCGCCATTCGCTCGTCAGCCGCTTAGATCAATTTTAAATTTACAATTTAGAATTCGGATGTAGGGCCGTGGAACCCCATGTCGACTTGGTCGGCGTACTCTTCATCGTCTGGGGTCTGCTGACAACGCTCGTCGGCGTGTCGACGCTGGCGCTCGGCGTCGGCGCCGTCGCGCTGATCACGTCGGCGAGCCGCGGCGGTGGCGGCGGTCAGTTTGCGGCGGGGCTGACGGCGGCGGCGTTCACCTCGCTGGCGATCATTGCGATCCTCTGGGGCTCGGCGCACGTCGTGGTCGGCGTGCCGCTGCGGCGCCATCGGCCGTGGTCGCGCCTCATCGCGCTGATGCTCGGCTCGGTGGATCTCCTGCTGCTGCCCTACGGCACGGCGCTGGGCGTGTACACGCTTTACGTCTTGTTGAACGAGAAAGGGAAAGCGCTCTTTGAGGGCTGAGGGCTGAGGGCTGAGGGCTGAGGGCTGAGGGCTGAGGGCTGAGCGTCAAGGTTCGTCGCGAGTTCCCTGAGGCGTCCATGGCCCGCAACGCGCGACGCGCGTCAGCGCTGTCCACCCTCCCCGCATCACGCCGTCTCTTCGGATGACCGTCTCGGCGTACCGGCTGCACGTCGGCGTGAAGCGGCAGCGCAGCCCGATGCGCGCCGCGGACGGCGACAGCGCACGCTGATAGACGTGAAGGAAAACGATCGCCGCCGTCTGCGCGTTCAGCACGAGCAGGCACGCGACGAGGACGGCGAGCGATCTAGAGACGATCCGCGTAGTCGCTGAGTCCCGGGATGATGAGGCGCCCGCCGTTGACGCCTTTCAGGATCGCGACGACGTGCAGCGCCAGGACGCCGATCCAGCCGAAGACGAGAAAGATGCTGAGCACGCATCCGAGCCCGAGCGTCGCCAGGCTGACAATGCTCGTGATCATGATGTAGCCGAAGAGCAGGATGAGCTCGGCAATCATGAGGACGAGGCCGTGCTTCGCGTGCCACTGCACCTCGGGGTCCTGTTTGTCGAGCAACAGCGGCACCAGCGCGAGCGGCCACAGGTAGGCGAGCACGATCATGACGCCGCGGTTGGGCGACGACCCGACGTCCGGCATGTGTGGGCGAGTGTACGATATTCTTCAGGATATGCAAGTTGAGCACACGTCCGTCCTCGAGGCCCTGAAGGTCGTCCGGGATCCCGATCTCAACCGCGACATCGTCAGCCTCGGATTCATCAAAGATCTGAAGATCGAGGGGGGGCGTGTCGCCTTCACGATCGAGCTCACGACGCCGGCGTGCCCGGTGAAGGACCAGATGCGCGATCAGTCGCGCGCCGCGGTGATGCAGGTGCCGGGCGTGAGCGCGGTCGACGTGCACATGACCGCGCGCGTGCGCGAGGCCGTCGGCGCCGACGGCACGCGGCAGTCCGTGCCCGGCGTCAAGAACGTCATCGCCGTCGGCGCGGGCAAAGGCGGCGTCGGGAAGACGACCGTGGCGGTGAACCTCGCGATCGCGCTCGCCAGGTGCGGCAGCAAGGTCGGCATCATCGACGCGGACATGTACGGCCCGAACGTGCCGATCATGCTCGGCATGAAGACGGAGCTCATCACGGACGGCCAGAAAATCGTGCCGGCGGAGAAGTACGGCCTGCAGGTCATCTCGATGGGCTTTCTGACGGGAGATGATGCGCCGATCATCTGGCGCGGTCCGATGCTGCACGGCGCGCTCCAGCAGTTCTTCCGCGAAGTGGCGTGGACGAATCTCGACTATCTCGTCATCGACCTGCCGCCGGGCACGGGCGACGTCGTGCTCAGCCTCAGCCAGACCGTGCCGGTCGCCGGCGCGATCGTCGTCACGACGCCGCAGCAGGTGTCGCTGGCCGACACGCGGCGCGCCGTCGCGATGTACAAGAAGCTGAACATCCCGACGCTCGGCATCATCGAGAACATGAGCTACTTCGTCTGCACGAACTGCCATCACGAGGCCGACATCTTCGGCCACGGCGGCGGCGAGCAGATGGCCGCCGATCTCGGCATCCCGTTCGTCGGACGGTTGCCGATCTACCAGCCCATTCGCGAAGGCAGCGACTCGGGCGTCCCGCTGATGATCAGCGAGCCGGACTCTCCGGCGGGCCGCGCCTTCATCGCGGCGGCGGAGCGGACGGCGGCGCAGGTGTCGATTGCCAGCTACAACCGGCCCACGATTCAGCTCACGGTGGTCAAGTGACACACGAACAGGGGCTAGGGGCTGGGGGCTGGGGGCTAGCCGTCGTGCTGGCGCTTGTCAGCGCGTGCGCGCCGGCGCCGCAAACATCGAAGACGCCGGCGGAGGGCAGCGAGATGAGCCGCAGCATCATCGATCCGTACCTGAAGATCCAGGCGGCGCTCTCCGACGACAGCACCGGCGAGATCCACGCCAACGCCGGCTCCATCGTGACCGCGGCGACCGCGCTCGGCGCGCCGGCGATGAAGATCGACACGGCCGCGCTGCAGCTCGCGGCGGCGGCCGAGGCGGCGCCGCCGGACATCCAGGCGGTACGCGAGAAATTCGGCGCGCTCAGCGAGGCCATCGACACCTACATGACCGGCCTGCACCTGGTTCCGCCGGAGGGCGTGAAGGTCGCGTTCTGCCCGATGGCGCTCAAGCCGTGGATGCAGGAAGGCTCGACGCTCGCCAATCCGTATTATGGAAAAGGGATGCCGACCTGCGGCAGCTTCCGGTGAACATCTCCTTCACGAAGCACACGCTCGCCAACGGGCTCGACGTCCTGATCCACGAAGACCACGCGTGCCCGATCGTCGCCGTGAACCTCTGGTACCACGTCGGCTCGAAGAACGAGCGGCCCGGACACACCGGTTTCGCGCATCTGTTCGAGCACCTGATGTTCGAGGGCTCCGAGCACCACGACCACGGCTACTTTCAACCGCTGCAGGGTGCGGGGGCGACGCTGAACGGATCGACCAACGCCGATCGCACGAACTACTGGGAAGTGGTGCCGTCCGGCGCGCTCGAGCTCGCGCTGTGGATGGAATCCGACCGGATGGGCTGCCTGCTGCCGGCGCTCACCGAGGCGAAGTTCTCGAACCAGCGTGACGTCGTCCTCAACGAGCGGCGTCAGAACTACGAGAACCGGCCGTACGGGCTGGCGCCGATGGCGCTGCTGGCCGCCCTGTATCCGCCCGATCATCCCTATCACTGGACGACGATTGGGGAGATCGCCGACCTGGAGGCGGTCGGTCTCGACGAGGTCCACGCGTTCTTCCGCCGCTACTATCACCCCGGGAACGCGTCGATCGCGCTGGCCGGCGACGTCGACGCCGGCGAGGCGCTCGCCCTGGTGGACCAGTACTTCGGCGAGATCGACGAGGGCGAACCCATCGAGCCGGTGCGCGCGTCGGCGTCGCTGCCCGGACAGGTGCGGATCTATTTCGAGGATCGGGTCGAGCTGCCGCGGTTGTACCTGACGTGGCACACGCCGGCGATGTTCGCCGAGGGCGACGCGGATCTCGATCTCGCCACCGACCTTCTTGCCAACGGCAAGGCCTCGCGGTTGTACCGGCGGCTGGTCTTCGACGAGCGGCTGGCCACCGACGTCTCCGCCTCGCAGAACTCGCGCGAGATGACGGGGTACGCGCAGGTGACGGCGACCGCCGCGCCGGGCCACACGCTCGCCGAGCTCGAGCGCGCCATTCTCGACGAAATCGCGCGGCTCGCGGCCGACGGTCCGACCGACGAGGAAATCGAGCGCGGGCGCGTCCAGGCCGAAGCCCAGTTCATGTACCGGCTGCAGACGGTCGGCGGCTTCGGCGGCAAGTCGGATCAGCTGAACGCGTACAACGTGTTTCTGAAGGACCCGGCGTACTTCGATCGCGATCTCGCGCGCTACCAGGTCGTCACGCACGCGTCGCTGCAGCGGGCGGCCGCCCGCTATCTCGACCCCGCGCGGCGGGTCACGCTCAGCATCGTGCCGCAGGGCCGGGTGGCGCTGGCCGCTCCGGACTCGACCTCGGCGGTGGTCTCGTGAGCCGAACGGTGAAGGTGGATCGGAGCCACCTGCCCCAACCCGCGGCGACGCGCACGCTGGCCTTCCCCTCGATCGACAAGTCCACGCTGCAGAACGGCCTGCGCGTCTGGACCGTGCATCACGCGCAGGTGCCGCTCGTGGCGTTCACGCTGCTCGTCCGCCGCGGCGCCTCGTCCGACCCTGCCGGCCAGGACGGCCTCGCCGCGTTCACCGCCGACATGCTCGACGAGGGCAGCGGCGATCGGTCGGCGATCGAGATGCACGAGGCGCTGGCGAAACTGGGCGCGCAGTTCGACACCGACATCGGCTCGGACGCGACGGTGGCCAGCGTCACGGTGCTCAGCCGCTTCGCCGCGCGCGCGCTCGCGATCCTCTCCGACATGGTCGCGCGGCCCGCGCTCAGAGAAACCGATGTCGCCCGCGTCCGCCAGCTGCGGCTGCACCGCCTCACGCAGATGAAGGACATGCCCGCGGCTGTCGCGGACCGCGCGTTTCTCAGGCTCCTGTACGGCGAGCATCCCTACGGCCATTCGCCCATCGGCAGCGAGGCGTCGCTGACCGCGCTGACCGCGGACGATGTGCGCGCGTTTCACGCGCGCGCCATCCGGCCGTCGGCGGCCACGCTGATTGCGGTCGGCGACTGTGATCACGCCGGGATGGCGCGTCTCGCGGCCGAGGCGTTCGGGGACTGGACCGGACCGGGTGACGCGGAAGTGGCGGCCGGCGGACCGCTGTCGCCGTCCACGAGCCTCAACGTCGTGCCGCGTCCGGGCGCGCCGCAGTCGGAGTTGCGCATCGGCCAGATCGCCGTGGGCCGCGACACGCCCGACTACCACCCGCTGGTCGTCGCCAACACGATCCTCGGCGGTCAGTTCGTCAGCCGTATCAACCTGAACCTGCGGGAAGACAAGGGACTCACCTACAGCGCGCGCACGGCCTTCGAGTTCCGCCGCATGGCCGGACCGTTCGTCCTGCAGGCGAGCGTCCAGACGACAGGAACCGCGCGGGCCGTGGAAGAATCGATCGACGAGATTGCCGGTATCCGGGGGCCGCGGCCCGTCACCGCCGAGGAGCTGGCGCTCGGGATCGCCGCGCTGACGCGCGGTTACGCGCGCAGCTTCGAAACCGCGGAGCAGATCGGCCGTGCCGCTCTCCAGCTCGCGCTGTACGACCTGCCGGACGACTACTTCGAGCAGTTCGTGCCGCGGATCGAGCAGGTCACGAGCGACGAGGTGTCGCGCGTCATGTCGCGCCATCTCGATCCGGCCCGCCTGACGACGCTCGTCGTCGGAGATGTGGACGCCATCGGTCCGGAGCTCGGCCGCCTCGGTCTGGGCGATCTCGTCGTCCTCTCGCCAGACGCCTTCTGATATAGACTCCGAGGCAATTCCCCGACTCTCATGAAGGCCATCAGGTTCCACCAGCATGGCGGTCCGGAGGTCCTGCGGTACGAGGACGCGCCGGAGCCCGAGCTCGCGTCGGGCGAGGTGCTCGTGCGGGTTCGCGCGTGCGCGCTGAATCATCTGGACCTGTGGGAACGGCGCGGTCTGCCGAACGTGCGGATCCCGATGCCGCACATCTCGGGCAGCGACGTCGCCGGCGAGATCGTCGCGTCGGCGGCGCCCGACGTCGCCATCGGACGGCGGGTGATGCTGCAGCCCGGCGTGAGCTGCGGCCGCTGCGCGGCCTGCCTGTCCGGGAAAGACAACGAGTGCCCGCATTACGAGGTGCTCGGCTACCTCCACCATCCGGGCGGCTGCGCGGAGCTCGTGAAGGTGCCGGTCCAGAACCTCGTGTCGATCCCGGACGACATCGACTTCGTGCAGGCGGCCGCGTTTCCGCTGACGTTCCTCACGGCGTGGCACATGCTGATGACGCGCGCCCGGCTGCAGCGGGGTGAGGACGTGCTGGTTCTGGCCGCCGGCTCCGGGGTCGGGCAGGCGGCGATCCAGATTGCGTTCCTGCACGGCGCGCGCGTGTTCGCGACCGCCGGGTCGGAGGAGAAGCTGGAGCGGGCGCAGGCGCTCGGCGCCTACGAGGTGATCCACCACCACAAGCAGGACATCTCGGAGGAGATCAGGCGATTGACGAACCGCCGCGGCGTCGATGTTGTCATAGAGCATGTCGGCGAGGCGACGTGGACGAAAAGCGTCCGCGCCCTGGCCTGGGGCGGACGCCTCGTCACCTGCGGCGCCACCACCGGCGCCCACGGCGAGCTCAACCTGACGGCCCTCTTCGCCCGGCAGTTGACGATCCTGGGCTCCTACATGGGCACGAAAGGCGAGCTGATGCGCGCGGCGCGCTTCTTCTTCGCGGGTCAGCTCAAGCCGGTCGTCGATCGCACGTTCCCGCTCGAGGAGGCCGCGGCGGCGCAGCAGCACATGGAAGCATCAGGACAGTTCGGGAAAATCGTGCTCCACGTGCCATGAGCCTCCAACGCGTCGGCGTCAGCCTCTTCACGCTGATCGCGGTCGTCAGCATCCTGCTGGCGGCGGCGACCATCTGGCTCTTCGTCACCAATCCGGTCACCGTTGCCAACGCCGTCAACGAAGGCGAGATCACGCCGCTCGTCAGCAGCCTCGCGCAGGCGATCTACGCCGCGCTCCGCGGGCTGCTGAAATACTTGTAGGGATTCGGGATTCGGGATTCGGGATTAGGGGTTCGGCAGTAGAGCTTTCTTGAGAAACCTCGTCAGAATCCAGCCGTCCACGAACTTGAACGGCGCCTTGCCGCTGCTGTAGTGGCCGCACCCAAGGACCGCGACCTCGTGCGGCACCTGCAGGTCGCGAAACGCCCGCACCAGGTCCTCCGACAGGTCCACCGGGAACGTCAGGTCGTAGCGCGCGTAGACGAGCAGCGTCTGCCGGTTGCGCAGGCGATCGAGATACCAGCGCGGGCTGATCGGTTTCCACAACGAGCGCAGCAGGTCCAGCTCGATATGTCCGTCGAGCCCCTCGCGCACGTGGCGCGTCGACAGGCCCCGCCAGACGACGTCGGCGAAGTGGGGCGAGATGTGATTGAGCGCCTCCGCCTTGATGAGCGGTTCGTGCGCGGCGGTGAGCAGCGCCAGGCACGACCCGAGGCTCGTGCCGAGAATGCCGATGCGATCGTAGCCCTGCATCGCGAGCCACGCGATCGCGCGCCGCGCGTCCAGCACTGCCTGGCGGCAGACCTGCACGGTCCGCGCGACGTTGGCGCTGACGATGTAATCGGCGCGATGGAGCTCGGGCGGCATGCGCCGATCGTGATAGGGCAGGCTCAGACGGAGCGCGCTCAGACCGTTCCACGCGAGCAGACGGCAGAGACCGACGTGCCCGCCGGGATCGGCGTTCCACTGCGGCAACACGAGTACCGCCGCCCGGCTGAAGCCTGGCGCCAGGTTGCCTCGCGCGACGTTGGTGCTCGGGTGGGTGACGTCGGTATCCGTGGGGTGAGGCTTCAGCCGAGCCGGGAAGTACCGGCAGTACACGGTGTTGTTCGCGTCGTGGGGTGTGACGAGCGCGCTGGGAAACGTCAGCACATCGCCGTCCGGGGCAGCCTGCAACGCGTAGTCGGTCGTCGGCGGCGGCGTAAAGAACGCATCCGTGTCCGCCATCACCTCCGACACCCAGTCGCCCATCACCTGCGCGGGCGACGCGTCCGGGCGGTGACCGTTCTGCGGAATCCACTCGAGTCCCCAGTCGAACGGGCGGACGACGCGATCCGTGGTGACCGACGCGAGCCGGCGCTCCCACGCATGGAAGAAAGCTTGAAGCATTTGTCTCATGCTATACTGCCTGCCTCATGCGCTTCACCTCCGACGCTCGAAAGTGCAGCGGCCGAAAGCGGGCCGGCCGTGCCGGGGAGTGTGTGCTCGAGCGCTGATTACCAGTCACGAGCGAGCGACCTGCTGCCGACCGGCCCAAAACCGCGTCGGCTTTTTTTTTGGAACACGAAGGACACGAAGATGACGATCGATGTTGGCATCCTCGGCGCGACCGGCATGGTCGGCCAGCAATTCATCGCGCTGCTCGCGAATCATCCGTGGTTCAAGGTGGCGTGGCTCGGCGCCAGCGAGCGCTCCGCGGGGAAGACCTACCGCGAGGCGACGTCCTGGCGCCTGCCGGCGCTGCTGCCAGACGAGGTCGCGCGACTCGGCGTCGACGCCGCCACGCCGGGCCGCGCCCCCAAGCTCGTCTTTTCCGGTCTCGACTCCTCGGTCGCCGGCGAGGTCGAGGGCGAGTTCGCACAGGCCGGCCACATCATCGTCAGCAACTCGCGCAATTACCGGATGGACGCGGACGTGCCGCTGCTGATTCCAGAAATCAACGCCGACCATCTCGCCCTGCTGAAGACCCAGGCGTCCGCGCGCGGCTGGAAAGGATGCGTCGTCACCAATCCGAACTGCGTCGTCGTGGTCTATGCGATGGCGCTCGCGCCGCTGCGGCAGTTCGGGCTGAAGCAGTCGATTATCACGACACTGCAGGCCATTTCCGGCGCCGGGTATCCGGGGGTGCCGTCGTGGGACATCCTCGCCAACGTCATTCCGTTCATTGGCGGCGGCGAGGAGGAGAAGATCGAGACCGAGACGAACAAGATTCTTGGCGCGCTGAAGAACGGGGTCGTTGAGAACCATCCGGTGACGGTCAGCGCCGCGGTCACGCGCGTGCCGGTGCACAACGGGCACACGGGATCGATTTCGGTTGCGCTCGAGCAGCGGCCGGACGCCGAGGCGATGGTCGCCGCGTGGAATACCTTCCGCGGCAAGCCGCAGGATCTCGGTCTGCCGTCGGCGCCGCCGCAGCCGATCGTGTACCTCACCGAGCCCAACCGGCCGCAGCCGGCGCTCGACGCCAACCGCGACGGCGGCATGACCGTGACGGTCGGGCGGCTGCGCCGCTGCCCCGTGCTCGACTACAAGTTCGTCGCCCTCGGCCACAACACCATCCGCGGCGCGGCCGGCGCCGCGATTCTGAACGCCGAGCTGATGCACCGCGAGGGGCTGCTATGAACCACCCATTCGGTAGCAGCCCATTCGGTAGCAGCCCATTCGGTAGCAGCCCATTCGGTAGTGTCCGGCTTCAGCCGGACGGCCGCGACCCAGACGGTAGTGTCCGGCTTCAGCCGGACGGCAGCGACGGTCCGCCTGAAGGCGGACACCACAGAAGCGCGGTGTCGCGATGAGCGTGGCCATGAAATTCGGCGGCACGTCGGTCGCCGATCCCGACGCGATCAAACGGCTCATCGGCATCGTCCGCAACCAGGTGCAGACGAGGAGCGACGGCGGCGCGGCGCCCGTGGTGGTCGTGTCGGCGCTCGCCGGCGTCACCGACACGCTGGTCGCTGTTGCCCAGCTCGCCGAGGACGGGGAGTCGGCGCGCGCGGCGTCGGAGCTGCAGGGGCTGCTGGAGCGGCATCTGGCTGTCGCCACGGCGATCACGAGCAAGAGCCGGACGCGCGTGCTCGCCGAGGTGCGTCGGGAGTTCGACGAGCTGATCGGCCTGGTTCACGCGCTGGCCGTGCTCCGTGAAGTGTCGCCGCGATCGCGCGACGCGGTGCTGGCCGTCGGCGAGCTCGTGAGCAGCCGCATCGTCGCGGCGGCGCTGGCGGATCACCGCGTGCCGAGCCTCTGGGTCGACGCGCGCACGGTGCTGATTACAGACACCGAACACACGGCTGCCGTGCCCAACATGATGGAGACGTGCGCGCGCGCGCGCGAGCATGTGGCGCCCGCGATCGACGCGGGCACGGTCGCCGTACTCGGCGGCTTCATCGGCGCCACGGCGAACGGCGTCACGTCGACGCTGGGACGCGGGGGTTCGGATTATTCGGCCGCGGTTTTCGGCGCGTGCCTCGGCGTGGATGAAATCCAGAT
>Ga0082335_1005738_pt1 | contig 16775 bp, 12 predicted proteins | sample Subgrocontami58m_FD_72375 | JGI IMG/M metagenome (GOLD analysis project Ga0082335, IMG submission 72375) | Subsurface groundwater microbial communities from S. Glens Falls, New York, USA - GMW37 contaminated, 5.8 m (SPADES assembly) (version 2) ... | reverse complement strand
ACCTCTGGCGCGACTTTTGTTGTAGCGTTATTATCCGTGTATACCACCCTCATGAAGCCACCTCCTCTACAATAAGTGTATCCGTTACGTGCTCCCTGAGCCTTGCCTCCACCGTGGATTTCAGGGTGACCTTCGAACCCGGGCATTCGGCGCAGCTTCCCCTGAAAGAGACCATGACCCTGTCGCCGTCAATGTCAATCAGCTCAATATCGCCCCCGTCCGCTTTCAGGGTGGGACGCACCACCTTTTCTATGGTCTCCTGCACCAGTTTCATTTTCTGGATATTTGTTAATTTCTTCAACGGTTTCCGCGCCGCCTCAAGCATCGCCTTTTCCTTCTCCTTGTGCCACACCTCGTCTATGATTGCCTGGATTTGAGGATGACACGAACGGCATCCACCGCCTGCCTTGCAGTAATTTGTAACCTGTTCAATGGTAGTTAATTTATGTTCTTTCACTTCGTGGGCAATTTTATTGTCTGTTACGCCAAAACACTTGCAAACTATCGTGCCTTCCTCTACGGGTTTTTCAATCTTCACCCCCCGGTAATTTGCGATAGCCGCCTCCAGCGCCTCACGTCCCATCACCGAACAGTGCATCTTTTGTTCGGGTAGACCTTCAAGATAATTTGCGATATCATTATCGGTAATCTCTGCCGCTTCAACCAATGTCTTTCCTTTGACCATCTCCGTCAGGGCGCTTGCAGAGGCAATGGCGCTCCCGCACCCGAATGTCTTAAATTTCGCTTCCACAATACAGCCTGATTTATCCAGTTTTAGCATCAACTTTAATGCATCCCCGCATGCCAAACTGCCCACCTCGCCTACGGCGTCCGGATTTTCAATTTCACCCACGTTCCTGGGGTGAAAAAAATGGTCTTTGACCTTTTCAGAATAATCCCACACTGCTTATCCCTTTCTCAATTAAGTTATGCCTGTCAAAGCCACAAAGAACATCCTGTCGTCTTAGTGACTTTGTGGCAACTTTGAAAATTCATGAATATTAAATATATTCTTTTACCTTGGGAATGTCAAGCACTGCCTGCACGTCCTGCCTGTTCGTACAGAAATGTTCGCCGGACATCCCTTTTCGCAGAAATTTCATCTTTTTATTAAAATAATTCACGCTTCTGCCGATAATAAGAGCATTACCGCATTGCGTGTAAATGGAACCGGGTTAGCTTTCTTATTTGATTCATGGTCATCTAATACCCAAGGAAGGGGTTGCACTATGCACAAGAAATTTTTAGAATCAATAGGCGTGAATGGGATAGACTTTACAAAATACCCTGTAGAACATCTCCCCAGAATACTGCATCTCAGTATGATTATCAAAAATACCTGCTTCTGGATCAGCGACGCTGTTGTTCCTTATCGCTTGCTATCCACGGAAGATCAGACAAAGATTCTGGAAGAGTATGTCCAGTGTATCGTCGCCTGCCAAACCAAAGAAGTCTAAGCATCTGCCCCTGTTCACATCAGGTTGCCTTCGGCGACAATATTTTCCCTCACCGCTTGTTCCCAAACGGAAAGTTTGGGAACGAGCTGGCTCACAAGCTGCGGTTACAACTTCAGCATCCCCGAACACAAACCTGATGCTTCTTTTTTATCTCCCGCCATAATAAATTTCCCAACGCCTGTCGTCGCGGTGCCCCATCTCTCGTTATTCTGCCTGGTTTTTAAACAAAGGCATGGGCTTGTTCCGGCGCTGTTTTGCATGGAATAAAGAATCGCTTGACAGGTAGTGACCTGCGTCTTATAATCCGAAAATGCCTTATATTTATCGGAGAAACAGGCTTTAAGCCCGTCTCTCCAACACTACATTGCCATCACATTTGAGGGTTTTTATGAATATTACCATTAAAGCCGGAAGCGCTGAAAAAACATCGGCAGAGTTATTGGTTTTTTATCTGCCGGAAGATTTAGAAAAGGCCGAGGGGCCGCTTGCCTCCTGTAATAATGCGCTCAATAACATTATTACCGAGTTGCTCAAAAAAAAGGAATTTACCGCCAAACTTAACAAGACAATCATCCTCCCGACATACGGAAAAATCCCGGCAAGGCGCATTATGCTGGTGGGGATGGGAAAGAAGAAAGACATAACGCTTGACAAAATAAGACAGGCCGCCGGTACTGCCGCCACTACCGCCCGCGACACGGGCAGCTATGAAATTACCGGCGTGATGGATTCGCTTGAAATACCGGGCATAACACCGGAAGAATTGTTTCAGGCACATATCGAGGGGTCTCTGCTTGCCCTTTATACATTTCAAAAATATAAAAATATCCCCGCAGAAGAGCAGCGGGAAATGAAAACACTGACGCTCCTGGTATCTAAAAAAGAGACCCCTGGGCCTTTGCTCGATGCGGTTAAGCGCGGCCAGATTATCGCCGACGCCGTTTGCTTCACACGCGACCTGATTAACACGCCCGCGCAGGATAAAACCCCTGCCATCCTTGCCGACACCGCAAAAAAGCTGGCCAAAGAATCCGGGATTCAGTGCAAAATATTGTCAACGCCAGAGCTCAAAAAACTTGGCATGGGCGGCATACTGGGCGTTTCACAGGGCAGCGCCCAGCCTCCGAAATTTATCATACTCGAATACAACGCGCGCGCTAAAAGCCGGGAAACGATTGTATTTGTTGGAAAAGGCCTCACCTTTGACTCCGGCGGGATATGTCTGAAACAAGCAAAGGACATGGATATCATGAAAAGCGACATGTCAGGAGGCGCCGCCGTGCTGGGCGCCATTAAGGCTATCGCCGAAATGAAATTGCCGCAGCACGTCGTCGGCCTTATCCCCTGCACCGAAAACATGCCCGGCGGTTCGGCCATTAAACCCGGCGACATCGTCAAATTCCACTCGGGCAAAACCGCCGAGGTCGCAAACACCGACGCAGAAGGCCGCTTGATTCTTGCAGACGCGCTTGCGTATGCGGAAAAATACAAGCCCTGCGCCGTGATTGACCTTGCCACCCTTACCGGCTCCTGCGTCGTAGCGCTGGGCACCGCCGCTTCGGGCATGCTTGGGAACAACGAAGAATTGAAAAAGAGGGTCAAAACCGCCAGCGAAAAAACCTGGGAAAGGGTCTGGGAGCTGCCCCTGTGGGATGACTATCAGGAGCAAATCAAGAGCGACATCGCGGACATTAAAAACATCGGGGGCCCTTATGCAGGGGCGATAACCGCCGCCTGCTTTCTGAGCAAGTTTACGGAAAAATATCCGTGGGTTCATCTCGATATCGCCGGCACTTCGTGGTGCGAAAAAAATAATGCGTATTTGAAGAAAGGGGCGTCAGGCGTCGGGGTTCGGCTGCTCGTACACTTGGTTCGGAACTGGACCCGTTTCCCGGAAAAATCAGGTTAGTTTTTTGAAAAACCCGTCCATTTATATAAAGCCTACATAAAGCGGAATACGTAGCGCGGGTGGTTTATCCCCCGCCCAATGCCGACCACAAGGGATCGGCGCTACGTTTTTCAAAAAATAACTGCTTGTTCCCAAACGGAGTTTGGGAACAAGTCTCTATTGCGGGTTCAGGTTTGAAACCTGAACCCTGAGTTTGATTAGGCGATACCCCGATGAACAGTCGTAGCGCCTACAGACACATAAACCTTCAGGTTCAAGTTGCAAACTCGATTGTATAGGATTTTCATTTTATTTAAGCGAGTTTCGGGACGGTAGAAGCATAAAAATCCCCCTTAGAAAAGGGGGCTGGGGGGTTGTAATAGAGCCCGGGAAAAGCACAACCCCCTGAATCCCCCTTTATTAAGGGGGAATTAAACGGAAGAACTTGAACCCGCTATCGCAATTTTCAATAATGACGACAGAAAATAATTTCATCGCTATCCGCGGCGCAAGGAATCACAATCTAAAAGGCATCAATATTAATATCCCGCGCGACCGGCTTACCGTCATTACGGGCGTCAGCGGCTCAGGAAAATCATCCCTCGCGTTCGACACTATTTATGCAGAAGGTCAGCGCCGCTACATCGAAAGCCTCTCCTCCTACGCGCGGCAATTTCTGGATCAGATACAGAAGCCCGACGTCGAACACATCGAGGGACTTCCGCCCACGATTGCCATTGAACAGCGCACCTGCCCGCCCAGCCCGCGCTCGACGGTGGCAACGGTTACGGAAATTTACGACTACCTGCGTCTCCTCTATGCAAAGATAGGCGCCCCTTTTTGTTATCATTGCAAATGCATTATTTCCCGGCAAACGATTGACCAGATGGCGCAAAGGATCCTTGCATTACCCAAGGGAAGCAAAATCATGCTTCTGGCGCCGCTCGTCAAAGGGAAAAAAGGCGAACACCGGGAGATATTTCAATCCATATTACAAAAGGGCTTTGTCCGCGCCCGCGTTGATAACGCCCTTGTTGACCTTAAGACCATCCCAAAACTGGCGCGATACAAGACCCACGAGATAGACGTGATTGTTGACCGGTTGGTCATAAAGGATGGTATCCAGGCCCGTCTTTACGACTCTATCAGCGCATGCCTTGAACTGGGAGAAGGTGTCATGCTGGTAAGCCAGGAGATTGCAGAGACAGGCTTGAAGCATACCGCTACTGACCAAATCCTCAGCGAACGATACGCCTGCCCGCAATGCGGAAGGGGCTATGAGGAATTAACGCCCCGCATGTTTTCATTCAACAGCCCTTACGGCGCATGTCCTGCCTGTGACGGACTGGGAAATACCTTTGATTTCGACCCGGAGCTGATTGTCCCCGACAAGCGCCTCAGCATAAAAGACGGCGCCATTGACGCCTGGCAAAACTGGGGGGCGCTAACCCAAACCCACTATAAAGAACAGACCCGGTTATTTTCAAAAACTTTTTCCGTTTCCCTGAGCGCCCCTTTTCTGAAACTGCCGCAGGAGGCCGCAGAGGCGCTGTTCTTTGGCGCAGCGGACTTCGAAGGGGTTATTCCAAACCTCAAGCGTATCCACGAAAAAACAACCAGCGAGCATATCCTGAAACGCCTCACGGGTTATATGAGTCACAGAACCTGCACCACCTGCAAAGGGGCCAGGCTACGACCGGAGACCTTGTCGGTTAAAATTGACCACAAGTCCATTCACGAAATAATGAGTTTAACGATAGAAGATGCCGTGTGCTTCTTTAAAAATTTGAAATTGGATGGCGCACAGGCGCTTGTTTCAAAACAAATGCTGAAAGAAATTCAGGGCAGGCTCCATTTCCTGATGACCGTTGGATTGCACTACTTAACCCTGGGACGCAGCAGCGACACCCTTTCCGGGGGCGAGGCGCAAAGAACACAGCTTGCCAAGCAGGTGGGCTCCGGCCTTGTCGGCATCTGCTACGTGTTGGATGAACCAACGATAGGGCTGCACCCGCGGGATAACGAACGGCTGCTCCAAACCATGCTCACGCTGCGAGACAGCGGAAACACGGTCATCCTGGTTGAACACGACGAATATACCATCCGTCATGCAGACCACATCATTGATCTCGGCCCAGGCGCAGGCGAGCGCGGCGGCAGCATTGTGGCCCAGGGCACACCGGAAGAAATTGCCGGCAATATTCATTCATTAACCGGACAATACCTCAACCAGACGCTGAGCATTGAATTTCCGCCGAAAAGAAGAACCATTCACCTGAAAAACTGCGTTGAGATACGGGGCGCACGCGCCCACAATCTTAAGTCCATCAACGTAAAAATCCCTTTGAAAACTTTTTGCTGCGTCACCGGCGTATCCGGCTCGGGGAAAAGCACCCTGGTGCATGATATCCTGCACCGCTCGCTTGCCAAATTGCTGTATAATAGCGCCGACCCTCCCGGCGAACATGATAAAATCCTCGGCATCGAACACCTTGACAAGGTTATAGAGGTTGACCAATCCCCCATCGGGCGCACCCCGCGCTCAAACCCGGCCACCTATACACGGACGTTTGATTTAATACGCACCCTCTTCACACAAACGCAGGAGGCGAAAATCCGCGGCTACACGGCGGGGCGATACAGCTTCAACATCAGCGGCGGCCGCTGTGAGGCATGCAAAGGGCAGGGAACCAAAAAAGTGGAGATGCACTTTTTGCCCGATATGTACGTCTTGTGCGAGGACTGCAAGGGGAAGAGATACAACCATGCAACACTGGAGGTTACTTACCGTGACAAGAGCATCGCAGACGTGCTGGATATGTACGTTGATGACGCGCACCGGTTTTTCAAAAACATGCCGAAGATCGAACGCATTTTGAAGACCCTTGTGGACGTCGGGCTGGGATACATTAAGCTGGGGCAGTCCAGCACCTCGTTATCAGGGGGAGAGGCGCAGCGCATTAAACTTGCCACGGAGCTATCCAAGCAGGCGACCGGAAAGACCCTGTATATCCTGGATGAACCCACCACAGGGCTTCATTTCGCCGACATACAGCAGCTTTTGAAAATTCTGCATCGCCTGGTTGACCTGGGCAACACCGTGCTGGTTATAGAACATAACCTGGAGGTCGTCAAAACGGCGGATTACATCATTGATTTGGGCCCGGAAGGCGGGGTACACGGAGGTGAGATTGTAGCGACGGGCACGCCCGAACACATTGCAACCATTGAGCGTTCCTACACAGGCAGGTTTTTGAGGAAAGCCCTTCTGCCCAAGCGGGCAGGTGCAAGAAGTTAGAAGCCGGTAGCTGAAAGCAAAAAGCCGGAAGGCAGCAGCGCTGCTTCTTTCTTGCTTCTAACTTCTTGCCTCTCGCTTCTTGGTTTCAACCTCCAGCTTCGAGCTTCTCGCTTCTATTTCCCCTTTACGCCTCGGTATCCGACGATACACGCAGCAATTCATCCAGCGTCGTCTCCCCCTTGCGAACCGAATCGAGGCCGTCCTCCCACAAGAGCTTTGTTCCCCGCTTTACCGCTTCTCTCATGATTTCGCTGGAATCCTTGTGGGCAAGGACAAGTCGCCGGATGGCGTCGTCCACGTACAAAAATTCTGCGATACATTTTCTACCCTTAAAACCGGTATTATTACATTCGTCACAACCCTTAGGCCTGTATAATGGTTCGCCTTCTTTCAGCGCCGCCGTCCGGCGCACGTCTGCTTCCGGCATGTATGGCTCGCGACACCTGGCGCAGAGCTTTCGCACCAACCGTTGCGCGAGGACGCCAATCACACACGAGGAGATCAGATAATCCTCCATCCCCATGTCCATCAATCGCGTAAACGCCGAGGCAGCGTCATTGGTATGGAGCGTTGAAAAAACGAGATGCCCGGTTAATGCCGCCTGTATGGCGATCGCCGCCGTTTCACGGTCGCGGATTTCACCGATAAGAATGACGTCAGGATCGTGCCGCAAGATGGAACGCAGCCCGGCGGCAAAGGTCAAATCAATCTGCGGATTCACCTGTATCTGGTTCACGCCCTCCATGCTATATTCCACGGGGTCTTCCACGGTAACAATCTTTATCTCCGGCGAAACCACCTCCTTGAGCACGGCGTACAGCGTTGTCGTCTTGCCGCTGCCCGTTGGTCCCGTTACCAGCAGCATACCCTCCGGCTTGTTTACCATGCGACGAAACTTTACCAGAAATTCCTGGTTGAATCCCAGTTTTTCCAGATCGAGCGCAACCGCCGTCCGGTCTAAAATCCTCATCACCACCCCTTCGCCGTGGCTCATCGGAATAATGGAGACCCTCAAATCAACCTCTTTTCCCGCCACCTTCATCTTGATTCGTCCGTCCTGAGGGAGCCGTTTCTCGGCGATATTCAGCTTGGCCATGATTTTGATACGGGAAATAATCGCATTGTAAATTTCGCGGGGCGGGGGTGTAAGCTCCCGCAAAACCCCGTCTACCCGGTATCTTAGCCGCGCATTTCTTTCGAAAACCTCCAGATGCACGTCGCTCGCCCCAACCTCAATGGCCTTTGTCAATACGCTGTTCACCAGGCGTATAACGGGCGCCTCGGAGGCCATGTCCCGCAACTGCTCGACGTCCTCCATTACTTCGATACTGGAAGCGGCCGTGTCCTCTTCCTTTACATCCCCCTCGTACAAACTCTCCAGAGAAGCGAGGATGTCTTTCTCACAGCCCGCATATACCTCTATTTGTTTATTCGTGGCGGAGGCGATCGTCTCGACCAGCAGAGAATCCTGGGGGTCCGCGAGGGCAATGTCCAGCATACCATCGTTTATCCTGAGCGGGAGCAAGCGATTGGTCACCAGAAATACCTTGGGTATGCCCTCCAGCAGGGGATAGCGGTCGTCCTTCTTTTTTTCCCAGATCGGTATCTGGAGCAACTTGCCGTAGGCAAGCCGGAGGTCTTCCTCGGAAATCGTACCCAAATCAATCAGGATGCGTCCCAGTTTCTGACCCGTCTGTCGCTGCACCTCAACGGCGCGATCCAGGTCGGAGCGTGTTATCTTGCCGATTTCCAGCAATACATCGCCGATATTGTTAAGCGTAGTCTGTTCCATATTTTCCAAGAAGCAAGAGGATGGAAGCTAAAAGCTGAAGGCTGAAAGCTAGAAGCAAGGTAACTATTCAACGTACTTTCAATATGAGGCCTGAAAGGCCGAAAGAATATAGCAGGGGACGTATGCCCATAGATGTTAAGTTAAGCAACGTTTGCATAAAAAGTAGCGCAGGCTTCCAGCCTGCATGAAGCAAAATGAAAGAAATCTGGCAGGCTGGAAGCCTGCGCTACAGATTTGCTCCCTCAGGGCTATATTAATAAGCAGTTAGTGATATTTTTAGAGTCCTTAACTTAACACGTATGGGCGTATGCCCCCTGTCATAAATATCAACAATAACAAGCCCCGGAGGGGAGAAAGGGCTCTTTAGGAATATATCCCTTTCGCCCTCTCAGGGCTAATAACGACATTCTCCATTTTCAGGGGGTTTCACCCCCTGCTATACGCTTTCACCCCTTTGGGGCTATGTTCGGGAATGTGTAACAATTTGGTTTTTCGAAAAACCCGTGCACTTATGTAAAACCACCATAAAACGGAATACGTAGCGCGGGTGTTGTCCCCCGCTGGCGGGGGTAGGGGGTGGAAATCCCCCGCCCAATACCGACCACGCATGTCCTCGACACCGATCGGGGAAGGGATCGGCGCTACATTTTTCTGAAGGCCGGTCTTTGGCCTCTCGCTTCTTGCTTCCAGCTTTCAGCTTCTTGCTTCTGCCTCTAAAGCCCCCTTATTCCCAGCTTGCCACGTCCTTATCCTCGCCCTCTCCGCCGGAATTGCCGTCTGCGCCATAGGAGACGATATCGTAGTCCCCGTGTTCACCCGGATAGACGTATACATAATTATTCCCCCACGGATCCTTGGGGATGAATTTCTTTTTCAGATAGGAACCCTTCCAATTATTAACCCCCTGCGGCTGCGTTACCAGCGCTTCCAAGCCCTGTTCCTGTGTGGGGTATTTTGTCGTGTCGAGCTTGTACATCTCCAGAGCGCTGGAAAAACCCTCAATTTGCTGTTTGGCCACCGTCTGGCGCGACTCGCCAACGCGTCCGATCATCTTTGGCCCAATCAATGCGGCAAGCAATCCGATGATAATCATCACAATCAGCAATTCCAGCAAGGTAAAACCGCTTCTTCCTGACAGCTTTACTATAAGTCTTTTTTTCATTTCTGCATCGCTCCCTATAAAATTAGGCTGTGTTTAAAAGACAAAAAACCCAACGTCCCTCCGTTTACACGAGGACACGTTTTATTTTAGTTTAATCTCTTCGAAATTCATCAAATCCATCATATCGTCCCTGATCGCCATCGCATAAATACCGTTTTTCGTCAGATACGCAACCACGTCATCAGGCAGGTACAGCGAGGCAAATACCGGCATCACACTCCTCCCGCTGTATTCGGGAAAGTACTCGGGCAACTCCTTTAAAATCGCAACAAATTCATCAATATACGACAGCCGTGGGGTGGATTTTACCTCGACCAGGACAACCAGTTTCTCGTAAACGGCAATAATGTCAAACTCCCTTCGTTTGCCTTTTTCCTTTGGTTTCCTCTTATACCTTCTTACCATGAAATCTTCTTCATCGCTGCAACCAAAGTACCTTTCAGCGACCTCCCTCACACACGGGGCCACGAAGTCCTCTGCCAGCGTTCCCATCTTATTGGTCACCTCGCCCCACTGACGGAACGCCTTTTTCCTGTCTTCCCGCATCTCGTCTTTAAAATCACTCATTTCATCTTTAAACCTGCTCATCTCATTCTTAAATTCACGCATCTCATCTTTAAACTCGCCCATCTCGTCTTTGAATTCACGCAGTTCCCTCTCCGTCTGCATCTGGGAATTGCCAACATTCCTGATGTATTCCTCAAGCGTTTTTTCAAGACTATCAACCCTGTCTTTTACCGACGGCATACGCATGTCCTTTCCATTTTACCCATTCATCAAACCACCCCATCCTCCCCCTTTGGAAAAGGGGGATTGAGGGGGATTCGCGCCACCCGCCGTGCGCTATGCGCCATGCGTCCCCCCCGTCACTCTTCATCGTCACCCTCTTCAGCATCAGCGCTATCGTCTTCATCTATCTCGTCCTCGTCGAACTCGTCATCCGCGCCCATCACATTATCCAACCCATCCGTGTCCTCTATTTCCGCTACTGTATCAGATTCTGTTGATTTATCAATATTTTTTTTTATCGCCTCCTCGTCAGGAACTTCCGCATCCCGCGCATAACGAACCACCTGTTCCATCTCCTCGCCGACCTTGTAATAGGCCATCCCACCCAGCGATTCCACATGCAATACGGCCACCATGGCGTTATCACAAACAAACCCCATCTTCTCTTCCAGCGCCGTGCCGTTTGGGAAAAACGTCAGCGTCCTGGCCTGGTCGTCCCTTGACTCTATCTTATCAGTAAATATCTCTATATCATTGGGCAGCAGTAATATTTTTTTGTCATCATTCCAGCAATATCCGCCGTGGAGGTTAAAAACGACATTGACCGCCTCCGCATTTGACATCGCCTTAATACGCGCCTCCCGGAGGAAATACACCAGTTCGTTCATCGTCTTTCTGAACCGGATCGTATCAAAAGAACCGGTAAATCTGGGAACCGCCACACCGGCAATGATGCCCATGACCACAAGGACGACGATTAATTCAAGCAGCGTAAAGCCCTGTTTTCTTCGCATACAATACTAACCACAGATAAAACAAAGAACTAATTTGCCACGGATGGACACAGATAAACACCGATTTTTAAAAAAACAGTTTGATTGGCCGCACGCCCTCAGCGCCTTGCTGATTCTATTGTCCCTGGCTGCAAGCCTGAACCAACACAGAATAATCTTCCGTGTTCATCAGTGTTTATCCGTGGTTAAAAAGAAATTAATTTGCCACGAATGGACACAGATAAACACAGACTTTTAAAAAACAGCTTGATTGACTGCACGATCGTAATGCCCAATTCAGATGAGGCTTGCGCAAAGTTTGGAGCCCTGAGTTTTTGAAATTTGAAATTGTTTGATATTTCGGTATTCGTATTTCGAATTTGGTTGTGGCCAGAGGTCGCTCCGTGTTCATCAGTGTTTATCCGTGGCTCATTATATCAATAGACAAACCGTTTCCATTCAAGTTTGGGTTTTCCAAAATTAACCAACAAACCTACCCTTTTGTTTGTTGCTTTCAAATAATTTATGAGTTGCGCCTCGTGTTCTGTACCTATTGACCTAACAGCTTTTAATTCAATAATAACCGAATCCTCAACCAGCGTATCCACATAAAAATCTCCGACAACACGGTTCCTGAATACGACCTTAAGAGGTACCTGCGTTTCCGCTTTCAAGCCTTTCTCTGTTAAAGCAATAAAAAGCGCTCTTTCATATACGCTCTCCAGGAAACCTGCACCAAGCTCATTAGATACTTCGAGACATGCAGCAATAATTTTTTCCGTCAGGTCCTTTTCTAATAATTCCATATATCCTCCGTGTATAGTGGCTAAAAAACTAATTTGCCACGGATGGACACGGATAAACACCGATTTTAAAAAACAGTATTACTATCCGCACGCCCCCAGCGCCTTGCTGATTCTATCGTCCCCGGCTGTAAAGTCTGAACCAGCATAGAATAATACTCTGTGTTCATCAGTGTTTATCCGTGGCAGATTTTTTTTATCCTCCGTGGCTAAATAGTCATAAAAAAGAAAGGGGCGTCACACCTTGCGGCGCGACACCCCTTTTCTTTAAGTACTATGAACTTCTGAACGTTCCCCTGTACACTAGACCAGGTAATCGTTTTTTACTTTACCTTCACGGTTATGGACTTCTTCACACTTCCCGCCTTGAACGTGACCCTTGCGTTACCGGTCTTCTTCTTGGCAGTAATTGTGAATGTCGCCTGACCGCTTGCATCCGTAGAAGTGCTTGTCGGTGTTACCGATACGCGCTTCTTGCTGGCCGATGTGAGCGTCACTGTAACCGTTTCACCTTCAACCGCACAACCTTCATCGCCTGTCACCGCCACGGTCACCGTACCGCTCTTCTTCTTCTTGAGCGTCAACTTGGACGGAGATACCGAGATTGACTCAGCCTCGCATACCGGTTCTGGTGTTGGCGTTGCCGTTTCAGTTGGTGACGGCAGCGGTGGCAACGTTGGTGATGCTCCTGGTGATGGCAGCGGTGGCAACGTTGGTGATGCTCCTGGTGATGGTAATGGCGGCAATGTCGGCGATACTACCGGTGTTGCCGTTGGCGACGTTACTGGTGTCGCTGTTGGCGATACCGTTGCCGTTGGCGATACAGCCGGAGTCGGCGTAGCAGCCGCCGCAGTTACCGAAGCCGTATCCGTTACCGTTCTTGAAGAACTGGTCGTGTTGACCTCGTCAATGTAATTGATCTTCAATGTATCACCTTCAGCAGCCTTAATCTTGCTGAATTCTGTGGTATCACCGCTCGATGCTACCTGGATTGAACCCAGGAATGTTCCTGTATCCACACCCGACTCAACCATCCTAACCTTCGTGCTATTTGACGAAGAGGTCTGGATGAATACGTCGCTTAAGAGAGACTGCGCCACGGTGTTGCTTGTGTTTCTCTCTGCATCAATCAGCGTTACCAGCGCATAAGAACCCAAGCCATATGAATCAGCATCAAATGCCAAGCTTGCGTCCGATGAGCTAAACGACAGATTCTTCGTAGCCGAAGATGCCGATGGCGAGGTATCGGTGTATATGACATTTGCTATACCGCCCTGCACCGTCTTGATTACGCCGCTATTCGCAAAAGGAGAGGTAGATGTAAAAGAGGTCGTTGTTCCTGTGGTAATCGTGGCAAGGAACGTTCCCGTATTCACACCGTTCTCTACTAGGTTTAACAGCATATCCGTTCCAACGGAGTAATTTGAGCCCGTTACCTTAAGGGCTGTATTTAAAGTATCTACAGAAGTTAAACTTGTGTTTCTATCAACATCAACAACCGTAGCAACAACTGTATCACCTGACAGATAAGCAGTGTCTTTGCTCAGGCTTAGCTGCCCCAATGATGTTACGATCGAAATAGGACTCGTAGCCGTGTAACTGCTCGAGTTATCAGCCGCAGTTGCGTTTGGTGAATCATTATAGAACACATAAACAGAACTGCCGTTAGACACCTTCAATGTAGGATGCGTACCAGAATCCGTAGCATCGTTAGCCGTAGCTGTACCGTTGGAAAGCCTGAACGAACCTTTGAAGGTACCGGAGTTATTGGCAGTCTCCACCAGATGGAAGTCTACGGTATTCCCACCGTCAGCAAGATCCACTGAGGAACTAAGTATAGAGCTTAACGTGCTGGCATAAACAATCTTTGCAGTTCCGCCATTCACGAAACCTCTCGACACGTTTCCAGTTGATGATCCTGATGGCAATCCCAGACCGTTTTCATTCCAGAATATCTGATTGCCTGTTGCAGCATCTTTTTCGAAAGTGCTCTGCTTGTCACTAGTGGAAGTATTTAGATCCTGATCAACCAGCGTAACTACCACATAGGTATCAGGCCCTGTTGTTCCGGTTATATCTGTTGATAAAGAACCTGTGTAAGTGGTAAATCCCATGTTAGATGTAGTTATTGCAAGCGTATCTCCACCAAGATATGCATTGCTTGCGCCAACAGCATCACTGTAACGGACACGATAGGTCGCTCCGAAGTACCCGCCTACGATAAAACTCGCAACCGGAGTACCGCTGCTTGAGTCTGTAGTTACCCTTCCGGTATCCATATCGTTTCCAATGACCTGAACCCATGTCTTGTCCGGGTCAAACGCCGTCGAGTTTGTAAGCTTAGTTACTGTTAATACAGTAATGGCTGGACTTGTGACCTCAGCAAATTCCTGAGTGGTTCCATCGAAAACCCTCACTACGGAACCTGTTCCTATGAACGTTTGCAACCCGTTCCCTGTAAGATCGTTATCCTGGAATGTTAACGTTGTCGTGCCGGTATAATCAGAAATAAGCGTGGTAACCGACGTTGCTGTATTTGTGGTCAAACGAATCGCCGTGTAATCAAATCCGATAGTACCAACAAAGGTACTTGAATTTGCGCCTGTTTCAACTATTGGAACAGATATCCAACGCGTTCCATCAGGTGAGATTTCTACGGTGTTGTCCAATCCGTCAAGCGTCGCTACAAACGATGAAGTTGACGCCGAGGACAGGAAGCTGGTCGCACCCGAAGAAGAACCCCTTACCAGAGGTACCGTATCTACCGTTTGTGTGCCCAAGCTGACCGTAGTGCTACCAAAGAAGGATGAACTGGTTCCAATACTAAAAGCGGATGTAGGCACCATCCACACATAAGTGTTGTCAGTACTTGAAATTCTAACTGTTTGTGTACCAACGATAAAACCATCCGGATGGGAAAGGCTTATCCGCGTGTTGCTGGCCGTGTAATCTTTTACGCTTAAACGATCGCCTCTATTGCCTGTTGTTGTACCGCCCCACAGGCTGGAACCCGCGCCAACTGTTTCTCTCGAGGAGGAACTCGTGTTTAAATTTCCATCCACAACGGTAATGGCTACGCTGTCATTAATGTCAGGCGCAGCACCACCGTGTGCCAAGGTACCCGTTTCACCAGAAACGCCATACGCCAAAGTGCCTGTCACTGTACCTGAAGAACCGCCAGCATTTAATTCGTCCAGATATGATACCTTCAAAGTATCACCACTGCGAGCACCAGTTAATTGAAAAGTACCAATAGAAACTGTTGTGGAACCACCGCTTCCGCCAGTAGCTTCGAATGTCCCACCCGCCGAAGAAGGAGCGGCCGTACCTGCTGTAAAAGTACCTATCGCGACAACGCAATAATTACTTCCATCAATCAACTTTATAACTGAACTAGTTCCATGATTTGATGAAACGTTAGTGCTACCAAACAACGTAGTTCTTGTACCTACAGCGACTATCCTTGACGATGTAATTCCAGATGTCACCCCAGCTATACCAAAGGTACTCGTTCCGTTGGAAGTAGAAAAAGTAGTAGTCTCTGGGGAGGCATAAGAAATAACCGTAAGGGTGTTTGCGCCTGTCGTTGTACCATTCGCATCGCGCAAGCCAATTATACCAGAAGCGCTTGCTTCTAGAATTTGAAATTGACAGAATGATTGGCCAGCCGTAGAAGAGCCCAGGGTGATAACCCCACCTGTATATACGCTTGAACCTACCGTTACGTTACCATTACCACCCGCCGTGCTTGAGCCAAAAACCTTACCATTCGCGGTAAACACGCCGGTATTATTACCGGTTTCAACCAACAGGATATTTTGCGCTACGACACTCGTTAACCTTGATCCTGTCGTCTGGTCAATAGCTTCAATCTCAACCCTTGATGAACCTGTGCCTGGGTTTCCAGACAACAGCGCAGACCTATCAGCAAATCCGATTACATCCCTCATAACAGGATTCAGATTTTCATCCTGGTCAGTAATGCTAATAATCAAATTAGCGCTGCTAAGAGTACTGGTTGTTACGGCGCTCACAGAGCTTGGCGTGAAGCCAAAAGATCCACTGTTCGTTTTGACGACAGCGGTGTCAAGGGTAGATCCAGCATATAACAATTCAAGGGTGTTTCCCGAAGAAACAGTTAGAGATGCGTCCGAACCCGTTGTTGCATCACCACCAGTGTTTGCAACTAATTCTTTCAGGTTTACACCTAACACGCTCGTTCCAAGCGCTGGGAAATTATGACTACCGGTATTAAAATCTTCCACATAGCCGGATGTTGTACCCGCAGGGTAAGCCACCGATTGTGTAGTTCCCGTTGTGGTAAAAACAGTGGTCGTGTTGCCTGTCTCTTTTAATACAAAAGACGTGGAATTTGAACCTGCTTTTACGGTTACCGTGATCGTATCCTGACTGTTCGTCGTATTGCCAGCAGAATCAGTTACTGATATCCACGCGCGGTCATAATCATTTGTGTCACTGTATGACGGAAAATAATTATCCCTGTCCAAACTACCCGTCGCGGCCTGTGCGCTTGTGGTTGCGCCCACCGCAAGGGCTACTGCCAGCAGGAACACGCCGGCAATGTTAAACCAACTCATTTTTTTACTGCTTGTTTTCGGTCTTTTCATATCCTTCCATTCTCCTTTTTTCTCTTGAAACTAACATAAGACCAGAATTAAAAATACGTTCGATTATTAAAAGTTCTCTATTCTTTAAAACATCGTTTGCTTCGTATAGACGCACAGTAGTGCGTCCCTACATCAAAATACCTTTGATCTCCCAATCAACGTCAACCCCTTTTCACCTCACCATCACCTCCTTCTTCTTTGCGAAAACGACAGGTAAGAGATGGGAAAAACCAAGTGTTGATTTT
>Ga0082335_1005736_pt1 | contig 16781 bp, 14 predicted proteins | sample Subgrocontami58m_FD_72375 | JGI IMG/M metagenome (GOLD analysis project Ga0082335, IMG submission 72375) | Subsurface groundwater microbial communities from S. Glens Falls, New York, USA - GMW37 contaminated, 5.8 m (SPADES assembly) (version 2) ... | reverse complement strand
TCACCGACCTCGACTTTATCGGAGTCGCCGAAGGTGACATGGGAAAGCGGTCCCTTGGCGGAAATTTTGATGACTGCCAGGTCTGTCTTGGGATCGGTACCGATGAGTTTGGCGGGATAGGTTTGACCGGTCGATAGCAGTACTTCAAGTTTGGTTGCTCCACCGGCAACATGATGGTTGGTAAGGATATGTCCTTCGGTATCGATGACCATACCCGTTCCCAAGCCCTTTACTTCCCGTTTGAATTTTCTCTGTTGTTCGGGAAGATCGAAAAACCGCCGGAAAAAAGGATCGCTTTCGAAGGGCGCGAAGGGGTTAGCTATTTCCCGGCGTTCGGTCACTTCGATGTGTACCACCGCCGGGATATTCTGTTTGGCCACTTGGATAATCGCCGTGCTGAGGTCGGCGGATTTTGCCTGCCCCCCTTTTTTTTCCAAAGCCTGCTGCGGGAAGGAACGCATAAAGAGCAGCAAAATACTCAATAAAAAAACGATGAGGAGATATATATAGGCCGGATGATTTCTGAATTTTCTCCACATGATTCAACTGCCTTTCTTTAGTAAATGGGGACGGTTCTAATTTATCCATCCCCGCTCTTCTTTGGTCGCCCCACCGGGTTTCTTACTGCACCAATGCTATACTTAGATGCCACTTCTTTGGTAAACGCAGCAGCGCCATATACAACCCTGCTTTTCATCTCGCCTTTCATGGCATCCTTCTCCAAAAGCATGCCTTTCACTAATTCCTCGTATTTTTTCCTTCTTTCCGCTTCGTCTTCAGATAGCGTGCTGTATATCGGATGCTCATCTAATAGTGGATTGTTCTTTCCGAACGCATAAGCGTTGTAACTGCTCCATCGATAAGCTCTTGGTTCAGTTACCATCCCTGCTCTCACAGGATTCAACTCTACGTATCCCCCACAGGCAAGCAAATAATCATCTTTCGATATTATGATGCTCTTATATCTGTCCTGCCAGAAATGGCCGATATGTTTGAATTTTCGCTTGAAGTGTTGAGCATATGACAGGTTTATTCCCTTCATTATCTCCGCAAGGCTGCCACCTGTCTCGGTAGGCTCAAGCACGAGATGGACATGATTTGTCATCAAGACGTAATGATAAAGCTTGAATCTGTATTTTTCTTTGTACCGTGAGAGCAACTCCATATACTTTTCAAAGTCTTCTTCTCCTTGAAAAATATCCTGGCGATTATTTCCCCTTGTTAATACGTGATATACATAGTCCCCAGGTGCTATTCTCGCTGATCTTGGCATGGCGGCAATTTACTATAGATTGGTCACGGCGTCAATAAATTGGAACCGTCCCCATTTACGGACGGAGGAGTTGGTCCAGCCCCCGATCGAAGGCTTCGAAATCACTTAGATCATTGTGGCCGCCCCCCTCGATCCGGATCAGGCGGTGCGGCGAGCGGATCAGCTTCTCCAGACGGATGCTGTGATTGAAAGGAATGATGTCATCCTTTGTGCCGTGCAAGAGATAAACGGGACAGGTTACTTCCCCGATCCGGATATCGTTTCTCAGCGGGTATTTCAGGAACATCGATAAGACTGGCCGGGGCAGGAAAGGATAATGATGGGATGCCAGCTCGATGAGGCTCAGGAAGGGCGACTCCAGAATGAGCATCTGCGGCTTCCCCGATCGGGCTATGAAGGTCGCGACACCCGTTCCGATGGATCTGCCGTAGACAATGATCCGGTTTTCCGGCCAGGTTTTTGTCAGCAGGCGATAAACGGCCAGGCCGTCGTCCAGCAGCAGCTTTTCATTCGTAATCTTCCCGGTGCTCTTGCCGAAACCGCGGTAATCCGGAATCAGGATATCGTATCCCCGGGAAGTGAATTCTCCGGCTACGGCGCCCCAGGTCCTCAGGCTTTCAGCATTACCGTGCAGGTAAAGAACGACTCCCTGGGAATTTTGCGCCTTGAAAAGAAGGGCGTTCAGAGTTGCCGCCTCCACGGGCACGGTCAACTCTTCAAAGGTTGCGGAAAAGGAGAAATGATAGTCCGGCGGCAGGATTTCGGGGTAGAAGATGAGGCTTTCCTGGCTGCAACCGATGAAAAGTGTGCATATCCAGATCGCGCTGATGGGGGCCAGGAGGTTCCTCATGTTCATCCTCTCTTAGACTTCGCATCCATGGATGGATTGAATATTATGCCAGGACGTAATAATTTTCAGTTACTTTAACTGTAGCCAATACCTTCCCGTCAGCACGAGGCCTAAGGCGCAAAGTGCCGCTGTGATCATGAACATCCATGCGTAGCCCGCGATGTCCACCGCCAGTCCGCTCAATAGTCCGCCCGCCCCGCTGCTTAGAGAGAAAGCCAGGGAAAAACTTGCCATGGCGCGGCCTCGACGCTCCGGCGGCGCCTTTTCCATGGCGAGCGTGAAAATCGTCGTACCGCCGATCGCCGAACCCACATAATACAGTATGCCCGAAAACATAAAACCTGCCAGGTTGGTGACCATGGAGAAGAGAAACAAACTGACGGTTTCCAGCGTGAAGGCGACAACAAGGGAGCGGCCACAGCCGATATTGTCCGACAGGCGGCCCAGCAACGGCCGGGCGATAAGGCTCGTGGCGCCAGTCACAACGAAATACCATCCGAAGTTGCTGATGCCGATTTCCCCGGCATAGAGGACGGCAAAGCTGGAGAGACCGGAAGTGGGCAGATTGAGACAGAAGAGGAGCGCTGCCGCCAGCACGATGCTTCGGTCAAACACGTTGATGATGCTGCACCACCAGGATTCCGATGAATCAGCCGGAGGGCTCGGTGGATCGTGGGGCGTCTGGTGCGACAGGGCGACGCCTGCGGCGGCGCCCAGGAGTGTCAAGGCCATGGCGACGATAAACACGGCGTGAAAACCGCCGAAAGGCGCGGCAATGATCCATAAAGCCACTGCGGGAAAAAGAATCGTTGCGCTGGCCTGCACGCCGCCGTAATAGCCCGCTGCTTCACCGCGCCGGGCAGCGGGTGCGTTCGTGGCCAACAGGGTGTAGCCGCCGGTATTCATGCCCGCCCAGCCGAGGCCTCTGAAGCCGTTGGTCAGCATCATCGCTCCGACAGAAGGGATGAAACAGAACAACATGCTGATCGCCTGAATGAGGAGACCCAAAATCAGCACCCCGGTCTTGCTCCAACAATCGGCACAATAGCCGATGAAAGGACGGAACAGCACACTGGTAACGCTGAAAGACGCGATGACCAATCCTACCGCGAACGGCGAGCCACCAAGATGAGTCACATAAAGGGCAAAGGTCGGCTGGAGCAGATGATGCTGCGCGTAACCGAGGAACTGGGTCACGCAAAGCAGGGCGAAGGCAACATTCCAAATGGATTCCGGTTTCGTGGATGACATACTATCAGAGTTAATTGGTTATAATTAAGATTCCTCAAGGTGCTGGACGCCGAGGCCGTATTATTCATATCATGATTAGCGGGGTAATAACATCAACGATTAGGGATGGAAATCGCCGGCGGATATTTCTTGTTGTTTTCCGGATTGGTTACTGTAATATGGCGCGGGCTGGCCGCTTGATCGGTCCGGTATCCCTGATCGGGAAAAAAGAAATGAGGAATGAAAATGGATACTCTTATCGCAGAGCTTAATCTCCTCTGGGAGCCGGTCCGGCCCTTTCTCGTCAGACAAATCGAAGAACTCTATGGGCGACGGGACGGACAGGTCCTGGAAATTGGCCCTTTTTCCGGCCTGGTATTTCCTCTTGCCCAGAAGGGTATCGGCCGCGATCATTCAATTGCTGCCTTTCCGCCGGAAGTGATCCCTCTGTACCGGCAGGAGGCGCAAAAGTATGGATTGGCCGGTCAGGTCAAGATTGCCGCCAGCGACAGCTCCTTGAGCGCTATTCCCGATGGCAGCGTTGATCTGGCGATTTTCCGGGGCGCCCTCTTTTTCCCTACCCTGTTCCAGGTTGACTTTAGAGCCCTTTACAGAATTCTGAGGACGGCAGGTATCGCCTTTGTCGGGGGCGGATTCGGCAAGTATACGCCCGCTGAGGTCATCAGTCAGATCGGAAAACGTTCCGAACAGCTTAATGCCGCCCTAGGGAGAGTGAGAGTAACCGTAGAGAGCGTGCAGGATCAACTGCGGTCCAGCGGCCTGGAAGGAAAGGGCCAGTGCGAAATTACCACAGAAGGGGGGCTCTGGGTGTTGATGCATAAATAGTTTTCATCCGGAGTTTCCGGAGGGACGCTAAAGAGGAACTCACCGGCTTCCTTTTGTGAAGCGCCTGTGATCCGGCAAGGGGAACCTATGCTGTCATTGTGATTTTATCATTACCAGCATCATTTTGAATTTTTTCGCTGCCTTCAACGCATGTGGCTCTCCGGCGGGCATGATGATCATTTCCCCGGCCTGCAAGCGGTGGGCTTTCCCGGAGATGGTAATTTCCGTCTCGCCATCCAATACGTAAACCAGAGCATCGAAGGGCGCCGTATGCTCGCTTAAACCCTGTTCCTGGTCAAAAGCGAAAATTGTCACCGTGCCCGTCGCTTTTTTGATGATTTCCTTGCTGACGATCGAACCGTCCTGATAGGCAATCAGATCCTTCATATTGGCCGCCTGAGTCATTTCCGTTTACCTCCTGATTTCGTCTAATGCCGGATTAGCTGCCATCTTACACCTCAACCCTCCGGGCCGTTAAAATTTCCATTCACCGCCCTGGGGGTGTGGCAGGCCGGAGGCTGCGAGGGTCTGAATATACTTGTCGAAGCTTGCCCGCCCGCCTTGTGCCAGCTTTGCCAATTCCGGACGCAGCTGATTCATTATGTCTTCATTGAACACGATATCGAGTGGGTAATTAATAAATGAGGAGCGCCGCAAAAGGGAATAGGCCCGCTTTTGTTCGTCGGTGAGGGAAAGATACCTGTCGAACTCGGCAAGCATGTGAGCCCTATCCTGGTCCAGGTACCCATCAACCCGCATCAACAGGTTCCGGCCGTAATCCCCGCAGGAGAAGTAGGTGTGCATCTCAGGGAGATTGGCCACCAGAAACCGTATCTCCGCCACCATCTCTTCGTCGCTCAGGGGCACAAATGTTCCTTCCTGAATCATTTTGTTTAGAGGGGAAAGGGGATGGAGGGCAAAGGTGCGGACCCTTATGAAGTCCGGTCTGACAATACTGAGCAGTCTCACTGTTTCAGCGACGTGCTCCCGGCTCAGGGTGCGCCCCCCCACTCCCGGCATGATATATTCCGAAAGGGAGATACCGGCCTCCATTACGTGTCTGCCACCTGCGACAACATCCTCCGGCGTGATTCCCTTTCTGATCATCTTCAACACTTCGGCGGAGCCGCTTTCCAAGCCTGTGTGTACCCGCAGCAACCCTGCTTCCCTGAGCTGTTGGAAATCTTCCCTTCCTTTTCTTCTCAGGGTGGTTGCCCGGGCATAACTGGTTAGGCGCTCAATACCGGGAAATTTCTCTTTCAGGTAGCGGAGGATCTCCAACAGCTCAGACGTGGGCAGCAGGAGACTGTCCGCATCCTGGAGAAAGGCTGTCCGGACCTGGTTGCCTGGCCCCTGACATGCCGCGGCCAGGCTGTCAATGTCTCCTTTTATTTCATCCAGCGTCCTTTGAGAAAACTTTGTCCCTTTATAGGCGGGACAGAAAACGCACTTATTCCAGGGACAGTTTCTGGTAACCCGCACCAAGAGGCTGTTGGCCTCGCTGGGCGGTCTGATTATGCCTTGTTCATACATGATCTTCTCCGAGCGGCCCTTATATAATTATCGGATAGTGGGCATCAGAAGCCGAGGAACAAATTCAATTTACGTATATCTTCCATCAGGGCTGCAAACCCCGAAAAGGTCAGAGACTGCGGTCCATCCGACAGGGCCTTCTCCGGTTCCGGATGGACCTCGATCAGGATGCCCTGCGCCCCGGCCACAAGTGCCGCTTTGGCCATGGGGGGGACCAGGCTCCGTTTGCCGGTGGCATGTGAGGGGTCAACCATTATTGGTAGATGCGAGAGCTCCTTGATGAGAGGAACGACGGAAAGATCAAGCGTGTTGCGGGTGGCAGATTCAAAGGTGCGGATTCCCCGTTCGCAGAGAATCACATTGGGATTGCCGCCATCCAGAATATATTCGGCAGCAGCAAGAAGTTCCTCGATGGTAGCGCTCATCCCCCTTTTGAGGAGCACCGGCTTCCTCCCTCGCCCTAATTCCTTCAGCAGGTCAAAATTCTGCATGTTACGAGCGCCGACCTGGAGCAGATCGGCGCATTCCGAGACCCGTTCCACGTGTTCGGGGCTCATTACCTCTGTTACAATCGGGAGGCTGCTTTCCGCACGCGCCAGCGCGAGGAGGCGCAATCCCTCTTCCCGCAATCCCTGAAAGGCGTGAGGGCCGGTCCTCGGCTTGAAGGCCCCCCCGCGCAGTAGATCGGCCCCGGCAGCCTTCACGGCCAGCGCCGTTTTGATAATCTGTTCTTCCCCTTCCACGGCACAGGGACCGGCGGCAACTACCGGACGGTATCCTTCTCCGATCTTAACGCCGCAGACGTCGATCACGCTGCTTAGGGGGTGAAAGGCCCGCGAACTCAACTTATAGGGTTTGGAAACATGGATCACTTCCTGAACCCCGGGGAGATCCCGGATGACGGCATCGTCCACATAGCCCTCGTTACCGAGCACCCCGATTGCGGTCCGTTCGCCACCGGGAATCGGTTCCGCCCGGTAGCCCATATCCTGCACGGCCTTGACCACCTTCTCGATCTCAGCTTGCTTGGCGCTGTAGCTCATAACGATCAACATCGGTCGCTCCTGTATTATGCTAATTTAGACCAATTTAAGAATAGCAGGGTGCATTATTCAGGTCAATCGCAAACTGAACTGGTTTGCCCCGTGAGCCTTTTTTCTCTGTCCCGCCAACAGAGAGCATCAACCTATTGACCAAAATAGGACATTTCTACTTTGGTAGGAATAGGACATTTCTATTGTGGCTTGACAATGAGCCTTTATTCTCTTGACACACGACAGGCTTTTTTCTATACTCGCAGCGCAAAATTGCCGTCCTTACAAAAATGCAGAAATGGAGGTCCTATGTCGAGAAAATGGTTGTGGTATCTGGCATTTTCCCTGGTTGGAAGCTTCACGGCCAACCTGGCTGCTGCGGCCCCGGAGTCGGCAATTGAGCAAAAAATGAATAAAATAGTGGAGGCGGCCAAGAGCGAAGGGAAAGTGCTCGTATATTCCGTTCTCGGAGCCGGGTCACGAAATGAAATGAGCAAGGATTTCGCTGCTAAATACGGCATCAAGGTGGAATACGTCGTGGGAAGGGGAAATGAGCTGGCTTCCAAACTCTCTACGGAACGCAATGCGGGCCTCTATCTGGCTGACGGGATCAGTGCCGGTTCGGGCACGCAAATAATTACTTTAAAGCCCGCGGGCATTCAGGAACGCCTAGACCCCCTGCTGCTATTGCCGGAAATCACCGATCCCAGGGTTTGGATCGGCGGTCAAATCCCCTTTCTGGATAAAGATCATACCAGCATCGCCCTGGCATCGGAGAAGAACACCTTCCTGATCCGCAATACCGGCATGGTCAAGGAAGGGGAGCTCACATCCTTTATGGACTTACTGGATCCGAAGTGGAAAGGGAAGCTCGTCATGCATGACCTGGCCATCACGGGCTCCGCCAACACCTGGGGTTCCTTTATGATCAAAGATGTCCTGGGTTCTAAGGAGAAGTTCCGGCAGTATTTGAAAGACCTGGCGAAAAACGAGCCCTTCATTACCAGGGACCCCCGGGTGGTAGTAGAGACGGTAGCTCGGGGGAAATATGCCGTGGCCATCGGGTCCAACCCGGAGAATGTGGTAAACTTCCTGCAGGCCGGATCGCCGGTTGCCGTAGTAACGGTACGGGAAGGTTCAATGATCACTGCGGGAGCCGGTTCTTACAGTGTGCCCAAGAAGGCGCCCCACCCCAATGCCTCGCTGTTGTTTCTGAACTGGCTCCTGAGCCGGGAAGGTGCAGCGTCATTCTCCCGGGGCATGGGCGTGCCGAGTTCCCGAGCGGACGTGCAGGCGGCGCAAGCTCACCCCAGCTTTAGAATTGATCCCAAGGAAAAGTTGTTCGCCGAAGTGGAAGAAGGCGTATTGCTCAAGGATGATGTGACCAAGATCGCGAAAGAAGTCTTTAGCGTTGCTAAATAGGTCGTATTGTCAGCTGCCTGGGAACGCTGCAAGGAGAACGACATGCAAGAAGCTGAGCTGAAAGATAAATTGGTCGTTTTGAGCCGTATCCTTTATAAAGAGGGATTCCTGGATAGTTTTGGCCATGTGAGCGTGCGCATTCCGGGAAAAGACTATTATTTCGTGACCCGCGGCGGGCCTTCCGGCAAAGGCGATTTTGGCACTGAGGACCTCGTCTGTGTAAACTTTCAGGGGGAAAAGATTGGCGGGGACGCCGCCCCTCCCATTGAGGCTATAATTCACACGGCCCTCCATCGCTGCCGGGACGACGCGGTTTGCATCGTGCATGTCCATCCCTATTATTCAAAACTGCTGACCATCGCGGGCATTAAATTCCAGCCCGTGACCCTGCAGGCGGCCACGTTCGGTCATGATCTCCCGGTCTATGAGCCGGCCGACCTCATTATAACCGAAGCCGAGGGCGAGGAACTGGTGCGCGTGGCGGGAAAAGCGAAAGCGGTATTGCTGCGCAGCCACGGTGTCGTCACTATCGGTGACAGTATAGAAGAGGCCCTCTACCTGACTTTTCACCTGGAAGAAAGCATCCAACTGCTCCTGGATGCCGTCCGGTTGGGCAATGTGATACCTTTAAGCCAGGAAGAGGTTCAAAAGCGCCGGCATTACTCGCTCACCAGGGATGCGAGCGTCAGCCCTTACGCCAAGGTATGGGCCTATCACGAATTTAAGACCAGGAACATTTGAGAGGGAATGAGCAATGAATGAAAAGTACGGCACACTGGTTCCCACAGGAAAATTGGTGGACAACAAGGCGCGGGCGATTGTCTACGACGCCACCAAATGCATCGGCTGCCGCCAGTGCGTTCACGCCTGCAAGGACTGGCACGATCACCGGCGCACCACGGTATACGAGTTTTCCAGCACCAACTGGATCAAGATGGAGCCGCCGGTGCAGGAGGGTTTGTCGCCACTCTGGGCGAGAAACAGTTGCATGCACTGCGAATATCCAAGCTGTGCCGCGATCTGCCCCGTAGAAGCGATCACCAAGTGCGGGGAAGGACCGGCCGTCATCGACAAGGACAGCTGTATCGGCTGTGAATATTGCATGTATGCCTGTCCCTGGGGTGTGATCTCGAAAGACGATGCCAGCGGCAAGGCCACCAAGTGCACGATGTGCAGCGATCGGGTCAGCGTAGGGCAGAGTCCTTTCTGCGTTCAGGCCTGCCCGGTCAGCGCCCTCGAATTCGGTCCCCGGGAGGAAATGTCGGCCAAGGCGAAAGCGCGCGCTGAAGAAGTGGGCGGCTATCTCTACGGCGACCGGGAGGCCGCCGGCACCCAGGTCCTTTCCGTCCTCACCGAGAAAAAAGAGGTTTACGGCGTCCGGCCGCTGGGTACGGAAAAATATCTCCGGGGCGAAGTTCCGGCCTCCCTCATGCTCAAAGACGTCTTTACGCTGCGGTTAGGACTGGCCGCCAAGCTGCGCGCCCTTTCTCTGGCCCTCATCCACCCGAAGCGGTTGCTTTTCCGCTACTGGCCCAGTCGCAATATAGCTTAGAAAGGACTTGCTATGTCGAATGCAGCGGAGCTTTTTCCTGAGCGGCGTATGACGCGGCTGCCCGGTGGGTATATGGGCCGGATTTTACGCGTCGATCTTACCACCGGTACGATGAAAGACGAAAATCTCCCGGAAGAACCCATCCTACGCAAATTCCTCGGAGGCCAGGCGTTAGGCGAATATATCCTGTTGAAAGAGCTCCCGCTCAACGCCACCCCTTTCGGCCCGGAGAGCAAAGTAGTCATGATGACCGGGCCGATTACGGGGACCGGCTTCACGCCCGGTGGGGTTAAGGTCAACACCGTCTTTCTGAGCCCGCTGACGGAATATACTTTGGGGCGCGGCGCGGCGAGCGGTTTTTGGGCGGTTTACCTGAAGGCGGCGGGCTATGACGGCGTAATTGTCGAGGGAGTTGCCGCCAAACCGACCTATCTTTTCATCAATGACGGTAAACCGGAGTTACGCGACGCCGGCAGTGTCTGGGGTAAAGGTACACGGGCGACGGTGGATTCATTGCGGGAAGAAGTCGGAATCAAAGACGCCCGGGTCATGTGCATCGGACCGGCGGGAGAACACCTCATCCGCGGCGCCATGCTGGCTTGCGACTATAACCACTTTGCCGCACACAGCGGCGGCGCCGTTTTGGGCTCCAAGAAATTGAAAGCCATTGTGGTCTATGGAACGGCCCGTTCCCCGCTGCACGACAAGCACCGGCTGATCGAGGCGGGTCTGCGCTGGAAAAACACCATGGATCAGCGGGACCGGGAGGAAAAGATCGGCCCCGGACACGGTCATGCCATGGGAGGCATACCTAACTTCAACTACCGCAGCTCGCTGATTACCGACCAGAACCGCGGCTTTGACCAGAACCGTATCACTCTCCGGCCCTGCTATCAATGTTATCGACTCTGTCCTTTTGATGTGGAGATCATGGAGGGGCCCCACCGGGGGACTTTGTGTCATTTCGATGCTGGCAGTGAATGGCTGGACAGCTTCTTCGACCTCGACCTGAAAGGCAACGATGTCCTCTATCTGGCAGAGAAGATCAATGATCTGGGCATCGAGTGCAGCCATTTTGCTTTCGGCGCGGGAGTGGCTTTCGAGGCCTGGGAGAAGGGACTGCTGGGTCCCGACCGAACGGACGGGCTGGTCCTCGAATGGGGTAATTTTGAGGCCGTGGACAAGCTTCTGGATAAGGCGGCCCGGCGCGAGGGCTGGCTGGGCAACCTGCTGGCCGAAGGTCCCGTGCAGGTAGCCGAAGCCATCGGGGGGGATGCCCTGAAGTGGGCGGTCCATACGAAAAAAGGGACGCCGGCGATGCACGACTGGCGCGCCCAATTCGGCCAGATGCTGCGCGAGCTGGTGGCCAGCGGCGGTATGAAACCCCAGGGGGGAGGATCAAAAATGGTGCCTCCGGATCTCAAGTACCGCGAAAAGTGGGGGCCGCTCAAGCAGGACGATCCCACCGGCTGGCCGTGGTCACAAGTCTTGTCCGAACAGATGCGGCAGTTCTGCGGACTGATGGGCGGCTGCTGGTTTGCCCAGATGCATATGAAACCCGACGGCCTGAACAGTATGGTCGATTCACTGAACGCCACGACCGGCTGGGACTTCACTCTGGATGAGGCAATGCTGGCCGGTCAAAGGAGCATGATCATGCAGAGCATTTTCGGCAACCAGCGGGGCTGGATCGCCGAACACGACTGGCAGCACGTGGGGCCGCGCTTCCTCGAACCGATCCCGGACGGGAAGAACAAAGGCTTTACGATCGCCAAATGGCTTCCCGATCTGGTCTATGAGTATTACCGCCTTACGGGGCGGCACGAAAAGACCGGCCGGCCTTTCCCGGAAACCCTTGCCCGCCTCGGCCTGGAGGAATTTAAGGAGTGGGCCGAGCCGGAATGATTCCCGGGCGATGACCTCTAAACGCCGAAGGCCAGACTTTTGACCACTACCGGTACGAATCCCTCTTCCGCGACCACTTCGCCGATGTCGATAAAGTCCAATTCCGAGAGAGTGACCTCGTCAATGCAGGGCATCTTCCATTTGGCGGCCAGGATACCGCCGATGACGGAGGCCACATTGTGCACGAAAACCAGCGCGACCGGTCTATCCTCGGGTGTCAGGGTCTCGAAAGCGCGATCTATGCCCCGGGCCATGTCCTGTATGGCGCCATAACCGAGAAAAGCCGGGGTCGAGAAGGCCAGGACGAAGGGTGAACCGCAGACCTCGGGGTCACGTTCCCCCAGGATTTTTTTGACGGCGGCTTCTGTGCGCTCGATTACCGGCGGCTCCCAATCAACAGGTACGACAAAAACCCGAAGGTTGCGCGCCGGGAGATTGGCACATTCCGGCACGAAGATGGTCTCGCCGCTCAATTGTACGGTGTACTGTGAGGCGCCGATGACCGTTGCCCGAATCCCCTCGCCGGAATTAAGGATCCGGAAAGCCCGCTTCTCCGCCTCGGTCCTGATTTCCCTGCCGAACTGTGGCCCCAGGTCGCCGAAGGTCGAGTCTTCGCGCCCGTAGATGTACTCGGAAACGCCGCCCGAGAACATGATGCCGTCCAGCGGCGGCAATGCGCCCAGGCCCGGGGTGACATAAAAACCTTCCCAGGGTGGATTCTTGCCGCAGAGGACATCGAAGATGGCCTCTGCCATGCGGCTGGCAAGACGGCCGCATAGTTCATCGGAGATCATGGCGCCCAAATCGAGCTTCAAACCGAGGGTTTCGAGAAACCGCCGGCCGCCTTTTTCCAAACGGACCAGGGAGCCGGCAGCGTCATAGGCCACCAACCGGGCGCCGGCATTGACCGCCGTGGTGCACCGAATCCTCCCGTCTTCGATGAGGCTGATTTTGGTCGTACCACCACCGATGTCGATGTTGACCAGCGTCAAGCCCTCTTCACAACTTTTCAAAACCGCGCCTGAACCGTGTGCCGCCATGATCGTCTCCAGGGTCGGTCCGGCCGTGGCGCAGACGAACCGGCCCGCCTCGTCGGCGAACAGTTCGGCGATTTTCCGGGCATTGTCCCGCCGGGCCGCCTCGCCGGTAATGATTACCGCACCCGTATCCACCTGTTCCCGGGTCAATCCCACTTCCTTAAAGGTACCGTCGATGAGCTCCCTGAGCGGTCCCGCTTCGATGTTCCAGCCCTCCGAGAACGGCGTCAGGAGGATCGGCGAGCGGGCGATGATCTTTCGTTCCAGAACGATCGGCTTGCGCTTATGCACCGAGGGGTAACCGATCAACAGCTGCGAAAACATGAGATGGGAAGTCGAGGAGCCGATATCGATGCCTACGCTGGTTAGATGCGTATGCGGCCCCACCGCCCCTTCATGATCGTGACCGTGATGCGAATGCGTAGTTACAGCCATTTTCTTCCCTTCTTTTCTTTCAAACTTCAGACTTGACAGGTTCGTAAAAATTCAAAATTACCTCATGACGTCATTCCGGCCCCCAAGGGGATAAGCCCTGGCCGTAATCCAGCGTTTTTAATAACTTGTGACGTTACTGGACCCCGGTTTTCACCGGGGTGACTACTTTTTACGAAGTCGTCAGTCTTAACTTACCGGTTCGTCCAGGGGGAGGAAAAGGTCGGCAAGCGTCAACTGCCGCTGCCACATTCCCTGCTCCCGGCAATAGCGAAGCAAGGTATTCAGCACCTTTTCGTTGCCCTTGATTCCGTACCGCCAGGGATCAGGTCCCAGGACCGCCCGCTGCTCTTCCCATACCTGGCGGTTCCAGGCGAAATTCGAATAAGTGGCGTCGGCATCGTCTCGCAGGGCCAGTTCTTTGGCCCGGCAGCAGGCCGCAAACATCTCTGTCGCGGCCTGCGGGTGTCGATCCAGGTAGGCCTGATGGAAAACAACGGCGTGGCTCGTGGGGAATATCTGCGTGCGCCGGTAGTAATCCTGTTCCACCGCCTTCGAGTCGCGAAAAAGCCGCCGCAAACCTTCCTCATGGGGGAAGTCCGGCACGATGATGGCGTCAAACTCGCCCTGGAGCAGGCGAAGGGCCAGCGACCCTTCGCCCGGTATGGTTTCCACTGCCGTCCCCGCCGGCAGGGTCACGCCGGCGGGCGTTTCTTTCCGCACGATCCAGTGGATGTCTTGCAGTTTCACGCCGTACTCGTCGCCCAATATACCCCTGACCCACATCGCACAGGTGTTGAGCCAGCCCGAAATCGCCACCCGCTTGCCCTTCAACTGGGCCGGTCCCTCCAGGGGCGAATCATCGCGCACGAAGATGTAGGAATGGCGGAACTTGCGGTTGGGAAAAACGGGGATCGCCATCAGCGTATTGGCCTGATTTCTGAGGGCCAGATAGTTCGCCAGTGAGAACTCCCCCGCATCGTACTCGCCGGCCAGGAAGGCTTCATGTCCCTGGCCGTCATCTTCGAAGGTTACCGCCTGCAACTCGAAATTCTCCAGCCCCACGCGGCCGTCGCACAACGGCCTGGCCCGTAGATGGTAGCCTGAAGCATAAGATAAAACCGGACGTTTGCTCTCACTCATGGCAGCCTCCTCAAGGTCGTAACGTTACTGCAAAAATAGAATCACAGAGTCATGCGGGCGCGTCACCCCGGTGAAAACCGGGGCGGCACCCAGTACCTCTTATTCCTGGATTCCCGCCGGAGTTTATGCCCGTGGGTACGGGAATGACAAAGGAGGGGCCTTTCCAGGTCTCCGAGTAAAACTTAATCCGCCGTTTCCCCTTGCTGGGTAATCATCATGCCGATGTTTTCCATCGCCGGCCGCCCCGTATGGACCAGGAAGCGCGCCGGTTCCTTGCCGGTACTGAAGTGCTGATGCCAGGAAAAGACCGGGATCGCCATCGTGTCGCCCTTCTTCCAGTCATAGCGCTTGTCGTCAATGATGCTGTAGCCGTCGCCGGCGAGGATATGGTTGATCTCCTCATAGAGGTGGCGGTGTGCTCCGGAGCGTTTTCCCGGCTCGATCTGGGCCACCAGTGTCGACATCACCTTGACGTGGAATCCCAACTTCGGGTCGACCACCGGCGCCACCCATCCCATGGGCGTCTTCTCGAACTTCAGGTCTTTGGCTTTCACCAATACCTTGCCCTTGCGCCGTGCCTCTTCTTCGCGCTCGGCGAATTGCAGCTGTTCGAAGTAGATTTCCGCGGCCTTCGATCCGGCATAATCGGCCGGATTGACGTGCTGCGGGATGCCGCGCTGGGCGCCCGGTATTTCCATGGCGCCCGGCAGCAGGCTCTTCATGGCGGCACTGTCATTTTGAGCAAAAACCCAGTATTCCGGATAACGTTCATCTTCGTAAATCGCAATGCCGACACCCATGGACAGCGGTCCGGTTGTGGAAGCGGTATAAACCATGTCTTCACTGGAAAGGTTCATGTGCCGGTGCCAGGCGAAAACGGGGACACAGAGAAAATCACCTTCCTCCCAATCGTACTGGACGCCGTCGATGACGCTGTAACCATAACCCTTGACGATGTGAATGACAGCCTCCACGGTATGGCGGTGCCCCATAGTCTTCCAGTGGTTTTCCTCGGCGCCGGGGGGGAAGCCATTGATCCAGAAACGAATGATGCGGGCATTGAAGCCGATCCTGGGATCTACCAGGAGCACCCAGTTGCGCCCGGCAAATTCCTTGTCGATCTTTTCCCGGGGAACATGGACCGGGGCCTTCTCGCGGCGCTTGAGTTCATCCTTCGCGAAGGTGACCATTTCCATGTACATTTTTAAATAGTCTTCATAATTAGGCGGTTTTGTTTCCATTTATTCCTCCGGAACATAAAAATAGTTTTTCTCTGCACAACGTGCCGGGCCCTCTTGACCCTGCCGTTTGCTCCAACAACCGATAAACCAGTTTACAAATCCGTTTGTGCTTCCTGGCTGAGGGGATTCTGAAGGCCTCTGCGGATATATTGACAGCAGGCGCTAAGGACCTAATCTCGCTAAACGGGATAAGTGCGTTAACGAAATCGCTAATGACTGCCACAACGATAAACGGAATGTTTTATTGTATGTCGTATATAGGAGAAACCAGGTTTTCTGTCAAGGACAAAGGCCCAAAATCTGACCGGAGTTTATGGGCGGCCGGCATCAGTTGTTGCCGGCGCCGGGTCCAGGTCGTGATCCCGGCCGGCAACCAGAGAGGTAATAATCCCCGCGGTGGCCGCCAGGGCCGCTACCATGAAGGCGCTGTTCACCGCCCAGACGAAGGCGACAGCGTCCCCTTTGTCCTGCCCGCCACCCAAAAAGTTGGCGTAGCGGCTGCTGAAAACGGCACTGCTGATGGCGACGCCCATCACCATTCCCAGGTTCCGATTGCCGGCCAGCATGCTGGAGGCCAAGCCGAGACGGCTGCGGGGAACGCATCCCATGATGGCGCTGTTGTTGGGTGATTGGAAGGTCCCGGTGCCGATGCCGATCAGGGCCAACTGCAGGGCGATATAGGCGAAGGACGTATCCGGGGTCAGGAGGCTCAATCCCCAGAGGCCCGCAGCGGTCAGCGCCATGCCCAGACCGGCGGGAATGCGGGTGCCCACTTTGTCGGAGATTGCCCCGGAGATGGGCGCCGCAATGAGATAAAAGAGGGGAAACGATGTCAGCAGCAGCCCCATGTCCCTGGGCGCCATATGCCGGACCCGTTCCAGGTAGAACGGCAACAGGAATACCAGACTGTATTGGGCAATGTAATTCAAGAACGTACTGGTATTGGCGGCGCTGAAGAGGCGGTCGCGAAACAGGTTCAGGTCAACCATGGGGGCCTTGGATTTTCTTTCAGCAATAATGAACAGGGAAAACATGAGCAGAAAGGATAAGAGCAGCAGGCCGCCTGTGCCGGAAGTCCAGCCCCATTGCTTCCCCTTGCTGAGGAACAGCAGGAGCGACGTCAAAGCGAAAAAAAGTGTTATCGCTCCCGCGGTATCGAAGACCTGGATTTTCCTGGCCGAAGTGGCGGGCAGGTAATACCAGCTCCCGAGGAAGCCTATCAAACCGATGGGAATGTTGACGAGAAAAACCGACCGCCCGCCCCACGCGGCCACCCGCATCCC
>Ga0082335_1005735_pt1 | contig 16783 bp, 14 predicted proteins | sample Subgrocontami58m_FD_72375 | JGI IMG/M metagenome (GOLD analysis project Ga0082335, IMG submission 72375) | Subsurface groundwater microbial communities from S. Glens Falls, New York, USA - GMW37 contaminated, 5.8 m (SPADES assembly) (version 2) ... | reverse complement strand
GATGACAGTGGCTGTCGATCAGCATGTCAGCTCGCCGCCACAACCGGTTCGACGAACCTCGGGAACACGCCCTGCGGTTTGGGCAGCAGCGTGCCTGGCTCGAGTTCGCGATCGAACGCCGCGAACGTCCGCGCCTCAGGCGGTACGGCGAGCTGGTCGAGGATCTTACCTGTCGAGTCGGGCATGAAGGGTTGCGCCAGAAGCGTCACCCGCCGGATGGTCTCGGTCAGGACCCACAGCACCGTGTCCCGTCGCACCGGGTCGGTCTTGGCAAGTGCCCATGGCGCCTGCGCGTCGACATAGCGGTTGGCGTCGGCGATCACCTCCCAGATCGAGGTGAGTGCGCGATGGAAGGCCTGCTCATCGAACTCGGCCCGCACAATGGCAAGCAGGGCTCTTGCGCGGTCGAGCATCGCCGTGTCCGCCTCCACAATCGTTCCCTTGGGGGGCACTTTCCCGTCGCAATTCTTGGCTACGATCGACAGCACGCGCTGGCAAAGATTGCCGTAGGCGTTGGCGAGATCGGCATTGAGGCGGCCGATCAGGGCGCGACGCTGGAAGTCTCCATCGTTGCCGAACGGCACCTCGCGCAGCAGGAAGTAGCGAAACGGGTCGAGTCCGAATTCTGCGGTCGCGGCTACCGGGTCGATGGCATTGCCCAGTGACTTGGAGATCTTCTGGCCCTCGGTCGTCCACCAGCCTGAGGCGAAGACGCGCTTCGGCGGCGCCACCCCTGCGGCCATCAGGAAGGCCGGCCAGAACACGCAATGGAAGCGGATGATGTCCTTGCCGATGATATGGAGGTCAGCCGGCCAGAACCGCCACAGCGGATTGCTCTCGTCGGGGTATCCGCACTCGGTGATGTAATTGGTCAGCGCATCCAGCCAGACGTACATGATGTGCTTGGGATCGCCCGGCACCGGTATGCCCCAGGAAAAGCTGGTGCGCGAAACCGACAGATCCTGCAGGCCGCCCTTCACGAAGCTGATCACCTCGTTGCGCCGGCTTTCCGGCGCGATGAAGCGCGGGTTCTTGTCGTAGAATTCGAGCAGCCGGGCGCCCCATGCCGAGAGCTTGAAGAAATACGACGGTTCCTCGACCCATTCGACTTCGTTGCCGACCGGACCGGCGCGACGCTTGCCGTCCGTGCCGACTTCAGTCTCGCTGTCGGCGTAATAGGCTTCGTCACGCACCGAGTACCAGCCGGCGTACTTGCCGAGGTAAATATCGCCCGCGGCGACGAGCTTCTCCCACAGCGCTTGGCAGGCGGCGTAGTGGCGCTTCTCGGTGGTCCGGATGAACCCGTCAGGGGTGAAATTCATAACGCCGATGAGATCGCGGAACGACTGGCTCACCTTGTCGGTGAAAGCCTGCGGCGTCAGCCCCGCCGCCTCGGCGGCCTTTTCGACCTTCTGGCCATGCTCGTCCGTGCCGGTGAGGAAATGGACATCATAGCCATCCAGGCGCTTGAACCGGGCCATGACATCGCACGCCAACGTCGCGTAGGCGTGCCCGATATGGGGCACGTCGTTCACGTAATAGATCGGCGTGGTGACGTAAAAAGTACTGCGGCCCGACATGATGACTGAACTCCGAACTGTCGCCCCTCCCGTGACGCTCCTCCGGGAGCGCCGGGTTCAGCGCTTCAGCGCATCGCCGTTTGCAGAGCCAGGAAACTGCCGAGCACCGTCTGCTTGCGGTCGAGATTGACGGCATCGGCACGGGACAAGAGGTGGGCGATCTTTTCCCATGCCTCAATCCAGCGATCAAGGCTGGCGGCGGCGAGCAAACGCCCGTTCAGGCCGCTTTCTGATGGCACGACGGCTGCATCTTCCGTCCCCAGGGCCCAATGCCGCGCGAGGCCCTTCAGCCAGCCGTCGAACAGATAGTTGAGCGAGCGCCAATCGGCATTGGCCTCCTCGCCGCGCTTGGCGAAGCGCTCGGCGAAGGCGTGCAGCCGCGGCATGTCGAGGTCGGGCAATGTCGCCAGCACCTCGACCATCTCGCGGTAGAGTTCGAGGCTGCCGGCGCCGGCAAGCTCGAGGGCGCGTCCGATGCTGCCCTCGGCCAGGCGCGCCAACGCGATCCTCTCCTCCAGTTTGGTATCCGGCGCGTAGTCGCCGAGCAGGCGCACGACGGTCTCGTCGGCCAGTGGTTGCAGCGCAAGCCGGCGGCAGCGCGAGCGGATCGTCGGCAACAGACGCCCCGGGGCGTGCGCCACGATCAGCAGGACGGCATTGGGTGGCGGCTCCTCGAGAATCTTCAGGACCGCATTGGCACTGTTGCGGTTCATCTCATCGGCGGAATCGATAACGGCGACGCGCCATTTTCCCATTGCCGGAGTCATGTGCATGAAGGCCCCGAGCCCGCGCACGTCGTCGACGGCGATCTCGGCGCGAATGCGGCCGGTATCGGGATTGAGCGAACGCCGGAGATGGAACAGGTCGGGATGCGAACGTGCGTCGAGCAAGGCCCTTCCCGGAGCATCCGCCGCGACCTCGAGGTCGGCCGGCCCGTCGCCGAACAGGCCGCCCTGCTGCTGGCCGCACAGCAGGAAACGCGCAAAGCGCCAGGCGAGCGTGGCCTTGCCGATGCCGCGCGGCCCGGTCAGCAGCCAGGCATGATGGAGGCGCCCGCTTCGCTGCGCTGCCAGCATGGTCTTTTCCGCATCGGCGTGACCGACCAGCCGATGGCTGCGCCATGGCGGCGCCCACTCATAGGGCCATTCCAGCTTCTCGAGCTCGGCCGGATCGGCGCTCGCCTTGCCCCTGGCCATCGCGTCAGGCTCCCAGCCGTTCGTGGACGGCCGCGGCGATCGCCGCGGTGACGGCGTCGATGCTCTGGGTGGCGTCGATCACGACGCAGCGCCCGGGATCGGCCGCAGCGATCTCGAGGAAGCCGGCGCGCACTCGGCCGTGAAAGTCGGCCGGCAGGCATTCATACCTCGTCTCGCTGCCGCGCCGCGCGGCGGCACGGCCAAGGCCGATCTCGACAGGAAGGTCGAGGATCAGCGTGAGGTCGGTGCGGAAGTTGCCGACGGCGATACTGTACAGCTTGCCCAGCATGGCGCGGTCGACGCCGTAACCATAACCCTGATAGGCGACGGTCGAGTCGGCGAAGCGGTCACTGACCACCCATGCACCCCGCTTCAACGCCGGCCATACGGTCGATCGCAGATGATCACGCCGGGCCGCGAAATGAAGCAACGCCTCGGTCGTGCCGTCCCAGCGCTCGGCGGGGCCTTCGACTAGCAGCTTGCGCACCATCTCTGCTCCCGGTGCACCACCGGGCTCGCGGGTGGCGACGACGGTATGGCCGCCCTGCTCCAGTTTCGCCGTGAGACGGGCAATCTGGGTAGACTTCCCCGCCCCTTCGCCGCCTTCCAAGGTGATGAAACGGCCCGAGCTGGGCTCGGTCACGACAGCCAGCCGAACAGGTAATGCTGGATCATGGCCGTCACGCGGCCGATCACACCCATGCGGGCGACGTCGGTGCCGACTTCGAGGGGATATTCGATGACCCTGCCATCGGGGAGCGTCACCGCGGCGGTGCCGATCTTGGTGCCCTTCACGAGCGGGGCCGGCAGCGGCCCGTCGTAGCGCGCCACCACGCGCGGCGACGCCGCCTGCCCGGTGGGCGTCGTGACCAGGACGGCGCGTCCCACGACCAGCGGTACCTTGTCCTGTGCCCCGAGCCAGACCGGCGCCTCGACCACCGTGTCGCCTGCGCGGAAGATGGTCGTATTGGTGAATTCCCGGAAGCCCCATTCCATCAGTCGCGACGTCTCTTGCGCGCGCTCGGCCATGGAGGTGAGGCCATTGACCACGAGGATGAGGCGACGCCCGTCGCGAACGGCCGACGTCGCCTGGCCGTAGCCGCCCTCCTCAGTGTGGCCGGTCTTGAGACCGTCGGTGCCCGGCGTGATCTTCAGCAGGCGATTGCGATTGTCCTGCCGGATGTTGTTGTAGGTCCAGTTGGTCTCCGCATAGTAGCGGTAAAGCTTCGGAAAGTCGTCGATCGTCCGCCAAGCCAGCACGGCGAGGTCCCTCGCCGTCGAATACTGTCCTTCGGCCGGCCAACCCGAGGCATTCTTGAAGACAGTCTTGACGAGCCCCAGCTCACGGGCGCGCTTGTTCATGCGCTCGGCGAAACTATCTTCGTTACCGGCAAGTCCCTCGGCGATCACCACGCAGGCATCGTTACCCGAGAGGACGATCATGCCCTTGATCAGGTCCTCGACCGTCACTTCGCTTCCCAGTTCGACGAACATCCGGGAGCCGCCCATGTTTCGCGCCCGCTCGCTGACCCGAAAGCGCGTGTCGAGCTTGATCCGGCCCGCGGCAAGCTCCTCGAAGACGATGTAGATGGTCATCATCTTCGCCATCGACGATGGATGCATCGGCTTGTCTGCGTCCTTGAACAGCAGGACGGACGAGGTCTGCGGATCGACCATGAAAGCGAACTGGGCAAGCGTGCCGATACCGACCTGTGAGGGCGGCAGGGCTTCGAGCTTTGCCGCCGCGGGAGGCGCCGCAGGCTTGGTTGCAGTAGCCGCCGGAGGTCTTGGTTTGGCGGCGGGCTTTTGCGGCTGCGCCTGCTGTCGCCGCGGCTGTTCCTGCTGCTGGGCATGCGCCGTCATCGCGGCGCCGGCGACGGCAGCCGCTGCGAAAAGCGCTACGAGAGGGCGCAGCCGATCAGTCCGAAATAACACGGGCATCACCATAGCCTGAACGCTTCAGCCGGTCGGCGACAATGCCGGCGGCATCCGAGGTGGTATAGGGTCCCAGCCTGACGCGATAAACCTCGCGCCCGGCGGCCGAAGCCTGGGAAATCTCCGAGGAGCCGTAACTGCGCACCGCGCCGCGCTGACGCTCGGCATTCTCGGCAGTCGAAAAGGAGCCGGTCTGAACGTAGAAGCCGCCTCCCGAGGCAGGCGGCGACGCCGTTACGAGGCTGGCTATTGTGGGGCCGCCTTTTCCCGAAGGCGCCGGCTCCTGTGTAATGGCAGGACTGCGCGGACTATCCGGCCAGCCGGCCTGAATCTGGGCGGGCGGAGGCGCCGCGGGCTGCGCCGTCGCCATGACCTGCTGCTGGGGCGGCGCCCGCTTGCCGGAGGCCAGCTGGGCCAACGCCTCGTGCTGTTCCGCAGGGCCGCCGCCGCTGATTGCCACGTCCTTCACAGCCAGGCTTTCGGCCTGGAGCTGCTCGATGCGCACCCGCGCGGTGCCGTTGCGGACGATGTCGAGTTCCTGGGCGGCGGTTCGCGACAAGTCGATCACTCGATTGCTTGCGTAGGGGCCGCGGTCGTTGATCCGGACCACGGTGGAGGCACCGTTTGAGAGGTTGGTCACCCGGACAACCGAAGGCATCTGCAAGGTACGATGGGCCGCGGTACGGTCGGCTTGATCGTAGCGTTCACCGTTGGCCGTCGACTTCCCATGGAACCCGGGTCCGTACCAGGAGGCCACGCCGGTTTCGACGTGGGTGAATTCTTCCTTCGGCGTGTACAGGACGCCATCGATTCTATAGGGCGCACCGATCTTGTAGGTGCCCCGCTGGGCCGTCGTCGCTGCCTTGCTGACCGACGTGGAGCCGCAGGCGCTGAGGCAGGCGATCAGCAAGGCAGCGGCGCACGCACGAGCCAGCGGCACGGAGGTGGAACGAAAGCTTACTAGGTCTAGCCGCATCAGAAGAATATCATACATTATCTTGGGCAGCAGGTGGAGCCACCCCGCCTTTCAAGCGTCACGCGGCGATTTGGTCGGAAAGGAGCCCGACCGCGAGGGCGAAAAAGTCCGATTGGTTCCAGCGCAGGATGGCCTGGAAATTCTGGGTGGTACGGAACGTGGGCCCGCCCGCTCCCGCCGGACGGACGATGCGGCCGCCCTGCCCCGCTGCCGTCCCCGCCGGTACTTCCTCGCCCCAACTGCTGCCCGCACGCCAGCCGACGCGGTGCAGGTAATTCACGATCGAGGCGAACACGTCGGCCTTGTTGGTCCAGATGTCCATCCGGCCGTCGCCATCGCCGTCGGCAGCATAGGCAATGAAGCTCGTCGGAATGAACTGGCATTGGCCCATTGCACCGGCCCATGAGCCCTTCATCGCGGGTAATCCAATGTGACCTTGCGACAGGATCTTCAGTGCCGAGATGAGTTGCGCTCGGAAGAATTGGGCGCGAAAGCCATTGTAGGCCAGGGTCGCGAGCGCCGGCACGACCTCGAAGTCGCCGAGCCGCGTGCCATAGTTGCTCTCAATCCCCCATAGCGCGACGACGACCGACGCGGGAACGCTGGCAGGTGTCGCGAAGCGGTCGATCGCGGTCCGGTTTTCGGCAAGAAGCGTCCGGCCACGACTCACCCTTTCCGGAGAGACGACGATCTCCAGGTACCGTTCGAAGGTCATTTTGAATTCAGGCTGATTGCGCGCGAGTTCGAGGACTCGCGGGATTTCCTCGATGCCCTCGAGCGCGGCATCGAGGGTGGCCTGGTCGACGCCCGCACGCGTGGCCTCCGCGCGCACACCCCGCAGCCAGGCCGCGAACTTGCCGTCAGAAGTCTGGGCCAGTGCCGGCGCGGAGCCGAGCACCGCCACGGTGCAGAGAAATCGTCGACCGATCATAGCTATTGGAGGCGGCACGGGGCTGGATTTGAAATGGATGAGGAAAGATACCTAAGTATCCACGGAATGCGCAATATTTGTGGCGACCATCGGTCGACGCGTCGGCTCTCCCGCGGCTTTCTTTGATTCGATCCGAACGACGGCCGAATGTTCGCCGGCGACGTCGCGCACATCGGAGACAGTGATGATCGGTCGCCGTGCCCTGCTTTCAATGCCGCTTGCGCTACGGACTGCCGACAGCATTGCCGTCGAGCCGAAATCCTCCGGCCCGGTCAACGGCACCTTGTTGAGTTGATCGTCGGCGGTCGTACCACGCCGCCCGCGGTCGTTGCGGCCGCGCGGCATCATGCCGGCGGCGGGTCTGCGCACTGGGTCGTCATTCCGAGTGCCCGAAGCGATCGCACGCACGCGACGTCGACGGTGCAGCAATTCATCAAGGAGGGCGGGCCCCACTCCATACTGCACACCGAAGACCGCGTCATCGCCGGCAACGATGCATTCGCTGCCCCCTTGGCGAGTGTGCCCGCGGTGTGGATCACGGGCGGCCGGCAATGGCGCCTGGCCGATATCTATGGCGGCTCCAGGACCGCGCGAGCGCTGTACGATCTGCTGGCGCGTGGCGGGCTGATCGCCGGCTCCTCCGCCGGCACCAGCATCATGGGCTCCTATCTCATCCGCGGCTCGCCCTCCGGCAATGCGGTGCTGATGTCGCCCGGCCACGAGCGTGGGTTCGGTTTCCTGCGCAACGTCGCCATCGACCAGCACATCCTCTTGCACGACCGGGAAAGCGATCTGGCGGGGAGCCCGGTTCGATCTGGCGACCTGGTTGGTACAGGCCGGGGTCGCGCTGAAACAGCGCGGTTCCGTTCTCGTTGTCGACAGGCGTCGCCCAAGCTATTGAATTCTTCGTACTGGATGGGTGGCCGAGCGGTTTAAGGCACCGGTCTTGAAAACCGGCGTGGGTTCACGCTCACCGTGGGTTCGAATCCCACCCCATCCGCCATCCGCGCAGGCTGCGGCCTCTATTGGCCTTTCACGCCATAGCGGGCGAATTCATCGGCGACGTTCGGCAGCATTCCCTTGGCCGTCTGGATGTCCACATTGCCGCCCGTGACATTGCCCGCCTTGAGCCGGGCAAGCCCGCGCCCATAGTACGCGCGCGCGCGCTGCGGATCGATCGCAAGTGCTGCATCGTATTCGGCTGCTGCTTTCGCATACTGCCCCTGCTTCAGGTCGATGAGCCCGCGATTGATGTGCGCGACGGCGTCGCCGGGAGCCAGCTTTTGCGCGGCGTCGCAATCGGCGCGAGCCTGGGCCATGTCCTGGCCGATAATGGCGAACGCCAGGCAGCGATTGTTGAGAGCCGCGACCAGCTTCGGGTCCAGGAGAAGCGCTTCGGTGTAATTCTTGACCGCTTGTTCATAGTCGGCCTTGTTGAAGTAGGCGATTCCGCGGGTGAGGTACAGTAGTGGATCCTTGGGCCGGAGTTTGATGGCCTTGTTGAGGTCCTCGATCGCCGCGTCGTAGTTGGCAAGATCGCTGTAGAGCGCTGCGAGACTCGTATGGATCCGCGGATTTATGGGGTCGAGGCTCGCCGCGGTGCCCAATTCCTCGAGTGCACTGCTGGTGTTACCTTGCAGCATATAGACTAGCCCGAGGTAGTAGCGGGCCGTCGGGTTTTCCGGCGTGATCTTCAGGGCTTCATTGATGTCGGAGATCGCCTTGACGTAGTCCTTCTTCAAGGCATAGGCATAGCCGCGCTGGATGAAGGCATTGACGTTGTCGGGGGCGTAGTTGAGCGCGATATCGAAATCGGCAATTGCCGCATCGATCTTGCCTGTGAAGGTCTCCGCCATCCCGCGATTGATGTAGGTGAGCGGCTCCTTGGGATCCAGTCTGATCGACTCGCTGTAGTCGGCGATGGCGCGCCGGTAGTCCTCGACGCGATGAAAGGCCGTGCCGCGCTCGAAGTAGACGAAAGCCTGCCCAGGAGCGCGTTTGATCGCCTCATCGAGATCGGCCATCGCCTTCCCAGGCTCGTCCTGTCGAAGATGTGCCGCACCTCGTCCGAGCAGCGGCCGCGGATCGTCCGGCGTCAATTTCATGGCGTCGTCGAAGTCCACCATGGCCGCGTCGTAGTCCTGCTTGTCGATGTAGGCCATGCCGCGCTGGTAAAGCGCCTGAGACACCTGGTCGGCCATCTCCGCGATCTTCGGGTCTCGCGTACCGTCCGCCCTCTTCAGCCCCTTGAGAATTTGCGCCGTGGTCATGCCCAACTTGAGCGCGCGATTGAAATCGACGAGGGCGCGATCGGGGTCGCTCTTCTGCCGGTAGGTCACGCCGCGATTGATGAGGGCGTTGATTTCCTTGGGGCTGAGCTTCAGTGCCTCGTCGAAATCGGCGATCGCGTCGTCATACTTGCCCTTCTTCGTGTAGTAGACGATTCCGCGATTGACGAGCGGCAGGGGGTCCTTGGGAGTGAGTTCGTGCGCCTTCGTATAGTCGGCGATTGCCGCGTCGGAATCTCCCGAGCGGTGATAGGCGATACCCCTTTGCATATAGGCCGACGCCATGCCCGGCGATGCGCGGATCGACTCACTGAAGTCGCTGATCGCCTGTTTCAGGTCGTCCTTGCGCATATGGGCCCAGCCGCGGCTCGCCCATGGCGCGGCGTTGAGCGGGTTGAGTCGAATTGATTCGCTGAAGTCGGCAATCGCCTTGTCGTATTCGTTGAGGTCATAGTACGCCATGCCGCGCTGAAGATGGGAAAACGCAGCAAGCAGGGCAATCCGGTTGGCTTCCTGGGTCGCCTTGCCGGTCGGACTCGACGACGCATCCGACACCAACTTCGTCTGGACCGGTTCGATTTTCGGCGGCAGGAGCCTGATGGCCTCATCGAAGTCGGGGATCGCCCGGGCGAAGTCGCCCTTCTTGCGGTAGACGATGCCGCGATTGACCCAGGCGCTGATCTCCTTGGAATTGAGGCGCAATGCAGCAGTCAGATCGGCAATCGCGCCCTCGTTGTTGTCCTTTCGCGTATAGAGGACGATCGCCCGATTGATCAGCGGATAGGTTTGCTTCGGCGCCAGGCGGATCGCGTCGCTGTAGTCGATGATGGCGCGGTCGGCCTCGCCGATGCTTTGATAGATCGAGCCGCGCTGGATGTAGAGGTAGGCGTTCGTCGGCGAGGCATTGATCGCATCAGTTATGATCCGGATCGCCGCCTTATAGTCCGCCTTCGAGCGTGCTTCGCTTCCCTTGCCTTCGTCGGACAGACCGCGATTGAGATAGACGAGCGCAAGCTCTCCGCCCGTCAGCTTTCCCGACTTGATCGCTTCGGTGCACGCGATCACCTTTTCAGGCGCGGTAGCGCCGGTGAAACCCTGACAGATGTCGGCGTACTGCTGAAAGGTGAGTTCTACTGGAGGCTTCTCATCCTTGGGCTTTTGCTGCGCGAACGCAGTCGCCCACGAGCCGACCAGGCCGATCGCAGCAAATCCTGCGGCCGCGGTGCAGACAAAGCGACGTATCCAGATCGTCATGGCAAGACCCTGATACACAGCACTATGTCCCCTCGCCTCTCTGACAAAAGCTCCCCAATTCTGCAGCGCGAGTGATATTACCTATCTGGCCGACTTTTCAAGCGCCAAAACAAGGGCCATCTGCAATTTACCTGGCCAATCGATGGCGTAACGTCGCACGCCGGGGCAAAGAATGCGCCAAGGCGTGGCAATTTCACGGCGAATGAAAAACTGGAGGAAAGAATGGAATTTGCAAAGCGGGCCATCGGGCGTCGGACCGTGGTGGCGGGGTTGGCCGGCGTCGTCGCCGCGCCGACGGTCGTGCGGGCACAAGGAATCTACCCTAACAAGCCCGTGCGCTACATCAACCCCTTCCCGGCCGGCGGCGCCACTGACACGCTTTCCCGGATTTTCTGCGCGAAGATGTCCGAGCTTTCCGGCCAGCAGTGGATCGTCGAGAACAAGGGCGGCTCCGGCGGCAATGTCGGCATGGACGCGCTCGCCCAGTCCGCACCGGACGGCTACACGCTCGGCCTGGGGGGTATCGCCAGTCACGCCATCGCGCCAACGCTCTATGCCAAACTGCCGTTCAACCCGCGCACCGACTTCACCTTCGTCACAACGATGTGGTGGCTGCCCAACATGCTGGTGGTCAATCTTGACGTTCCGGTAAAGGACGTGCCGGAACTCATCGCGCTCCTGAAGAAGAATCCGGGGAAGTACTCCTACGCCTCGGCGGGTTCAGGCACGACGCTCCACCTGTCGGGTGAACTCTTCAAGATTCTGGCCGACGTCGACATGCTGCATGTGCCCTACCGAGGCGCGGCTCCGGCGATGCAGGATCTGCTGGCTGGCCAGGTCCATATGATCTTCGACAACATCCCCGGCTCGCTTGCCCAGGTCCGTGCCGGTAAAGTACGGCCGATCGCGGTCACGTCGGCCAAGCGCACCCCCGTCGCGCCCGACGTTCCCGCGATCTCCGAAACGCTGGTCGGCTTCGACATCGTTTCATGGACGACCCTGACTGGTCCCGCCAAGTTGCCGCCGGATGTCATTTCCCGCCTGTCGTCCCTCGCCAAGCAGGCATTGGAGAGCGCTGACCTCAAAGCCAAGTTCCAGGACCTGGGCGCAACGGCGTGGTGGCAGTCGCCGGCCGACACACTGGCCTATCGCGATGCCGAGGAAGCCCGGCTGGCGCCGATTATCCGCAAGTCGGGTGCCCGTGTAGACTAGGCGGATGAACAACACGCTCACCACGGCCCAAGCTGTCGTGTCGATGCTGGAAGTGAACGGCATCGATACGATCTATTGTCTGCCAGGCGTCCAGAACGATCCGTTCTTCGACGCCCTGTACGATCGCACCAATGCGATCCGCCCGATCCATGCCCGGCACGAGCAGGCCTGCGCCTACATGGCGCTCGGCCACGCCATGGCGACAGGAAAGCCCTCGGCCTATGTCGTCCGTGCCCGGGCCCGGGTTCCTGAACACGACGGCGGCACTGTCGACGGCCTATGCGGTCAACGCACCGGTGCTGGCGCTCACGGGGCAGATCCAGCAATCGATGATCGGCCGCAATGTCGGCCTGTTGCATGAGCTGCCCGATCAGCTGGCGATCATGCGCGGCCTCACCAAGTGGGCCGATCGCATTCAGGCGCCGGCCGAGGCGCCCGGCCTGGTCAACGAAGCGTTCCGCCGCCTGCGGTCGGGCCGCCAGCGTCCGGTCGCCTTGGAATGCGCCATGGATACCTGGGCACGGCGCGCTCCGGTGGAACTGATAGCCGACGCCGCGAAAGCCGATCCCTGCCCCGTGGACGAGGAGGCGGTCGAACGCGCGGCCAAGCTGCTGGGCGGCGCCCAGCGTCCCATGATCGTCGTCGGGGGCGGCGCGCAGGATGCGGGCGAGTTCGTCCGCCTGATCGCCGAGATGTTGGATGCGCCGGTCATGACCGGCCGCATGGGCCAGGGCGTGATCGATGGAAGGCACAAGCTCTCGGTCACCATGCCGGCCGGCTATCGCTTCTGGGGCGAGGCCGACGTCGTGCTGGCCGTGGGCACGCGCCTACAGCCGCAGCAGCAGAACTGGGGCCTCGACGATGCGCTGAAGATCATCCGCATCGACGCCGACAGCGCGGAGCTCGACCGCCAGCGCAAGCCCGAGATCGGCATCGTGGGCGATGCGACCGCAACGCTGCGGGCGCTGGCCAATCGCCTGGCCAAGCACAATGCCAAGCGGAACGGTCGCGCCGAGGCGGTGGCCGAGACCAAGGCGGCCGCCTCCAAGCGGATCCGCGAGACGCTGGCGCCGCAGGTCGGCTACCTCGATGCCATCCGCAAGTCGCTGCCGGAAGACGGCATCCTGGTCGATGAGCTGACCCAAATGGGCTACGCCGCCCGCCTCGCCTATCCGACCTACAAGCCCCGTACGTTCCTTTCGCCCGGCTACCAGGGCACGCTGGGTTGGGGATACGCCACGTCACTCGGCGCCAAGAGCGCCAAGCCCGACACGCCGGTGGTGTCGATCAGCGGCGACGGCGGCTTCCTGTTTACGGCGATGGAAATGGCAACGGCTGCGCAGCACGGCATCGGCGTCGTGGCCGTCGTGTTCAGCGATGGCGCCTATGGCAACGTCCGCCGCATCCAGCAGCAGTCGTTCAACAACCGTACGATCGCCAGCGACCTGCGCAACCCCGACTTCGTCAAGCTGGCGGAGAGTTTCGGTCTCGACGCAGTGCGGGTGAAATCGGCAGAGGAACTGGGCAGCGCCATCTCGCGCGGCATCGCCAAGGGCGGCCCGATGTTGATCGACTGCCCCGTCGGTCAGCTCCCCGATCCGTGGCCGCTGGTCCAGGTGCCGCGGATCAGGCCCCGTAAGTCTTGATCACCTCAGGATCGGGGTCGCGACCCAGCCCCGGACCGGTCGGCAGCGCGAAGCTGCCGTTCTTTGGCATGATGAGCTCGCCATAGAGGCTGGCTTCCAGATCCATGTGGTAGCGCTCGATCATGCCGCCCGGCGTGCCGTGCGCTGCCAGGAGATGCAGGGTCGCGAGGAATCCCGGCCCGAAATAGGGCGAGTGCGGCATCAGGGTGGCGCCGGCGGCGTCACAGAGCGTCGCCACCTTCAGGAACTCCGTGATGCCGCCCACCTTGGTGACGCTGGGCTGGGCGTAGTCGACGGCGCCGGCGGCGAGCATGTCGCGGAACTGGAAGGACGTGCAGAGATTCTCACCGGCCGCCATGGCGACGCCCGTGCCCTGCCGCAGCTTGGCGATTGCCGCAAAATCCTCGGGCGGGAAGATCGGCTCCTCCAGCCAGAAGAGATCGTACGGGCGCAGCTTCAGGGTCATGTGGCGCGCCTGCTCGGGCGTCCACGGGCAGTTGGTGTCGACCATGATGGCGACGTCCGCGCCCGCCGCTTCGCGGGCCGCGCGCACCTCCGCCACCTCGGTCTCGTGCAGCTTGATGTGGCGGTAGCCTTCGGCGACGGCCTGCGCCGTCCGCGCCGCGACCTTCTCGGGATCGCGATACTTCAGCAGGCTGGCGTAGGCCGGTAGGCTGTCGCGGCGCGCGCCGCCCAGCAGACGATGGAGCGGCAAATTGGCCGCCTTGCCGGCGATGTCCCACAGCGCGATGTCGAGGCCCGACAGGGCAAAGATGGTGAGGCCGTAGCGGCCGAACAGGTGCAGCTTCTGCTGCAGGTCGTAGGAGAGGCCAGCGATATCGCGCGCGTCCTGGCCGATCGCAAGGGGCGCGATCATGTTGTGGAGCGCGGCCTTCACCGCATCGGTACAGCCGTAGCAGAAGGCCTCGCCCCAGCCGACCAGACCGCTGTCGGTCTCGACCCGCACCAGCAGGATGTTGTTGGTCGTCCAGGTACGCAGGCCTTCGCCCTTATGGCTGCCCCCGAAAGTGTAGGGCACCTTGACCGAGTGGCTGTCGATGCGCGCGATCTTCATTCAATGCATCCCTTGCGGCTCATGTCTGCGAGCAGCGCCGAGGCGTGAGCCTGATCGGCAAGCCGCTTGGAGGTGAATCTCTCGTCTCCGGCTGGTGCAGCGCCCAGTAGATGAGCCGACAGGTGCGCCGGAAGTGGCGGCGGGTCGATGTCGTCCTCGGGCATCTCGACCTCCGCCATGGCGAAGTAGGTCGAGCCGTCGTCGCGCTTGAAGAAATCGACATCCCAATGGAAATGGCCCTCGTTCCACGAGTAGCGGACTTTTTGCAGGGTCTCCCGGCGTTGCGTCCACAGCCGCTTGAAGTCGATGGCGCTGAGGCCGGTCTCGATCTCCACCACCTGACCTTCAATCGTGCGCTTGTAGGTGAAGACGTGATCGGTTTTGCCGTCCGCCTCGATGGAGCGAATGCGCAGACCCGATGCGTCGAGATAGGCCTGGCGCAGGAAGTTGCGCGCCACGCCGGGCATCTTCGCCAACCGGGCTTCCAGCTCGCCGTCCTTGTCGAGGACAAATTTGCGTTCGTTTTCGATCGGCATGCTAGAATTGTCACCATGTCCATTCAGACGATCGACGATCTGCCGACGCCCTCGCTCATTCTCGACCGGGCGATCCTCAGCCGCAACCTCAAGCGCATGAGTGACCGCCTGCGGACTGCAGGGGTGATCCTGCGCCCCCATCTCAAGACCGCAAAGTCGATCCAGGTCGGTCGCATGGCCGTCGAAGGCCATGACGGCCGCATTACGGTGTCGACCCTGGCCGAAGCCCGCTACTTCGCCAACGGCGGCTTCAAAGACATTCTCTACGGCGTAGGCATCGTGCCCGCGAAGCTGCCGGCCATCACCGAACTGCGCCGCCAGGGCGTCAACCTACGCATGGTTACGGACAATCTGGCCGTCGCGCAGGCGATCGCCGCGGCCGCCACATCGGGTGATACGTTCTCCGTCCTCATCGAAGTCGATAGCGGCGCCGGACGGGCCGGATTGCCGTTCCCCGAACTGCCGGGGTTGCTCGACATCGCCAGCGTCCTGCACGCGGCACCCGGCGTCGAACTGGCCGGCGTCATGACCCACGCCGGCCACTCCTATCATCAGAGCACGCCGAAAGGGATTGCGGCGGTCGCCGAGCAGGAACGTCGCGCGATCGTGGGCGCGGCCGAGGCGCTGAGGGCGGCCGGCATCCCCTGCCCGATCGTGTCGGGCGGCTCGACGCCGACGGCCATGCACTCCGCCAATTTCACCGGCATCACCGAGATGCGGCCGGGCGTCTATGTCTTCAACGACCTCGACCAGGAATTCATCGGCTCCTGCGGCGCGGACGATCTGGCGCTATCGGTGCTGGCTTCGGTCATCGGCCACTATCCGCACCGCAACCAGCTCCTGATCGATGCCGGCGCGCTCGCCCTTTCCAAGGACATCAGCGCCCAGGAATTCCAGCCCAAGGTCGGCTTCGGCACGCTGGCCGGCGAGCCCGCAAGCGGCATGGCGGTGGTGGAGTGCTCGCAGGAACACGGCTTTGTCGGCGCCGACGGTCCCCTGCCCTATACCAAGTTGCCGGTCGGCGCGCGAGTGCGTGTCCTGCCCAACCACGCCTGCATCACGGCGGCCGCCTACGACCGCTACTATGTCGTCGACAGCGACCTCGACGGTGGTCGGTCGGTGGTCGACGTCTATGACCGCATCAACGGTTGGTGACGACTACAACGAGCTGACCGTGTGGCCGCCATCAACGGTGACGACGCTGCCGGTCATGAAGGCGCCCGCCTCGGAGGCCAGCAGCAACAAGGCACCGTCGAGATGCTCGGGCCGGCCGATGCGCCGCTGCGGGATGCGCTCGATCAGGCGTTGCCCGCCCAGCGTCTTCCAGAACGGGCCGTTCATTTCGGTTTCGATATAGCCGGGGCAGATCGCATTCACCCGGATGTCGTGGCGTGCCCACTCCATCGCGAGCGCGCGCGTGAGATGGATCAGGCCCGCCTTCGACGCATTGTAGGGCGCCACCTGCCCGATGGTCCGCAGGCCGAGGATCGACGCGATATTGACGATCACCCCTGGCCGCTTGTCGGCGACCCAGCGCTTGGCCGCGCCCTGCGCCACCAGCCAGGCGCCGCGCAGGTTGGTGTCGACGACGGCGTCCCAATCCTCCTCGGGCATTTGCAGCGCCGGCTTGACGATGGAAATGCCGGCGTTGTTGACAACGATGTCGATCGGACCCGCGGCGTCGAGGGCGGCGGCAATGGAGACGCCCGACTGCACATCGAGATCGACGGCCGAGGCTATTGCCCCGTGCTGGCTGAGTTCCGCCTGAAGAGACGCGAGCCGATCGGCGCGGCGGGCCGCAAGGACGACGGCGGCGCCGGCGCCGGCCAGGCAGCGCGCGAAATGCGCGCCGAGTCCGGAAGAGGCTCCGGTAACCAATGCCACCTTGCCGCTAAGGTCGAATCGCTTGGACATCGCCACCGCTCCCTTGTCTCATGCCCGCCTTATAGGCAGGCAACGCACTCGGAGGAAACATGGACCTCGGTCTCAAGGGCAAACGCGTTCTGGTCACCGGCGGGACCAAGAGCATCGGCCGCGCCATCGTCGATGCCTTCCTGGCCGAGGGTGCCGTCGTGGGCTTCTGTGCACGCGACGCAGCGCTGGTCCAGGAGCGCGAAAAGGATTGGCAAGGCAAGCAGGGCCGGGTTGCCGGCG
>Ga0082335_1005734_pt1 | contig 16790 bp, 15 predicted proteins | sample Subgrocontami58m_FD_72375 | JGI IMG/M metagenome (GOLD analysis project Ga0082335, IMG submission 72375) | Subsurface groundwater microbial communities from S. Glens Falls, New York, USA - GMW37 contaminated, 5.8 m (SPADES assembly) (version 2) ... | reverse complement strand
ATTGCTCTGGATGATCGCTCGTGGTATGGGCGGGTGTTGGTCGAACGCGTCGAAGGTTTTTGTTCGGCAGAAGCGTGGCAGAGAGCGTATAGCGAGATCAATCAATTTGAAAAACAGATGGTAGATTTCGGCGCGATCATTTTTAAATTCTGGGTGCATATCGGTCAGCAAGAACAGCTGCGGCGATTCAAAGAGCGCGAAGGGTCGGGTTATAAATCTTGGAAGCTGACCGATGAAGATTGGCGCAACAGAGGCAAGTGGGAAGATTACGAGAACGCCGTGGAAGATATGTTGCTCAAGACCAGCACGCGCAATGCGCCGTGGACGATTGTGGAGGGCAACGACAAATTGTATGCGAGAATTAAAGTGTTGAAGACGGTGGTGGAGAAGTTGGAGAAAGAACTTTAGAATTCCAAACTCCAAAAACAAAAATTCCAAGGGGGTATAAGTTAAATGAGTGTGGCTTTCTAATCCGCTAACAAACATTGTTCCGAACGTCAACTATTAGCGTGTGTGCCGCTTCTGTGTTTCCATGCAGACTAATGGTTGGGATCAGAAAAATGCTAAACAGCGGATTAGAGAGCCGCCCCTCCCAATCTCTAATCTCCAATTACGAATGACCCCCATCCCTTTTATAGACTTCGGCGGCTCCGGTTCACTCCTCCACTTCGCCCACGCCAACGGCTTTCCTCCAAACGCCTATCGCCCGCTCATTGAAACGCTGACGCCGAGTTATCACGTTTTCTCTATGCTCCTTCGCCCGTTGTGGCGTGAGCATGAGGCGCGACCTTTCATTAGTCATTGGGGCGAGTTCGCCGACGATCTCCTTGAATTTCTTGAAGAGCGCGGCGATCAAAATTTAATCGGCGTCGGTCATTCACTCGGCGCGGTGACGACTTTGGCAGTGGCGTTATGTCGCCCAGAATTTTTTCGGGCAGTGGTGTTGATCGATCCGGTGTTGTTAGAACGGCGGCGGCTTTACCCCTACAGAGTCGCGCAGAAGTTAGGGATAACTCATTGGGTGCTTCCATTAATCAATGATACTCTGCGCAGACGGCGCGTATTCAAAAGCGTGGATGAGATGTTCTCGCGTTATCGCCGCGCGCAAATTTTTAAACAGATTGATGATTATGGATTGCGATCGTATATCGAAGGGATCACCGCGCCGCGCCCCGATGGGCAAGTGGAGTTGACCTATTCGCCCGAATGGGAAGCCGAAGTGTATCGCAAAGGTCCCCTCGACTTGTGGGAGCATCTTCATCTGTTGACACAACCCTTGTTAGTGATTCAAGGCGCGCAATCGGATACGCTGGTTGAGGTGGGCATGAACAAGATTAAAAAGATTCTGCCGAATGCGGAATTGCACAGCATTGAAGGCGCGGGGCATTTGGTGCCGTTAGAGAAACCGAAGGAAGTTGGGGCAATCATTCGGAAATTCCTTGAAAAGATTTAATCGCTGAGCGCGCAAAGATCGCGGAGCGCTTATATTTTTTATCTGCGTTCTTTGCGATCTTTGCGTTGAAGAAAAGTGATGACCAACAATTATTCCCCCTCTGAACTGATGACTGTGAATGCCTCAAGACTTTTGCGCGATGGCGATGTGGTATTCGTCGGCGTGGGGCTGCCGAACTTGGCGTGCAACTTGGCGCGCAAGACTCACGCGCCCAAGCTCACGATGATCTACGAAGCCGGTGTGATCGGCGCGCAGCCGAATCGTTTGCCGCTCTCGATTGGCGATCCGTCGCTGGTCTCCGGTGCAGCGAGCGTGTGTTCGATGTATGAAATTTTTGCCTTCTACCTTCAACGCGGATTAATTGACGTGGGTTTTTTGGGCGGCGCGCAAATTGATCGTTACGGCAACATCAACGCCACTGCGATTGGCAGTTACGAAAAACCAAAAGTGCGTTTACCCGGTTCGGGCGGCAGTGCCGAGATCGCGGCGTGGGCGAATCGCACTTACATCATCACCCCGCATCAAAAAAGAAGATTCCCTGAGCGATGCGATTTTATTACAGGAGCGGGATTTTTAAACGGACGCGCGCAGCGCGAAGCGAAAGGGGTGCGCGGCGGCGGACCCTTCGCAGTTGTTACCGACATCGGAATCCTTGAGCCGAATGATCAGGGTGAGCTGATTCTTACTTCGCTTCACCCGAATCGAACGACGGACGAAGCGCGGACGAACACGGGTTGGCAGTTGCAAGCCGCAACCAAAGTTAATCAAACGGAGCCGCCATCCCCTGAGGAATTAAATATCCTGCGCGAACTTGATCCGCAGGGAATTTATCTCAAAGGTTCGGCGTGAGAAACTTCGGAAGTCGCAACGGCTTCCGAAGTTTTTTCTTATGGTATCCTTCATCATCAGGAGATGAAAAAATGAAACGCTGGTTATTGATCATCACGATGTGGATTACCGCGTGCAGCACAGCGGCGCAGCCCACACCCCAACCCACCCTTGCCGCCACGCGCCCGCCGACTCTTGCGCCCACTGCCGAGATTGTCTCCACCCCCACGCCGACCCCCACCGAAGTGAAAGCGAAAATTTTACGCGGCGGCATTTCTCAAGAACCCGATTCGCTCACGCCGCAGTTCGCGCGCTCGCCAAACTCGAATCGCATCGCGCAATTGATTCTTATAGGCTTAGCCGAATGGAATGACAAAGGCGAACTCGTCCCTGAACTGGCAGAGACGATCCCCTCGCTCGAAAACGGCGGCATCTCCAAAGATGGGTTGACGATTACATGGAAATTAAAAAAAAATTTGTTGTGGTCGGATGGCAGCGCCTTGACTTCGCGTGATGTGAAGTTCACCTGGCAGGCGATGATGGATGATCGCAACCTGCCGAGCAGCCGCGCCGGATATGATCTCATCGAAAGCATTGAGTTGCCCGACAACTCAACTGCCGTCGTTAAATTTAAATCGGTCTATCTCGATTGGATGAACTTGTTCACAGTGGGCCCAAATTCGAGCGGGGCGATTCTCTCCGAACTTGCTTTCAAAGGAAAGACATCATTAGAAAAAGATCCGTCCATCCGATCTCCACGTATCGCTTCGGGTCCATTTAGGATTGACGATTGGAGCACGGGAGGGTCGCTGACACTCTCAGCCAACACAAACTTTTATAAAGGCAAACCCAAACTCGACAAGATTGAGATTCGGTTTTTCGCCGACAGCACATTGGCGTTGAAAGCGTTACAAGCAGGCGAGATTGATTGGTATGCTGATTTTTTTGAATCGGATATTCCCGAAGTGGCGAAGGCAGACAAAGTAAAAATTCAGGTGGTGCCGTCAACCGCTTACGAACATTATTTTTTTAATCTCGGCACTACTAAAGGTGTGAACAACAAAGGCAAATCAGATGAAGATGGCTTCTGCCCGTTTCAAGAGGTGAAAGTGCGACGGGCGATCCTTCTTGGCATCAACCGTCAGGCAATTGTGGATAAATATTTTGCCGATAAGACGATCATCCCGGCTTCGTTGTGGGGTAATTCGATGTGGACGAACACTTCGCTCAAAGCCGAAACTTATAATCCCGAATCGGCAAAGAAATTGTTAGACGAAGCGGGCTATAAACCTGTTTCCGAAGGCGCGGTGCGTGCCGGGCGGTGCGGCGGCAAAGAAGTGAAACTCTCTTTTAAACTTGAGGTGACGACGAAACCGATGCGGCAAGAGATCGTCCGATTGATTCAAAAAGATTTGATTCAGATCGGTGTTGACGTGCTGCCATCATTCTCCAACGCGCAGGCACTCTATGGGGCATACTCCGAAGCGGCGAACTTAATGATGGGCAAATTCGATATGGCAGGCTTGAGCTATCCCGAATACCTCGCCCCCGATTGGCGATGTGACTCGGTGCCGAGCAAAGATAACCGCAACGGCACAAATTTTTATCATTACTGCGATCCCGCGCTCGACAAATTGTTTGCCGACGCTTCGACCCCCGACATCGCCACGCGCAAGAAAGCATTGATAGCGATCCAAAAATATCTTTACGACAATGCGCTGCTCATTCCCTTATACGCGCGGGCAAACGTCTATGGCTTCGGCGAGCGATTCATCCCGGCATCGTTTGGGGCAGAGGAGATGTTCTGGAACGCCGAAGCGTGGGACGCGAAGTAGAGGATGGCTGATGGCGTATCGCATATAGCGAATAGCGTATCGTGTGTCACGCATCACGCATCACGCATCACGTATCACGCATCACGCATCACGCTGTCAGCCATTTGCCATCAGCCATTCACCGTTCGCTACTTCCGGTATTCCGCTTTCACACTGATCGCAATCCCTCCCCGCATCGAAAAATCAGCAACCACTTCGCACCAACGCGGCGACAGCACTTTTACCAAATCGTCTAGGATCGTGTTGGTGACATGCTCGTGGAACACGCCCTCGTTGCGATACGACCAAAAATAAAGTTTGAGCGATTTCGACTCGACCACTTTTTTATCGGGGGTATAGCGGATCGTGATTTTGGCAAAGTCGGGCTGACCTGTGACCGGGCAGATGCAGGTGAATTCGTCCGTCGTCAGCGTGACGATGTAATCGCGCTCGGGGTTGTGATTCGGAAACGCCTCAAGTTTTTTGCTGGGCTTGGCGGCACGACCCAAGAGCGTTAATCCACTTAAATCTTTTTTAGGGGTAGGCATAAAATTTTCTCCTTGTATACTTTGATTCTGAACTAAGCTTAGCATATCTCATGCCACACCTGACAGGTCTTGCCAAATTTAACGTCTTCCGAATTGTAAGTAGACCTGTCAGGTGTGTTCGAAACACGGAACGTGGATGAAAAACAAATTTCTCTCTCACGCCTTCAATGTTATTTCTATTTGGGTGATACTCGCCGCGTGTGCCGCACCCGCAACCGATACGGCGAAGAGCCCGCCGCCGACTTCGCCATCTGCTGCCGCCACTCGCGCGCCGACTCTTTCTAAAACCAAAACAGTGATCGGCGCGTGGATACAAGAGCCGGATGCCATCACACCTTATTACACCAGCATGAACTACGCCCTGTGGATCGCTCAATTAACGTTGATCGGTTTAGCGGAATGGGATGACAAAGGCAACCTTGTTCCCGAACTTACTGAAGTGATTCCTTCTTCAGAAAACGGCGGCATCTCACCCGATGGATTGACGATCACTTGGAAATTAAAAAGGGGTTTGAAGTGGTCGGATGGTCAACCGCTCACGTCGAAAGATGTGAAGTTTACTTGGGAGTCGATCCTAGACTCCAAGAATAAACCGTTGAGTGTTGAAGGCTACAACAAAATCGAGAAAATTGACACGCCCGACGATCTCACCGTTGTCATCAAATTCAAAGAAGTGTATCCGGCGTGGTATCTGCTCTTCACGCAAGGCGCGCACAACGCGGGCGCGATTCTTCCCGAACACATCTTCAAAGGCAAGGCAGGACTCGAATCGCATCCGGAGATTCGCCAACCTAAAGTCGCTTCAGGTCCGTTTATGATCAGCGAGTGGAAAGTCAACACATCTATTACGTTGATCCCGAATCCCAATTTCTATAAAGGCAAACCCAAACTAGAGAGTATCCAGATTCGGTTCATGCCCACACCCGAAGCGGCGCTGGCGGCATTGGCATCGGGTTCCGTGGATTGGTATCCCGATTTCACCGAAGCGGATATTGCTCCGTTGCAAAAATTGGAGCCGAAGATTCATAACAAGGTGCTGCCGACTCCGGACTATGAACATTATTTTTTCAATTTAGGCTCCACCAAAAGCGGATCGGATTACGACGGACCTTGCCCGTTGCAAGATGTGAAAGTGCGTAAAGCGATTCTGTTGGGCATCAATCGCGCGGCAATTGTCGAGCGTGTGTATGGTGGCAAAGCCGCTGTGCCAACCACTCAATGGGCTAACTCGTCTTGGACGAATACTGATCTTAAACCTGAGGGATATGATCCCACAGGCGCCTCACGGTTGTTAGACGAAGCCGGTTACAAAGCGGGCGGAGACGGCATCCGCAGTGGAGTCTGCGGCGGTAAAGAATCAAAGCTGAGTTTTAATTTTGAAACCGTGATCACGCCGATCCGTCAGGAGATCGCCCGAGTCGTTCAATCTGATCTCAAAAAAATCGGCGTGGAGTTTAAACCAAAATTCATAACGTATGGCGATTTCTTTGGGACTTACACTGAAGGTGCGAACATCGCCACCGGAAAATTTGATCTGGCAGGCTACACCAGCGGTTACTACCCCGACCCTTACACCGATGTCTGGCGATGCAGTTCGGTGATCAACAAAGCGAACCCGCTCGGCACGAATCACTATCATTATTGCAATCCGTCGCTGGATGCGCTTTTCAACACGGCTCAAACCCAAACCGATCTCGCCGCGCGCAAGAAAGTCTTTGAGGCGATCCAAAAATATATTTATGACAATGCGTTGGTTGTGCCGCTTTACACGCACTCTAGCGTCGTCGCTTATACGGATCGCTTCGCGCCCGCTTCGTTCAGTTTTCTGAGCGGCATGAACTGGAACGCCGAGTTGTGGGATGCGAAGTAAGTCATGGGCAACGTCACTTTTGATAGTGGGCGGTGTTACCTTTACAAAGAAATTATTGGCAAGCGTTTCTAACTCGGTTACAATCTCTTCATGACACCTCAACCCACACTCACTTTAGTTGACATGCTGCGCGCCGCCAGCCGCACCTTTGCTTTGGGCATTGAACGTTTGCCCGGCGCGTTGGGCGATGGGGTGATGGTCGCCTACTTACTCTTGCGCGTCTCCGATTTTTTAGAAGACAACGAAGAGATGCCGGTCGATCAAAAAGTGGCGCTGTTGAATCTGTGGGATCAAGTTCTCGCCGGGGAAGCCGACATCAAACAATTGACCTGCCAATTTAAACCAGCCGATGGTTCTAACCCCGATGCCATCGTCGCTGAACACGCCGAACAAGTTCTGGAGCGGCTGCGGACTCTGCCGCTCGAAGTGCAAGCGCCTATTGTGAACAACGTGCGCGACAGCACGCAGGGCATGGCGCGTTGGGTAGCGCGTGGACCCGTCGTCAACAACGAAGATGATATGGATGATTACATGCACGAAGTGGCGGGGCGCGTGGGGTATTTGTTGACTCAACTCTTCGCCTGGTATTCGTTCACCGTGCGTTGGCACAAAGACGCTCTGATGCCGTTGGCGCGCGAGTTTGGTTTGGCGCTTCAAACCGTAAATGTAATTCGTGGTTTGCGCGAAGATTACGAGCGCGGTTGGATCTTTGTGCCTGAAACGTTTTGCCAGGCGGTCAACATTCGCCGCGAAGATTTATTCAAGCCCGAGCATCGTGCCGAAGCGATGCAGGTTCTCGACATGCTCGCCGATAAAGCCGAGCGTCACTTGCACGCGGCGTTAGCTTATCTCAAGGCGCTGCCGCCGTGGCAGCACAGCATTCGGCTCTTCTGCATTTTTCCGTTGATGTTTGCCGTTCGCACGTTGGCGATCAGCCGCAAGAATCACAGCGTATTGGATAGCGAAGCCAAGATCAGCCGCGAGGAAGTTAAACGCATTGTGCGCGATTCGACTCTGTGGGGCTGGTCGAATATGTGGCTTGATCGTTATTATCAGCAGTTGAGCGCAACGGATTAATCAGAAACCCGCTTTCTCCAAGAAAGCGGGTTTCTGATTAAACGATGGATTAAAAAGATCAGACCCGAAGGGTTTCTAAAACCCTTCGGGTCTTTTTTTTGCTATACTCAAACTATGTTTATCTCCCTCAACCTTCTCTACCCCTTGCTTGGAATCATTTCATTTCTTCTTGCGCTGTATACCGCACTCGTTGCGCCACCCGGTCGGCGCGGCGGCTTTGCTATTGGCGGCGCGTTGTTGGTGGCGTTGTTGTGTGTCTTTGCTACGTTTGCTTTGTGGCCTATTGACCCCAAAAACGAATGGAACTGGCTGCCTCCCGGTTTGGTGGTGGCGATGATATTGATCGTGGTGCGCGATATGCGTCGTTGGTCACGCCACTTCCGCGACAATACATATGGCCGCGCCCACCCGTATAACTGGTATGGGCGTGTGCGGCGGCGACGCAACTATCGTTAAACATCACGCGGATACGATCCCAAGATTCTTAATGTCAACGCGATCTCTTTTAAATTTTCCAGCGCGCGTTGGCACACGTCATCGTTCATGCTTCCGGCGAAGTCGAGATAAAACATGTACTCCCACGTCTTGCCTGCTATCGGGCGCGATTCGATCTTGGTGAGATCAATGTCACGCAGGGCAAAGACGCTCATGGCTTTGAACAACGACCCCGGCACGTTCTTCAAACTAAACACAATCGAAGTCTTGCACGGCTTGTTTGAAATTGATTCGGGTGCGCGCTTCAGAATCAAGAATCGAGTGTAGTTCGCCTCGTCGTCTTCGATCCCCTCATCTAACACGGTCATGCCGTAAACGTCTGCGGCGCGGCGTGAGGCGATTGCCGCCGTATCACGCGCGCGGCTTTCTTTGAGCAGTTTTGCCGACCCGGCTGTGTCGTAGGCGGGTTCAACGCTCGCCCCCAACTTTTTGATGTAATGCTCACACTGCGCCAACGCTTGCGGATGCGATGTCACCCGTTTTACATCGTTCAGCGTCACACCCGGGTTCACGATAAGACAATGGCGCACGCGAAAAATTTTTTCGCCGACGATGTGCAAGTTGTGGCGCAAGAGGAGATCGTAGTTGCGATGAATACTTCCGGCTAAAGAATTTTCGACGGGAACGATGCCGCGATCTACTTTTGACTCTTCGACTTGGGCAAATACTTCGTCAAATGATTCGCACGCGATGGGTTCAATCGTTTCGTTGAAGTGGGCAATGGCGGCGGCTTCGGAGTATGCGCCGCGTTCCCCTTGAAAAGAAACTTTCATGCTAGCCGTTTAATCACTTCATCCGCCATTTGCGTGGTAGAGAGTTTGCCGCCGAGATCGGCCGTGCGTGCGCCTTCGGTAATGGCGGCATCCACAGCGGATTCGATGGCGTGGGCTTCCTCATCAAGGTGCAGCGAGTAGCGCAGCATCATGGCGCAACTGAGGATCGTTCCGAGTGGATTGGCGATCCCTTTACCGGCGATGTCGGGTGCGGATCCGTGAATCGGTTCGTAGAGTCCGGGTCCCGAGTCGGCGAGCGAAGCGGAGGGCAGCATCCCCATCGAACCGGCTAACACCGAGGCTTCGTCGGTGAGGATGTCGCCGAAAGTATTTTCGGTGACGATCACATCAAATGAGGTGGGCGCGGTGATCAATCGCATAGACGCCGTATCCACTAGCATGTGATCGAGTTTCACATCAGAATGTTCGGCGGCGACGTTGGTGGCAACGAGCCGCCACAGGCGCGACGTTTCGAGAACGTTGGCTTTATCTACCGACGTAACTTTTTTCTTGCGACCCAATGCCAAACGAAAAGCAAGATCGATCACGCGGCGAATTTCGTAATCGTGATACTCCATCGTGTCAACGGCGCGGGTGTGACCGTTGACTTGCTCGCGCATTTTGGGTTGACCAAAATACAAACCGCCGGTGAGTTCGCGCACGACGAGAATATCCACGTCTTTGATGCGATCGGCTTTGACAGGTGAAGCGTCAAGTAACGCTGGATGAGTCTTGACGGGGCGCAAGTTGGCGAACACGCCCAAACCTTTTCGCAGCGCGAGCAGACCTTGTTCGGGGCGCACCTTTGCATTGGGGTCATCCCACTTGGGCCCGCCAACCGCGCCAAGCAAAACCGAGTCGGATGCTTGGCAGGCTTTCAGCGTTTCGTCGGTCAACGCGACTCCGTATTGATCAATCGCGCAGCCGCCCATGAGATGTTCACTGAAAGAAAATTCGCGATTATATTTTTTGGCAAGAACTTGCAATACGCGAACTGCTTCGCTGACAACTTCAACACCGATGCCGTCGCCGGGAAGTGTGACGATAGTTGCTTTCATAAACTCAACCCATACTCCACCGCATCCGCCAACGCTCGCCAACTTGCCTCAATGATGTTGGCGCTTGCGCCGACAGTGCTCCAACGCTTCGATCCGTTTTGGGTGTCAATCAAAACGCGCGTGGTCGCCGCTGTTCCGTTTTCGCCATCAAGGATACGCACTTTGTAATCGGCGAGATGGAATTGATCAATCGTCGGATATACGGGGATGAGGGCTTTGCGTAAGGCGGCGTCCAATGCGTTGACGGGTCCGTTGCCTTCCGCCGCCGTGTGGAAAATTTCATCGCCCACTTTCACTTTCACTGTTGCTTCGGCGAAGATGCCGCGCCCTTGGCGATGTTCGACGTTCACCGAAAAATCAACCAACTCAAACGGCGATTTGTAATCGGGCTGTTGCCGTTTCATCATCAACGCCACCGAGGCTTCTGCCGCCTCAAACGAGAAGCCCTGCGCCTCTAACGCTTTGATCTCGTTCAACACGTCGGCAACTTCCGCGCCGCCGTTCACGTCGAGTCCATACTCTTCAGCCTTGCTCAACAAATTTCCGCGCCCCGAAAGTTCGGAGACGACGACGCGCATTTGATTGCCGACAAGTGATGGCTCGATGTGCTGATACGAATGCACATTGCGCCGCATCGCCGCAACGTGGATGCCGCCTTTGTGCGCGAATGCCGATTTGCCGATGTAAGCCAGATGCTCGTCGGGCGCAAGGTTGGCGATCTCGGCGACGACGTGCGCTACGTCATACAACATCGGCAAGTTGCCTTCGGGCAGACAGCGCAAATTTAATTTCAATTCGAGATCGGGAATGATCGAACATAAATTGGCATTGCCGCATCGCTCGCCATAACCGTTGATCGTGCCCTGCACCTGTATTGCGCCTTCGCGTACCGCCACGAGCGAATTGATCACGGCGCACTCGCCGTCGTTGTGAGTGTGAATCCCAAAGGGCTGATCGATCTTGTTTTTCACTTCGCGGATGATGTGTTCAAGTTCCCACGGCATCGTGCCACCATTGGTGTCACACAAGACCACCGTTTCCGCGCCGCCGCGAATCGCCGCGCGCAGAGTCTCAATGGCGTAAGCGCAATCGAGCTTATAGCCGTCAAAAAAATGTTCGGCATCATAGATCACTCGTCGGTCTTGCGCCTTGAGATACGCCAGACTTTCTTCAATGATCCGCAAATTATCTTCAAGGGTTGTTCGTAATACATCGGTGACGTGCAGGGTGGATGTTTTGCCGACGACAGTGCAAACGGGCGTGCGCGAATCGAGCAACGCTTTGATGTTGGCGTCATCGTCGGGGCTGCCGTTGACGCGGCAAGTTGAACCGAAAGCCGTTATCAGCGCGTTCTTCCACTTCATATCTTTAGCACGATCAAAAAATTCGGCGTCTTTGGGGTTCGACCCGGGCCAACCGCCTTCAATGAAGGCGACGCCAAGTTGATCGAGCTTGCGAGCGATCTTGATCTTGTCTTCGCACGAAAGCGAGATGCCTTCGCGCTGTGTGCCGTCTCTAAGCGTGGTGTCGTAAATTTGAATCATGATGATTACTCACAATCGAGCCGCCTCATATGCGGCAACTTGTTTTTCAAAGTTCAACAAATAACCCAACTCATCCACACCTTCAAGCAAACACGTTTTGGCAAAACCATCAATGGGGAACGAAACTTTTTTGCCATTCGGCAGCGTGACCGTTTGCGTTTTGAGATCAATGCTGATCTCTGCTCGCGGCGACTCTTCAGCGAGATCGAAAAGATCGCGGTGAGTCTCGGCATCCACGATGATCGGCAGCAAGCCGTTTTTCAGCGCGTTGTTGCGGAAGATGTCGGCGAAAGAGGTGCTGATCACCGCGCGGAAGCCGTATCCGGTTAACGCCCACGGCGCGTGTTCGCGCGAGGAGCCGCAACCGAAGTTATCGCCCGCCAATAAAATTTGCGCGCCGTTGTATTCGGATTTATTTAAAACAAAATCTTTCTTCGGCGAACCATCGGCGTTGTATCGCCAGTCGGCAAACAGGTTATCGCCCATGCCGTCTTTGCTGATCGCTTTTAGAAAACGGGCAGGGATGATCTGATCCGTATCAACATCATTAGCAGGAAGTGGAACAATGCGAGAAGTGAGAGATGTGAAGTGTGCCATAGTGAGTAAATAGCAATCCGTAATTATTTTATCTGCGCCCAATACCACACAGGGTGCAATTCATTCCAAGCGTGACCGCGATCTAATACCCATGCGCCGACCAGAACAACGCGCATCCCAACTTGTGGATCGCCCAACAATGGACGTTCACGCGGTTCGATCTCGCAATGCAAACCGCCTTCAACGCGATCACGGCGATTGCCGTCATTTAGAAATCGCTCTTGCCCCGCATCTAATTTGAGATCAAACGTGTAATCGCCATCGCCCGGATTAAATCCGGTCCACACGACTGTGCCGGTGATCACCTCGCACGCCGAGAGCAGAGTCAGTTTGTTTTTTCTCAGCCACACATCGGGACTGTCTTGACGACAGAAGTCGCGCAAGTTAAAGGGGCGCGGCGTCAAGGTCGGGGTGCGCGTCGGCGTAACGGTGAGCGTGGGCGTGAGAGTCAAGGTGGGTGTGTAAGTCGCCGTCACGGTTGATGTCGGTGTTAAGGTTGGGGTGAGAGTCGGCGTCACCGTTGCGGTGGGTGTGGGTGTCATCGTCGGAGTCGGAGTCGCGCAGGCGGTGATCGCCGAAGCGCTCAGAAGAATCGCGAGCTGCATTTTCAATTTAGCAATGTCCTGACGTCGGTGATCTTTCCGGTGACCGCCGCCGCCGCCGCCGTGAGTGGTGACGCTAAAAATGTTCGCCCGCCTTTGCCTTGTCGTCCTTCAAAATTTCGGTTGCTTGTGCTGACGGCGTATTGACCGGGTTCGATCTGATCGCCATTCATGGCAATGCACATCGAGCAGCCCGCTTCGCGCCACTCCGCGCCCGAGGCTTTAAAAATTTTGTCCAAGCCTTCTTGCTCGGCTTGCTTTTTAATTTCTTGCGAGCCGGGGACAATTAGTGCGCGCACGCCGTTTGCCACTTTGCGATCTTTCATCAACGACGCCGCGAGTCGTAAATCGCTAATGCGCGAGTTCGTGCAACTGCCGATGAAGACTACATTGATCGGTTGCCCGAGCATCGGTTGATTCGGTTTCAAGCCCATGTAGTTCAAGGCTTTAGTCAACGCGAGTTTTTGTGATTCATCTTTGATCGAATTAGGGTCAGGAACGTGATCGGTGATCCTCATTCCCATTCCGGGATTTGTGCCGAAGGTGATCATCGGAACGAGATCGCTGGCATTGAGCGTGATCGTTTTATCAAAGGTGACGCCGTCATCCGTTGGAAGTTGCTTCCACTTAAGTAAAGCTTTCTCCCACGCCTCACCCTTTGGCGTAAACTCACGCCCGGCAATGTATTCAAAAGTCTCATCGTCAGGCGCGATCATGCCAGCGCGCGCGCCGCCTTCGATGGACATATTGCAGATCGTCATGCGTTGTTCCATGTTGAGATTTTTGATCGCGCTGCCGCGATACTCAAACACATGCCCGGTGGCGCCGCCGATTCCAATTTTAGCTAACAGCGCGAGGATGACATCTTTCGCCGAAACACCTCTCTGCAATTCACCTTCGATCTTCACTTCAAACGTCTTCGGTTGTTTTTGCAACAAGCATTGAGTCGCCAACACATGCTCGACTTCGGTTGTGCCGATGCCGAAGGCGAGCGCGCCAAACGCGCCATGTGTTGAGGTGTGGCTATCGCCGCAGACAATCGTCATGCCGGGTTGGGTTAGTCCGAGTTCGGGTCCAATAACGTGAACGATGCCGCGATGAGGCGATGTCATGCCATAGAGTGAGATGCCAAACTCTTTAGCGTTTATTTCCATTTGGGCGATCTGCTTCGCGGCGATCTCATCCAGAATTGGCAAGGATGGATCGTGCGTGGGGATGCAGTGATCGAGCGTTGCAACGGTTTTCTCAGGTCGGCGCACTTTGAGCCCGCGAGACCGCAGCCCGGTGAAGGCTTGCGGCGATGTCACTTCGTGGACGAGATGGAGATCAACATAGAGAACTGTTGGCGAATCTTTTTCTTGGGCAACGACGTGAGCGTTCCAAACTTTTTGAAAGAGGGTGAGGGGTGGGGTCATTCAAATTAAATCCCTTTCAGATTTTTATAAACTTTGCTACACTAAGACAAGCATAAAACAGTCACTTAAGGTGGTGAAAACCTATGACAGAAAAAGAGTGGTTGCAAATAGTCGTTGTCCCATTGATAACCGCGCTTCTCGCAGCAGGTGTGCAAATTTTTATTGCGAATAAGAAGGCGCATCCTCCTCGTAAAAAGCCACCACAACCCAAACAAGTCTTTCCTTGGAAAAGGATTTGGTCAATATCCTTATTAACTGCTGGTTGCACATTAATCATCCTACTTCTGCTGGCATCAACATCTCTACATCCACAATCGAGTTATCCGCTCATAACGCTAAGATCGGATTTAAGCACTCCAGTGCCAATTACGCAATTAACCAAACCCATACCATCGCCCACAACTTTTTTAAGCACTTCAACGTCAATTACACAATTAACCAAACCAACACCATTGCCTACAACTTTTACAGCATTACCTACTCCAGTGCCAAAAGGAAGTTTACTTGCTTCTTACAATTTCGATAAACCCTCGGACGGCTTTTGTGATGATTATGATTCATCTCGAGTTGGTTATGTCGACTCAAAATATTACGTTTCGCCTCCAGCCAATGGCTGGATCGCAGTTTGTGCACAAATAGCAAGATGGCAACCCAAAGGGAGCTTAGAAGTAACCGTCACATCTAATGATCCTGAGCCAAGAATCTATGGCTTTGGACTCATGTGGGGATGGGAGGGCACTTTTGGAAACACGCAATACGCCTGCACGTTTAGTGTGCGCAAGACTCGATTTTCTGTGCTGCAGGACGGACTTTTGATCCAATCTGATCCTACATATGATTATGAATTCATCCAGATAAAAGAAGGCATATACACTAGACAAAGCGATACTTTGCGCATTAAGAATCTCGACACTTCAAAGCACACTATTCGATTTTCTTTAGATGCTGACGGCATTGGTATAGGCTACTTAGATGAAAACTTCGTTGCGGCTTATTGATTCTCGAATTGTAAACTGGGATTTATTGGCATGCTCGCTTATGGTGATAGCCAGACCAAAGTGCTTTTCGATGATTTGCGTGTTTATTCTAGATAGATTTAACCGCGTCCTATTTTAGGTAAAGTTCTTCAATAAGATTGCAGGTGTCAAATGATCACAATCACACTCTCTCCAAAACTTTTATCTGAAATTGAACCTCTTGCGGTTGAAACGCATCAAAGTATAGATGCTATTGTCAATACCGCGGTTATAGAATACCTGCGTTTAATGCAAAAGCGTAAATTGCGTGAACAACGCGCTAAGCAATATGCGGAGCTTGCGGCAATGTGGCACGAACTTGTTGAAGACATTGCCGACGAGAAGTGGTTGTCCGTCGAAAACGAGTCGCTTTATAAATTTGAGAAACGGTTAGCTTTGTAAAATTCCTCTGCACTAGGCAACGGCTTCGACTTGTGATGCTTTCTCCGCCTCTCCGTATTCCCCGCTCGCCACTAACAATTTATTCAACGCCGAGAGATACGCCTTCGCGCTGGCGACGATGATGTCGGTATCTGCGCCGTGACCACCGAAGGTGCGCGTGTGTTCGGTTTCATCTTGCGCGTCGAAGGTATGCTGCCCGTTTGCGCCTTCAATGCGAACGGTCACTTCACCGAGTGCATCAATGCCTGCGGTCACAGCGTGAATGACAAACTCTAATAATGTGTTCGGAACTTGCACCACAGAGTCAATCGCTTTGTAAACGGCATCCACCGGACCCGTGCCAATGGCGGCGCGGACGTGAACGGTTCCATCAGGACCTTTAAGCCGCACAGTGGCTGTCGGCATCCCCATGGTGCCGCAGGCGACTTGCAGTCCATCCAGCGAAAAAATTTCGCGCGGCTGATACAGTTCATCTGCCACCAACGCTTCGAGATCGGCGTCGGTGATCATTTTCTTTTTGTCGGCGAGATTTTTAAATCGCTCAAAGGCTTTGTCGAGTTCAGCGTCGTTGAAGTTGTAGCCGAGTTCAGCCAGCCGAGCCTTAAGCGCGTGCCGACCCGAATGTTTGCCCAACACGAGTCGCGTTTGAGTGACGCCCACTGTTTCGGGGCGCATGATCTCGTAGGTCTCGTTGTGCTTCAACATGCCGTCTTGATGAATGCCCGCTTCGTGCGCGAAAGCATTCGCGCCGACGATGGCTTTGTTGGGCTGCACCACAATGCCGGTATAGTTACTCACCAGTTTGCTGGCGCGCATGAGTTGAGTCGTTTCGATTCCTGTTTCGAGATTGAAGACGGGCTTGCGCGTGTGCAACGCCATCACCACTTCTTCCAACGATGTGTTGCCGGCGCGCTCGCCAATACCGTTGATCGTCACTTCAGCTTGACGTGCTCCGGCGCGAATGCCTGCCAGCGTGTTGGCGGTTGCCATGCCGAGATCATCGTGACAGTGAACGGATACAATGCAGTTCTCGATACCTTTGACATTCTTCATAATACCGGCGATCAAATTTCCAAATTCATCGGGCGTGGTGTAGCCCACCGTGTCGGGGATGTTGAGCGTGGTTGCGCCCGCCTTGATCACTTCGGTTAACACGACATATAAAAATTCCGGATCGCTTCGTCCGGCATCTTCGGGCGAGAACTCGACATCGTCGCAAAAACTTTTGGCGTAGGCGACCATCTCTGCCGCGCGCTCGATCACTTGCTCCGCATCCATTTTGAGTTTGTATTTCATGT
>Ga0082335_1005733_pt1 | contig 16790 bp, 16 predicted proteins | sample Subgrocontami58m_FD_72375 | JGI IMG/M metagenome (GOLD analysis project Ga0082335, IMG submission 72375) | Subsurface groundwater microbial communities from S. Glens Falls, New York, USA - GMW37 contaminated, 5.8 m (SPADES assembly) (version 2) ... | reverse complement strand
TACAATCCCAAGACTAATCCTGCAACAGTAGATATAAAAGAAGAACGCGCTTTATATTGGCTTGGTGTTGGTGCGCAACCGACAGATACAGTAAAAAATCTTTTGTCAAATCTAGGAATAATTCTAAAGAGAGAATTGAAAAAGAATGGTTTGAGCGAAGAGCAGATCTCTACAAAATTAGATGATTGGAAAAAGATTAAAGAAGCTAATCTTGCTTCATCATTAAAGAAAAAATCAGAAAAAGCAAAAGCAAAAAAAGTATCTGCTGAAAAGAAAGATAGCGAAACGGAAGTAAAGGGTACTACTTCCGAACAAGCATAAATCTAATTTCTATATTGCTTGCTTCTTAATAACGTACCCTGATGGTCACTTAAATTAAAGGTACTCTCATGAAGGAATTTATTGAATTTATCGCCAGACACCTTGTTGACGCTCCGGATAGTGTTACTCTTGAAGAAGCAACTCCCGATGAAAAAACGATCGAGTTGACTCTGAAAGTTGGTGCGGAAGATGTCGGCAAAGTCATAGGGAAACAAGGCAAAACTGCTCAAGCAATGAGAACCTTGCTTACTGCTGTTGCAGCTAAAGAAGGCAAGCGTGCTATCTTAAAAATATTAGATTAAAATTTCGGTTGTGGATGATTTTTTTCTGATTGCAGAAGTAAAAGCTGTTTATGGCTCAAAAGGTTTCGTACTAATTGAGTCTTATTCTGATTTTTCCGAAAGATTTTTTAAGCTAAATTCTGTTTACTTAGAGTTCTTTAGCTCTAGGAAAGAGTTCTTTGTCGAAAATGTTATGGAAATTGATGGTAATATTGCCCTCAAGTTCAAAGGGTTTGATAACAACGAAGATGTAAAATTTCTTCTTGGCAAAAAAATCTACGTTGATAAAGAGCATTCCGTTAGACTTCCTGCTGATACGTATTTCATTCATGATTTGATTGGAAGTGAAGTTTTTCAAGGATCAAAATTTATCGGGTTACTTGAAGATGTGTTTGCTTATCCTGCAAATGATGTTTATCTGATTAAAGATGTTAATCAAAAAAAAATTATGATACCGGCAATAAAGGATTTTATTCAATCATTTGATCCTATAAAGAAAAGATTAGAACTAAAACCCGACTGCGATTTGCTTTACGATGATGAGAATTGATATTATTTCTGCTGTGCCAGACTCTCTTGTGAGTCCGCTTAATACGAGCATATTAAAGAGAGCACAGGAACGGAAAAAAGTTGAAATCATTGTACATAATCTTCGTGATTATGCTTATGATAAACACAAACAAATTGATGATAAACCGTTTGGTGGTGGTCCGGGAATGTTACTTAAACCGGAACCGTTCTTTGAATGTATTGAAAAACTTATTAGTGAGAGAAAGTATGATCATATTATTTTTCCAACTCCCGGTGGAAAAATCTATAATCAAAAACTTGCAAATAAGTTTTCAATGACTAAAAATTTGATGATTATTGCCGGACACTATAAAGGTGTTGATGATAGAGTCCGAGAACGATTTGCAACCGATGAAATTTCTATCGGAGGTTATGTACTTACAGGCGGAGAAATTGTCGCTCTTGCAATTATTGATTCTGTAATTCGACTTATACCTGGAGTATTGAATGATAGTGAATCTGCACTTAATGATTCATTGATGGACGGCGATATAATAGAAGCACCATATTATACACGTCCGGCTGAATACAAAGGTTTGAAAATTCCAGAAGTTTTACTTTCGGGACATGAAAAAAAAATAAAAGAGTGGAAAGAAGAACAATCCAAAATTTTAACTGAACATTGGAAAAAAATAAATAGTATGGAGTAATAAGAAATGGACAAGCTAAAAGAATTCACAGCAGATCTTATGCGCACGGATTTTCCCGCATTTAAACCTGGCGATCATATAAGAGTGCATGTTAGAGTTATTGAAGGCGATAAAGAAAGAATTCAGCCTTTTGAAGGTGATGTAATTAACATCCGCGGAACAGGATTAAACAAAACTTTCACAGTCCGCAAAATTGCCAGCGGTGTTGGTGTGGAAAGAATTTTTTCATACAGTTCGCCAAAGTTGGCTAAAGTTGAAATGGTTCGCGAAGGTAAAGTTAGAAGAGCAAAACTTTTCTACTTGAGAGAACTTTCCGGTAAAGCTGCACGTATTAAAGACAAAAATGTGAAGTAATTACCAAAATTTAATTTCCTTAATCCCGCTCATTAGCGGGATTTTTATTTTAAATTATCTGAGTCATATATGAAATTGATTCTGCCAAAAAATGTATTCTCTACAATATTAAAAGGACTATTACCACAAGAATACCAGTCGGAATTATTGTATCAAGAATCTTCTCTAATTTGTAAAAGCCTTGAATATAGTACATCAGCAGTAGGTTTAATTCCATCATTGGAATTAGTAAACCATAGGAATTTATTTGTTTCCAAGAAAATTGCATTATCGTTCGATGGAGCATTGTCAAATTCATATTTCTACTTTATTGAGGGAGAGAAGAAATTTCAAAAAATATACTTACGCGGAGACATATCTCTGAATGAAATTCTTCTATCAAAAATTTTATTTGCAGAAAAATATTCTTCGCTGATTGAAATTACTTTGGATACAAATAAGACATCAGAAAAGGGAAGAGATTACATTATTGCCGGAGATGAAAATTTTAATTTGTGGGATTACAAAGCAGCTATTAGTTTAGCTGATGAGATTTCTGAACTGATTGAACTTCCATACGTAAATTATGTTTTTGCTTCTCAAGATAGAGAAGCACTTGAAGAATTTAATAATCACATAACTCCAATAGATGAAAGAATAGAGATAGAAATAGTGAAAATCATGAAAGAGCTAACTCTTCCTGAAGATGCAAAAGAATTTATAATAGAGAATATTGGTTCAGTTTACTTTGACATGACTGATAATGAAGAGAATGCTGCGAATGAACTGATAAAACTAATTTTCTATCATGGAATTATTGATGATATGTTTAATGTGAAATTTTGTTGACCCCACCTCTGTCCTCCCCTTGAAAAAAGGGGAGGATGGCGGAATATGTTAAATTGAAACATGTGAGTAGGTTAAAACATTTGGATTATTTCTTATAGCTTCAAGCATTTCTGTTGTTGCAGGAGCTTTCATCTTTAATGTACAGCAAGCAACTAATCCGCCGTCAAAAATAATATTTTCAACTTCTTCAATATTAATATCACCCTCACGCAAAACATCAAGTACTGAAGCTAGTACACCGGGTTTATCAAAATGTTTTACGACTAGCTGATAATGAGTTTCAAGGGCTTTGGCTCTATTTACCCAATGCGCAATTACGCCGCTATTGATAAAGCCAAGAATAATATTAATTGTTTCTTCTGCAACAGCATTTTGTGCTTGTTCGGTTGATGCACCGATGTGATGAGTTACATATACATTATCAAGTTCTTGAAGCTTGGATGAAACCGGTCCGTCTTTCGCTTCCGGTTCTCCCTGAAAAACATCGAGACCAACTTTCAATCCTTTTTCTTTTACTGCACGTATTAATGCATCTTCATTTACTACTCCAGCGCGCGATGTGTTAATAAAAATTGCCCCTTTCTTCATATACCCAAACATTTTATCATCAAACAAATTTTTTGTTTCATTGTTTTGAGGTAAATGAACGGTAACAATATCAGCTATAGGAAGCACCTGATCAAACTCCGAAAAATCTTTTGCACCGTAACCTTCAATGCGAGTAATATCTTTTGCATAAATATTCATTCCCAAAGCTTGAGCACGTTTTGCTACTTCTTTACCAATTGCACCGTAACCAACAATTGCTAATGTTTTTCCAAAAAGTCCTTCAGCTTTTGAATATTCACCTTTGTTCCAAACACCTTTTCTGAAATCAATAACATTGTGCGGTATTCTTCTATCGAGGGCTAACATCATACCAATTGCAAGTTCTGCCACAGCAATTGAATTCTTACCAGGACAGTTTGAAACATAAATACCTTTTTTGTTAGCAGCAGCAATGTTAATGTTGTTTACTCCTGAACCTGCCCGAACAATCAAATTTAAATTCTTAGACTTTTCAATTGTCTCTGCAGTAACATTTGTTGAACGGACAACAAGGCAATCAACTTCTTTCGCTGCTGCCGGTAAATCGTTTTCTCCTAACTTGGGATTATAAATTACATCAATCTCAGCATCTTTCAATCTCTGAATGTACTGCTCAGGAAATTTGTCTGCTATTAATACTTTCATTTTCATTTTGTTCCTCTATAGTTATTTCAACATTGGAATTTTTACAGAAAACTTTTTTGCATTATCAATTGCTTGCTGATATCCGGCATCTGCATGGCGTGCAATTCCCATTCCCGGATCGTAAGTTAAAACTCTTTCAAGCCGTGCTTCAGCTTCTTTTGTTCCATCAGCAACTACAACCATACCGGCATGAATAGATTTTCCAATTCCAACACCGCCGCCATGGTGAACAGAAACCCAGCTTGCACCGCCAATTGCATTTAATAATGCATTTAGGATAGGCCAATCAGCAATTGCATCACTTCCGTCTTTCATTGCTTCCGTTTCTCTATTTGGTGATGCAACAGAGCCGCAATCTAAATGATCTCTGCCGATTACAATTGGTGCTTTAACTTTTCCATCTGCAACAAGCTGATTAAAAATCTTTCCCATTTTTGCACGTTCTCCGTAGCCAAGCCAGCAAATGCGTGCAGGCAATCCTTGAAAATGAACTTTCTTTTGCGTTAATTCAATCCAACGGATGAGTGCTTTGTTCTCCGGGAAAGTTTCGATTACAGCTTTATCGGTTTCGTAAATATCTTTTGGATCACCGCTCAATGCAGCCCAACGGAAGGGACCTTTACCATCACAAAAAAGAGGACGAATATATTCCGGAACGAATCCTGGAATATCAAAAGCATTTTCTAATCCGTTTTCTTTTGCTTCTCCTCGGATGTTGTTTCCGTAATCAAATGCAATTGCACCTCTTGCCTGGAATTCAAGCATAGCTTTAACATGTTCAACAATTGTTTTTTTAGAAAGTGAAATGTATTTGCTTGGATTATTTTTACGTAGATCCAACGCTTCATCCAAACTCATTCCCATTGGAACATATCCATTAAGAGTATCATGAGCAGAAGTTTGATCTGTAATAATATCTGGAGTGATTTTTTTCTCTAAAATTTTCGGCAAAATTTCTCCGGCATTACCAAGCAATCCAACCGAAAGAGCAATCTTTTTTTCTTTTGCATCAAGAACAAGTTTAAGTGCTTCATCTAAATCTTCGGTTATAACGTCAAGATAACCTGTATCAATCCTTTTTTGCATACGAGATCTATCAACATCAATTCCCAGAAAAGCAGCACCATTCATTGTTGCGGCTAATGGCTGAGCGCCGCCCATTCCGCCGAGTCCTGCAGTTAGTAAAAACCTACCGCTTAATGTTGAATTGAAATGTTGCCGGGCACATTCTGCAAATGTTTCGTAAGTACCTTGTAAAATTCCTTGTGTACCGATGTAGATCCAACTGCCGGCTGTCATTTGTCCATACATTGTTAAACCAAGTGCATCAAGTCTGCGGAATTCATCCCACGTTGCCCAGTCGGGGACGAGCATTGCGTTGGAAATAATTACACGCGGTGCATTCTCGTGTGTCTTAAAAATTGCAACCGGTTTACCGGATTGTACTACAAGTGTTTCATCATTTTCTAAATTTTTTAGAGAAGAAATTATTGCTTCATAAGATTCCCAGTTGCGAGCAGCTTTTCCAGATCCACCGTAAATAATTAAATCTTCAGGGCGTTCTGCAACATCCGGATCGAGATTGTTCATCAACATTCTCATTGCAGCTTCTTGAATCCAACCTTTGCAACTTATTTTAGTGCCCACTGGTGCTTTAATATTTTTTTCTAGTGTTTCCATTTAATTACTGAAATGAGTTTCTAAAAGGTTTTTGTATTGGTTATAAGCGGATTTGTAAAGCCAGCGTTTAAGAAAAAATCCTTTGTTGACCTGCTTTTTCATATGATCAATATTTTCTTTAAGACGAAAAACTAATTTGGTCTTTTCATCTTTGGTAAGTTTCATCTCATCAACCGGATCATTGATCTTATCAATTATGGAATTGAATGTACGGAGATCGGAGTAAAATCTTTCATCAGCTGACATTTGCTTTTGTATCGTTTTACAAAATTGAAGAAGGATCTTCTTTTCGTTTTTATCTAATTGAAACGAATAATTTTTAAATAAAGGTTTCGCCATAAATGAATTATACTTTTAGTGAAAGTAATTTTTCCCGCATTTTCTGGTAACCGGGTTTGATAATATTGTAAATGTATGGTAATCTTTCCTTGTAAGGAATGAAAGAAGATTTCATTGCATTGATGTTTAATTTTTCGATATCATCCAATGTTAAACCGAACATATCCGTAGCGATCAAATATTCTTTTGTAAGTGTTGTATCGCTCATAAGGCGATCGTCTGTGTTAAGAAAAACTCTATACTTTTCTTTGTAAAGTTTTATGAATGGATGGTTTTCCATTTTATCAATTGCGCCGGTGTGGACGTTGCTGAATAGATTAATTTCTAGAGGGAGACGAGTATCTAAAATATATTGAGCAAGGTCGCCAAGCGAAACAATATTGCCGTCTTTATCAAAGTGCATATCTTCAATTAAACGGGTTGCATGCCCGATTCTGTGAGCACCACAGATCTGAATAGCTTGCCAAATTGATTCGATACCAAATGCTTCACCTGCGTGGATTGTAATATTAAAATTTTCGCGCTTGATGAATTGAAATGCTTCAATATGTTTTTTAGGAGGATAGCCGCCTTCTTCACCGGCAAGATCAAAACCTACAACTCCTTGTCTTCTAAAATTAACTGCAAGTTCGGCAATCTCTAAAGTATTTTTCATATTACGCATACCGCAAAGAATCAAGCCATAGCCAACACCAAAATCCCGTTTTCCTTTTTCCAAACCTTCAAGAACTGCATTAATAATATCTTCATAGTAAAGTCCTTTTGTAGTATGGAATACAGGTGCAAACCGTGTTTCAACATAACAGACACCGTCGTTCTTCATATCTTCCATCATCTCGTATGCAATGCGTTGGAGGGCTTCTTTTGTTTGCATGACTGCGCATGTATGTTCAAATCCTTGAAGATATTCTACAAGGTTTCCTTTATTTGCGCCGCGGAAAAACCATTCGGAAAGTTCACCGGGATCTGAAGTAGGTAATTTTGTGTATTTTAATTCTTTAGCTAATTCAATAATGGTTTGAGTTCTAAGACCGCCGTCGAGATGATCGTGAAGTAAAACTTTTGGAACGTTGCGGATTATCTCTTCTGTTTTCATTTTTAGTTCTTTATTTCAAAAATATTCTTTTGCGTTCCGAAAATCAATTAAACTATCTGATGTTTATTATTATTCATTCAAAATCAATATTCTTGTTATTGATGTTGTGAATAAATGAACTAATTTAACCTTGACTTGCCTATCTCAAATTGGTTATTTTTGTTCAAATTAATTACGAATTTATTTTTATTAATTGGAGCATCAATGAAAAAAGTATTTATTTTTTTGAGCATTTTGACCATGGTTTTAGGTATAACAGCTTTTGAATGCGGTTCTGCCGAAATAGAAGGCGCTAAGTTATACATCAAACAAAAACAGTATGACAAAGCTAAAGAAGTTTTGTTGAAAGAAGTTGCTAAGAATCCGGCAAGTGATGAAGGATGGAGTATGCTTGGCAAGCTTTATTCCGAAGAAGGAGATATTCCCAAAATGTTGGAAGCTTTCGATAAGTCATTAGCTGTTAGTAAGAAATTTGAAGTTGATATAAAAGAATTTAAAAAATACTCATGGGCAAACAGCTTTAATAAAGGAGTATCATTTTTTAATTCTGCTGTTAAGACCACAAAACCAGACAGTATGAATATGTTTTTTGAAAAAGCTGTTGAACAATTTAAGTATTCAATTTTATGTGAACCTGATTCAACTATAGGATACGAAAATGTAGCTGCAGCATATCTTAATATGAATAAAAAAGAAGAATCAGTTCCGTATTTAGAAAAATTGGTAAAGATTGGTAAACCTGCTTACTCATTTTCAAGATTAGGTTCTCTATATATAAATAAAGGCGCAGATTTAATTGAAGCTTATAGAAAATCTAAGAATAAAGCAGATAGCGTAAGTGCCTTTGAATGGTATAATAAAGCAATTTCGGTTTTAGAAACCGGCAGAGCAAAATTCCCGACTGATGCAGATATTTTGTTACAGTTAGGTAATGCATATTATTCTGCAGATAAAATGGATGTTGCAGAAACTTCTTTCAAAGAACTTGTTGAAAAAAATCCGGCAAATAAAGAATTAAAATATGCTTATGGTGTGGTACTTCTTAAGGCCCATAAATTTAATGAAGCAGCCACTCAATTAGAGCAAGTTATAAAAGTTGATGAGAATAATATTGATGCTTGTTACAATCTTGCCGCAACATATATAAATTGGGGAAATGATCTTAGAGACGAAGCAGTTAAGAAAGAAAATAATGATAAATCATTTCAAGAAAAATTTAAATTAGCTGTGCCTCTTTTGGAAAAATATTTATCCGCCAGACCAAATGAAGCAAGGGTATGGATAAGTTTAGGCCAAGTATATGCAAATTTAGGTTTGGAAGAGAAATCTAAAGCAGCTTTCAAAAAAGCAGATGAAGTTAAATAATTATTTGTAATTTTTTTTTATAAGCGAGGCTGTATCAAATTGTTAGTAAATTATTTTTGAGATAGCCTCGTTTTTTTATGATTAATCAAGGTGAAAAGATGAATCAGAACAATGATCAAAATGCACAGCAAATAAACATAGAACTCGGTGAAAAAGAAGCTGAAGGAATTTATTCCAATCTTGCAATAATTACACATTCACCAGCTGAGTTTGTAATTGATTTCACACGAGTTGTTCCCGGCGTTCCTAAAGCAAGGGTGCTATCACGTATTATAACTACTCCGCAGCATGCAAAGATGTTAATGCGCGCATTAAAGGACAACATTGATAAATTTGAATCGCGCTTTGGTGAGATTAAGATTGATAATCAACCAACTCCGCAATTTGGTTTTATTACCGGCGAAAAGAATGAAAAGGTAAATTAGTATAGAATTGTCATTACAATCATGACCCTGAGCAACCTGCCTGCCGACAGGCAGGAGCGAAATGACGGGAGAAGCAATCTCAACAATGTTTTTAGATTGCCTGGCGAGTAGACAGGCTTCGTCCTCACTTCGTTCATACTCGCAATGACAGTTTAAATACCTTTGTTATTATAACTCACCGATTGCAAAGTAATTTCCAACAGAATTTTATGAATATTACCCGTAAGCGTTTGAACAAAAGGTCCGAATACCTCAAGAGGTTTATCGGTTAATTCTTGCTCGCTTTTTATATCTGCCGAAAAATAAATTGTATAGTTCTCATCATTGTTTGAAATTTCTAAAGAGAAATAGTAAACGCCGGCAATTGTTCCTTTGTAATCACTGCGTGATTTTCTGTTAGTAAAAAATTCTTTTGGCAGATTTACGCTTATTGCTAATTTCTTTTCTGTTATCTCTTGTTTTCCACTGCCGGCATTTTCTTCTGCTGGGATCATTTTAACCATGAACTGACCGAGTGAATCGGTTAAACCGGTTGCGAACGGTTCGTTCTGTGAATCTACCTTGACAGAAATTTCTGCACCAAAGACATGTTCTCCAAAGACTTTTTGCTGTGCCGGTAAATTTATCCCACCAAGAAAAAAGATTAATGTTACGAGAAAAAATAGTTTTGTTAAATCGTTTTTCATTTTTCCCCTTTTTATTTAACTCATGTTTCTACCACTTATAGCAAAGCCGCCTCTGTTTGATTTAGATTGAACCCATTTCAATATATAAGTAAAAGGTCTTGGTGTTTTTGCTGTGAAATCAATAGTTACTTTTTGAGTATTTTGTTGAAGCACATGTGCTAGTTCATGTTTAAATTTTGATGTGTCATTTTCCACGGATGTTGAAGGGGGTGGAGTTATCTCAAAAATAAAAGTACCTTTTTTCGGAACCGGAAAATCTTGTTGAAAATCGAAAGTGAATTCACCAGCAGCATTTGTAACACATTGAGCAATAAAAACATTTCCTGCTTGTAATTTTACAGTAATAGGTATGTTTGCCACACTTTGTTGAGCTATTGAAATTGATGAAGTAAATAATAAAATTGTAATAAATGCTAAAAGATAAGAGATTAATCGTTTCATATTTCCTCCTGTTAGATTATTAATTTTTCCGAACAATATAGTAGGAGAATAGAAGAACTGAATTATTTAATTTATTAAATAGGTTATTCTTTCAAGCGGAAAAGGAAATCTATTTTTTTGTTCTAGATATTTTCGATAGGGAATTTCTAAAAGCAATGTAAATAATTTAAATTCTTGCAACAACCAATATTTCTGTATCTCAAGTTGTGGATTGAAATTGTGTCTCTTCTCACAAAGTGTTTGCTACCTCTGTCCGCAAGAAGTTACGGATAAATCATTTCTTGAGTTAGAAAGAATAAATAATTACTTTATTTGCAGAGTAAATGTGAATATGTCCTTTCTTCATAAGAATTCAAGTGGAGTTAATATTATGAGAAGAAATATTTCATTTTTAACCGTAATTATTGTCTTTATTGCCTCACTATCTTTGAGTGGCCAAACTCAAAATATTAGTTTTGAGATACTTCAAGACTTATCTTCATTGGATCCGGGCGCTTTTCTTATGGCAAATAATGTCAGCGGTCAACCAAGAATTTTTCATGTTACAATTATAACAAACCGCTCAAGAGTAATTATAGAAGGGAGAGTGGATTGGAAACAATCTTTGAGTTCGAGTTATAAGCAGTTGCTGACATTTAAAACATTTCCTTTTACCCCAAGAAGTTTTTTTAATGATGAATTGGGATCTGCAGATATCAGAATTGATCAGGTAAATGGAGACAAGGATCTTGGTACTGAATTAGTAACGCGTGGAAAGCCATCGGGAGTATTAGGTATTACTCTTCGAATGTTTGATGAGAGCGGTGTTCCTTTGGATGATGATTTTAAGGAGATAATGTTTCTGAATCCTACTTCACCTTCTTTATTTTTGCCTAAAGATATTCCATTCGAAATTACAGTCGGCAATGCTCAAATTAGTTGGTCTGATGTACAAGGAGCATTAAGATATATAGTTAAAGCATGTATCAGAGGTGAAAATCAAAGCCTATTGGAAGCGCTGCAATCGAGCGACCCGGTTGTAGATGCGGATGTTGGAACTCTTCTCAGTATTAACTTGGCTCAATACAAACGAAGAGAATTATTAGAAGGTCAGAGAATAGCAGTAATAGTTTCTGCCATCGTTTCACAATCTGGAAGAGAAACCGAATTAGTGAGTGAACCAAGGGAATTAAAAATCATTGGCTCAACTTCGTCAAGTTCTAGTGCAACAAAAAATATTAGTGCCGAAATGCTAAGATTAACAACTTTTCTTTCCAAGCTAAATGTCAGTAATGATATTATTGATAAAATCTCATCAGGACAAATTACACTAGAACAACTACAATTCTTTGATGAAAATAATCAACCGATTCTTATGAGCGACTTTATGACAATCTTATCACTGTTGGAAAGTCAACCTGATTTAGTAATCTCAGCGATATTCACTGCTAAATAAAATTAGGAAACATAAATCATGAAAGCGAAAAATCTTTTAATAGTTTTTATTATCCCTTGGTTAATTGGATTTACTTCCGATGAAAATTTACAATTGCCCGGTGATACTCCCGTTGCATTGGTAAAGAAAATCGTAAAAGATGTATCATACAAAAAAGCCGGTCAGTCAGATTGGGAAGTGGCAAAAACCGGAGATGCTTTGTTTGATGAAGGACAAGTGAGAACAGGATCAAAATCCCTAGCACTTGTATTATTTACGGATGGATCCGGACTTCTAAAGGTCAGAGAAAATGCTGTTCTAAATATTTACGGTAAACGGAACAACAAACAAATAGATAAGAACACTTACATAGATAAAGGATTAATTGGATTTGAAGTGAACAAGCAGGAGGACGCAGAATTTAAATTTACAACTCCCACTGCAGTTGCATCAATACGAGGAACACTTGGATTTATCGAAGTTGGTTTGGATAGTTCAACTACAATCTCCTTAGAAAGCGGTTCTGTTGAATTTCAATCGTTAAGAGGAAATAGAGGAAGCGGAAGGGTTACCGGAGGTAATACTGCTAGAATTGATCCGTTGGGAAATGTTAATTTAAACGCTGCTTCTGATGAAGACATAAAGAAAAATTCGACAACCAGACAATTGACGACAAAAAAAGTTAAAATTAAAACACCTCAAGGTGATATAGAAATAGAATATTATTCTTCTGGCAATAATTAATTCAATTGTTACTATTAACAATTAAATTTTTGAAAATCGGTCCTTAGGGAGATAAAATTATGAAAGGAAAGGATTTTATTAAAGGAAGGTTTTTTCTAATTTTCATATTTCTTCAACTTTTAACTGTCAATCAAGTTATCGGTCAAATCAGCAATATTGTTTCTTCGGTAAAGATCGGTGATGCGAAAGAAAAATTACCTTTAGCAATATCAGCCGAATTATTTAGTACTGAGAATATTTCAAATATCAGCCTTGCATACAAACCTTTCGGGGAGAACGAATTCAAAAAAGCAGAAATGTTAATTGCCGGAAATACTGCTTCAATAACTCTTCCGCCTGAAGTTGTTATACCTCCTTATCTGGAATATTATCTTATAATAATTTTAAGAAATGGTTCAGCACAAACATATCCGCTTGATATTACTCAAGGAGTTTCACCGCTACAAATTTCAGTTTCCGCAGTTTCAGAGAAAGAAAAAGAAATAATTCTTCTTAGCCCTAATCCGGGCGAAATGTTATCCGGTGAAGAATTGCTAATCTCAATTTCGTTTATACGGGCACCCGGAAATATTGATGTAAGTAAGACAAAGATTTTTCTGAATGATGTGGATGTAACTTCTTATGAACTTTTAACGGGTGATCTGATAGTTCTAAGCGGAGAAAATCTTGCGGGTAAAATCGGCTTCGGAGCTAAATTATTAACTGTTGAAGTTTATGATAAAGAAGGGAAGCTGTATCATACTATATCAAGAAGTTTTCAGGTTGTATCAACTGAAGTTGCTATGGCTGTTAGTTCTAGATGGAAATACTATGGAAATCTAAAAGGTGAATCGCGAAATGAAAATTATAACTCGGCTTCTACCTGGTATAATAATATTTCCGGAGAGTTTAACACATCCTACAATGATATTAGATTTAATGCATTTGCATATTTAACTTCTGAAGATAAAGAAAATGTTCAGCCATATAACAGATATTCAGCTGCAGTTCAAGTTGGAGAGTGGTTAGACTTAAAAGCTGGCGATTCTTATCCAATCTTTCCTAATTTAATTTTAGATGGCGCTAGGGTCCGCGGATTCAGCGGCTCTTTGAATTTAGGGGCCATTAATTTACAAACTGCTTTTGGTGAAACTATGCGCCGTGTTGAAGGAACATTACTTCAAACATATCCCGCAGGAACTGTTCCACTGGGCAGTGATGTAATTCTAATTGATAAATTGAGAAATATATACGGACAAGCTAAACTTGGAACTTATAATAGAAATTTGTTAGTGGTTAGACCTTCATTCGGCAGCGGAGAAAATTTTCAACTTGGATTCAGTTATTTACATGCAAAAGATGATGTCGGTTCAATTAAATACGGAGCGAGACCACAAGAAAATATTGTAATCGGAACTGATATAAAATTTGCTTTTGACGATCAAAATTTTATGCTTACGTCTCAAGCGGCAATCAGTGTTCAGAATAAAGATATTTCTACAGGAACTATAACCGATGCACAAATAGATTCTATTTTTGGAACAAATAGTAATCTTGGCATATCACCAAGCGATTTCAAAAAGATTCGTGATATTGTTGGAAACTTTATAACTGTAAATCAATATCTAGGTCCTTGGAATCCGCAAGAGTTTTCTTCGTTTGCTTCCGAAACAGCTTTATCACTGAATTATCTAAATAATAATTTGCGTGCATCATATGTTTATAGAGGAAATGATTTCCAATCGTTTGGACAAACATTTATTAGAACGGATGTGAAAGGAATAAATTTAGTCGATCGTATCAGAATGTTAGACAACAAATTATTTATTTCATTTGGTTATGAAAACTTAAAAGATAATCTTCAAAATACGAAGGTAGCTACAACTACTTATCAAACTATAAGTGCGTCCGTATCTATCTTCCCAAGAATTAATTTCCCAAATATTACTATTGGATATAATAATTACGACAATAACAACGGTTTGAATATTTCGAATGCTCAAACAGCTCCTTTTGCAGTGAGTGATAATACAAATAGAATTCTTTTACAACTTTCTTATGATTTCGCTGCTGTTGGTATTCGTCATAGCAGTTCACTGTCATTCACTACGTCTGATAGAAAAGATAATACACTGGCAAAGATGAATGCTAATTTTAGCTCCGGTTCATTTACTGTTAATAGTTTTTGGAAACAGCAATTATCATCTATCTTCGGAATTGTGTTCAGTTCAAGCGAGATTCAAGGAAAACAATTTAAATATGTTACTCTTTCTTTCGGCGGAAAGTATTTAATGCTTGAAAATAAATTACAATTGATTGGAACGCTTAGTCCAAGTTTCGGTGACTTTCAAAGACAAGTGCTTGAATTTACAGCCGATTACAATGTACTTGCGAATTTAAATCTGATGTTTCAAGCAAGATTGTTTAGAATTCCCGGTGCATCAACAAATTCGATCTTCGGCTTAGTTACACGACTCACCATATAATATGATAATATTGAAATGAAGAGCGGTGCAGGTAAAAAAAAAGATTTTTTCAAAAAAATATTGGTTGTAATTGGTGCCGCTCTTTTCACTATTATTCTTACCCAGGACTACATTTTTACTTTTGTACCTTTAAAAGAACTTGAACTAAAATTAATTGATGCACGGTTTTTTAAGCGTGGTAAAATTGATATTCAAGATTCATCCAAAGTTATTATCATTGAAATTACACAAGAGACCTACAATCAAATTCCACAAATAGATAATAAAGCATCCTTACCAAGATCAATTTACGCTAAGGCAATTGAAAACCTAACTAAAGCTGGTGCTAAAGCAATTGGAATTGATGTCGTCATGTCGGATGCTGATAGTTATTCTGTTATGAATGATACAATGTTAATACATGCGATTAAAAAATCCGGCAAGGTTGTTGTTGCCGGTAAAATAGATGAAGTAAGAGAAAAACAAATTGAAGATTCTGAATATTTACTTTCTAATTATACAGACTCTAATTACAATAAAATAAAATATAATTATGAAAGTCTATTTTATAATGCTGATAGTTCATTAGGAATTGTTCAGATGCCGCCGGATTATGATGCTGTTTACCGAAGATATATGCCTTTCAGATGGACGGAGATAACTAAAAAGAAAATTCCGAGTTTTGGTTTTGCACTGGTAAATAAGTATTTAGGTTTGAAAGGAACCGATACAGCTAAAATTGAAAATAATTATTTCATCTTAGGTGGTATAAAAATTCCGAAGTATGATAAAACGAGCGTACTCGTTAATATTTATGGGCCAAGCCGTACATTCCAGCATTTTGATTTGATTAAAATAATTGATGACCAAGAGTTCAAGACGAAAGATGAACTTGAAAATGAAATTGATATTAATCAATGGGAGATGTTAAAGGATGAACCTACCTACAAAAAATTATTTAAGGACAAAGTTTTTATTATCGGATCAACTATGCCGGAAGATAAAGATATTATGGCTTCCGCATTTGCAAAAGGTGAAAGGAAAGGTGATAATCAAATTAATGGTGTAGAATTCCACGCAAATATTATTCAGAATATTCTTAGCAATAATTATTTGTTAACACAATCGAAAGAAAGTGAAATCCTATTAATTATTATATTAACCGCATTGTCGTTTTACATTTCTACCTTAATAAGAAAAATAAAATTGAGAATTGGTTTCTTGGTGGAAGTAGCCAACTTTATTTTCATACTATTCTTTATATATGGAATTTATGAATTAAGTATTTTCCTTTTCATCCACAACAAATTAGTAATTGCAATTGTGAGCCCTTCTCTTGCTGTAATAGTCGGATATTTTTCCAGTACTGCATATCATTTTTTACTTGAACGGCAGCAGAACGTAATAATAAAAGGAATGTTTAGTCAATATGTAAGCAAGGAAGTTGTAAATCAGTTACTTATTGATCCGGAAAAATTACGTTTAGGCGGAGAGCGCAAAAATCTTTCTATACTTTTCAGTGATATCGCCGGATTCACAACGTTTGCAGAAAAAAAACAGCCGGAAGAACTTGTAAGTTTTATTAATGAGTATTTAAATGAAATGACGGAAATCGTATTAATTAATGAAGGAACTCTTGATAAATATTTAGGTGATGCAGTTATGGCTTTTTGGGGAGCTCCGGTTGAGGTTAAAGATCATTCATATAAAGCTTGTGTTACAGCATTACAAATGCAAGAGACATTAGTTGGTTTGAGAGAGAAGTGGTCCAGTTCAGGCCAAACTCCGATACGAATTCGGATCGGTATTAATACTGGTGAAGTAATCGTTGGAAATATAGGTGGCGAAAAACGCTTTGATTACACAGTTCTTGGAGACAATGTTAATTTAGCATCGCGGCTTGAAGGGGCTAATAAAGA
>Ga0082335_1005732_pt1 | contig 16791 bp, 13 predicted proteins | sample Subgrocontami58m_FD_72375 | JGI IMG/M metagenome (GOLD analysis project Ga0082335, IMG submission 72375) | Subsurface groundwater microbial communities from S. Glens Falls, New York, USA - GMW37 contaminated, 5.8 m (SPADES assembly) (version 2) ... | reverse complement strand
GACGGAGGCCCGGGGCTCCCCCCCGCCCCCCGACGGGGGCTCCGCCCTGCACCCGCCAAGGGCGACGGCCCTTGGAACCCGGAACATTGGTGCGGTAGAGGATGCGGCCCTACGCGGACCTATCACCGTCCGTGTAGGGCCGTATCCTCTACCGCACCAAAAGAATCGCATTCCAAAGGCCGCGCCTTTGGTGGGGTCCAGGGGCAAAGCCCCTGGTCGGGGTCCGGGGCGGAAGCCCCGCCCTTAGCGCCCCAGTCCGATCCATCCTACACTCCCGCCCGAAAAAACAGGAGCGACCGTGACGATCCCCCCCCAAACGATCCTCCCGGATGTCATCGCCGCCGTCGCCGAGGCCGGACGTCGCATCGCCGAGGAGTTCGCCCTCCCCGGTGGCCCCCGTCTGATCGACCACGTCACCGCCCCGATCGACCGCGAGGTCGAGCTTTATCTGCGCGACGTCCTGGTCGCCCTGGTGCCTGCCCGCTTCGTGGGCGAGGAAGCCGGTGTCGTCGCTGCCGAAGCCAACGGTCTCTGCTGGGTGGTCGACCCGCATGACGGCACCCGCGCCTTCCTCGAAGGCAAGCGTGGCAGTGCCGTCTCGGTTGCGCTGCTGCGGCGGGGCATTCCGGTTCTGGGCGTGGTGTTCGCCCCGCTCTGCCCCGACCGCGGCCCGGATATGATCGCCTGGGCCGAGGGCGGCGGCATCACCCGGAACGGGGTGCCGGTCTCGATCGACCTGCGGGAGCGCGGCCTGCGCGCCGACGATGTCGTGTTCCTCAATCATGGTGTCTGGCAGCGGCCGGTCTGGAATTCCATCGCCTGCGCGCCGGCGCGGTTCATGCCGCTGCCCTCCATCGCGTATCGGCTCGCCCGGATCGCGGTCGGCGACGGCATCGCCACCCAGACCTTGCGCCCGGTCAATGCGCTGGACATCGCGGCAGGGCACGCTCTGCTGACCGCCGCTGGCGGCATTCTGGTGGCCGAGGACGGTGAACCCGTCACCTACAACGAGATGGGCGAAAGCCGGCCGTCGGCCTGTTTCGGCGGCGCCCCCGGCGCGGTTGCGATCCTGCGAGGGCGTGCCTGGCGGGGCAGTACGGAAACCCGACGGGAACCAAGGGTTACCCTCCATTGGCCACGCGCGCCGGAGTCGACCGCCCTGGACCGCGCGGTCGGCTGTCTGTTGGGCCTGGTGATCGGCGACAGTCTGGGCGGGCAGGTGGAAGGCCAGAGCTCGGCCGAGATCGTCCGGACCCATCCGGACGGGGTGCGCCACCTGTATGACGGTCCGGTCTGGAGGACCCTCGCCGGCCAGCCGACCGACGATTCGGAACTGGCCATGGCACTGGCGCGAGCCCTGCTGGGACAATCCGACTACCACCCGGATACTGTCGCCCGCGCCTATGCGGACTGGTACCGTTCGGCGCCCTTTGCCTGCGGACCGACTAGTGCGCGTGCCTTCGCCGCTGCCGACGATGCCGCCCAACCCGCCTCTTCCGCCGAAGCGGCGGCGGATCGCGCCAGCCGGAGCAACGGATCGCTGATGCGGGTGGCTCCGATTAGCCTGTGGGCCAGATCCGTGCCCGTGGCGGCCGAGACGGCGATGCGGGATTCGCGTCTGTCGCACCCACATCCGGTGTGTCAGGCGGCCTGCGGTGCTCTCGCCGGGGCCATCGCGGCCGCCATCCAGGGGGCCGATCGCGCCGAGATGACCCAGGTCGCGCTCCGCATCGCGCGGGATGTCGCCGGCGGGGATCCCGTCGTGGCCGCGCTGTCGCAGGCGGCCCAAGGCCGGGGACCCGTGGATTTCGAGAGCTTCACGGGATTCGTGCTCGTCGCCCTGCAAAACGCCTTCGCCCATCTCGCGGCCGGCGCGGATGCCGAGACCGCCCTGGTGCAGACCATTGCCCGTGGCGGCGACACCGATACCAATGCCGCGATCGTCGGCGCCCTGCTGGGAGCGGCGGACGGACGCCTGGCGTTTCCCACGCGCTGGGTGATGCCTGTACTGACATGCCGCCCGGATGCCGGCATGAATGTGGAACGGCCTCGCCCGGACACCTACTGGCCCGACGATCTGATTGAACTGGCCGAGGCCCTGCTGCTAAGCCGCACCGCCGAACCTCGGAAGGCCTCATGATCGACCTGGATTACGCAAGACTGGAAGCGACGCCGGTCACCCTGGATCCGTTCCCGCACGTGGTCATCCCGGATTTCGTGCCCCCCGACAGCCTGCGCGTCGTGGCTGCCGGCCTGCCAGGCTTGACCAAATCGGGCTCGTTTCCGGTCGATTCGGTTCGCCTCGGCGCCGATGCCGCGGCGTTGATGCAGGCGATGGAGGGGCCTCGGCTGCGCGAGGCGATCGCCGCGAAATTCGGCCTGGATCTGTCCGATGCACCGACCATGCTGACCTTGCGCGGCTGGACGAGCGCACGGGATGGGCGCATCCACTGCGACTCGCGGGCCAAGCGGGTGACGGTGCTGCTGTATCTGAACCAGGAGACGGCAGCCTTCGCGCACCAGGACGGTTGCCTGCGCCTGCTGCGCGGGCCGGACGATCTGGAGCACTACGCGGTGGAGGTGCCTCCGGTGAACGGCACCTTGCTGATATTCCCGAACGGGCCGACGACCTGGCATGGGCATCGGACCTTCGTGGGACCACGATACAGCGTGCAGTTGAATTACATGACGACGGACGGCAAGGCGCGGAGTGAGATGCGCCGGCATCGCTGGTCCGCCTTCGTGAAGCGGCTGACGATGGCGGCCTGATGGGGGCAGCCTGATTGGGGCCGGATGATGGGCCACATCATTGAGCACCGGAATGGATGCGGGGAACGGGATGCCGAACGGCCGGCGCGGTATTACCGAGGCCGCAGAACCGGAGCCACACAGCGAGGGCTGCATTACCGAGGCCGCAGAACCGGAGCCGCACAGCGAGGGCTGCATTACCGAGGCCGCAGAACCGGAGCCGCACAGCGAGGGCTGCATTACCGAGGCCGCAGAACCGGAGCCGCACAGCGGGGGCTGCATTACCGAGGCCGCATAACGGAGACGCACAGCGAGGTCCGCATTATCGAGGCTGCATAATGGAGATGCCGGACGAGCATGTCCGGCCCGATCAGCGCCAGCCGGATCGGAACAAAGCCCGTCAGAATGCGCCGGATCGGAACGAGGTCCGTTGGAACGAATCCGCTCGGCACGAGACCGGGCGAAACGAGATCGGTCGGAATGAAAGCGGTCGGAATGAGAGCGCTCGGAACGAGACCGATCATAAAAGGCCAGATCGGAACGGAACCGGTCAGAACACCATGCGCAACGTCCCGCTCAGCATCTGGGCGCTGCCCCGGCTGTTCACCGCGCCGGCATAGCCAAGCCGCACCGACGCGCCATACCCGATATCGAGGGTTGCTCCCAATCCGACAATCGCCGAATCGCGGCCTTGCGGCGCGCCGGTCACAACGAAGTCAGAGCCGGGCACGCCGGTGAACCGGGCAGGCACACTGGCCCGTGTCTGCATCAGTTCGTGCGCCCACCCCAGGCGCGCCGAGACCAGAAGCGCCGACCCGCCAATGGTCAGGCCCCGTTCGACCCGAACATCCGCCAGGGTTTGCAGACTGGACAGCCCGGTGCCGCCGATCGTCTGACCGGCGCCGCCGGCCTGGGTTTCCGTAAAACCGTTCAACGACGCCCGCATGCCGGCGAGCCCGGCACTGGGCTCGATCTGCCAACCGTCGATCATCATGCGCATGCCGCCGCGGATCATGCCGCCTCCGCCCAGCATCCTGGGCTGGCCTTCCGCCTGGGTTCCCAGTGCGGCGATGGGCCGCGTCGAGTCGCCCTCGGACAGCATGCCGCCGGCCTGGGCGTCGACAAACGCCACCCCCACCTGATAACTGCCATAGACCGCGAGATGCAGCGCCTGCCCGGTCAGGCGTGCCGAATTGGCCGAATCGAGCCCGAATCGCGTGAACCCCATGGCCGCCCCTGCGCGCAACGCGGGCGTGAGCGGGACGTCGAAGCCGGCCACCATCCCAGCGGTCGTGCTCTTGAATCCCGGCGCGTCGCCGGAATTGAGGCGGGCGAACTGCCCCAATCCGGCCACCCAGACCAGGCGTCCGCCATCGCCGTCCGTGCCGCCACCGCCCGTCGAACCACCGCCTTGGGCATCGCCGGCGACGCCCCGGCGTGCGGCCTGTTCGGCGGCAATGGCTTGCCCCATGAGGTACCAGGCGTCGCGCCCCGCGCTCAGACCGTCAGCGTAGAGCGTCGGGGCCATTTGCGTGAATACCTCCGGCAGGCTGCTGACGGGCAGGGCGTCCAGCACCGCAATCAGCGCGGGGGCGGCGCCAGACACCCGAACCATGTCGAGGGCCAGCGCGACGCTGGTCTGGTTCGCGGTCAGTATCAATGTGGGCAATGGAAACGTCTCAACAGGCAATCCGCCCGTGTCGCCGGACGATCCACCCGTATTACCGGATGATCCTCCTGTATCACCGGACGATCCTCCTGTATCACCGGACGATCCTCCTGTATTACCGGACGACCCACCCGAATTATCCGGTGGCGGCCCACCCGGCACGAAGGACACGGGCAGGACCAGCAGCGTGATCGCGGACCCATCCGATGACGTCGCGAACCGTGTCCCCGTGGCCGGACCATCCGGCGGGACGATGGCCGTAAAGCCGCCCTGGATGCCACCTCCCGCCGTAACGATTGTGAACCGCTGACCGATCACCGGCGTGTATGTCCCGCCCGGCATCGATGTCTGCACGCCAACCGTGGCATTGGTCAGGGTGGCGGTCCCGGTTACGTCCAGGCGACCCGCTCGGGCGGTTCCCAGATTGATGATGAGCGAGCCGGCCTGCCCCTGCACGTAGTTGCCGCTGATGGTCTGGGGCGCCGTCAGCAGCAGATTGCCGGCATTCGTCACGGTGCCTCGGCCGCCATTCACCGAAATGTTGAGCGCCAGTAATTGGTTCCCGCCGCTGAACAGCAGGTTGCCGTTCGCGACGGTGAGCGTGCCGCCCGTCAAGGTGCCAAAGGTGCTGCCGGTGCCGCCAAAGATCGTGAAATTCTGATTCTCAATGGTGATGGACCGCCCGATGACGCCGCTGTTGGTCAACGGCCCAATGCTGCCGGAACTGAAGATGGCGACACCCGCCGGCCCGGCGATCGTTCCGCTGTTGATTACCGCTCCGATTGTTCCGGTGTTGTAGAGTCCGTACCCGAATCCAAATTTTCCACCACCGCCGCTGATTGTGCCATTGTTGACGAGTTCACCGATGGAACCCCCGTTGTGGATGCCGTAGCCCGTGCCAAAGAAGCCTCCGGTGCCGCTGATCGCGCCCGTGTTGGTCAACCGGGTGATCGCTCCCGCATTCTTCACCCCATAGCCATGCACCAAGACTCCCCCTCCGCCGATGGTGCCGCTGTTGGCCAGTTGTCCGATCGTGCCTGTATTATCCAGTCCGCTGGTCCCATTACCCAAGATCGCGCCGCTGTTGGTCAGCAAACCGATACCGCCTGTGTTGGTGATGCCGGTGCCGGCCACGGTGTTGATTGAACCGGCGTTTGTCAGAAGGCCAATGCTACCGGTGTTGGTGAAGCCAACTGTCCCGAAGCCGCGGACAGTGCCGGTATTGAGCAACTGGCCGATCGTGCCGCCGTTGTTGATCCCACCAGCGGGGATGGTGCCAGAGTTGGCCACGACGTCCACCGAGATCCCCTGCTGCACGTCCACGCCGGTGGACGCCAGAATTATGCCGGCGTTGTCGATCAGGCTCGCCGGACAACTGGCCTGGATCGCGGTCCCGGTCGTATTCGTGATGCTTCCCGTATCGGTAACGGTCAGGACGCCGCCATCGGTGTCAATCGGTCCTGCGACGCTGGTGGTGATTGTCCTGGTGCTCGGGACACAGGGCGCCGCAAGGGCAGGTCCAACCGCCAGCGAGAGCAGCGAGGCCCCGGCCAGCAGCACGAGACGCCGACCTCCGGACATGGCTCGGTCCGGTGCCTCTCCGCGCCATTGTCCCGATTGCGTCGCCATTTTCCGTAACCTCGCAGTGTCCGACGAACGTCCGTCCGGAACGATCCGCGGGCTTTACGAAATCCCGGCATGCGTCGGAACGAGGCGACCTCGCCGCGCATTTAGCGCTCCTCCGCTCCCGCTGGAAAGCGTCGGACGGAGCCGAGGTTGCCGGCAAATCAGATCCGAGGCGGCACTCCCCGCGCGGTGCAATAGCCGATCGGAACGAACTCAGATCGGAACGGAACCGGTCAGAACACCATGCGCAACGTCCCGCTCAGCATCTGGGCGCTGCCCCGGCTGTTCACCGCGCCGGCATAGCCAAGCCGCACCGACGCGCCATACCCGATATCGAGGGTTGCTCCCAATCCGACAATCGCCGAATCGCGGCCTTGCGGCGCGCCGGTCACAACGAAGTCAGAGCCGGGCACGCCGGTGAACCGGGCAGGCACACTGGCCCGTGTCTGCATCAGTTCGTGCGCCCACCCCAGGCGCGCCGAGACCAGAAGCGCCGACCCGCCAATGGTCAGGCCCCGTTCGACCCGAACATCCGCCAGGGTTTGCAGACTGGACAGCCCGGTGCCGCCGATCGTCTGACCGGCGCCGCCGGCCTGGGTTTCCGTAAAACCGTTCAACGACGCCCGCATGCCGGCGAGCCCGGCACTGGGCTCGATCTGCCAACCGTCGATCATCATGCGCATGCCGCCGCGGATCATGCCGCCTCCGCCCAGCATCCTGGGCTGGCCTTCCGCCTGGGTTCCCAGTGCGGCGATGGGCCGCGTCGAGTCGCCCTCGGACAGCATGCCGCCGGCCTGGGCGTCGACAAACGCCACCCCCACCTGATAACTGCCATAGACCGCGAGATGCAGCGCCTGCCCGGTCAGGCGTGCCGAATTGGCCGAATCGAGCCCGAATCGCGTGAACCCCATGGCCGCCCCTGCGCGCAACGCGGGCGTGAGCGGGACGTCGACGCCGGCCACCATCCCGGCGGTCGTGCTCTTGAACCCCGGCGCGTCGCCGGAATTGAGGCGGGCGAACTGCCCCAATCCGGCCACCCAGACCAGGCGTCCACCATCGCCGTCCGTCGCACCCCCACCCGTTCCGCCCCCCTGGGGATCGCCGGCGACGCCCCGGCGAGCGGCCTGTTCAGTGGCGATGGCTTGTCCCATGAGGTACCAGGCGTCGCGCCCCGCCATCAGACCGTCGGCATAGACGGTCGGGGCCATTTGCGTGAACACTTCCGGCAGGCTGCTGGCGGGCAGCGCGTCCAGCACGGCGAACACCGCGGGGGCAGCGCCGGACACCCGAACCGCGTCGAGGGCCAGCGCGACGCTGGTCTGGTTCGAAGTCAGAGCCATGCCGGGGAATCCGCCCGTCGCGAAGGACAGGGGCAGGACCTGCAATGTGATCGCGGACCCATCCGACGACGTTGCGAACCGAGTTCCCGTGCTCTGGCCATCCGGCTGAACTACCGTTGTGAAGCCCCCCTGGATGCCGCCTTGCGCGGTAACGATGGTGAACTGCTGACCCACTGCGGGCGTGTACATGCTGCCGCCTCCGCCGGGCGCCGAGGTCTGCACGGCCACCGTGGCATTGGTCAGGGTTGCGGTCCCGCTGACGTCCAGACGACCCGCGCTGGCCGTCCCCAGATTGATGATGAGCGAGCCGGCCTGACCCTGCACGTAGTTGCCGTTGATGGTTTGGGGCGCCGTCAGCAGCAGATTGCCGGCATTCGTCACGGTGCCTCGGCCGCCATTCACCGAAATGTTGAGCGCCAGTAACTGGTTTCCGCCACCGAACAGCAAGTTGCCGTTCGCGACGGTGAGCGTGCCGCCGCTGAGTGTGCCAAAGGTACTGCCAGTACCGCCGAAGATCGTGAAATTCTGATTCTGGATGATGATGTCACGCTCGATCAGGCCGCTGTTGGTCAATGGCCCGATACCGCCGGAGCTGAAGATACCGACGCCCAAATTTCCGGTGATGGTGCCGCTGTTGGTGACCGCGCCCATCGATCCGGTGTTGTAGATGCCGGCACCGAACCCGAATTTTCCGCCGCCGCCGCCGATCGTGCCGCTGTTGGTGAGGTCGCCGAAGGTGCCCGTATTGTAGATACCATAGCCCGTGCCGAAGAAGCCGCCCGTGCCGCCGAGCGTGCCCCGGTTGATCACGGGCCCGATGGTGCCCGCGTTGTTGATCCCGTAGCCACTGGCGAAACTTCCCACCCCGACGAGGGTCCCGGTGCTTGTCAGTTGGCCAATGGTGCCGACATTATGGATACCGGCGCTTCCGGTACCCGCGATCGTGCCGCTGTTGGTCAGTTGCCCGATGCCGCCGACATTTTCGATGGCGGTGCCGCCGACCGCGTTGAGCAAACCCGTGTTGTTCAGCACAGTGATGCTGCCGGTGTTGTAAACACCGATGCTGCCGCCACCCCGGATGCTTCCATTGTTGATCAACTGACCGATCGTGCCATCGTTATTGATCCCGATGCCGCGCGCCAGCTGACCTCCGCCACCGGTGATGCTGCCAGCGTTGGTCAGGACATCCACCGGGATGGCGTGTGGCACCTCCACGCCGGTAAAGCCCAGAATCGAGCCGGCGTTGTCGATCCGGATCGCCGGACAACTGGCCTGGATCGCGGTTCCCGGCGTATTCGTGACGGCCCCGGTATTGGTAACGGTCAGGATGCCGCCATCGGTGTCCACCGGTCCGGCGACGCTGGTGGTGATGGTCCGGGTGCTGGGGACACAGGGCGCCGCAAGCGCCGGTCCAACCGCCAGGGCGAGCAGCGAGGCCCCGGCCAGAAGCACGATGCGCCGACCTCCGGACAGGGCCCGTGCCGGGGCCTCTCCGCGCCATTGTCCCGATTGTATCGCTAACATCTATAGCCTCGCAGTGTCCGACCGGCGTCAGTCCGGTCCGATGCGAGGACTCTACCAAGTCCCGGCGCGTGTTGGAACGAGGCGACCTGGCCGTGCGCATGGTGCGCCCCTTCTCTCTTGCCGGGAGGGGTCTGGCCGGGCCGAGCGCGGAGGTTGTTGGGGAACATTACGGCAGCGCGCACCGGTAAGCACGCCGTTTGGACGCTATCGCACACGGACGCTGCCACGAATGGACGCTGCCACGATCAAGGCGAAGCACGCGGTCCCATTGTGCCCGGGAATGTCCCGGAGGACCCGCGACACCAAACAGGCAACGCCAAACCCGCAACGCCCGACCTACAACGTCAAACCGGCAACACCATCTCCACGACGCCAGACCGGCAACAGGGGACGTGCGAGCTTGGATGCGCGGGCGGGCGGGATGTGCGATACGCACGCGTGCCCATCGGAAACCAAGGTCAGCAGAGGTCGGGGATCAGTCCTGGCATGTCCCCAACCCCACCCGTCATCCTCTGGTTCCGAAACGACCTCCGACTGTCCGACCACGCCGCCCTGCACGCGGCGCTCGGCACCGGGCAACCGGTTCTGCCGGTCTATATTCTGGATGACGAGACCGCCGGCGCCTGGGCGCCCGGGGCAGCGTCGCGCTGGTGGCTGCATCACAGCCTGACCGCACTGGCGGCGGATCTGGAGCAGCGAGGCGCAACTCTCGTCCTGCGGCGCGGGGTCACGCAGTCGGTGTTGCCGCGGTTGATCCGGGAGACCGGCGCAACCGCCGTCTTCACCGGCGGCTCACCAGAACCTTGGGCGCGCCGGCTGGACACCGAGATGGCGGAGAGGCTCGCGCCGGTCCGGCTGCACCGCATGCGGACGACGATGCTGTTTCATCCGGATGCGGTGCGTTCCAAATCCGGCGGCGCCTACGCCGTTTACACGCCGTTTGCCAATGCCTGCCTTGCCTTGCCGCCGCGGAGTCCACCGATCGCAGCGCCCCAGCACATCCCCGGTCCGCCCGTGCTCGCCTCCGATCGGCTCTGTGACTGGGGTCTGCTGCCCACCGCTCCGGATTGGGCGGGCGGATTGCGTGCCGGCTGGGCCCCAGGGGAGCGCAATGGTGCCGACCGTCTGCGCCGCTTCGTGGCCAGTCGACTGGACCGTTACGCGGACCACCGGGACCGCCCCGATATCGAGGCGACATCCGCGCTCTCGCCCTATCTGCATTTCGGAGAAATCTCCGCATCCCAGGTCTGGCATGCGGTTCAGGCTGCCCCACCGACCCCCGGTCGAGACAAATTCCTGAAGGAACTGCTGTGGCGGGAGTTCTCCATCCACCTGCTATGGCACCACCACACCATGCCAGACCACCCGCTCCGTTCGGCCTTTGCCGGCATGCCCTGGCGCGACGATCCGGCGGGGTTGCATGCCTGGCAGCGCGGGCGGACTGGCATCCCGATCGTCGATGCCGGCATGCGGCAATTGTGGCAGACGGGCTGGATGCACAATCGCGTGCGGATGATCGTCGCCAGTTTCCTGGTCAAGCACCTGCTGATCGACTGGCGCCACGGGGCACGCTGGTTCTGGGATACCCTGGTCGATGCCGACCTCGCGAACAACAGCGCCGGCTGGCAATGGGTCGCGGGCTGCGGGGCGGACGCGGCGCCCTATTTCCGGGTGTTCAATCCGGTGTTGCAGGGTCAGACCTACGATCCGGACGGCGCCTATGTCCGGCGCTATGTGCCCGAGCTTGCCCACGTGGCCGGGCCATCGGTGCATGCGCCCTGGAAGGTCTCGGATCAGGCACTGCTATCGCCGCTTGGTTCGGGGGATCGGTATCCGCCGCCCATCGTGGACCTGGCCGCCGGTCGCCTGCGCGCGTTGGAGGCGCTGGCAAGGGTAACGTCGCGGACCTGATCCGCACGTGGTCCGCCAGTGGACGCAATCCGTCTGCCTGGGGTTGTCTGGCCCGTCCGCTCCGCCCGCCAAGACAGAGCCGCGCGGCACCTGGCTGACGGCTTTGAAGCGGCTGCTTGCCGCAACCGTGCGATAGAGAGCGGAGCGATCGACCTTGACCGTGCCGACACTGGTACCCAGCGTGATTGAACATGTCGGGATCCCTGACCGGAGCAACCCCACAGCGCCGAGCATACGTCGGTGGCTATTCCCCACATCATGAATGCCTTGGGGGGACTAGGGTTGAGGCGCCGCGCGATCGCCTGGGTGGCCGAATTCAATAAGCAACGGGAAGTCGTCGCGTTGGTGCTCGGTCAGGTTCAGGATGGCAGCGAGATCGGGGGCATCCTTGACGCTCGGTGCGGTGGTGCTCACGTCCATCTGAACACCAGCGGGCAGGGATACCGGGGCAAAGACGCCACCCGCGATGACGGCCTCTACCCCACTCAGGACCGCCGGGCAGGGATTCCGGGGCGAAGAGACCATCCGTGATGACCGCTTCTACCGCACGCCAGACGACCGGGGGCTGGCATTGCGCGGGATACGGCCCCGCCTGCCGGGCGCAAGGGTCGTCTGGATCGACGGCCCGTTGTCATCACCGGCGAGGCCGATAAAGCCGTGTGCCGGATGCTCGGCAGGCCGGGTGGCGAGACCGGCGATGCCAGCCGCCCGATTCTGTGCTTCCCGCTGGAATCATCCACTCCGAACCCCTATGTTCCCAGGCTCAAATGAACCCGCCCAGCATACCACCCACTGCCAGCCTGCGCGTGGTCGGCGATGTGCACGGTGACGCCGTCGCTTTCGCCTATGCCGCCGCAACCGACCGTTTCATCGTCCAACTCGGTGATTTGATCGACCATGGACCGGATAGTGCTGCCGCGCTCCGTATCATGTTCGATCTCATCGACCGAGGCCGCGGTCTCTTTCTGTTGGGCAACCACGATCTGAAACTGGCGCGCGCCCTGGCCGGACACCCGGTGCGCATGGAACCGGTGCTGCGCGAAACCATCGAGCAATTGGATGCCCCCCTGCGTGAACGCATGCAGCAAGAGGCCGCGCGCGCGCCCGCCTGGCTGCAGCATGGCCGCGCGTTCTTTGTGCATGGGGGCTTCCATACGGCAATGCTTGACCAGACCGCGCCGGAACACGGCCTGGAACGGCCCGCGGGCCCTGTCTCACGCGCTTTGTTCGGCGAGCCGACGGGGCGCACGCAGCCGGATGGCTACCCCGAACGCAGCTTGCGCTGGGTCGACCGGATCCCTCGCGGCCTGACCGTCTATTGCGGTCACGATCGGCGCAGCACCGACGGACGCCCCTATGTCCGCCATGGCCAGGCCGGCGGCAAGGCCATCTTCGTGGATACCGGCGCCGGCAAGGGTGGGCATCTGTCCTGGATCGACCTTCCGGCCTGAGACGACGAACCGCCGGTCGCCGTCGCTCGAGTCCACCATCGGCACGCCGACCTTCCACGAGGGAACGTGTTCCGCGCTCCTTGGGGGACGACGCCGCCACGTCCTCGGTTGGTCAACGCCCCGTCCCATTGCCCGTCCCACGGGGGAAATCGGCGCCGTATGCCAGGGTCACGAATACCGAGACCGCCTTCAGGTGACGACAACCCGGCAAACCCGTGGCACACTTGAGGCATGCGCCAGCTTCTGCTCCTCCGGCACGCCAAATCATCCTGGGATGACGGCGATCTGCATGACCGCGATCGCCCGTTGAACAACCGGGGCCGCCGGTCGGCCGCCCGCATACGTCGGGCCATGCGCGACGGTGGCTTGGCGCCCGACCTGGTCCTGGTCTCCTCCGCCAAACGCACCTTGCAGACGCTGGAGGCGCTGGAGCCATGGGACGATGCCCCATTGGTCGAGCCCATGGACTCGCTCTATCTGGCGTCCGCCACCCAGCTTCTCGACATCGTGCGCGCCGTCGCCGACACCGTCCGCTCGGTGCTGGTGATCGCGCATAATCCGGGCATGCACGATCTGGCCCTCGCCCTGGCTGCCCCGCCCACCACACCGGCCGAACGCGCCGCGGCGCGCTCCCTCGCCGATGGGTTTCCAACCTGTGCCCTGGCCGAGTTCACCGTGCCGAGCCCCTGGTCGTCGTTGAATCCGGGAGGGGCACGACTGGTGCGCCTGCTGACACCGCGTGGGCTGGAGGCGTCCGATTGATGCCATGCAACCGGACAAGCCGGCGCGTGCCGACGACACCCCCGGCGGGCCGCGTCTGACGACGCTCTCTGCCAGCCGTGGCCACCAGACCGGGGACGACGCGGATCATCCGGCGTGACGGCCTTGGTCGCGCCCTGTAAAGCATACCGCAATCCGCATCCGCTGGTATGAACCCGCTCAATCCGGGCACCGGGGAGAAAATCCGACGGTGGGCCGCTTTCTGGGCTTGACCGATGGCCCCAGGCTGGGCACCGAGTCCTGCCTCGGGGTGAATCAGAACCGGGGACCAGGCACCGTGCCACTCGATCGCAAGCGTCGGATTTTTCGGTCACCCGGCCTTTCCCTGCCGCGCGGCGGGCCACATTTGCCCAACCGCGCGACGGCGCTGGCGGTTCTGGGCTGCGTTGCCCTCCTCAGTGCCGGGGTCTGGCTGCTGGGCCGCCCATCGGAGGCGCCGGCCAATGCGCCCGAAACCGGGGTGCTGGTGGCAACCGCGGCCGCGGTTCTCGATGGCGGCACCTTGCGTCTGGGCGACCGCGTGGTGCGGCTGGTCGGGCTGACCGTGCCGGAACGGGGGGAATACTGCTCCGGCACCGGCTCCGCCGCGGTCGATTGCGGCGCCGCGGCGACCAATGCGCTGGCCGCACTGGTGCGCGACACGCGGGTCGAATGCACATGGAAGGGGCGCGATCCGGTCGGGCGACCATTGGCGTTGTGTTCGGCGCGCGGGGTCGACCTTAACCTGGCCCTGGTCAACGCCGGATGGGCGCGGGCCAGCGGCGAGCATCCCGCCCTGCTGGCCGCCGAACAGCAGGCCCGCGCGGCTCGACGGGGTTTGTGGGCTCGCGGTTGAGACACGAACGGTTCGCCCTGGTGGGCGGTGATGTCCACGCGGTTTCCATCACCAGTACCCGTGGCATCGCCCTTGGCATGACCGTGGCCGGCGCCTCGGTGAACCTCGGCGGAACCATCGCTCCGGCGCCGTGATCGTCGCCGATGCGGCGTGTCCGACCCGCAGTGTGCGCCTGGTCGGATGGCGAACGCCGGGGGCGGGGTGAGACATCGCGGTTGGTGGCGGCATCCGAACATCCATCTAGCATCCGGTCGGGCCATCGCGGAGGATGGGCTGGCCGTGAGTGCGATCGTGCCGTTGGCGGTCACCATGTCCAGGCGTTCGACGACGGACCGGGACGGAGAGACGGACGACGTCTGTGTGATCGTCCGCCCGACGTCCGGAGTGTCGTGCGCACCGGGTCCGCGCGGGCGCTGAGGGAGCCTGCCGGCTGAGGGCGTGCCGACCGGCTTGTAGAGGTTGCTCTTGATCGCGCACCTGATATGGCGTGAAGATCGAAGGCATGAAAATCGACACAGACAAATTTCGCTGCCCAGAGGGCAAGAAAGTCAGGCTCTCCGACTGGCCGACGAGTGTGGATCCTTACTACGACTCGAAGTCCGATTACACGACGATGCTCGCCGATCAGGTCGCCACGCTGGATAAGGTGCAGCAGATGCTCTATGCTGACGACAGTTATGCGATTCTGCTGATCTTTCAGGCGATGGATGCGGCGGGAAAGGACGGCGTCATCCGGCATGTGATGTCCGGGGTGAACCCGCAAGGATGCCAGGTCTTCAGCTACCGGCACCCCAGTGCGCAGGAACTTGACCACGATTTCCTCTGGCGATGCACCCGTGACCTGCCGGAGCGCGGCCGCATCGGGATCTTCAATCGGAGCTACTATGAGGAAGTGCTGATCGTCCGCGTGCATCCGGAGATCCTGAAGGCCGAAGGCTTGCCGGACCTGCCCGCCAATACCGAGACGGTCTGGCGACACCGGTATCGGTCCATCAACGGTCTGGAGCGGCATCTGCACCGTAATGGGACCCGGGTCGTGAAGTTCTTCCTGCACATGTCGAAGGACGAACAGCGCAAGCGTTTTCTTGACAGGATTGATGAGCCGGAAAAGAACTGGAAGTTCAGTCGCGCGGATATTGAGGAACGGGCGCATTGGGACAAATATATGGAGGCCTACGCGGCCTGCCTCGGTGCGACGAGTTCGAAGCACGCGCCGTGGTACATTGTCCCGGCGGACGACAAGCTGAATGCGCGCCTGATCGTGTCGCAGGTTGTCGTTGATACCTTGTCGGGCTTGAAGCTCCAATACCCGACATCCGATGCAGGGCGGCGGCGCGAACTGGAGGCTATTCGCGAGGCGCTGCTGAAGGAGGGGTAGGTTGGGGGCGGGGAGGGGGGGGGGGCTTTTCATTGTCTCTTCCACCGGTTGGAAGCTACTGCATTCAAGCGGCATTTCGTAAGATGGAGTCCCGCGAAGCGCGCTCGGAATGGCCGGCCTCTGTCGGCCGCTTAAAAGAACCTACCGGCTTTAGCCCATCTTATTCATAGCCATCCTGGGTACGGCCAAAAAGACCGGGTGATCAACGGATTAGACGTTTGGGGCCGTGGCATTTCTTGCCACGGGCCATCTTGGCCTAATGCATTGAGAAATGTGGGTATAATACGACTTTTCGGCAACCCTGTGAATAAGATGGGTTAGAGCATGATCACGCTACGCGGAACGCAACAGCGCGTGAGTCATGCGACAAGACTAACAGCCGAGCGGCTGTCGTTTCCAATTATGGTGGAACCGCTCCGGCCGGGAGTGGTTCAGTCCTGAACCGATGGCACGTTCATACCCGCACCGCCGCGGCTTTCCAACTTATACCAACGGCCCGACGAACCGACCCGTGGGAGTCTTGCCCGAGGCCCTCGCCTCCATCATCCACCGCGCCAACACACAGGTCAAAATATAGCGCCGCTGGTATTACCCTGCCCACACGGCGCCGGTTCTGCTAGAAATTTTCCTCTGCGAATGGAGTAACCACCGTAGCGGAGACCCAAGACATAGCGGCCGTCCTACGTCTGGCTCTGCCTGACCCTGCGGGTATCTAGCGCTTAGCCCCGTCATCGAACGCGACTGCTAGCTGCGTTGCACGCGCACCAAGATCGCTATGATTCTTTAGAGCATGAATTCTTTCCGTAACATTTTCATAGTCCATGAAGGGTGCGATATTTTCTTTTTTTATGACGCTATACTTGCCTCGCGTGCTACTTTCTGTCGTGCTGGTTAGGTACTCGAGCGTCTCGACGAGGCCTTCATCTGAAACGATGTTTGCTTCTACCAGACGACGTGGTCCGTGTTCATCTCCCCCCTGTTGCCAGGCAAAAAGAAGGTCGATCGGCTTAGGGCAACCAAGCACTTCACTGGCGGACATCGCCCGATAGCGACCAAGCATCAGTTCAGTGATCTGGTCCAACTCGGCGTCCGTGAAAAGCCAATCACCATTCGGACGCAGTCTGTCGCCATAGCGGCCATGCGCGAACGTCTCTCGCCGGAACGTTGATGTTAGCCAACCGATGGCCACACCTTCACTGAACATAGTGGTGACCATGGCAGTTCGGCGCGCCGGCTCGAGACGGGAGAGGAGTAACGGTATTAGCGCTTGCCCTCGGTCCCACAACGAACTGACCCAAAACTGATCGAATGGGTGGCGTCGGTATGCTTCGTCCATCATCCGCGAGAATGCGACCAGGAAGTTCGCACACTGCTCAGGCGCCAAGATTTCGTAAGAATCACTCTTGATCACTGCTGTCCGGTCAATCACCGAATAAATTCAATTGGTTATAATCTGTGACGTATTCGGAACCGTCGGCCGTTTGTAAGATCACAGATTCTATCGAGGCTTTTTCAAATACTGTCACCGA
>Ga0082335_1005731_pt1 | contig 16792 bp, 12 predicted proteins | sample Subgrocontami58m_FD_72375 | JGI IMG/M metagenome (GOLD analysis project Ga0082335, IMG submission 72375) | Subsurface groundwater microbial communities from S. Glens Falls, New York, USA - GMW37 contaminated, 5.8 m (SPADES assembly) (version 2) ... | reverse complement strand
TCCAGCCGCCGACATCGTCAAGCCTGAAATACTCGCTGCCTTCCGCACCAACTACAATCATCCGCTCCGCGTCGCGTTGCGGGACAACGACCTTTACCAGTGGCGTCCGATAGCCCCCATGCGACTCTACCACTGCGGCGGAGATCAGGATGTGGTCTTCGCGAACTCGATCGTCGCGACGAACAGTTTCGCCGAACTCGGAGCCACCAATGTCACCCTGGTGGAACCCTCCGCCACGTTCGACCACGGCGACTGCGTCCTGCCAAGCTTGCTTCAGGCCAAAGCCTGGTTCGATTCCCTCAAGAAGTAGTCATCAGTTATCAGTTATCAGTCATCAGTTATCAGTTATCAGTCATCAGTCATCAGTTATCAGTTATCAGTTATCAGTTATCAGTTATCAGTTATCAGTTATCAGTCATCAGTTATCAGTCATCAGTTTCCACTCGACGCGAGCCACGATCCAGACAGATTTCGCGCGGAGACGCGGAGACGCGGAGGAGGATGAGGTAGGGCTCGCTGTCCTCAGCGGGCCGCACCCGCGGTTGAACGCCAAGCCGGCGTGGTGAGCAGGCCCAGAGTCCGGATCTCTGAGTTCTCTGAGTTCTTTTGCGGCCATTCCATCTGCGGTTTCGAGGATTATTTGCGGCGGAGCAGGAGGACTGCCGCGCCGACCAGGCCCAACGCGATGGTGGAGGGCTCAGGGATGATCAGGCTGAAGCTCTTTAGGTTCGTCAAGAAGGCGGGAAGTCCCGGCGGCTCCGACGGCATGGTCGGGTTCACCGTGAAGCTCTCAGAGAAGGCGTACCTCCCCTTCGGGCACGCTTCGTAAGGAAAGCCGTCGCAGAGAGGGGCGAGTTCGAAAGCCTTCATCCGCAGAGTCGCCACACCGCCGACGATTGCGTTGGCCGGAACCACGACAACCCCACCGCTCACAAAGCCGTTGGCCAGAAAGAGGGTCGGCACGCCAATAGGCGTAAAACTGCCATCCACGCCTGCGTAAAGCTGAGCACAGAAAGGGTACCCCGCCAGTCTCGTCACACCGTCGAGCCAGACCGGCGCCGAGAACACGCCAGGAACGTTGTTCTTGAACCACACTGTGCCTTGGGCCATCGCTTCAACGCACCCGATCACCGCCGTGACGAGAAGGAGCTTTTTCATATCGGCTCTCCATTTTGCTTTGGTAGTCTCTAGGGACCGAAGATACGCCTGGTACGCTCGCCCGGCAAGGAATGGTCACCGCGCAAACCACATCGTGAGCAGGATGAGAGCTTCGCAGTGCAACGACTCTGAATCACGCATTTTCGAGAAGATTTCCACGCGGCTGATTTAGTACGCTGGTGCACATCTGCTTGCCGTGCAGCCAGTAAGGCCGTGGTGATCTCTCGCCCCTTGGATGTGCGAACATAGGCTCTCTTGAGCAGCCCATCGGCGTCTTGCCGACCACGCTGGCCAACGCCTCTGGGCACCGCCGCTTGGCTGCTCAGCTCACTTCGCCACACCTCGGGACGAATGCGGTTCTCCGTCCCGGAGGCGTCTCCGGCGACGACATGCCCGAGCCCTTCAGGCTCTTCCTCTGTGGTCCACTTCTTGCGCCTTTCCCCGGTAGGCGATGGGTCTTTAAAACCACAGAGGAACAGAGGCACAGAGGGGGAGGAGGAGAAAGAGAGGAATCTGGGACCGGACGCGGTTCTCGGCTCGGAATAGGTCTCCCGCGACAACTCGCTTGAGCTCAGGTTCTTCATTCTCTGTCTCCGTGCCTCCGTGCCTCTGTGGTCCGCTCTCAGGGCACCCTTGTTCTGGTTCGCGCGCGAAGTCCTGGTGACGGTTCGCGGTGCGTTCTACGGCTGTCCGCCCCCTGGTTCTCCCGCACCGAGGGCGAGGCGCCGGCCGCGCGTTTGCGGAGTGTCAGCGGTGAAATGGAACCGATGCAGCAAGTAACTTGTGAGCCTGCCCTGGCCCCTTTGGTTGCGGCTTCGCCGCGCCGTGCCTCTGTGGTTCGGAGCACCGTGGTGGCCTCGCTGCGGCGGCGTTGCTCCGCCGGACCGCAGGCCATGCGGAGTGTCAGCGGTGAAATGGAACGGATGCAACAGGTGACCTATGAGCTTGCCCAGGCCCCTTTGGTTGCGGCTTCGCCGCGCCGTGTCTCTGTAGTTCCTTCCTCCGGCGGCACAAGTGTGGGCGGTGCGTCGATGGCCTGGCACTTCGTTTCCCTACATCTCTTCGTGGCCAGGAAGCGATATCCCTATCGCGCAGTCATCGACGTTCGAACGCCTGTTCGGCCCGCTGAGGACAGCGAGCACTACCTACCCCCCGAAAGGCTGTAGATCCAGCTCCCTTTTGACTTCGGCGAACTTGGCGACCGCGAACTCCAGGTCGGCGCGGGAATGCGCGGCGGAGATCTGTGTCCGGATGCGCGCCTTGCCCGGCGGCACGACGGGATGGGAGAAGCCGATGACATAGACGCCCTTGGCCAACATGGCGTCGGCCACCTTGGTCGCCAGAGCGGCGTCACCGAGCATGATGGGGCAGATCGGATGGGTACCAGGCAGGATCGTGAAGCCGAGCTTCGCCATTTCCGACCGGAAAAAGGCGGTGTTCGCCTCCAGTTGGTCCCGCAGGGCTGTAGATTGCGCAAGCAACTCCAAGACCGCCAGCGACGCGCCAGCGATGGCGGGCGCGAGCGTGTTCGAGAAGAGATAGGGGCGCGATCGTTGGCGAAGATACTCGATGATCTCTTTCCGCCCGCTCGTGTAGCCACCGCTCGCCCCTCCGAGCGCCTTGCCCAGCGTGCCGGTGAGGATGTCCACACAGCCCATCACACCACAATGCTCCGGCGTGCCGCGTCCCGTCCGGCCCATGAAGCCTACCGCGTGCGAGTCATCCACCATCACTAGCGCGCCATGCCGCTCAGCGAGGTCGCAAATGGCGGACAGGTTGGCGATATAACCGTCCATGGAGAACACCCCATCGGTGCTGATCATCTTGAACCGGGCGCCTTTCGCCTCGTTTAATCGCGCCTCCAAATCGGCCATGTCGCTGTTGCGATAGCGGTACCGGGCGGCCTTGCAGAGGCGAATCCCGTCAATGATGCTGGCGTGGTTCAATTCGTCGCTGATGACGGCGTCCTCGGCGCCCAACAGCGTCTCGAACAAGCCGCCATTCGCGTCGAAACAGGACGAGTAAAGAAGGGTGTCCTCAGTGCCTAGGAACTTGCTGATGGCCTGTTCCAACTCCTTATGGACGCCCTGGGTGCCGCAAATGAACCGGACACTGGCGCAGCCGTAGCCCCAGCGGTCGAGCGCCTCCTTCGCGGCCGCCGCGACCGCCGGATGCTGAGCGAGTCCGAGATAGTTGTTTGCGCACAGGTTGAGCACCGGACGCCCGTCCGCAACGCGGATGCTCGTGCCTTGCGGCGTCACAATCACGCGTTCGGTCTTGTAGGTGCCGGCAGCGTGAATCCCCGACAGTTGGCTCTGAAGGAAAGGTTTGTAGGAGTCGAACATAGGTGAAAGACGGCTGCCTCAGTCCAGCACCGGCAGCGAGATTCTCCAGCGAATCGCCGCCAGCCTGAGCCCCAGCGTGACGGCGCCTCCGGCGAAGGTTGGGATGGGCTCCGGAATGCCGACGCTTCGCAGAAGCACCAAGGTGAGGGCGCCGCCCAACGCCGCCGTGGCGTAAAGGCGGATTTCCGGCTGAAAGACGAGCGGTACTTCGCCCGTCAAGATGTCGCGAACGGTGCCGCCGGCGACTCCCGTGGTCACCCCAAGGAGCACGGCTACCGAGCTGGAGAACTCCAGCGAGAGTCCCTTTCGCGTCCCGCTCATCGTGAACAGCGCCAAGGCCAGCGCATCCACAAGAAGCAGGGCCGTCCTCGGCAGTTCGCGGCGGCTGGCGATCAGGAAGGCGGCCAACGCCGTCGCGGTGGCGCTGAGCAAGTAGTCCGGCGTGCGCAGCCAGGCCACTGGCACTCCGGCCAGCACATCGCGAACGGTGCCGCCCCCAAACGCTGTCGCAAGCGCGAGCACAATCGCCCCAAACAGATCGATCCGTTTGCCCCGCGCCGCCAGCACACCGCTCGCGGCGCAAACACAGATCGCGACGTACTCGATCACGGTCAGCAGCAACGGCTGGTTCACCGCCGAAAGATCGATTGCGCGGGTGGCCAACACAGTTCAGTGACTCCAATCCAAAACCACCTTGCCGGAGTTGCCCGACAACATGGCTTCAAACCCCTTCTCAAATTCCGTGTAGTGGAACCGATGGGTGATGACCGGCTTGATGTCCAGGCCGCTCTCCAGCATGACCGTCATCTTGTACCACGTTTCATACATTTCGCGACCGTAGATGCCCTTGATGGTCAGCATTCTAAACACGACTTTGTTCCAGTCAATGGGCATTTCGCCGGACGGAATACCCAGCATCGCAATCTTGCCCCCATGACACATGTTGTCGATCAGATCCCGGAACGCGGCGGGGCTGCCTGACATCTCCAGTCCCACGTCGAAGCCTTCCAGCATCCCGAGCTGTTTCTGCACATCGTGGAGGTTCCCGCTTCCCACGTTCAAAGCGACGGTCACGCCCATCTTCCGGGCCAACTCCAAACGATACTCGTTCACATCGGTGATCACCACATAGCGCGCCCCGGCATGCTTGACGACGGCGGCGGCCATCACCCCGATCGGTCCGGCGCCGGTGATCAACACATCCTCGCCCAGCACACCGAACGAAAGCGCGGTGTGCACGGCGTTCCCAAAGGGGTCGAAGATGGAGGCCAAGTCCCGGTCAATGCCGTTCTTGTGATGCCACACGTTGGTCATCGGCACGGAGATGTACTCGGCGAACGCGCCGGAACGGTTGACGCCGATCCCCCTGGTATCAGCACAGAGATGACGCCGCCCGGCGAGGCAGTTGCGGCATCGCCCGCAGACCACGTGCCCCTCGGCGCTGACGGTTTCACCCGGGCGGAAGTCGGCAACATTGGAACCGACCTCGACAATCTCGCCAACAAACTCGTGACCCACCACCATCGGTACAGGGATGGTGGCCTGGGCCCAAGCGTCCCATTTGTAGATGTGCACGTCCGTGCCGCAGATGCCCGTGCGGTCCACGCGAATGAGGACATCATTAATACCGATCCCGGGCTCGGGAACGTCCTGCAACCAGAGGCCCCGTTCTGCTTTGCTTTTAACCAGCGCTTTCATGAGTTGATTTCTTGTCCCGGAGCGGAGAAGGGCGATCAATCAGCAGACCGCTCCTGGCGGAAGTTCCTCCACCGCGCGCTCGACTCGTCGCATCCGTGATCCAGGACGAACGGGCGCCATAATGGAACCGCGGTTTCCTTTTTACAAGACATATTTCCTGTATATGAAACAGGCGGTGTCGTTGATCCCCCTCCTCTCAGCGCGCCGCGTACGCCGCCGAACGCCCGGAACGGGCTCTCGGATAGACGCGCTGCGCGGGTGGGCGGCAGTGTCTCGCGGCGCAACTTCCAAACCTCGCGTGGTGCATGTTTCCCAACCTGCGGGGCGTCCGAAAGGTCCGAGCCGCGGGTTTCCTAGCGGCATTGGGTTTGGAAACCTGCGGCACGAGGCGGGCGGCAGCGCCTGGTCGGGCGTGGAGTTCGCACCTCGCCGTCTTGGACGTTCGTGAAGGGGGCCTGGTCGTGTGCCGAGGGCTGGTCTTCGGTTTCATCGTCGCCAGGGGTTCAGGCTTGGGCGAGGATTGGTAGTTGTGGGGTCCGCGTTGGCGCCGATTGACTTCGCCAGTCCGTCCGGTTCTACTCAGACCCATGCTGGTACCACGATGCTTTGGTTGGTTTCTCGGGTTGATCTGTTTGGTGGTTCTTGACGGGCCTCTCCGCGCTGGTGACACGCCGGGCGTGGGCGACGGCGCGGGCTGGTTCTCGTTCAGCCCGAAGCCTGATCCGTTCGCCGAAAGCCCGATGGACCTGCGGTTCCTCAACGAGAAGTCCGCCGGTGAGCACGGGTTCATTGCCGCCAAGGACGGCCACTTTATCCACAGCGCCAACGGTCAACCCGTGCGATTCTGGGCGGTGAACGGCCCGCCGCACGAGGGCGGCGACCGGGCGGCGCTGGGCGAGACGGCCCGGTTGCTCGCGAAATACGGCGTGAACCTTGTCCGGCGTCATGGCGCCGTTTTCGACAAGGACGGAGAGGTGGACCCTGTCGCCATCAAACGCGCCATTGCCATCGTCGAGGGGATGAAGCCTGAAGGCATCTACACCCACCTCTCGATCTACTTTCCGCTTTGGTTTACGCCGCGCGCCGGTCATCCGTGGATGGAGGGCTACGATGGGCAGAAACACCCGTTTGCCGCGCTCATGTTCAATCCCCGGTTTCAGGAGAAGTACCGCGAGTGGTGGAAGGCTCTTCTGACGACGCCGAGCGAGACCACTGGCAAGACGCTCATCGAGGAGCCCGCGCTCTTTGGTGTCGAACTCCAGAACGAGGACTCGTTCTTCTTCTGGACCTTTAGCACGGACGGCATCCCGGACGCGCAGTTGCGCATCCTGGAGACGCAATTTGCCGAGTGGCTCAAGGCGAAGTACATCACGCTGGACGCGGCGTTCACCGCGTGGAAGGACCAAAAGGTGAAGCGCGACGCGCCCAGCGAAGGCCGTGTCTCGTTCCGTCCGCTCTGGAACATGTTCAATGAGAAATCGGCGCGCGACCAGGACACCGCCGCGTTTCTGTTCGAAACGCAGACGAAGTTCTACCGCGAGACCATCGCGTTTCTGCGCCAGCTTGGGTTCAAGGGGCTGATCACCCCGTCCAACTGGGCAACAGCCAGTCCCGAGGTGTTCGGACCGTTGGAGAGGCTCAGCTACACCACCGGCGATTTCGTTGACCGGCACGGCTACTTCGAGTGCAATCACAAGGGCGACAACGCCGCATGGTCCGTGCGAAACGGCCACACCTATTCCGACCGGAGCGCCCTCCGGTTCGACGCCCCGGACCCGACGAAGCCTAAGGAGTTTCTGCATCCTGTCATGGACCCGCACTACGACCGGAAGCCTTCGATGATTTCGGAAACCACCTTCTGCCGGCCCAACAGATACCGTTCCGAGGCGCCGCTTTACTTCGCGGCCTACGGGGCGCTCCAGGATAGCGACTGCATCGTCCACTTTGCATTCGACACCAGCCATTGGGCGGTGAAGCCGGGCTACTTCATGCAGCAATGGACGCTGATGACACCTGCCATGATGGGCCAGTTTCCAGCGGCCGCGCTGATTTACCGGCGCGGCCTGGTTGGCCCTGGGCAAGTGCTCGCTGACGTGAAGTTGAACAAGACCGACTTGCTCCACCTCAAAGGCACGCCTTTGCCGCAAGATGCCGCGCTCGATGAACTGCGCCTCAAGGATGTGCCTCAGGGCACCGAGGTAAAGCCGGGCCAGCGCATCGATCCGCTCATCCATTACGCCGGGCAGGTCGCCGTGGGCTTCGTCACTGGACCGGGCTCGACGAGAGTGACCGACCTGGCGCCGTTCGTGGACCACGCCCGCAAGACGGTCACAAGCAGCACCGGCGAACTCAAACTCGACTACGGCAAAGGCGTCCTGATTGTGAATGCGGCCCGCGCCCAGGGTGTCAGCGGCGCCCTGAACCTCGCCGGTGCGACCGAGCTCAGAGACCTGAGCGTGGCCAGCGATCTGGATCTCGGCCACATCATCGTGGTTGCGCTCGACGACCAGCCGCTGGCCAGCTCGGGCCGCATGCTGCTTCAAGTGATGTCCGAAGAACAAGAGACCAACCACAAAACTGAGCTGATGACCGCGACCGTGAAACGGATCGTCAACATCGGCATCGACCCATGGCAGGTGAGAGAGTTGAGAGGGACTGTCCGCTTCAAGCGGGCCGACGCCGCGCAACTGAAAGTCACCGCGCTTGACTTCAACGGTTACCCGGCAGGTTCGGGGGGCACCGGGGCCGAAATCAAACTACAGCCGAGGACGATGTACTACCTGATCGCGCGGTAATGCGCATCTGCCGCAGTTGAGCGTTGCGCCGGGGAGATGAGGTTAGAGCGGACTGACGTCGGCTGCTACGAGGAGGGTAGCGTCCGGCGTAAGCCGGATCATTCTTCGCTGACGTGGTCGAACGTCCAGCGCGGGGGAGAAAGTCAGAGCCGACTGACGTCGGCTGCTACGAGGAGGGTAGCGTCCGGCGTAAGCCGGATCATTCTTCGCTGACGCGGTCAACTGCTGTGGATGCATCAACTCGGCCGCTCGACTTCAGAAAAGCAGAAAGGGCCGCTGGAGGCGGCCCCTTTGTGCGTTAAGTTTCTGTCCTTTCCTTAGAACCGTTTGGTCAAGGTGACACAGATCGTATTGCCTTCCGGGCGGTCTTCGGCGGCGAATTCACGCGCGTAGCGCGCGGAGAAGAACATCCCGAGCTGGGAGCAGAAGAGGTTGACCTCGGGGCCGACCGCGAACACGCGGTCGTGGGCTTTGGAGACGGCGCCGGGGCCGCTGTCGTCAGTGATTTGCTGCTGGTAGTAACCGATCACACCCACATCGATGGCCTTGGTGAGACTCTTGCTGAGAGCGACCTCGGTGGTGAAAGTGTGGCCGGGCGTCATGTCGAGGTCGGTATTTTCCATGTGGATTTCATACCGGTTCAGAATGGAGAGCGCCCATGACTTGTCGTCACCGGCGTAGAGGGTGCCCCCCAGCGTCAACATGTGAGACCAGTAGCCCTTGCCGGGGTTAGTCATCGCTGTCTTGTCGTAATCACCGGTGGGCGCCCAGACGCCGTAGCCGACCGACAAATCAGCTTGCGCAAAGTGCCAGGAGAGGGTGACAGGCTCGATAAAGATGTCGCCTAGATTGAATGAGCTATCTTTGGCTGCGCCAACTTTGAGGTCCTGGTACACAAGCGGGACTAGGACGTCCATTCCGTAGTTGCCTCCGAGGAGCTTCCAATCGGTGATCCAGACGGGGCGGATGGCATTGACGTAGGCGGTGAGACTAAAATCAACAGGCACTTTGTGGCCTTTGTTGTCCTTCAGGTCGTCCGCGAAATAGACCAGATTGTAGTCCCGCAGATAGAGTCCGGGCGGGGGCAAGGAGGCGCCTTTGATGCCTTCCACGCCGGTGGGGTAATGCTGGGCCACTACAGCAGGGGAGGCGACGACCAGGGAGGCCGCCATCGCGGAACCGGAGAGAAGAGCACTGAAACGGTCAGGATTTTTCATTAAACGGATTGGGTAGGGGTGGATGGGTGTTTAGACGTCTTGGAGTTTGCCGGACAGGTAGCTTTCGTAGGCGCTGAGGTCCAGAAGGCCATGTCCGGAGAGATTGAATAGCAGCACGCGCTTGCGCCCTTCCTCGCGCGCCTTGATCGCTTCATCGACCACGGCGGCAATGGCGTGCGCGGACTCGGGAGCGGGGACCAGGCCTTCGCTTCGCGCGAAGAGCGTGGCGGCCTCGAACACTTTGGTCTGGTGGTAGGCCTGCGCTTCGATCAAGCCCAGCTTGAGCAAATGGCTGACGGTAGGCGCCATGCCGTGGTAGCGCAATCCGCCGGCGTGGATGGACGGCGGCATGAAGTCGTGTCCCAGCGTGTACATCATCATCAGCGGGGTGGTGGCGGCGGTGTCGCCAAAGTCGTAGCGCAACTCGCCCTTGGTCATCGACGGGCAGGCCGAAGGTTCAACCGCCACGATGCGGTATTTCTTTCCCTCCTTGAGCACTCTGTGCACGAACGGGAAGGCGATGCCGGCGAAGTTGCTGCCGCCCCCGGCGCAACCGAAAATGACATCGGGTTCCTCCCCGGCCATCTCCATCTGCCGGATGGACTCCTGGCCAATGACGGTTTGGTGGAGGCAGACGTGGTTGAGCACGCTGCCGAGCGAATACTTGGTGTTGGGATGTTTGACGGTGTCCTCGATAGCCTCGCTGATGGCGATGCCCAGGCTGCCGGGGCAGTGGGGGTCCTTGGCAAGGAGGGAGCGGCCGTACTCGGTCTGGTCGCTTGGGCTCGGGTGCACCGTGGCGCCCCAGGTGTGCATGAGCATGCGCCGGTAAGGCTTCTGCTGGTAGCTCACCTTGACCATGTAGATGTTGCATTCGAGGCCGAAAAGCTGGCAGGCCAACGCGAGGGAGGAGCCCCACTGTCCCGCGCCCGTCTCGGTCGCCAGGCGTTTGGTGCCGGCCTGTTTGTTGAAGTAGGCCTGGGGAACGGAGGTGTTCGGCTTATGACTGCCGGCCGGGCTGGCGCCCTCGTACTTGTAGTAGATGTGGGCGGGCGTTTGGAGCGCCTGCTCAAATCGGACCGCGCGCAGCAGCGGGGTGGGCCTCCAAAGGGCGTAGATGTCGCGGACCGGCTCGGGAATCTCGATCCAAGGTTCCGGGCTCATCTCTTGCTGCATGAGATTCTCCGGGAAGAGCGCCAGCATGGCCTCGGGGGAGATGGGCTGCTTGGTCCCGGGGTGGAGCGGGGGCGGCAGGGGCTCCGGGAACTCCGGAAGGATGTTATACCACTGCTTGGGGATGTCCGATTGCGAGAGTGTGAATCGAGTTGGCTGGCTCATGGTTGTGCGTATAGAGTCTTATCTAGATTGCCATTCATTGAAACAAGCCAAATCAAGAGCATGGTTCAGTCGAGCGTACCTTGACTTTAGTCAAGAATGTCTGCGTAAGCCCACTATTTCATGCTCTGGCCTCGCAGGCGAGGGCTTTCTGCTTGTCGAATGAGGCCGATGCCGCCATTGTGCCGTCCGTGACTTTGACTTCCGACAGGACGGGAAGCGGGCCTCAACCCTTTGCCGGCACTTACAGCGGCAAGAGGGTGTTTGTGACCGGCCATACCGGTTTTAAGGGGGCCTGGCTGTGCGAATGGCTGCTGGCTCTCGGGGCGGAGGTGACCGGCTATAGTCTGCCTGCTCCGACACAGCCCGCGCTTTCCCAGGAATTGAGCCTCCACCGGCGCGTGAAACACCTGGAGGGGGATGTCGCCGATCTGGCCTCCCTCGCGGAGGCGATCCGGGCCGCCCGACCCGAGTTCGTATTCCATCTGGCCGCGCAAGCCATCGTCCGCGAGTCGTATCGTGATCCTGTCAGGACGTTTTCGACGAATGTGATGGGCACGGTGCATACGCTGGAGGCCTTGCGCCGCTTGACCACTCCTTGCGCGGCGGTGTTCGTTACCAGCGATAAGTGTTACGAAAACCGTAACTGGGTCTATGGCTATCGTGAGGACGACCCGTTAGGAGGGCATGATCCTTACAGCGCCAGCAAGGGGGCGGCGGAAGTTGCCATCGCATCGATGCGACGGTCCTTTTTCAAGGAGAGCGCGGTTTCTGTGGCCAGCGCCCGCGCGGGCAACGTGATCGGGGGCGGTGACTGGGCGAAAGATCGTATTGTGCCCGATTGCATCCGTTCTTTGCAGGCTGGCCAGGCCATCCTCGTTCGCAACCGGTCGGCTACGCGTCCCTGGCAGCACGTCTTGGAGGCTCTCTCCGGGTACCTCTGGCTGGGAGCCTGTCTCAGCGAACCGCGGCTCGCGCGGTGCGCCCGTGCGATGGTCCAGTCTGCGTTCAATTTCGGTCCGTCGCACGATGCCAACCGCAGCGTGGCCGAACTGGTGGTGGAAGTGCTGAAGCACTGGCCGGGGAGTTGGGAGGATCAGAGTGATCCTGGCGCGCCGAAGGAGGCCAGCGTGCTCCAGCTTTCAACGGACAAGGCCCACTCCCTGCTGGGATGGGCGCCCGTGTGGGGGTTTGCCGAGGCAATAGGAAACACGGTGGAGTGGTACCGGAAGCGCGCTGGAGACCCCGAGGCCGTACAGAGTTTGACGGCTGCTCAGATCTCCCAGTATGTTGGTCAAGCAGCGAGATCGGGTGTTCCGTGGGCGCTGCCAGCGTCCTCAACACCATGAATTCGCCGGCCGAAATCAAAGATCAGATACTGCGGCTCACCCGTCAGTATTCAGCGATGGTTCACCAGAACCAGCGGCCTGGTTACGATCGTGAACGCGACGTGGAGGACAATTTCACCGCCGGAAAGACTGTCATTCCCTACGCTGGGCGCGTCTTCACCGGGGATGAAGTGGCTGCCGCCGTTTCATCGACACTGGACTTCTGGCTGACGCTCGGACCCGAGGGAGAGGCATTCGAGGCGGGGCTCTCGGAGTTCCTGGGGGTTCGCAAGTCGATCCTGGTCAATTCGGGTTCCTCGGCCAACCTGGTGGCATTGAGCGCGCTCACCAGCCACAAGCTCAAGGACCGTCGGATTCTGCCTGGTGACGAGGTCATCACCTGCGCGGCCGGTTTTCCGACCACTGTGGCCCCGATCATCCAAATTGGCGCTGTGCCCGTGTTCCTGGACAATGATCCGGTGACACTCAATGCGCGCCTCGATGCCTTGGAGGAGGCCTATGTTCCGGGCAAGACCAAGGCCGTCATTCTGGCTCATGCGCTGGGTAACCCGTTCGATCTGGATACCATGGGCGCTTTCTGCCGGCGGCACGGTCTCTGGTTGATCGAGGACAACTGCGACTCGCTCGGTTCGATCTATCACCCGTCCGGCAGCCTCGCCAAAGCGCCCGGCCGCACCGGGTCGTTTGGGGATCTTTCCACCCAGTCGTTCTATCCACCCCACCACATGACCCTCGGGGAGGGCGGCGCCGTGAACGTGGTGCGCGAGATGCTGCTCAAGGCGCTCGTGGAGAGCTTTCGTGATTGGGGCCGGGATTGCTGGTGCGCAAGCGGGAAGGACAATACCTGCAACAAACGGTTCAACTGGCAACTGGGAGAATTGCCCGCCGGCTACGATCATAAGTACATTTACAGCCATTTGGGTTACAATCTCAAGCCGCTGGACATCCAGGCGGCCATCGGGCGCGAGCAGTTGCGGAAGCTGCCGGATTTCGTCGAGGCGCGCCGCCGCAATTGGGAGACCCTCCGCCGGGGGCTGGCCCCTCTGGAGGAATACATCGAGTTCCAACTGCCCACGCACGCGAAGGCATGGACCCCGGGTGGTTTTGTGTGGGATAAGCCCTCCGGGGGGGGCGACGGTGAGGCGCCCGCTCGCTGCGTGCCTTCGTGGTTTGGCTTTATGCTCCTGGTCCGTCCGACCGCGCCGTTCACCCGAACAGAGCTGGCACGAGAACTGGATCGCAACAAGATTGGTAATAGGATGTTTTTTGGGGGCAATCTGGCGCGCCAGCCGGCGTTTGTGCGGTTGCGCCAGGACAACCCGGCGGCGCTTCGCATCCCGGGGGCGTTGACCGGGGCGGATCGCATCATGAACGATGCGCTGTTCGTTGGCGTCTATCCCGGGCTGACCCCGGCGATGTTGGATTTTATGATCGAGACAATCACTACCTTCTGTCGGCGGGGACAGCCGACTGTTCACTCATGAGCAAACCTCGTATCGCCCTTGTTGGTTCCGCCGGACACGCCCGCGTTGCCCTGGACGCGGCCCGTTGTCAGGATCGGTATGAAGTGGTGGGGTTTCTAGATTCGTATGCGCAGGCCGGGACGCCCGTCGCTGGTTTGCGGGTCTTGGGGAGGCCTGATCAGATCGATGCCCTGGCGGTCGAGCACCGTCTGGACGGTTTTTTTCTTGGAATCAGCGACAACTGCACGCGCGCGGCGGTGTGCGAGAAGATCCGCGCGATGTGCCCGGGTTTGGAGCTGGTTTCACTGATCCACCCGGCAAGCACGGTGGCGCGAGATGTCACGCCCGGCGCTGGGACGCTGATCCTTGCGGGGGCGATAGTGAACACGGGGAGCACGGTGGGTGTCAATTGCATCATTAACACGCGATCATCACTAGACCATGACTCGGAGATGATGCCTTATTCATCGATTTTGCCCGGGGTTACCACGGGTGGAGACGTCGTCATTGGCGAATACTCCTGCATCTGCCTGGGGGCGAACATCGGGCATAAGGTGAAGATCGGCGAGCATACGGTGGTGGGCGCCGGATCGGTGGTGCTCTCCGATCTGCCTCCCTACTCGTTGGTTTATGGTGTGCCGGCTCGGGTTGCCCGGTCTCGGAAGGCCGGGGAGAGGCATTTCTAACAGGCTGAGCCGGACTACTTTGGAAGAAGACTATAATGCGCAAAAAAATTCATTACGCGGGTCCCTGGATCACAGAGAAAGAAGTCGAGTACGTGGTCGATGCGGTACGGAACGGCTTCTATGAGAACTACAAAGTGCACGCCACACGGCTGGAGAACAAGCTGTGCGAGTATCTGGGCGTTCGCTATGCCATAGCCACCAACTCGGGAACGTCCGCCATGCACCTCGGCCTCGCGAGCCTGGGCATCGGGCCTGGCGACGAGGTGATCGTGCCTGACAGCAGTTGCGTGGCGACGGGACTCGCCGTGGTTTATACCGGCGCGAAGGCCGTGTTCGTGGACGTGGATCCGGAAACCTGGTGCATTTCACCCCGAGCGGTGCGCGCGGCCCTGACCCCTCGGACCAAGGCGATCATGCCTGTGCACTGGAACGGCCACGCATGCGAGATGGACGAGCTAATGGCGATTGCCAGGGAGCGCAACCTGGTGGTCATGGAGGATGGCGCGCCGGCCCTGGGAGCCGAATACAAGGGGAAGAAGTTGGGCGCCTTCGGCGATACGGCCGCGTTTAGTTTTCAAGGCGCGAAGGTGGCGATCGGAGGTCAGGGAGGCGCTATGGTGACAAACCGGGAAGACGCCTACCGCCAGGCGCGCATGCTCGCCTCCTATGGGCGGACAGACTCCGTGATGCAGTATTGGTCGGACTTTGTGGGCTACAATTACGGCATGCCCAATCTACCCGCGGCCCTCGCCCTTGCTCAGGTTGAGCGCATGGATGAGTTGCTCGCCAAGAAGCGGCTGATTTTTTCATGGTATGAACAGTATCTCGCGGGCGCGCCTCGACTCCGCCTGATCCGCCCCGCGAAGGGAACCACCAGCACATGCTGCTATCCGCCGCTGCTGCTCGAGCCCGACGCGAGGCTCTCCAGAGCGGACCTGCTGGATAAGTTGAAGGAGGACAATATCGACGCGCGGCCCGCGCAGCCTCGCATGAGCCGGATGCCCATGTTCGGGTCGCAAGCGGACACACCCGTGTCCCACCAGGTCGAGACACATGGCGTGATTCTCCCCGGGGCCTTCTGTCTGGAGGAGGAGGATATTCGTTTTACCTGCCAACGTCTCCGTGACCTGATCTGAACCCAAGGACCCGAATCCTCATGAAGACCCCTCCCGCCGATATGGAAAAGATCATCACAAAAGAACTCGCCTTTTTGAAAGTTGCGGACACCCTCGAAGCTCTCTTCGCCCGTGGAATCAACCTCCCGAAGACCGGGGGGTTAATGGTGCCCCTCTCGACACTGCACCGCGGTACGGCGCTCGAGACGCTCTTGCAACCGCGCGTTGACTTGGAGGACTACCACACCAACAACCATCGCTGCCTCTTTCTCGTTTACTCGCGAGCCAATTCGCCCAGAGGATCTGTCGGACTGTCCTTGGACGAGGGCGTGGCAGAGGTGCGGGATCTGGGCGGGGATGCGGCGAGCGGCGAGATGGCCGAGGCGGTCCGGGAGTTGGTTCGGTGGATCGAGGAGACCCTCTGGCCGGAGCGGATCCAGACGGACCGCAGGATGTTCGAGCGCTTTTTTCGCGGGAAGACGGACGGATTGCCGGTGGACGGGAGAGAGACGAGTGAAGTGGGTGACTACCTAATCCTCAAACGCCGGGCTGGCTGGCGTGGCGGAGAGCGGATGATTCTGACCGCAGGGCCCTCGGTTTCCGCACGTGAGGCGGCGTACTCGCTCGATGCGGCGAAATACGGATGGAACGACAACTGGGGCAAGGACCTGAAGGCATTCGAGAAGGACTTCGCCAGTTACATCGGGGTCCGTTACGCTCTGGCCACCTCGAGCTGCACCGGCGCCCTTCATCTCGCGCTTGCGGCACTGGGAATTGGCCCGGGCGACGAGGTGATCGTGCCTGATATCACCTGGGTAGCGACCGGGAACGCGGTGCTGTATGTCGGGGCGACCCCTATCTTCGCGGATGTTGACCCGGAGACGTGGTGTCTGGACGTGAACTCGATGCGATCGAAGATCACGCCCCGAACCAAAGCCGTGATGCCCGTCCATCTCTACGGGCATCCCTGCAAGATGGACGAGATCATGACCGTGGCGCGGGAGCACAACCTCTTCGTGGTGGAGGACGCGGCGCCATCGATTGGCGCCGAGTTCCAAGGGCGCCGGACGGGCTCGTTCGGCCATTTCTCGGCGTTCAGTTTTCAGGGAGCCAAGCTGGCGGTGACCGGCGAGGGAGGGATGCTGCTTACCGATGACGAGGTCCTCTACAGGCAGGCCTACACTTTCTGGGATCAGGGGCGTGTGCCGGGGACCTTCTGGATCCAACACCGCGGACTGAAATACAAAATGTCGAACCTTCAGGCTGCGTTCGGGCTGGGACAACTCGAGCGCAACGACGGGATGGTGGAGGCCAAGCGGCGCGTCTTCCGCTGGTATGAAGAGGGGCTGCGGGGTGTGCCGCATATTACCTTGAACCGAGAGGCTTTGTGGGCGCGGAGCATCTACTGGATGTCGAGTCTGGTTCTTCATGAGTCGGCTCCGATCGGTCGCGACGAGTTGATGCGGGCGCTGAAGGCGAAGAAGATCGACACCCGGCCCGTCTTCCCCGCCATCAGCCAGTATTCGATTTGGCCCGTAAAGCAGGAACCGCAGCCGGTCGCCCTCCGGATCGGGCAGCGAGCCATCAACTTGCCTTCGGGAGTCTGCCTGGCGTGGGAGGATGTGGACTAC
>Ga0082335_1005728_pt1 | contig 16806 bp, 18 predicted proteins | sample Subgrocontami58m_FD_72375 | JGI IMG/M metagenome (GOLD analysis project Ga0082335, IMG submission 72375) | Subsurface groundwater microbial communities from S. Glens Falls, New York, USA - GMW37 contaminated, 5.8 m (SPADES assembly) (version 2) ... | reverse complement strand
GTATACCGAGTATCCGACCCAGACCGTCGATGCCATCGTCAGCGGCTGCCAGCACGCTCAGGCCGGGGCGGTGGAGCGCATCTACGATATGTATCGGCGCGAGCATAGCGATTTGCTGTGCCTGGTCTCGGGCGGGGCGGCGAAGGCGCTGACGCCGCATCTCGCCATCGTGTTCCGCTACCACGACAACCTGGTGCTCGAAGGATTGCATTGCATCAGCCGGACGCTCATGCGGGAGGCATCCGCGGGACTGTCCGGCGTGCACAAGGCTTGATGCAATGCGTACCGTGTTTTTCATTCTCGTGCTGGCCAACGTGGCGTTGTTCGCCTTTGCCCGGTTCGGCGGCGGCGCGGAAGCCAACGGCGAGGCGCAGATCATCGGCCAGCAGCTCAATCCAGAGAAAATCCACCTGCTCGTGCCCGAGCAGGTGAGCGCGCTCACGCGCAAGTCCGAGCCGCCGAAGCCGGCCACCGTGTGCCTCGAATGGGGCGCATTCGCCGGCGCCGATGCGGCGCGCGCGGGTCAGGCGCTCGAGCCGCTCGGGTTAGGCGCGAGACTTACGCAGCGCAGGCAGGAGGAGGTTGCGGCCTACTGGGTGTACATCGCGCCGCTCGCCAGCCGCCAGGCCGCGACGCAGAAGGCGGGCGAGCTGAAGCGCCTGGGCGTGGACGAATATTTCGTCGTGCCCGACGACCCGAAATGGCGAAACGCCATTTCGCTCGGGGTGTTCAAGACCGAAGAAGCGGCCAAGGCACGCCTCGACGCCTTGCGCGCCAAGGGCGTGAAGAGCGCCAGCGTCGGCGCGCGCGACACGCAACTCAGCAAGATCTATTTCCAGGTGCGCGAGGCCAATTCGACCATCACGGCGAAGCTGAACGAGCTGATTCAGGGTTTCGCGGGCACCGAAGTGCGCGAGTGCGCGCCGGATGAAAAGAAAGGCTGAGTCGCGGCATGTACGTCCCCAAGCACAACCAACTCGAAGACCGCACGGCGCTGCCCGCCTATATGCGGGCCTACTCGTTTGCCGCGCTGGCGAGGGCCGAGGAAATCCGCGCCAATCTTCCCCGCACGTCTGTTCCGAAGATGTTAGGAAGCTCGGAGGAGGAAAAACGATTCATCAGGTACTGGCTCCCCGACAATGCCCAGCGACAACTCTACTGCCTGAGGCAGGCAATTCGGAAGGAGTCAGAGCCTATGCTTCGTAACGTGGCATGGGCCGCCTTTTCGGCCCTGATCATCGCCAAAGCTACGAGCGTTTCCTACGCGATCGACATTCCTCGCTCGCGGCCGCACAAGAACGAGGACAGGGAGATTGATTCCCCATTCGATCTGTGGAATCGGCGCTTCACGCAAGTCGTAAATCGGCTGCCCTTATATGCCTCAATGGCGCGTGCGCTATTGATCAACGTCGACCCCACGCCGTGCAAGCTTCCAATGGTGGAGTAAGTGGATTACGGCGGGATCCGGCGCCATACGCGCGAATGCTTGATTTCCCGGATCAGTTGGGGTCGTCGGCGACGCGAGTCCGCTGGGGCTACTCGCGTGTTACGGTTTGGGTGATGGCACTTTTTCTCGATACCGAAACCACCGGCTTTAGTCCCGGTGCGGGCGACACAATCGTCGAGGTGGCGATCGTGGACGGCCTTGGCCTGCCAATCATCGACACGCTGGTCGACCCGCGTCGCCCTATCCCGTGGCGGGCGACCGATGTCCACGGTATTACCGACGACATGGTGCGCGGCAAGCCAACACTCGATAAGCTTTTGCCCCAAATCCGTGAGATCATCGCGGGAGAGGAGGTTGTGATCTACAACGCGGCATTCGATAAGCCGTTCTTTCCGGATCGCCTGCGGCAGGCGAGCAAGGTTTCCTGTGCCATGGTCCGGTTTGCCGATACTCTGGGTGGCCGTTGGCGCAAGCTGGAGGTCGCTGCACAACACGTTGGTCATCGATGGACAGGCGACGCGCATCGAGCGCTCGCGGACGCCTTGGCGTGCCGTACTGTATGGCAGTGGCTGGACGGGCAGGGAAAGCGCAGAAGGTAGGGAGAATGTTAATGATAGCCGGGGAGCTGTGAAAATCCTTCGCGACTTCGAAGGGCGGGCAATCCGGCTGACCGACGAGCGGCTGGCGCATATCCTCGATCACCCGGAGATGGCCGATCTCGAACCGCAAATCGAAACCACGCTCGCGGTGCCGCAAAGCGTCGTACAATCTGCGAGCGACGATGAGGCACGGCTCTATTATCGTTTCTATGCGGGTACGAGGGTCGGCGACAAGTTCCTATGTGTGGTGGTGAGGGTGCTGCTGGATGATGCCTTCGTGATCACCACGTACCTGACTGACAAGGTGAAAAGAGGTGAACAGCTATGGCCGAAAAACGACTGAAAATATGGTACGACCGTGAGGGCGATTACTTAGAGGTCATCTTCGACCAACGGTCAGGGTATTTCCGGGAGACCGCGAACGACCAGGTCATGGAGAAAGTGGACGAGCGGGGCAATGTGCTCGGATTCTCCGTGCTCAAGGTGAGCGCGCTGAAAAAAGAACCGCTCGAAGTAGCACTCTGAGGTCGCGGTCCGCCTGAGCGGGGACCATCTCACGCGCGCACGCCTTTCGGCCGCGCAGCGGCGAGCCCTCGAGCGCCTGCAGGATGTGGACGTCCCATTCGAACTGCTGGGTCCACGACCGCGCGGCCATCAGGGCCGCCATTTCGTTGAGCTTGCGCTCGAGCGGGCAGCGATAGCGGTAATACTCGCCGACTTTCTACAGCGACTCCCTGAGCCCCGGGCTGCGGATGATCGGCCAGTACGGGCCTTCGACCTTGCCGCGCGGGCCGGCGGTGATTTCGGCGGCGACCTAAGTTACCCGGAAATTGCGGAACTGCCACGGATCGGAGGCATCGATGTCGTCCGGATACAGGCCGTCACGGCCAACGAGCGGCGTCCAGTCGGTATAGGTGCCGACCAGTTTGCCCAGATAGGGCGTGCAAAGCTCAAGGATCGCCTGGAAATCGAGTTCGTCGGGCTCGACAATGCCGGCGCGCGGATTTCTCAGTGCCCAGATGATGGCAGCCGTGAACGGAGCGTTCACCTGCATGCTGGTGGCGTTGTTGTGCGGGCACAGCTTGCGCGTTTCCTCGATGCCCAACTGCGAGCCGAACCAGTAGGCGCCGCGCTTGTGGCCCATCAGCAGCACGCCCAGTTCATCGAAGCCCGCATCGATTTCCTCGCGCAGCAGCCGCTGCTGCGGCGGGAAACGCCAGCCGTTGCCGGCGAACTCGTGCAGCGACAGCACGGCGTCGTCGCAGGGATGGTAGGCGTAATGGCAGGTTGGCCGGTACACGGGCTTGCCGTTCTCGCGCAGCGTGAGGTAGTCGGGAATGGAGATCGCCTCGCCGTGGGAGATCAGCCAGCCATGGAACGGCCCCTCTACGGGCGCCCAGGAACGCACCTTGGTGGCCACGCCCGGCCGGTCGAGATAGATCGCCGCGCCGCAGCCGAAGCCGTATTCGCGCGCGTCCTGCGGCCAGTTGCGCTCGTGCGTGCCCCAGCCGAGTTCGGCCGGCTGCAGCGACTCGCCGCAGAAGGCTTCACTCGACCAGGTGTTGACGAATTCGCCGTTGCGCTTGTGCACGCGGCTGGTCTGGTGGTCGCGCTCGGAAACGTGGATTACTTTTATCCGCAGCTCGGCGGCGAGCCGGGCCCAGCCTTCGCGGTTGGGCGGCGCCGCGGCGTCCATACCGAGCTCGCCGGCGAGATTGAGCAGTGCCTGCTTTACCAGGTGGGAGACCAGGCCCGGATTGGCGCCGTGCATGAGCACGCCCGTCGGCCCCCCTGGGTACTTGCTGCGCAAGCCCAGTGCCGTTTCGCGATGGGCATAGTTGGAGCGGCGGCTGGCCGGAATCGACCGGTCGGTATGGCCGCCCTGCCAGGGCTCGAGGCAGGCGTCGATGTAGAGCACGCCATGCTGCTGGCACCACTCGACCACCGCGATGCTGGAGACATCGAAGGAGACGTTGACCAGAAAATCGCCCGCGCTGAGCTCGCTCTCTAGAATGGAGATATAGTTCGTGGGCGTCAGCGGTTCGACCCGGAATTTGATCCCGTATTCGGCGGCAATGTCCTTGCCGAAGTCATTGGCGGTGACGATCGTAATCTGCTGCGGGCGCAGGTCGATATGGCGCAGGATCAGAGGCAGCGAGCCCTGTCCCACGGCGCCAAAGCCCACCATCAGCATCCTGCCCGGGAAAGCGGCGTATTTCTTGTGCGTGCTCAACTTCGCCTTTCGAATGTCGTGACAAAGAAATTACCTGAGCGTTTATATCCGAAAGCGGCCGCCATCGCAACACGCCGCGCCGCGCAACCCCGCCCGCCGCGGGAAAATATCTAGTCGCTTACGAATCAAGGGTTGACACAGTTTGCGAAGAATCTCGGTTCTTTTGGGTTTCCATAGGTTTTTCGATTTCTTGTTTTACAAGCTTGCAAAGCAAACAATCGGGAGATTGCGGATGCAATGGCGAGCGGACCCTGTTTGCTTCCGGCTTGGCCGGTTTAAGGCTGCCGCTCGAGCTGCAGGCGCGCTTCGTCGCTGCGCAGCGTGAGAATGCTCACGCCGCACAGCGCGACCAGCGGCAGCGCGACCAGCAGCACGCCCGCGACCGCGACGACCCAGCCTCGCGGCGTCAGTCCCTGCCCCTGCGGGTGCCGGCGATAGGTCGCCAGACGCGTGCCGCCGGAGAGTAGCGTCAGCGCGATCAGCACCCAGCAGAAGTATTCCAAGCCGGTGCGTCCCCAGGAAAAGCCGTTCAGCAGGGCGAACGCCGATACCAACCCGATCAGCCAGACGACGAGCAGGCCGAAATCGCTGATGATGCGCGACTGCATGTATTCGGGCGGAATTGCTCCGCGGCGAAAGAGCTGATTCAGCAGCAGCACGCCGATCGCCAGCGCAGCGAAGGACACGATCGCGAAGAACCAGCCGATGAAGGCGAGCGGCAGTGTCGGAATGCTCATGCGCGGCTTTCGGCCTGGTGCTGTTCTCAGCCTGCGGGAGGGGCGCCACGGCTGATGGCAGTGAGTATTCCCTGCATCAACGCAATCGGTGTCGGCGGACAGCCGGGCACGGCCACGTCCACCGGGATGACATTGGACACGCGGCCACAACTGGCGTAGCTCTCGCCGAAAACGCCGCCGGTGCAGCCGCAGTCGCCGATCGCGACCACCAGCTTTGGCTCGGGCGTTGCATCGTAGGTGCGCTTGAGCGCCAGCTCCATGTTGCGCGATACCGGCCCGGTCACGAGCAGCATGTCGGCGTGGCGTGGACTCGCGACCAGTTTGATCCCAAGCCGCTCCAGATTGTAGTAGGGCCCGTTCATGGTGTGGATCTCCAGCTCGCAGCCATTGCACGAGCCTGCGTCGACGTGGCGGATGGTGAGCGCGCGCCCGAAGTGCTTGAGAATCACCGCGCCCAAGCGCTGCTCGATCTGGCGCAGCGCCTCGTCGGAATGCGGCGGCGCTTCGCTGACGATGCCGGTTTTCGCGATCTGCCTGAGCAACTGATACATGTCAGAGGTCCTGCCCGCTATAGGAAAGGTTGAACGACTTGTTGATCAGCGGAAAGTCGGGAACGATATTGCCGATCACCGCGCGCTCGATCACCGGCCAGTTCTGCCACGACGGATCGTGCGCATGCGCGTGATGGATACGGTTGGCATCCGCGGTTTCAAGTGCGATCAGCACTTCGCCGCGCCAGCCTTCGATCCAGCCGACGCCGCATTTTCCGGCGTTGCAGTCGGCGAGCGGGACGCGAATCTCGCCCGGCGCAAGCTCGTTGGCGAGCGTGCACACTAGGCGTATCGACTCGAAGATCTCTTCGAATCGCACCGAGACGCGCGCGGCGACGTCGCCGCGCGTGTGCGTGGCCATGCGCACCTCGGCCTGCTGGTAGGGCGGCACGGGACAATCGATGCGCAGGTCGCGCTTGACGCCGCTCGCGCGGGCGGCGAAACCCATCAGCCCCAACTTCTCCGCCAGTTCGGGTAGTACCTGACCGGTCATGATGAAGCGGTCCTGCGCGCCCGCGTGATCGTCGTAGATCGCTTTCAGCGCGACGACCTCGGATCGGATCTGCGCGAGGCGCCCGAGCAGCCGCTCTGCCTGCTCGCGCGCGAGATCGCGCGCGACGCCGCCGGGAACGACCTGGTCCATGAGGTAGCGATGGCCGAACAGCTCGCCCTGCAAACGCAGCAGGTCTTCCTTCAGCCGCCAGAACTGGAAGAAGCCGAACGCGAGCCCGACGTCGGCGCCGAGGTAGCCGAGATCACCCAGGTGGTTGGCGATGCGCTCGAGTTCGAGCATGATTCCGCGCAGGCCGAGCGCGCGGCCGGGCGGTTCGGTGCCGCTGGCGCCCTCGACGGCCATGGCGTAGGCCCAGGCGTAGGCGACGGTGGAATCACCGGACACACGAGCGGCGAGTTTGGCGCCCTCGGCCAGGGTCATGGTCTCGAACAGCTTCTCGATCCCTTTGTGCGTGTAGCACAGGCGCTCCTCCAGCCGCAGGATCTTCTCGCCGACGATGGAGAAGCGGAAATGCCCCGGTTCGATGGTGCCGGCGTGCACCGGGCCCACCGGTATTTCGTGCACGCCTTCGCCCACGACCTTGACGAACGGATAGCGGTCGTCCGACGCGGGAAGGTTCGTGCCGATGTCGAATTCCTTGCGCAGCGGAAATACGCCGCCGGGCCAGGCGCGGTGGCGCACCCACTTGCGCTGATCCGGGCTGTCCTGGGCGTGGATGCCGAGAAGGTCGTAGGTGGCGCGCTGCATTCGGTTCGCGCACGGATAGATATCGGCGATGCTGGGATAGCGCGGGTGCTCGCGCGCAAGCGGCAGCGTCAGCCACAGAAGCCCCGTGCGAAGCGCAAGCGCGAGGTGCAGCGCATAAGCGCCGCCGCGCGTGGTTTCGTCGCTGCCCCAAAGCGCGACCAGGCGGCCTTTTTGCGCTTTCGTCTTTGCCACCACCGCGCGCAAGGTCCCGGCCTCGATCATTGAGCGGAACGCGGGCATGGCGCCCGGGATGGGTTCGGTTTGGATGGGAAGATCGGTCATCGTTTTTTGCCCATTGTGCCTATTGTGCCGTTGTGTGCTCAGCCGATGAAAGCGGCCGCCTGCCGGTACCATTCGACCAAATAGGGCGGGATGTACAAACCCAGCATCAGCACGATCGCCAGGTGCGCGAACACCGGCAGCAGCGCCGGCGGATGCGGCAGCCGGCGCAGGTTAGATTCGCCGAATACCATCGGCTGGACCTTGCCGAAGATCGCGGCAAACGCGACTCCCAGCGCCACCAACAGGAACGGCGTCGCCCAGGGGTGCTCGTGCATGGCGGTGGTGAGCACCATGAACTCGCTGGTGAACACCCCGAACGGCGGCATGCCGAGAATGGCGATGGTGCCCAGCGCCAACCCCCAGCCGACGGTGGGGCTTTGCTCGATGAGCCCGCGGATGTCGGCCATGTTTTGCGTGCCGGTCTTTTGCGAGGCGTGGCCGACGGTGAAGAAAATCGCGCTCTTGGTGAGCGAGTGCACCGTCATGTGCAGCAGGCCGGCGAAAGCGGCGACCGGGCCGCCCATGCCGAAAGCAAACGTCATGATCCCCATGTGCTCGATCGAAGAGTAAGCGAACATGCGCTTGATGTCCTTCTGCCGCGACAGAAAGAACGCCGCCACCACCACCGACAGGAGACCGAAACCCATCATCAGGCCGCCGGAGAAATTGCGCCCGAGGGCGCCATCGACCAGCACCTTGCTGCGCACCACCGCATATAGCGCGACGTTGAGCAGCAGTCCCGAGAGCACCGCCGATACCGGTGTCGGGCCTTCGGCGTGCGCGTCGGGTAGCCAGTTGTGCAGCGGTACCAGGCCCACTTTAGTCCCGAACCCGACCAGCAGGAATACGAACGCGAGCGACAGCACCGTCGGTTCGAGCTGGTCGCGCACTTCGTACAGGTGCGTCCACAGGAGCGCGGTACCGCCCGCGCCCAGAACTTTCTCCGCGGCGAAATAAAGCAGGATGACGCCGAACAGCGCCTGCGCAATGCCGACCGAGCACAGGATGAAATACTTCCACGCCGCCTCCAGGCTCGCCGGCGTGCGGTACAGGCTCACCAGCAGCACGGTCGAGAGCGTCGCGCCCTCCAGCGCCACCCACAGGATGCCGATATTGTTCGACAGCAGGCACAGCAGCATGGTGAAGGAGAACAGTTGGTACATGCTGTGGTAGAGACGCAGGCGCGCCGCATTCAGGCGCCCGTGGTGCTCCTCTATGCGCATGTAGGGACGGGAAAAAAGCGCCGTGGTGAAGCCGACGAACGCGGTGAGCGCGACCAGGAATACATTGAACGGGTCGACGAAGAACTGCTCCTCCAGCGCCGTCATCGGGCCGCCGGTAATGACGCGACGCGTGAGCGCCGCCGCGGCGACGAGGGTGATGAGGCTCATCAGCGCGTTCACCTCCGGTGCCCAGCGCTTGTGGCCGACGAGCGCCAGCAGCAGGCCGCCGAGCAGGGGAAAACCGAGGACGAGAGCGATTTCCATGCGACCCTAGTCGTCCTTCAGCTTTTCCATATGCCGGATGTCCAGGCTTTCGAACTGGTCGCGGATATGGAAAAAGAAAATGCCGAAGATGAACGTGCCGACGAGCACGTCGAGCGCCACGCCCAGCTCGACCACCAGCGGCATGCCGTAGGTCGCGCTGGTGGCCGCGAAGAACAGGCTATTCTCCATCGCCAGGAAACCGATCACCTGCGGCACCGCCTTGCGCCGCACGATCATCATCAGGAACGACAGCAGCATGCTCGCCATCGCGATCCCCAGGGTGGCGCGCGTCAGGCTGCTCGCCATCTCCGAGATCGGGGTGGCAAGCGCGAAAGCGAAGATCGCAAGGCCGATGCCGATCAGCATCGTGGCCGGAATGTTGATCAGGGTTTCGATGTCCCAGCGTATCTGCAGCCGGTCGATCAGACGATGCAGCACCCAGGGGATCAGCAGCACCTTTAGCGCCAGAGTGAGTGCGGCGGAGAAATACAGATGGCTTTGGCCGGTTGTGTACGCCACGATCAGCGTCGAGGCGGTAAGCGCGGCGCCTTGCCATGCGAACAACTTGATCAGTGTCAGCACACGCCGCTGCGACAGCATGGCGAAGGCGAGCAGCAGCAGGAACGCCGCGAGCAGATTGACGAACTGGCTGGAAAGAGATTGATCCATGGCGTTCTCAGCCGAGCGTGAGGAAGTGGGTCAGCATGCCGAGCACGCCGAGCAGGAAAGCCGTGGACAGGAACTCGGGGGCGAGGAACAGGCGCAGCTTGGCGAGCAGCGTCTCCAGCAAGGCGAGGCCGGCGCCGGCGAGGGCAAGTTTCGCCGCCAGCGTCGCTAACGCCAGCGGCAGCGCTCCCCAGTCACCGGCTTGCGCGATGCCCCAGGGCAGGAACAGGGCGATGCCGATGGCCATGTAGGCGAACAGCTTGATCGCCACGGCCCACTCGATCAGTGCCAGGTGCCGCGCCGAGTATTCGAGAATCATCGCCTCGTGGATCATGGTGAGTTCGAGGTGCGTGGTCGGGTTGTCGATCGGGATGCGGGCGTTCTCGGCGAGCAGCACCATCAGGAAGGCGACCGCGGCGAATGCGAGGCTGGGGTAGATCGCGAACTCGCGGTACGCCAGCGTCTCGACGATGGTATTCAGTTGGGTCGAGCCGCTGATGAAAGCGGCGGTGAACAGGATCATCAGCATCGCCGGCTCGGCCAGGAACCCGATCAGCATTTCGCGCCGCGCGCCGAGGCCGCCGAAGGCGGTGCCGATGTCCATCGCCGCCAGCGCAGAGAACACGCGCGCCAGGGCGAATACGCCCACCAGCGCGATGATGTCGGCCGCCGGCGCGAACGGCAGATCGGTGGCGAGCACCGGAACGATCCCGGCGGCGAGCCACATGCAGCCGAATACCACATACGGCGTGACGTGAAACAAGGCGGACGCGTTGCGCGCGATCACCACGTCCTTGTGGAACAGCTTGGCCAGCGTGTAGTACGGCAGCAGGATGCTCGGCGCCGAGCGGTTCTGCAGCCAGGCGCGGCACTGGTTCGCCCAGCCCATGAGCAGCGGCGCGGCGAGCACCACGAACACCGATTGCAGGACCTGAAACGCGATTCCGGGGGCGTCGATCATGGGAGGAATCAGTGCGCGAAAGTCAGTGGGCGAAAGTCAGCGGACGAAGACCAGCAGCGCGATCAGGGTGAGAAAGCTGTAGAGCAGGTAGATGCTGATCCTCCCCTGCTGCAGCAAGGCGATTTTCGACGAGACGTATTCGGCCAATCGCGCTACCGGCAGGTACAGCCAGTACCAGTGGCGATCGTAGATCTTCAGCGAGAACCGGGGCGCCGGATCGTCCGGTTCGGGCATGCGCCGCTTCATCAGGTAGAGAGGACCGAATACGTGCCGGATCGGTTGGCCGAATGCATCGGCGGTGTCCTGCGCGCGCGCGGTCAGTTCGGAATAGCCGCAGCCCCAGGCTTCGGAGTAACGCAGGCGGCCGTGGTAGAAGCGGCGCACCAGGATGAATGTAAGCAGGGTCACGCAGAGGATCACGATCAGAAACACGATCGGGCTGTAGCTCGCTCGCTCGGACTCGATCGGCACCAGCCATAGCCAATTCGATTGCACGGCGGCTTCGCGCAAGCCCTGCCCGGTAAGCGAGACGGCGACGCGATTCAGCATCAGCAAGAACGAAGTCGGAAACAGGCCGAGCACGAAGCAGCCGGCCGCAAGCCAGGCCATGCCGAATCGTTCCATCAGGCCGGCATCGTGGACCTGATCGCCCTCTGACGAGCGCGCCGGAGGCTGCGTCTCGCGCGGCCGGCCGAGAAAGGCTATACCGTAGACCTTGACGAAGCACATGGCGGTGAGCGCGCCGGCTAGCGCCAGCGTCGCGGCGAACAGCGGCAGCAGACTGCGCACCACCCCGTTCTTCAGGATCGGGGCCTGCAGCGCAGTCTGGAACGTGAGCCACTCGGACACGAAACCGTTCAGCGGCGGCAGCGCGGAGATGGCAAGCGCGCCGACGAGAAAGTAGAACGCCGTCTGCGGCATCTTGTGTATCAGACCGCCCATGTTGTTGAGGTTGCGCAGGCCGGTGGCGTGCAGGATCGAGCCGGCGCCGAGGAACAGCAGTGCCTTGAACACCGCGTGATTGAGCGTGTGATAAAGCGCAGCGATCAGCCCGAGCGCGCCGGCGGCCGGGTGGCCGAAGCCGACAAACACCATGGACATGCCCAAACCGAGAAGGATGATGCCGATGTTTTCGACCGAATGGTAGGCGAGGAGTCGCTTCAGGTCGTGCTGCATCAGCGCATACAGCACTCCGAACAGCGTCGTGCCCGTGCCGATCACCAATACCAGCATTCCCCATTCCCAGCGGACGTTGCCGATCAAATCGTAGATCACGCGAATCATGCCGTAGATGGCGGTTTTCAGCATGATGCCGCTCATCAGCGCCGAAACCGGCGAGGGCGCGGCCGGGTGCGCCTCGGGCAGCCACGCGTGCAAGGGGATCATCCCGGCCTTGGCGCCGAAGCCGAAGAACGCGAGCAGGAACGCCACCGTGGCCCACCGCGGCTTTAGCTCGGCCGCGCGCAGCGCGTCGAAGGTGTAATCGCCCTGGCCGCCGTTCATCACGCCGAAGCACAACAGAATCGCGATCGCGCCAAGGTGCGCGATCAGCAGGTAGAGAAAGCCGGCACTGCGGATCGCGGGCAGCTTGTGGTCGGTGGTGACGAGAAAATAGGAGGACAGCGCCATTGTCTCCCATGCGACCATGAACAGATAGGCGTCATCGGCCAGAATCACGAACGCCATGCTCGCCAGGAACAGGTGATATTCCAACGCGATCAGCGCAAGGCGGCCGGCCGTTTCGTCGCGGAAATAGCCCGCGGCGTAGATCGATACCCCTGCGGACACCGAGCCGAGCAGCATCAGAAAGTAGCCCGCCAGGGGATCGAGGCGCAGGTGGAACGGGAGCTCGGGCAGACCGAGCGGCAGGGTCATCTGCTCGGGGGAGGCCAGCCATATTGCCTGCAGACCGCTCGCCGCCAACGCGAGTCCCGCCAGCATCCCCAACGGAAACGCAAGTTTTCGAGCGAAGAACGCGTTGCCGGCCGGAATCAGGGACAGTATCGCGATTGCAAACCAGGCAGCGGCAGCGAGGAGCGAGCCCGATAGCGGCGAAGACAATACTTGCATTGTTTTTAGAAGGAGCGGCGAGTGAACGGGCGGCGCTCGGCTGCGCACATGCGCAGGCGCGGCGAGTGCGCTTGTCTCTTGGTAATTATATCAGATCGATTTCGCTTCACCTGCCGGAATGATTTCCGCCGGAATGATTTCCAGAGTCGAAACAGGCCCGGACAGTCCACGACTCTACGGAACGCGCGCCTCTCATACATAGTCTCTGATGAACTCGTAATATGCCCTCTTGCCATCTGCCGAGTGTCTGGTCACGGACCGTTTAATCTTCTCGATTCGGCCGAGGTACTCCTGAAGCGTCAGGTTGTTCACTTTTCCAATGCGCTCCACACCGATATCCATACACCAGTCGATTATGCCCTTTGCAAGCGGATGGCCGGAGACCTTTTCATTCTTGGCGTAGCCGAAGTGTTTCTTGATGGCTGTCTTTGCGCCGTCGAGTGCAAAGATGCACAGAGTATCTGTGAGGCCGGCATGGAGTTCGTACTGTCGCTTGAGACCTACCTCGATGTTCTGGCAAACGTCGAGATGCTCATCGTCGTTGAAATCCACCCCCAGGTCTCCTCTTTCCGAAAGGGTCTAACGAGGCTGTGCAAAAACCCCTTCGCGAGCGAAAGGTGGTGTTTTTCGGGAGTCTTTGAACCCCTCCCAAGTACGCGATCGTCGATTGTAGAGCGATCTGAGAGACCGTTTCGTGAGTGAATTCATCGGAAATATCCGTGCCAGGGTTTTTGCACAGCCTCAACGTTGGCCATAACCAGCCCGAGCCGGCGGGGCGAAGCGCCGCTGCTGAGGGTCTGTGTTCATGGCCAGGTTAGGCGCCCTCAGGAAACGTATCGCTCGTAAGACCCAACGCAAATGCCAAAGCTCGGTCGAGCACCGCTTGCTTTGCTGGCGGCAGATAACCGATGAAGTTTGTGAGGGAGCTCTTCGGAAGACTCATGAGCTCGTCGCAGTGAATGCTGCTCTCGTGCTTCAGGCCCTCCTCGATACCGACGTCAACCTGAGTGTGCAGACCGTCGCGACGGGTATACACCGGAGCGCAGATCAGGGAGGAGAACGAGGAGTTGACGAGAAGCTCGCGACTAACGATGACAAAGACTCGCTGCCGACGCGGATCGCGGGATGATGGATGTTGAACGAGATACAGTTCCCCGCGTCTCACAGGGGAACCTGGTAGGAGAGTGCGTCCTGTGCTTCCGCGTTGAGTTCCTCGGCGTGCGCGTTGATGACGGTGAGGTCGGACGCATCTTCTCCCGGATGCGGCCAAGCGAAATAAGCTCGCAACGCCGCAGCCACGAGTTCGTCGCGCTCGGGAGGACTGGGGGCGCGACGGTCCAGGGCCGCCTTGAGGTCCTCGGGCAAAGCAACAATGGTTTCAATGTTCATGGTGCAATGATACGGCCATCGGCTCACGCGGCGCAAGCTGCGGTCCCGAAGTTGTCGTCACATTCGTCGTCGCGAGGACTGGGTCGGACACTTCTCGGCCGTCGAGCCAGGCCGTATTCGCATGAGATCTCTTCCTTCAAGACCCTGAGCCCGCGTTTCCGTCGGTAGAAGCTCATACCCACGTCCTACGTCGCCCGGTCACGCCTTGCGGAGCACGCGCCGCGCATCGAGACGCCCGAGCGAAACGCCGAGGCCTGCCAAGGCCCCGCCGAGCGCGGCTAGGTGACCCACTCCGAGCGCGAGGCGGCCCGACCACCGCGCCAGCAGGGACGAAAACGCCCCTGCCCCGTAGCACGCAGCGATCAGACTTGGGCTGGAATAGATGTCCATCTCTTCCCACTCAAACGCTCAACGCGAGAAGTATAACGATAACATTAGGTGGCGATGAGATTACGCCGGCATCCAATGGCAGATCGATTCTTCGCTGGCCGCCTTCACTTTATTTTCATCCCCGGCTGCGCACCGGTGTCGGGGCCGAGCAGATAGATCGCGGGTCCGTCGCCGGAAGCGGCGAGGACCATCCCCTGTGAAAGGCCGAATTTCATTTTGCGCGGGGCGAGGTTGGCGACCATTACCGTCAGCCGGCCCTCCAGTGTGGCCGGGTCGTAGGCGGACTTGATGCCAGCAAACACCGTGCGCTGTTCGCTGCCGATATCGAGCGTGAGTTTCAACAACTTGTCCGCGCCTTCGACGTGTTCGGCCTTCACGATTTTCGCGACGCGCAGATCGATCTTGGCGAAGTCGTCGATGGAAATGGTCGCCGGGGCCGCGGGTCTGGCGATCTCCGCGCTCGGCGGCGTGGCGGGATGCGGCGTGGAGACGGTCACTTTCGGGATCTCCTTTTCGATGTCGAACAGCGCGTCGAGTTGTTTGGGATCGACGCGGGATATGAGGTGCTCATACTGATTGATTCGATGCCCCGCTGTTAAGTGTCGGTCAATATCACTCCAGCTCTGCGGCGGCAAGTTCAGAAAGTAGAAGGCACGTTTCGTTAACTCAGGAAGAACAGGGTGCAGATAAATCGACAGCATGCGAAACGCTTCGAGTGCGCCCGTACAGATCAATCCGGCCTGAAGCGGTTTATTGTTCTTGGCAAGTTCCCAAGGCTTGAGTGCATCGTACACTTGGTTTGCCAGATCTGCGTGATCCATGATCCGGCGTAGCGCTTTTCCAAATTCGCGCGATTCGTATAACGACGCAATTTGAGCGCTATCGCTGCGAATGCGTGCGACAAGGTTACTTGTTGCATTTCTTACCCGACCGTGCCGGGCTTCGAACAAGATGCCACCCGAGTCCCAAGAGTCATTCGGGAGAGGCGCCTGATCACTTATGTTCAACTGTCCGTTTTGAAGACGGTGAATGAATCCCGCTGCACGGCTTGCGATATTGACGTATTTCCCCACCAGGTCGCTATTCACCCGCGCGATGAAATCGTCGGGATTGAAGTCCAGATCCTCGACGTTCTCGTTCAGCTTGGCCGCGATGTAATAGCGCAGCCACTCCGGATTCATCCCAATATCGAGGTAGCGCAGCGGGGAAATGCCGGTGCCGCGCGACTTGGACATTTTCTCGCCCGACACGGTGATAAAGCCGTGCACGTAGACGTTGTTCGGAATCTTGTAGCCGGCGAATTTGAGCATTGCCGGCCAGAACAGGGTATGGAAGTAGATGATGTCCTTGCCGATGAAATGGATTTGCTCGGTCTGCGGATCGGCGAGAAAGCCGTCGAAGTCGATGCCTTTCTTCGCGCAGTAATTCTTGAGGCTGGCGAGATATCCGATCGGCGCATCCAGCCAGACGTAGAAATACTTGCCTGGCGCATCGGGAATTGGGATGCCGAAGTAGGGTTCGTCGCGGGAGATGTCCCAGTCGCCGAGTGCCTTATCCCCTTTGCCTTCGAGCCATTCCTTGGCCTTGTTCGCGACCTGGGACTGCAGCCGGCCGGGCTCGTTCACCCATTTATTCAGGAAATCCGCGCATTTCGGATCGGACAGCCTGAAGAAATAATGCTCCGATGTCTTCAGCACCGGCGCGGCGCCTGACAGCGTCGAGTAGGGATTCTTCAGGTCGGTCGGCGAATAGACCGAACTGCAGTTCTCGCAGGCGTCGCCGTACTGGTCCTTGGCGCCGCACTTGGGGCACTCGCCCTTGATGTAGCGGTCGGCAAGGAACATGCCCTTCGCCGGGTCGTAGAACTGCTCGACCGGTTTGGTGTAAATGAGGCCCGCGGCCTTGAGCTTGCGGTAGATTTCCCGCGACAGCTCGGTGTTTTCGGTCGAATCGGTCGAATGCCAGTTGTCGAAGCCGAGGTGAAAGCCGTCGAGATATTTCTTGCGCTCGGCGCCGATGCGGGTGACGAGAGCCTCCGGCGTGACGCCTTCGGCTTCCGCCTTGAGCATGATAGGCGCGCCGTGCGCGTCGTCGGCGCAGACGAAATGCACGGTGTTGCCCTGCATGCGCTGGAACCGCACCCAGATGTCGGCCTGGATGTACTCCATGATATGGCCGATGTGAAACGAGCCGTTGGCGTATGGCAGAGCGGTGGTGACGAAGAGTTTGCGCTTCATTCTTGTTTAGACGAGGGAAATGCGCGCACCTGCCGTCGCAGGGGCGGCGGGCGGGTGCAACCGGAAAGCCCTTAATTGTATCGCGCAGCCCCTCGAATATCCATTAAAATGAACGCCTTTTCCCGCGCTGCTGGCGCGGTGCGCAGTGCCAAGGAGCATGGACAATGTCAGTTTCGGAATTACAGATTCAGACCGCCCTCAAGGAAATCACCGACCCCAACACGGAGAAGGATTTCATCGCCACCAAGTCGGCGCGCAACATCAAGGTCAGCGGCGACGATGTGTCGCTGGACATCGAACTGGGCTATCCGGCCAGGACCCAGATCGAGCTGATCCGCAAGATGGTGCAGGCGAAGCTCGGCGCCATTCCCGGCGTCGGCAAGGTCGCGGTCAAGGTCGCGAGCAAGATCGTCTCGCACAGCGTGCAGCGCGGGGTCAAGCTGATACCCGAAGTGAAGAACATCATCGCCGTGGCCTCGGGCAAGGGCGGCGTGGG
>Ga0082335_1005725_pt1 | contig 16807 bp, 15 predicted proteins | sample Subgrocontami58m_FD_72375 | JGI IMG/M metagenome (GOLD analysis project Ga0082335, IMG submission 72375) | Subsurface groundwater microbial communities from S. Glens Falls, New York, USA - GMW37 contaminated, 5.8 m (SPADES assembly) (version 2) ... | reverse complement strand
GCGCGCCCGTGCCCCGGGGGCGCCGCCCGGGGCAGAACAACCGGCCCTCCGGCGGGGGTGGGCCCAGCCGAGGGGGGGAAGGGGGGGCCCCCGGCATCGGGGGGCGCCCCCGCCTGTTTCACATGATGTTCACATCGGGCACGGCAGGATTGCTGCCGTGCCCGATGTCCGTCTTCGCGCGTCGTCTGCGATCTGGATGTCGGACTGCGCTCACGCTCGCCTGACCCTCTCATGACACCACCACCTCCACCACCACCCGGCGCCCTCGTCGCCCAGGCGCCGCCCGGGGGCCGTCTACGTCGTCCTCGGGGCAGCGTGCTGGCCGACCGCGCCTACGCGGCAATCGCGGCCCTTGCCTGCCTGGTCGCGGTGTCCTTCGTCGTGTACCTCATCTGGACCACGGTGGCGAACACCGGCGAGGTGTGGTCCACCTACGGGGTGTGGGGATTCGTCTCCGGTACCGAGTGGATTCCCACACCGGCGACGGGGACCCCGCTCTTCGGGGCTCTACCGTTCATCTACGGCACGTTGGCGACCTCGATCATCGCCCTCATCATCGCCGTGCCCGCATCGGTCGGCATCGCCCTGGCGACGGTCGTGTTCCTTCCCAAGCGCCTGCGGGGGCCCGTGGGTGGCTTTGTGAATCTTCTCGCCGCGGTGCCGTCGGTCATCTTCGGCCTCTGGGGCGTCACTGTGCTCGTGCCGTTTCTCAAGCCGGCGCTCGACTGGTTGTCATCCACCATCGGCGGTCTCAGCCTGTTCGGCTGGAGCCCGTTCGCCGGTCCGGTCACCTCCGGCTCATATCTGGTGTCGGGGCTCGTCCTCGCCGTGATGATCCTCCCGATCATCACGGCGATCACCCGTGAGGTGCTGCTCACGGTGCCGCGCGACCAGAGCGAGGCGGCCTACGCCCTGGGAGCCACGCGCTGGGAGATGGTGCGGCACTCCATGTTGCCGTGGGCACGCTCGGGAATCGTGGGAGCGTCGGCCCTGGGACTGGGCCGCGCGGTGGGGGAGACCATCGCCATCGTCATGCTGCTCGGAAACACCCCCGGCATCTTCACGTCACTGGTGGGTCCGGGAGCCACGCTGTCGAGCATCATCGCCCTGCAGACGGGCGAGGCAACCGGACTGCAACTGTCAGCGCTCACGGCGTTGGCGGTCGTGCTGTTCGTCATCGCCTTCCTCATCAACGCAGCCGCGCGGCTGCTGGTGCGGCGCTCCGAGGCGGGTGCGGGAGGGGGGGTCGTGCGCCGCCTGGGCGCCAAGGTGGTCGGTCTCGTCCGCGCTCCGCGCGCGGCCGCCCCGCCGCCACCCCCCGTCAGCGCCGTGCCGCCTCCTCCACCGCCGCGGCCCAGTGAGCCCACCGCTCCTCTGGTCATCGGCGGCCCCGGTGCGGTGGCCCGCTCCCGGCTGGTGCGGTCTCGGGTCGCCGAGGGCTTCGTATGGCTGAGCCTGCTCTTCGGCCTCGTTCCCCTGGCCCTGGTGCTCTGGGAGATGCTGAAACGCGGTCTGCCGGCCATCGTGCCGTCGTTCTTCACGAGCCTGCCACCGCTGAACCCCTCGAGCCCGGATGGCGGCATCTCAAATGCCCTCGTGGGCACCCTCATCCTCATGGCCATCGCCCTTGTCGTTGCGGCCCCGCTTGGCGTACTGACGGCACTCTTCATCCGCGATGTCGCCCGCCCCGGCACGTGGAGCGGGCGTGCGGGCAGCGCCGTGGGCTTCGTTGTCGACGTGCTCCTGGGCGTGCCCTCGGTGGTGGTGGGCCTCATCGTCTATCTGGGAATCGTCGTGGTGCAGGGACACTTCTCGGCTCTGGCCGGAGGAATCGCCCTGGGCATCATCATGTTCCCCGTCGTGGTGCGCACGGCGGATGAGGTGCTGAGGCTCGTGCCGTCCGGGCAGAAGGAGGCCGCCATGGCGCTTGGCGCCCCCAAGTGGCGCACCACGCTCGCCGTGGTCATTCCGGCTGCCGGCCCGGGAATCCTCACGGGGATCCTCCTGGGCCTTGCGCGGGCCTCTGGGGAGACGGCCCCGCTGCTGTTCACGTCACTGGGCAATCAATTCATGTCCACGAGCATCGTGGCGCCGATCGCGGCGATCCCGCAATTGATCTACAACGACACCATAATCACCCAGACTCCCGAATCGCTTCAGATGGCCTGGGGCGCCGCACTGGTGCTGGTTGCGATCATTCTTGTTCTGAACCTCGGGGCGGCGCTGCTCAGCCGTAAGTCCCGGCGACTGGAGGGAAGATGACGGATTCCGCCTCCGCTGAGGGCTCGGCCGTGGCAGGCGCGACGACGGCTGCGGCGGCAGAGGATCGCGCCGCAACTCCCTCGGCGCCGTACGGCGTGCTCCCCCGTGTACCCGCGGCGCACGGACCCGACGCGACCGGTCCGCCCCCGATGGAGGTGCGTGCGCTGTCCGCGTTCTTCGGCAAGCACCACGTGCTCGAGGGCATCAACCTGCAATTCCCGAAGAACACGGTGACGGCGCTCATCGGCCCGTCGGGCTGCGGCAAGTCCACCTTCATCCGCTGCCTCAACCGCATGCACGAACTCATCCCGGGCGCGCGCGTTGAGGGGGACGTGTTTCTGCACGACCAGGACATCTACGGGAATGACGCCGATCCTGTGGCCGTACGCCGGGCGGTGGGAATGGTGTTCCAGCGCCCCAATCCGTTCCCCACGAAGTCCATCGCCGACAACGTCCTGGCCGGGCCACGCTTTACCCGGCTGAAGGGCTCACGAGACGATCGCGGCGCCCTCGTGGAGCGCACCCTGCGCGATGCGGGCCTGTGGGACGAGGTCAAGAATCGCCTCGACGCGCCCGCCGGCGGCCTCTCCGGCGGTCAGCAGCAGCGCCTGTGCATCGCGCGCGCGCTTGCCGTGGAGCCCGACGTGCTTCTGATGGACGAGCCCTGCTCTTCGCTCGACCCGCAGTCGACCCTGCGTATCGAGGACCTCATCCGTGAGCTACGCGAGCGCCTCACCATCGTGATCGTCACTCACAACATGCAGCAGGCCGCCCGCGTGTCGGAGTACACGGCGTTCTTCACGATCGAGAACGAGGGCGAGCCGGGCCGCCTCATCGAGACCGGCCCCACCCGCGATATCTTCGGAAACCCGACCAACCCGCGCACCGAGGCCTACGTCACCGGTCGTTTCGGCTGACGCCGGAGGAGTCGCCCCCGGGTGCGCGAAGGACCGGCCACGGCAGCAACCGCTGCGACTGACGCCGAAGCCCCGGCGCGCCGAGCGGGGGCGCGGTCGCCTGCGCGCCGGGGCTTCGGCGGAGCCTGCCATCGAGGTGGGGCGCAGTGGTTACGCCGCTGATTCCCTGATGCCTATGGCCCCGCAAGCGTGTCGGCACCCGGGGCGTCCTCCAAGTGGTGCTCCTCCTCCTCGGCTTCTCTCCGAAGCTGCTTGAAGCTCACCCCCTCGAACAGCAGGAAGATGAACCCCACGACCACGCCAACCACCATCTCGGTGCCCTGCAGCACGATCGAGAACGCAAGGGCGTCGGCGGCGCTCACGCCGTAGCTGGCGGTGAGCGGCACCACGGCGGCCGCCTGGAACACCACCAGGTTGCCCGGCAGGATCGGAAAACTCTGCGCAAGAGTGACGGTCACAAGCAGGAGCCCCGCCCCGCCCCAACCCACGTAGCCCAGCCCGAAGGCGCCGAGGGTGGCGTAGATGCCAGCCCACTGGGCGAACCAGGTGCCGAGGCTCGGCCCCACCACCCAGGCCATCTGGCGCGGGTTGCGCAACCCGACATGACTTTCGTGCACGGCCCCCCACAGGCGCTGCAGCCCACGGGTGGCGCGGCGCCAGATCGAGCCGGTGGACAGCCACGGTGGAACCTGGCGGCTGGGGCTCCTGAGCAGCGCCACGCCGAGGATGACCAGACACACCACCCCGAGTACGGCCGTGATGATCCAGGCGTAGGAGGGCAGGGGCAGGAAGAGCCCGATCAGGATGACCAGCAGCACCCATGTGAACGTGGTGATCAGGTTCTCGACCACCACCGTTCCCAGCAGCACGGTGGTGGACAGGTTCTCGCCCCGGCCCGCGAGGCGCCGCCTGGCCAGTAGGACCTTGACGATCTCGCCCAGCCGTGCGGCGAGGATGGTGTTGAAGAGGAAGCCCACCATCAGCGGGCTGAGCAGGTCCATGTAGTGGGTGCGCTTCTTCAGCGCGGGCAGGCCGTCGACCACGCCCTTCCATGCCACGCCCTTCAGCAGCACGGATGCGAAGTTCGCAACCACCGCGACAACCAGCAGCCAGATGTTGTCCAGGCGGAACGCCGACAGGATCGCAGACCAGTCCACGCGCCAGATCACCAGGGTGGCGATCAGCACGATCGCTCCGATGCGGATGGCGGGCCACCCCCACTTCTTCATCCTGCGGCGACTGGCGTCATCGGTGCTCACGCCGCGAGGTCATTCAGGGTTACGAGCTGCAGCCCCTTGTCGCGCGCGGCGGCGCAGATACCGGGAATCGCGGCGGCCGTATGGGCACGGGGTCGGTCGGGGGACCAGCCGTCGGCGTCGTGCAGCAGCAGGATGCAGCCTGGCCCGAGTGCACGCGCCGAGCGCTGCACCACCACCTCCGCGCCGGGATCGGCCGAGTCGAAGACCCCCGCGGTCCAACCGGTCATGCGATAACCCGCCGACCTGACGGCAGCCCACGTCGTGGGGCCGCGGAACCCATGCGGTGCCCGGAAGAGTCGTGACGGCCCCTCACCGCCAAGAGCCTCGGCGATGGCGTCCTCGGTGCGCTGGATCTGGTTGCGTACGTAGCGGGGCCCACGCATCACCATGATGCCGTGGTCGTAGCCATGGCTGGCGATCTGGTGGCCCTCGTCGTGCATGCGCCGGAGCAGATCGGGGTGCCGGCGAGCCTGTCGCCCCAGCACGAAGAACGTCGCCGGGACACCCTCGCGGGCGAGGGCGTCGAGGACGTCGGCAGTGGACGGCCCCGGGCCATCGTCAAACGTGAGCGCCGCGCGTGGTTGTTCAGGCCCGCGGCGCAGCACGGGGCCGAATATGGGCGAACCGGGCCGGAATGCCGCCCATGCACCAGCCGCCGCCGCGCCCACCACCACCACCGCCATGAGAGGCCGCCGCCGGGCCACCGCCGCCGCCGCCGCGAGTGCCGCGACCTCCACTGCCACGACTCGGCGAATGGTGCGGCCCTTGGTCATGGGCGCCGGATGCTCGGAGGCGTGCGCGGGAACCCCCTCGATCGTCGCGGATTCACAAACCGCCGCCCTGCAGCGTCAAACACCGATGAGCGGGTGGCACGAGTGTCTGTCGCTGCACCGAGGGGCACGCCAGACCGGGTGGACACGGGGCGGGATTCTAGCAGCGGGTGCCGCCACCTCCCGCTGTTGGCACACGACCATGGAGAGTGCCAACAGGCGGAGTTGACGTCTATACTCGCGGCGTTCGCGCCGATCAGGAGTGCAGGTGCCAATTTACGATTACCGATGCGAGAAGGGCCACCGTTTCGAGGTCTTTCAGAGCATGACCGCCGACGCGCTGACGTCGTGCGAGCAGTGCAGTGCCCCGGCTCAACGCGTGCTGCACGCGCCGGCCATCCACTTCAAGGGCTCTGGCTTCCACAACACCGATTACGGCACGAAGAAGCGTCCGAAGGACGGCGACACGTCGTCGGGCGGGGAGTCGTCGAGTGTCAGCACGTCGTCCGACAGCTCGAATGGTTCGGGCTCCGGCGAGGCCAAGGGCACGAAGACGGCCACCAAGGCAGACACCGTCGCGCGCACCGTCGGCCCCTGAGGATCTCCGGGGGTTGACGGCCCCGGTGCGGCGGGTCTAGCGCCGCACGAAGCTGGCGATCTGCTCCTCGTCGGTGTTGGGCTCGCCCACCACATAGGACACGCCGCCGACATAGCGGGGGGTCCCCGCGAGCACGATGCGGTCCTTGGGGGTCTGGGTCAGTCGCCATTGCAGCCACCCCAGCTTCAGCAGGTCGGTCGTGCCCATGTCGGTGCCCACCGACCGGACGGCGGCCGCGCCGTTCCATGGTGCCCAGGGGATGCCCGGAAGCGAGGCCATGGCCCCCTTGAGGGCGGACACGAATGCCTGCTGACGAGCCGCCCGGTGGAAGTCGTCGTCGCACTTGCGCACGCGCACGAACTGCAGGGCTTCGTCGCCGTTCAGGTCGATGTCGCCCTTGGGGAAGCTGACCGTGATCCCGCCGGGGTAGGCGCAGTTCCTGAGGGCCGTGGGGTTGTCCACCGTGATGCCGCCAATGTCGTCTACCAGCTGCCGCACCCCGCGGAAGTTGACCACCACGATGTGATGAATCGGCAGGCCCGTCAGATCCTCGACCGCACGGATCATTCCCTTCTGCCCCGCGAAGTAATACGCGGCGTTGATCTTCTGCATGCCGACCACCGGCAGATCCACGCGGAAGTCGCGTGGGATGGAGAGCCACTTGATCTTGCCGCTGCCCGGATCGGTGCGCATGACCATGATCGAGTCGGCACGGCTGCGGGTCTCGCCGGGCCGGGCATCCGCGCCGATGATGAGCGTGTTCTGCGTGCTCGACAGCAGCCCTCCGGATGCCGTGAGGGCCTTCTTCGCCGACGGCGTGATGCGGGCGTTGGACTTGGAGACCGCGCCGTTGATCGCCATGAAGCCGAACACGCCCCACGTGATGACGCCAACCACCAGCAGTATCCCCCCACGCCAGAGCCAGCCCCACACGCCGACGCCGCGCAGCGACCACCAGTGGCGCGGCGGCGTGGGCTCCCACGGGTCGGGCGACGTCGCCTTCGCGGGCGCGCGGCGTTCGGCGACGCTCTCTCCCTGGGTCAGGCGGCGCAGGCCATCCAGCCCCTCCTCCGGGGTACCTGCTCCTCGCGCCTTGAAGCGGCGGTATGGCTTGGTGTGCGGTGGCATCGGCGTGCGATGGTACCTTCGCCGTCCGCCATCCCGGTCCTCGGAGGTTGTGCGTGAGCGTCATCGGTGTGGATGTGGGCGGCACCAAGATCGCTGCCGGGCTGCTGGGGCCGGACCTTCGGGTCGTGCGGTCGGTCGTCATTCCCACTCCCGGCGGGGGCATGACGATCATCGATCTCATTGTGGGATTGGTGGCCGATCTCGCCACAGATGCCCCGGATGAGGTGCGGGGGGTCGGCGTGGGGCTGCCGGCCACCATCGATGGGGTCACCGGGCGCGTGGCCCATTCGGTTCACACGGACATGAGCGACTTCGATGCCATGGGCCCTCTGGAGCAGCGCATCGGCCTGCCGATATCGCTGGACAACGACGCCAATCTGGCCGCGCTCGCCGAGCATCGTCTGGGTGCCGCGCACGGCATGGACACGGCGGTGGTGCTCACCGTGGGTACCGGCGTCGGCGGCGGCATCATCCTGGGCGGCCAGGTGTTCCGCGGGGGCCGGGGGCACGGGGCCGAGTTGGGGCACATCGCGGTCAACGCCGACGGGCCGCCATGCCAGGGTGGTTGCCCGGGTCACGGATGCCTCGAGACCATGTGCAGCGGCACCGCGATCACCCGTGATGTCCGGGCGTTCGCCGATGCCAACCCCGGATCGGCGATGGGGCGTCGTCATGCCGAGGGCGATCTGGACAGCCGCACCGCGCGTGAGATGGCGATGCAGGGGGACGCCGATGCCATTGCGTGCTTCGCGACTGCGGGCCGTTGGCTGGGAATCGGAATCGCGTCGCTCGCGAATGTGTTCGACCCCGACGTGGTGGTGGTGGGTGGTGGGGTGTCACGCGCGCGCGACCTGCTGCTTGAGCCCGCTCGCCACGAATACGTGCGCCGGGCACTTCCGCCCACCACGCGGGCACAGGTGGTGGGCGCCGCGCTGGGGCTCGACGCCGGGTTCGTGGGCGCTGCGATCATGGCGCACGAGGCCGCGGGCGGGCGGGTGCCATGACGGGGTCGCTTGTCGTGGTGGCAACCCCCATCGGAACTCTCGATGACCTCTCCCCGCGGGCAGCCGCGGCGCTACGCGAGGCCGACCTGGTGGCATGCGAGGACACCCGCCGCACGGCCGTCCTGCTGCGCCACGCGGGCTCGACGGCGCCGATGGTGCCGTCCCGTCAACACAACGAGGCCGCTCGCGCCGCCGACCTGGTGCGCCGTATGCGGGATGGTGCCCGTGTGGTTCTGGTGAGCGACGCCGGCATGCCGGGGGTCAGCGACCCGGGAACGCGCGTAGTGGCAGCGGCCCTCGGCGCCGACATCCCGGTGACGGTCATTCCGGGCCCGGGCGCGGTGGAGACCGCTCTGGTGGCGTCGGGCCTGGCGACCGGCATGGGCTACGCGTTAGTGGGCTTCGCCCCGCGTAAGGCCGCCGAGACCCAGCGATTCCTCGCGCGGCTGGACACCTGGAGCGATCCGGTGGTGATGTTCGAGAGCCCCCGTCGTGTGCCCGCCCTGCTCACAGCCATCTCCGCTCATGATCCGGAGCGTCGGGTGGCCGTATGTCGCGAATTGACCAAGGTGCATGAGGAGGTCCTGCGCGGAACCGCCCGGGAATTGGCCGATCAGATTCGTGAGCCGCTACGCGGTGAGGTTGCCGTGGTGATCGCGCCACCGGCAGAGCCTCCGCCCGCCAACGAGGACGCGCTGGCCCATGCGATCGTCCCGATGCTGTCGGCGGGCATGAGCCCCGCACGCGCTGCCGACGTGGTGGCCGCCCTGGGAGCAGCCCCGCGGAATGCCGCCTACCGGGCGGCGCTCGCCGCCGCTGCGATGCGCGACTCCGCGTAGCGGAGCGCATCCGTATCGACGGGGGCGATGGCCTCCCGTGCGCGTTCCTCGCGTTGGGCATCACCCGCCACCACGGCACGCGCCACCGACTCCCCCGGTGCGACCACCTGCACCACGTGGCCACCCCAGGTCACGGCGATCGTGGCGGCGTCCCCTGCCCGCAGTACCCCGCCGGGTCCGGTGATCTCCATACCGCCCGAGAGGTCCACGGGCACGCCACCGATGATGCCGGCCGCGCGTAGCGACGACCAGCCCCCCCCGGATTGGGGCCTGGGGTCGGTCAGGCCCAGCGCCGCGGCAGCGCGCGCGGCATCGATGCGTGCCACCTCCAGGTCCACGTCGTCGGGGCGCACGGTGTGCCCCAGCAGCAGGCGACCGGTGCTTCCCGCCAGGCGCCAGTGCACGCCGCCGGCACCAAGGCGCGCGGTAATCGCCGCAAGTGTCGCCAGCACGCGCGGTGGAGTAGGGGGTGCCGCCGCTATGCTGATGCCTTCGTGCCCGGGCGCTTCTTCGTAACCACCCCGATCTACTACGTGAATGCGGACCCGCATGTGGGCCACGCGTACACCACGATCATGGCCGACATCATCGCGCGCCACCATCGCCAGCGGGGCGAGGAGGTGTTCTTCCTCACGGGCACCGACGAGCACGGGGCCAAGATCGCCCGCGCCGCCGAGAAGATCGGCCGCAGTCCCCGCGAGCACGCGGACGCCCTGTCGGGACGGTTCCGTGAAATGGGGCAGAGGCTCGGCGCCACGAACGACTTCTTCATCCGCACCACGGATGAGGGCCACATGAGCGTGGTGCAGGAGCTCATCACCCGCATGCACGAGAAGGGCGACGTGTACCGCGGATCGTACGGAGGCTGGTACTGCACATCGTGCGAGGCCTTCTACAACGAGGGCGACCTCGGCGAGGGCAAGACGTGCCCCACGCACCAGCGCCCCGTGGAGTGGATCGAAGAGGACAACTGGTTCTTCCGCCTGTCCGCGTACCGCGAGCGCCTGCTGGCGCTGTACGACGAGCACCCGGAGTTCGTGCGCCCGAGGTCCCGGATGAATGAGGCACGGCGCATGGTGCAGGACGGTCTGGAGGACCTCTCCATCAGTCGTGCGCAGGTGGAGTGGGGCGTGCCCGTGCCGTGGGACCCAACCCACACGGTCTACGTGTGGGTGGACGCCCTGTTCAACTACTACACGGCACTCACATACGCACGGCCGGGCGAGGACCTCCTCGGCACGCTGTGGCCGCCCACGCTGCAGTTGATGGCCAAGGACATCCTCAAGTTCCATGCGGTCATCTGGCCGGCGCTCCTCATGTCGGCGGAGATCGAGCTGCCCGAGCGCCTGTTCGTGCACGGGTACGTGCTCAAAGGCGGCGAGCGCCTGTCGAAGACCACCGGCAACATCGTCGACCCATTTCCGTACATCGAGCGCTATGGACTCGATGCCCTCAGGTACTACCTGGCCCGCGAGATCCGCTTTGGTGAGGACGGCACGTTCACCGACGAGGGCTTTCACCAGCGCTATACGAGCGAGCTGGCCAACGAGTTCGGCAACCTGCTCTCGCGCTCGGCCACGATGATCGCGCGGTACCGTGGCGGCGTGGTGCCCGCCGACCCGGGCGGTGACACCGACCTGGCCGCCGAGTGCGACGTGGTGCGCGATGAGGTCGCCGCCCTGTTCGCCCGCGATGAGGTGACCGGCGCCATCGAGGTCGCGTGGGGTTGGGTGCGCCGCCTCAACCGCCTGGTGGAGGAGCGCGAGCCCTGGGTTCTTGCCAAGGACGACACCAGGGCCGGTGAACTGGACCAGGCCCTCTTCAGCCTGGCCGCCGGGCTGCGCGTGGCCACCATCCTGCTGTGGCCGGTCATCCCGGGTTCATGTGAGCGCGTGCTGGTCGCCCTGGGCGAGCCGGCCGGCCGGGTGGCCCTGGCCGATGCCACGTGGGGCGGGGGTACCCCCGGAGCCATCGTGGCACCGGGCGATCCTCTGTTCCCCCGCATCGAGGTGGAAGAGGTGTCGGCGTAGTCGACTCGCACTGCCACCTGCCGTCATGCGACGCGTCCGTCGCCGATCTGGTGGCCGCGGCGCGCGCGGCCGGGGTGGATCGCATGGTTACCATCGGGTGTGGCCGGGAGTCGTCCGAGGAAGCCCTGCGCTTGGCCGACGAGCACCCCGAGGTATGGGCGGCCGTGGGCGTGCACCCGGTGGACGCCGACTCGTGGCGCGATACCGACCGCGAATGGATTCGCGACCTGGCTCAGCACCCGCGGGTGGTGGCCATCGGCGAGTGTGGTCTTGATTACTTCCACGACCGAAGCACGCCGCAGAATCAGGAGCGGGCCTTTCGCGCCCAGGGTGAGATCGCGGCCGACCTGGGTCTGCCGTTGGTGATCCACACACGCGACGCTGCCGACGACACCATGGCGATTCTGCGCGACATGGGGTACGACCGGGTCATCCTCCACTGCTTCAGCATTCCGCAGTACCTGGACGAGGCCGTGGAGCGCGCCTGGGTGATGAGCCTCGCCGGGCCCGTGACCTTTCCGAAGAACGACGAACTTCGCGCGGCCGCCATGCGCATTCCCGCCGAGAATCTGATGGTGGAGACCGACGCCCCGTACCTGGCCCCGGTGCCCATGCGCGGCAAGCGCAACCAACCGGCCTTCGTGGCACACACGCTGGCCAGCGTGGCCGAGCTTCGGGGGCAGACCGTCGAAGACCTCGACCGCGCCACGAGCGCCACGGCGGCGCGCGTCTTCGGCTGGTGAGCACCCCACCCCAGCGCGTGGGTACGAAGCGCCTGATGGAACGGTACGGCATCCGCCCCGACACCGACCTGGGTCAGCACTTCCTGCTCGACGAGAACCTGGTGGATCTGGCCATCCGTATGGCCGAGGTCGGCCCGGATGACGTGGTGCTGGAAGTCGGGGCGGGCCTTGGAACCCTGACCGCCGCGCTGGGCCGCGCGGCCCGCACCGTGCACGCCATCGAGATGGACCCGCGCATGGAGGCCCCCCTGGCGGACTCCACGGCGCATGCCGGTGACGTGCGCATCATCTGGGGCGACTGCATGAAGGTGGATCTGGGCGGTCTCGACCCGGCGCCCACCCGCGTGGTGAGCAACCTGCCGTACCACGTGGCCACCCCGGTGCTGATCGAGACCATCGTTCAGCTGCCCGGCGTGGAGCACTGGGCGCTGATGGTTCAGAAGGAGGTGGCCGATCGCTGGCTGGCCGGGCCCGGGTCGCGCATGTACGGCGGGCCGTCGGTGACGATCCAGTTGGCAGCCAAGCCATCCGGACGCCGCACGGTGGGCCGCGAGGTGTTCACGCCGCGTCCCCGCGTGGACTCCGCGCTGGTGGGTCTGACGCGCATCGCCCCCGCACCGCTGCCTGAGGTGCGATCCCTGGTGCGGGCCGCGTTCGCCGTGCGTCGGAAGACCATCGTGAACGCCCTGGGCCAGGCCGGCGCCGACCGGGACGCCGTGCGCGCGGCACTCGATCGCCTGGGGCTTGCCGCCGCCGCCCGCCCCGAGGACCTGGCCCCCGGCATGTTCCCGCGTCTGGCGAAGGAGATCGCATGGCAGGCGTGACCGTCCTCGCCCGCCCCAAGATCAACCTGCGGCTGCTCGTGGGCCCGGTGCGCCCGGACGGCTACCACTCCCTGCGCTCGCTGATGGTCTCCCTCGATGGCCCGGCCGACGAGGTCACGGTGTCGCCCGCCGTCGCGCGCAGCGTCACGTGCCCCGGAATCGACGGCCCGGCCAACCTGGCGTGGAAGGCCCTGGATGCATTGGAGGCCGAGGCGGGGGAGCCACTGCCGCCGCTGGCCGTCACCATCGGGAAGGTGCTGCCCGCGCAGGCCGGGGTGGGGGGCGGATCAAGTGACGCGGCCGCCACGCTCATCGCCGCCGATCGCCTGCTGGGGCTCGGCCTGGGCCCGGACCGCCTCGAGCGCGCCGCGGCCGGCGTGGGATCGGATGTGCCCTTCTTCATCCGGGGCGGAGCGCAGTGGGCCACCGGTTACGGCGAGATACTCAGGCCCGCCACGGCCCCCCCGTTCCATGCAGTCATCGTCGCCCGGGGCGCCGGCCTGTCCACGGCCGATGTCTACCGGGCCTTCGATGCGCTGCCCGCACCGCCGCCCGACCCCGGCGGCCCTCCCCCCACCGACGCCGCGGGCCTGGCCACGTGGTGCCACAACGACCTGTGGCCCGCCGCCCGCTCTCTGGCCCCCGACCTGGCGATCACCGCCGATGCCCTGGCCTGCGCGGGCGCGGCCCCGGTGCTGCTGTGCGGCAGCGGATCGGCCATCGCCGGCATCACGGCCAACGAGGCCACGGCGGGGGAGATGGCCGAACGCATGCGCCACGAGGCCCCGGGTGCGCGGGTGCTGGTGGGGAGCTTCCCCGGGACGTAGAGCGCCGTCCCGCCCTCCCAGACGGCACGCACCGCACACGTCGGGACCGATGCACGCGTGGCCGAGCACCCGTCCATGTACCCACCTGAATGTCCGACGAGGGGAAAATCCACGGGCCCCACGTCGGGGCCGCGGAGGAGCCCCTGCGTCGAATGGCACGGCGATCCCCCGAATCTCGCCAGGGCGGGTCGGTGCGGCGGTTGCGCGGCGCCCTGCCCACCGCGGTTTTGAGGAACTCGCTGTTACCCTCGCGGGTGGTGTCGGACTTCCAACTCATCATCGAGGAGGAGCCCCCCCGCACCGGCGCGCGCTGGCATCAGGCGCTCACCGGACGGCGGCTTCTCATCGCCGTCGCGCTCGCAGCGCTCGAGGCCGTCATGCTGTTGGCGTTCCAGCCCGGGTTGCTGTGGGTCATCCTCGCCGCCGCCGTGGTGCTGGCCGCGTGCGCGGGGCTCATCGCGCGCGTCGTCCCCGGCCTGGGCCGCGACCTGCTGATCATCGTCGGCGGGGCGCAGGCCATTCTGGTGGCGGTTCCCCTTATCATCGGCTTCGGGATCGTGGTGGCGGTCGTGGCGGGCATCCTGCTGATCGCCGGGCTGGTGTTCGTGGCGTTTGCGAGGCGCGCATGACGGTGGCGCACATGTCGCCCCCGCCGGCGATGGTCGCGCCCGTCCGCCCTGGACGCCATGACCCGTTTCAAACGCAGGGAGTGGATGCCGACACGGCGACCCTCACGGCGCAGGCATATCTGCGCCGCATCCACTGGACGCGCGTGGCATCGCCACTCAACACACCGCTGGTGGCCGTGCTCGACACCGGTGTGACACCGGCCGCGGCGGGCCTGGCGGGGCGGGTCGACACGGCGGGAGCGCGGTCGTTCGCGCCGGGCGGCGGGGATGCCCAGGTTGATGCCGAGGGCCACGGGACGCACGTGGCGGGAATCATCGCCACGGTGGCGTCCGGAACGTTGGCGCGCCCGGGCGTGCGAATCCTCCCGGTGCAGGTTGCGGGCAGCACAGGTGAGACCTCGGCACAGGCCGTGGCGGCTGGCATCCGATATGCGGTCAGCCACCGTGCGCGTGTGATCAACCTGAGCCTGCAGGGGCAGGGATTCTCGCGGGCGGAGCAGGATGCCATCAACGACGCCACGCGCGCGCGCGTGCTGGTGGTGGCCGCGTCGGGTAACACGGGAACTGATGCACGCGAGTATCCGGGCGCGTACCGGCACGTTCTCGCGGTGGGGGCCGTGGGACCCGACGGAGTCGCTCTCACGGATTCCACACGGGGTCTGCAGGTTGCCGTGGCCGCGCCCGGTCAGGACATCCTGTCCAGTGGGGCATCGGGGCCGGCGGGTGGCCCGCGCTTCGACACCCGCAGCGGCACCTCGATGGCAGCGGCAGTGGTGACCGGCATGGCCACGAGAATCCTCGCGGCTCGACCGAAGCTGACGCCGTCGCAGGTGACCGAGATCATCATGGCCAGTGCGCGCGGCACCCCGGGCGGCGTCGACCGTGCCCGCGGCACGGGAATCGTGGATCTTGGGCGCGCTCTGCGAACGCCGGTGCCCGCCGACGACGCGCCTGAACCCGACGACGACGCGCCCAGTGCACGGCTTCTTCCTGCCCTGTTGGCGGCCGGGCAGACGTCGGGGGAGCGCTCTGGTCGCCTGCGCACGTGGGCTGATCTTCGCGACGAGGCTGTGGTGCATCTTGAAGCCGGGCAGGTGCTCGATGCCGAGGCATCGGTGTCAGGCCAGGCCGACGTGGACCTCTACCTGTGGCGCCCGGGCGCTCCCATCTACCGTCAGGGAGCCATATTCGCGCGCCGGTGGCTGGCCGCCGGGGCCGTGGCGCGCGGCCCTCACGAGACGCTCACATATCGCGCGCCGCAGGCCGGCGACTACGTGCTGGAAGTCCGCCTGGCGGGGGCTGTGAGGCTGATCCGCCCCACGTACTCGCTGACCGCCTCCGTCGTGGGGTGATCGTCCGCCTCGCGCGCCGCGGGGTGACCATTCGTGACGGAATGTGCCCTTCGGGTGGATCGCAGTGCGAGGGTGGGGGATGATGGGCGCATGGCGACCCTGAGCTCCACCCCGCCCGATCTGACCGATCCGGGCCTGTACATCAACCGCGAGGTCTCGTGGCTGGACTTCAACGCGCGGGTTCTGGATCTCGCAACCGACCCCACGCAGCCACTGCTGGAGCGCTGCAAGTTCCTGGCGATCTTCTCGAGCAACCTCGACGAGTTCTTCATGGTGCGGGTGGCCAGCGTGATGGATGCCATCGAGGCGGGGCGGCCGTCATCCACGCCCGACCAGTTGGCGCGCGAGGACGTGCTGTCGGGCATTCGCGAGCGCGTGCTGGAGATGGTGGCGAGGCAGGGGGCGATCTGGCGCGACGAAGTGCGTCCGGCGCTCGCCCGCGAGGGCATCGTGGTGACCAACATCGAGGAGCTTCCGGTTGCCGCTCTCGAGGATCTCGACCATCGCTTCGAGCGCGAGGTCCTTCCGGTGCTCATCCCGCTCGCCGTGGGGCCAGGCCTGCCATTCCCCTACGTGAGCGGCCTGTCGCTGAACATTGGTCTGACGGTGCGTGATCCGGCGAGCGGCGAGTCGCGCTTCGCGCGGGGGAAGGTGCCGGGAATGGTCCCCCGGCTCGTGCGGGCGGGGGAGGTGCTGGTGCCGATCGAGCAGGGGAGGGCCGCCAATCTGGATCGGCTCTTCCCGGGCATGGAGATCACGCGCCGCGTGCTCTTCCGGGTGACGCGCGACGCCGACTTCTCGATCTCCGACGAGGCCGACGATCTGTTGAACGCCGTGGAGCGCGAGCTGAGCCGACGCCGATTCGGCGGGCCCGTGCGGCTGGAGGTGGAGGCCGGTACCAGCGGCGGGCTTCGCGAGGAGATCATGGAGGGCCTCGGCGTGGGCGACCGCGACGTGTATCCCATCTCGAGCCTGCTCGATCTCACATCGCTGTGGCAGGTGGTGGGAATCGATCGCCCGGATCTGAAGGACGCTCCGTGGGAGCCCCGTGAACCCGCTCGCCTGCAGGGTGGTGACGAGGGCGGGATGTTCTCGGAGATCCGCCGGGGCGACATCCTCGTTCACCACCCGTATGACTCCTTCGAGGCCAGTGTGGCGCGTTTCGTGCGTGAGGCCGCTGAGGATCCCGACGTGGTCACCATCGAGCAGACGCTGTACCGCACCAGTGGTGACACGCCGATCGTTCCGGCCCTCATTCGCGCGGCCGAGCGCGGCAAGGGCACCGTGTGCCTGGTGGAACTGAAGGCCCGCTTTGATGAGGAGCGAAACATCCGGTGGGCCAAGGCCCTCGAGCGCGCGGGTGTGCATGTGGTGTACGGCCTCGCGGGGCTCAAGACGCACGCGAAGCTCTGCCTCGTGGTGCGTCGTGAGGGCGGGCGCTTGCGTCGCTACGCGCACATCGGTACCGGCAACTACCACCCGGTCACGGCCCGTTTCTACACCGACCTCGGGCTCTTCACGTGTCGCGAGGATCTGGTGGATGACGTCGCGGACTTCTTCAACTACCTGACCGGCTTCTCCCATCCACCCGCGTACCGGTCGGTTCTGGTGGCACCGGAGCACCT
>Ga0082335_1005722_pt1 | contig 16814 bp, 14 predicted proteins | sample Subgrocontami58m_FD_72375 | JGI IMG/M metagenome (GOLD analysis project Ga0082335, IMG submission 72375) | Subsurface groundwater microbial communities from S. Glens Falls, New York, USA - GMW37 contaminated, 5.8 m (SPADES assembly) (version 2) ... | reverse complement strand
TCCTACAGCATCGACCACACCGCGCTCACCTTCGTCTTCGATCCCGAGGGACGGCTGCGGCTTGCCTGGGGACACCGGCAGAGCGCGGAGCAGTACATCGCGGATCTGCGCAAGCTGATGGGGGCGGGCGGCTGACGCGCGCAGCCGCGGGGAGATTGGGATGTCGCCGCGCTCGACCGCTCGGCGCGCCGGCGCGCATCGCTACTCGGGCCGGACGTCGCGGAGGAGCCCGATCAACTGCGGCAAGCCAATCAGCTCGATATTCCGTCCTTCTGCGAATGCGGCTGCTTCCTGGGTGAACTCCCCCGAGGTCACGACGAACCCGCCGCTTGCGCCGGTCGCCGCCATGACGCCGTAGAGTTCTCGAACCGTGGGGGCATCGACCCGGTTGGCGCGCCACCGCTTGCACTGAACCAGGTACCTGTCCGATCCGGCGGAGAGCTCCAGGTCGACTCCGCCATCGGCGCCATATCCGCCCGTTTCGCGCACCCTGAAGCCCTTGCGGCGAAACACCTCGCCCACGAACATCTCGAATTCGCGCCACGTCATATCGCGAATCATCCGCGCCTCGTCCGCGCCGAGCACACGCTTGAAGACGCGAACTCTCGTGATTCGCCTGTAGACCGAGATAGCCGACCCGGAGAGAAAGACGATCGGCAGGACGTACTGGCCGATTTAGGCGAGGGTCTTCAGCATCACGCGCGTCGTGTAGCCGCCGAGGCCGGGTAAGTCCTTCGGCGCGACGAGGTCGATTGCGGCAGCCCAATGAAGCACGGGAAACGCAATTGCGGCAAGCACCACACCGACCCACCACGGAAGCGACGCCGTAATGTCGGCAATGTCTTCCAGAACGCTGGAGGTTTTCCGGGTCATCAGATGGTTCCTGGGGCATGCGCATCATAGCGCCAGAAAAGCGGAGGTCGACCCCATTCGCCGATTCGCCGCGGCACGACCACAACAAAGTCGCACTTTACAAATCGGTGTGGCATGCACAGTGCGGTTCTCTGTCTAGTTCTCGTGTCAAAACTGACAACTACACTAGAGGGAATCCGCAATACCCACCCCGCCCTGCGTGAACCGTTCATACCGCACTTCAAGCAGCTCGCGCGAAGGCTGGAGCCTGGTATTCCTCGGCAACTCAATGCGGCGTTGATGCAGACCCTGGATCGCGTGCACCAGGGTCGGCCCATCCCGCTCCCGCAACAGGTCTTCGCGGACTTCGATCACGTAATCGGGGCGCACGCCTATGAAATAGCGGTCGAACGCGGCATGATGAAGCGCGCATAGGGAAAGCCCGTTCTGCACGATCGGCTCGCCGCCGGGCTCGGTATCGGGAATGATGTGTGCTGCGTCGAGCAACTCGTCATGGCCGAGCCTGCAGAACGCGCACTGCCTGCGATAAGCCTCGAGGACGCGTTCTCGAAATGCCCGCTGATGCAGGCGCACGCGTACCGCGGCCGTTACATATGCGCGGCGCGCCGTTTCCGTATCTTCGCGCGCCACTGCATGATCCGAATCGCTCGCGCTCGGCAGGCCGACGTGGGCGACATCGTCCACGGCGACGGAAAACGCCAGGTCCGCCGGGTCGTCACCCACGACAAATACCGGCCAGGTCGCCAAGTACTTACCGGAAACGACACCATGAAAATAGACGAGCGGCAGCCGACTCTTCATGGCGAACCGAAGGCCGCGGTTATCCGGGTGGTTTGGGTCCGTGCCCCGATAGCGGTACCGCAGCAATCCGCTCGGCGCGAATGAGTCGTCGTACGGTCCGCGCGGCGCGGTCGTTATCGAAAGCGGCGCCTCGCGCAGAACCTGTGGCTTGAAGATGCCCTGGGGCCCTACAAGCGGGACACGAACGCCATCGAGTGAGAACCCCTCGGCCAGGAGAGATCGCGGCAAGACGTCACCGTGCCTCGCGGCCTGGTCCGCTAGCCAGGCGAACGCAGCCGTTCTGATTCGTGCATCGCGGGCAGGATCAAACACGACTGCGCCTAATCGGGTTCTTGCGATACCGCCCGGCGGCGCACCGTTGGCCGTTCATTCCTTGAATCGCTCTGTCCTGTGCCAATTCAGAAATGCTGGCGAGGGACGATCGCTTGGGTCCGGCGGCGGCGCCAGTTCATGCCCATGAAAACGGTAATACTCCCGACCGTTCTCGTACTCTTCCTTAATGCGGCGGCTCACCAATACGCGCAGGTCGGGGTCGAGGGTAAGGTAGCCCTGGTCGAACAAGGTGTGCAGATCGGAGCGCAGAAGCATGCCATTGCTGACGACGTTCGGCCCCTTTTCCGCGTAGGGCAGGATATGGGCCGCCTGAAGCACGGGCAGCGTGCGCTCTCCGCTGATCGCACAGCGCCGCCGGTAGGCGTCGGTCACGAGTACCCGAAAGGAACCCTGACCGAGTCGGGCGAGAGCGAGATAGCGCCGCCCACCGCGAGCCTCGTCTTCGATCGCCAACTCCTCTCGCGCCGCCGTGCTTGCAAGGCGCTCGCGTACAGCCGACCAGAGCCGAGCGCCGATGGGATTTTCGGTATCGTATGTCTTGCCCACCTGCGTATTCGGTTTGAAGTCCTCGGGCACCTTGATCCATTCGTCCCTCTCGAAGAAGAACGGATCGTTGAGGACGCTGCAACCGATTTCCGGGTCGGTCTTGGGGACGGCTCTGCGATATTTCGCCAGCCTCGTTCGCAACCCCTCGTAGCTCCCGACCCCATTCGCCTCCCCGAATGCCGTCCAGGCCAACCATGCGGGCAGAACGGAGAACCGGACGACAAAGCCGCCGCCGACGATGAAATTCGCGGGTGAATGAAGCTTGAATAGAAAGGGGATGCCCGGCGCGAGTGCGCGCGTCGGAATCCTGCCGCTCGGCTGCCAGAAATTGACTTCCTGGAGTTGCCGTGCGCGCAGGAACTCGAACCACTCGTTGTCAGTGATGCCGATCCAGAAGCGCATCTGGCTCCGCTCCGAGTCTCAGCTTTCGGCGATGTCCTCGCGCACAAGCATCCAGACCCGCTTGAGAGGCAGTTCGGCCTGAATCTCGGCTGAAAGCTTGTCGTATGAGCGATACACCGCGTTCACGATGTCGCTCTGGTCCCACAGTCTCACCTTGAACACTCTCAGCCGAGCCTCTTGCTTGAGCGGCTGAGTGAATCCGCCCCAGCAGACGAGCAGACCCTGGTCCGCCTTGAAGCTGTCCATGGTGCCGAGGAGCTCGCGGAAAATCTTCACGTCTGCAGCCGCTTCGGTCGCCTTCACCTGCACGCACAACGTAGGCGAACCGAGCCCCAGCGGTCCGCGCCCGGCGAGAATGTCGGCCCCGCCATCCGGTCCTGGCGGAGACACATGCGTAACATATCCTTCCGCCTCGAGCACTGCGCCCACAAGGCGTGCCAAGTCGTGCGCCTGGAATTGCTTCCGGATATACGCCACAAGCTCGTCCTGCGCCGCCTGTGCGAGATCGATCGCTGCGGCCTTGTCCGTGGCCATCTGCGCGGGCTCTTTGGCCTCGACAGATTCTTCCGTTTCCGTGAAGCCGGGATCTGGCCTTCCCGCCAGGACTTCCGCCACTCGATGCTCTGCATCGTTGCGTTGAATGCGGCAGACCGTCATGAAGGCGCCGAACGAATACAGCAGGTCCTGCTTGAACGTCGAGCGCGGAACGTCCGGTTTGATCCAGTTGACCTTGCGCGTGTGCCGCTTTTCACCGGCGATCGCCGCGTGCTCGTAAGGCCCGGTGATCCTCCCCAATGCGACCTGCCCCGGCCGCGTCTTGAGGGGCAGGACCACCATGTCGCCCACCTGGGCGGTACGACTGAAAGCCCAGAGCTGGCGCGCGCGGTTGGCTGCGCGGTCTTCATTCGGAGCTTCGTCAGCCTTGAAAAGTACCTTGGCAAGCGCGTCCACATCGGAGTAGGTGCTGAGGTCCCCCGCGACGCGAAAGCCGATAATCACCCGGCCTTCGCTCAGCGCGGTTTCCTCATCTTCTCCGCGCCCGCCCGCCCGCATCAGCCAAACCTTTGCCGAATTGCTCATTTCGGTGCCCCTCCACCCTCGGTCTCTGCGCCTGTCCCGTTCGCAAGATCGCCCGCAATCAGTCTGAATTGCTCCAGCGCCGCCTCCAGGTCATCGACGATCTCCTGCGCGATCACCTCGGGCGGCGGCAGGTTGTCGCTGTCGGCGAGACTCTCGTCCTTGAGCCAGAAGATGTCGAGGCTCGCCTTGTCGCGCGCGACCAGTTCGTCGTAGCCGTACATGCGCCAGCGACCCTCGGGATTCTCCGCGCTCCAGCTCGGCTTGCGCTCGTGACGATTCGCCGGGTTGTACAGCGCGACGAACTCATCCAGGTCTTCCCTCTTCAGCGGGTTCGTCTTCAGCGTGAAGTGCTTGTTGGTGCGCAGGTCGTAGATCCAGAGCTGCTTCGTCCAGGGCGTCTCGCTCGCCGGCCTCTTGTCGAAGAAGAGCACGTTTGCCTTCACGCCCTGGGCGTAGAAGAGGCCCGTGGGCAGGCGCAGCAGGGTGTGCACTTCGCACTCGTGCAGGAGCTTTCTGCGGATCGTTTCGCCTGCGCCGCCCTCGAACAGAACGTTGTCCGGCACGACCACCGCCGCTCGGCCGTTCTGCTTCAGCAGCGTCTTGATGTGCTGCACGAAGTTAAGCTGCTTGTTGGAGGTCGTCGCCCAGAAATCGTCGCGCTCGATGATGTCCTTTTCGGTCGTGACCCTGCCGTCCTCGCCGACGATCATGGTGCTCGACTTCTTGCCGAACGGCGGATTGGCGAGCACCACGTCGAAGCGCTCGCCGGGGTCGGCCGCGAGCGCGTCGGCCACCTTGACGGGCACGCTCTTCTCCGAGCCAATGCCGTGCAGCAGCAGGTTCATGGCGCATACGCGCGCGGCGGAGTGCACCAGCTCCCAGCCACGGAATGCCGTATTTATCAGGCGGCGCTTCTCGTCTTTGGTGAGGTTGCGGTTGTGGTCGACGATGTAGTTGTGCGCGGTGAACAAGAAGCCACCGGTCCCGCAGGCCGGGTCGCAGACGGTTTCGCCGGGCTGCGGGGCGATACAGTCCACCATCGCCCGGATGAGCGCGCGCGGCGTGAAGTATTGTCCCGCGCCGGACTTGGTGTCCTGGGCGTTCTTCTCCAGCAGCCCCTCGTAGGCGTCGCCCTTTACGTCCGCGCCCATCGAGGACCAGTCTTCCTCGTTGATGAGGTCCACGATCACGCGCCGCAGCTTGGCTGGATCCTGGAACTTGTTCTGCGCTTTGTTGAAGATTAGGCCGAGCGTGCCCTTCTCGTTGCCCAGTTGCTCGAGCGTGTGGCGGTAGTGATCGAACAGCTCGTCGCCGTCCTTGGTGAGCAGCGAGGGCCACGCATATTGGGCGGGGATCGGGCTCGGCTGCCTGTACGGCGGGCGCGAGCGTTCGTCCGCCATCTTGAGGAACAGCAAATAGGTGAGCTGCTCGACGTAGTCCCCGTACGACATTCCGTCGTCGCGCAGCACGTTGCAGTAGTTCCAGAGCTTCTGGACGAGGGCGGAAACGTTCAAGGTGAAGGCTCAGCGAATTGGATGGAATTGGAGAAGATCGGAGGTAAATGGAGTTCCATTTCCGCTCCTATTGATTGCCGCTTTGATTCTTCGAGCGTTTGCGTCGGCGAAGTATCAAAGAAAAATCCATATGAATCAGCGCCCTAAAGAGTGATCCGGGTTCGGCTGCCAGTTCCTCTACGGAGCGCCCATTGATAGCCATCATTCCTCCAGCGCTTGCGCCAGAACCCACTTGGACCAGCGCCGGCTACCGCTGTTGACGATGATCTTGGCTGCGGCCAATTGGCGCAGGAGGTTATGGATGCGGTTCAACTTCTGCGTCTGCGTCAGTACCTCGGGCAATTTGTCCAGGAGTAGCCGATCGATGTCCTCCCTCGACACAGGCTGATGCTGGCGCACCAACGCCACGATCATGTCGCGGTAGTACTGACTATCGAACCCGCGATTGCGAATGTGCTGCGCCTTCTGCCCTGTAGCCGCAGCCACTACGCCCGCCACCAACAGATTCGGGTAACGGCCTTCCACGAGCCTGGCCGCCTTGAGTCGCTTGCTCTCGTCGGCCGAGATACGTACCCCCTTCTGCACCTTGTCCAGCAGCATGATCAGCCCCAGGTCGAGAGCGCTTTGCGCCATCAGCACTCGAGTGTAGCGCTCGTCCAGGATGCGCCCGCGCAGTGTCACCACTACGCGCTCAAGTTGCGAGAGGTCATAATCTGGCATCGGGAAGAAACGTTCGCGCTGCTTGATGAACATGCGCTTGATGCCGCCGCCCTGCGTGTCGATCATATTCAGGTTGACCATTGCCTCGGCGAGGAACGGGTTACGGTAGATCTCCAGCGGTGCATCCTGTTCAATTACCGTTTCCACCCGGCCCGGGAGAAAGCCACCGACGTTGGTGAGCCGCAGCGCGTCGGGTGTCTCTATCACCTGGATCCGCCCACGCAGGCCGTAATCCTGGTGCGCGATGCAGTTGTGCAGCGCCTCGCGGATGACCCATGGATCGTACTGAGTCAACTCCACCGGAAACAGCGTACCGCCCGGCAATTCGCGCACCGTGAGGTTGCGGATGCGCGCCAGCACCTTGTCTACGTTCAGCAGGAACGGCGGACCGAAGTGCTCATAGTCCAGATCCTCGTTGCGCTCGTTCTTCAGCAGCCAGCTGATGCGCGCCACCGCCGGCGCCAGCAGCGTGGACGCCTCAGGCCGGCCCAGCAGCAGTAGCGCGGCATTCGTCACCCCGCCTCGGATCGTCAGCTTCGCCTTGTTCAGGAATGTTGCATCGTCCCAGTCCACGGCGGTCTGGGCCTGCATTGGGAACTTGGTCGCGAACTCGCGGCGCGCCTTCGCGATCGCCTCCGGCTCCAGGTCACCCGGCGCCGCCTGCTCGCAGATCTGGGCGCTCCAATCGACCCGGCGGCTCCAGATCGCGCGTGCCTTTTCCGGGTACCTCGACAGGTCGGTCTTGCTCGTGCCGTCGCGGACGTAGGCCGTGCCGTAAAACTCCACCGGCCGGTCGAACGCCGGGCACACCTCGAACAGTACGACGCGCGCCCCCTGGTAGGTGAACGAATGGATTTCGAAGCCCACGTTGGGGCGCAGCCCGAGCGAGAGCCACAACGGCAAGAGCTGCTCTCCCTTGCCCTTCTCGGCCTGTGGATCGAACGTCGTGCCTATCACCGCATGGGTTCCGTTCTCGATGCCAAACGCGAGATAGCCGCGCTGCTTGCCCAACAGGCACGCCGAGTTCGCCAGCGCCGAGAGGTACTCGCCCAACATTTGAGGTTCGTGGCGGTTCGTCTTGAATTCGAGCCACTCCGTTTCGCGTGGCTCGGCGCGCAAGCGATCCAGGAGTGCAGTCAGCTCTGCGTTGTTTGCGTGGCGCATGCCTATTCGGTGATCAGCCTGACCATGCCTTGCACGCTGCCAATTTGATCTGGCGTGCGGTGGTAGTGGTCGAACAGCTCGCCGCCGTCTTTCGCGAGCGGCGACGGCCAAGCGTACTGCGCGGGGATTGGGCTCGCCTGGTTATACGGCGGCCGCAAGCGTTCGTCCGCCATCTCTGCTAGGAATAACAGGTAAGTGAGCTGCTCGACATAATCGCCGTACGACATTCCGTCGTCCCGCAGGACGTTGCAGTAGTTCCAGAACTTCTGGACGAGGGTGGCACTGTCCATGATTCTTGGCTCAACGCGGCGATCTTCCTGAGCCGCTCGAGTACGACCGGCAGCCGCGCAGGGGGACTGCCGTCGATGATAATGCCCGGCAACGCGTTGAAAAATCCGTCGTCGGCGATCAATCTCGCAAATACGCCGGCCACATAGCCGCGCAGCAAGAGCTCGGCGTTCGCGATCTCATCGACGATTTCGGGACGCCCGTCCACCACCGACAGCACGTCCTCCAGATCGTGGCTTTCCATGTAGTCGGCCCGCCCCCGATCCTCGAAGGCTTCGAGTTTCGTGGCGACGAAATAGGCAGGGGTGACAAGCCGAATCTCCAGCCCTTCGCGTAGCGGCACGCTCACCGCCGTCCGCATCGCGGGCTCGTACCAGCGGTTCGAAAATCCGAGTACCGTTTCGTTCGTCGGCATGACGTCGAGCTTCATGCCCGCGTGGGTCCAGCGGTACGGCGGCTCGCCTTCGACGAGCGTCCGCGAGAAGCCCCGTGCGCGCAATGCATTTCCCAGGCGGTGGTATTCCGGCAAGGTAGCGATCGCCACGACGGCATCGACGTCATGCGTCACCCGCACCGGCGGCGCGGCCGCGTCAGTGATCAGCAAGGCGGTCGCGCAACCGCCGACGAAGACGAGTCGCTCGCGCAGGCCGCCGAGCGCCTCGGCGACGCGCGTGAGCAGCTCGATGTTCGGATCGTCCATCACCGCCGGGAGGCCACGAGGCGCGATTGCAGTTCTTTCGCGGCCAGAGCGCGCTCGCGCGCGCGCCCGTCGCGTATCGCGTCCACCAGTGCGAGCAGCTCGTAGAGCTTCGGGTCGCGCGAGGCTGCGGCGGGAACGGACGGATAGAGCGGCGCGAACTTGTAGCCGCGCACGGTGCCCTCCGCATAGGGCCACACGGGCGGCGGCTCGTTGGGTTGCACGATGACCTTGTTCAGCGGCGGCGCGGCGTATCCGGTGGGCATGCCGCGCGTCAGCTCGCCGCGCTCCGGCGGGTAGGCGTAACGCACGCCGTGGATGAGGAATTCCTCGAGCGACGGGAGAATCGGACGGCCGGCCGCGACCGCGAGATCGCTCATCAACCGCGCCGCGACCGTGCGCCGAACACCCGCATGCGCCTCAGACTGGCTGATCGAGAGCTCCACGGCGAGCCGCTGATAGGTCCAGGGCTCAGGGCCCAAGGCCACCAGCTTGAGGAGGATGACCACGTCTTGAGGCTTTAGAATCATGATGTTAGTCTATTCGCGAATCGCGAATCATGCAAGTACGCCCCAAGCCCACTCGAAAGAATTCATTCCGATCCCACGAAGCTTGCCGTACCGAGTGCGTCGCGATATCGCCTATGAATTGGAGATCATGCCTTCTCCTAGAGCGCCAGTTCGCCGTCTGGGGGAAGGTTTTCAAGCAAATTTGCGTTGGCGGCACCGAAGGGGACAAACACGGATGGGATCATCTCCGCCGCCGGAGCGAGATGGGTCAGTTGATCGTCAAAGAATATATGCGGCTTAAGAATTTCAAGCACCCTCTTCTTCTCAACGCCACCCATGAAGAACGTTTCCGTCGCGCTCATTCCCCAAGCCTCCAAGGTAGTGATGACGCGTTCATTCGCAGGTGCGTTGCGTGCCGTCACTATTGCGATACGAACGGCCGGCTTATATCCAAGTTGTTCACGCGAACGCTTAACTTCCAACTTCTGAAAGAAGCCAATTTTTGTAAAGAGATCCTTGAGCGGTCCCGGATTGTGTGGTTGCGCTGCTCTCTTCAATTCGGACTGCCTAAAGAGATCGAGGTCTTCAGATTCACGGTATATCGCTTCGGCTTCGTCGTCTGCGAGAACCCCGTCGAAGTCGAAAGCAATTCTTAGTTCATGATCAGCGCCGTCGTCGGTCGCCCTACTTGGGAGAACGAGGCCCGCGGGTAGCCCGGTCCGAATCGCACCAAGGACGTCGGACTCGTTGGCGCTGAGGAAGATCGTAGCGTTGAACGATTGGATATACGGATAGGGTGACTTTCCGGACAAGAACGCGCCCCGCGTGATATTCAGCTTGTGGTGCTGACAAGACCGAAAGAATCGCCGGCCACTGGCAGGATCACTGCGTGAGAGCACCACAACTTCAACTGGTTCTTGCTCCGCGTAAAGTTCGTTTAACCGAAGCAAACGACGAATGAATGGAAATGCGACGCCAGGTGCGAGTGGTTTATCTAGGCGACCCATCTGATGCTCTCGGTATTTCTCCGTTCCCTGTTCATCGAAAATCCTATTGGCCTCCTCCATGTCAAAGACGGCGCGGCTTGTGACTGCAACAACTAGCTTTCTCTCTATTGGATATGGCATTAGGCAGATCCTCTGCCAAATGCACGGGCTAATACTGCTTGCCGCAACGAGAGTGAATGCTCAAGGCTGCGCTCGGTCTCGAGTTCGAGGCCCGCCAGCAGAGATAGGCGTCGCTCCGCCTCATTACAAATGCGTGCTTGCTCCGCAGCTGGCGGAATCGGCACGGGGAACGCCGCCAGCTTCGTCATATTTATTGACGCAAGATTTGTTGTCTGTTTCCCTTCGCGAAGGAAATATTCCTTGCCGAGAGTATTACCGCACCATGAAATGAACTTCGCAGACAGTTGACGGGAAAATGGCCGCGCCCGAAAGACGTGGTTTTGGTGTATGCACTCCGACAGCTGGCCTTCCCAAATCCAGCCGCGGCCGAGCTTGTCCCTGTCACCGCCTTCGTTGAAGAGAACGTCTCCCGGCATCAAGCGCAGATCTTCGATCTCTGCCTCTGATGCCTCGATTTTCTTTACGTCCGCAAGTTCAAGATAACCGCGCTGAACGTTGGCCACCCGCAGATATGGCACGAGCCTCGCGCCTGGATCTTGCCGTTTCCTGTCTACAGTGATTCCGCCCTTTATCGCTGCGATGGCATTGAGCCTCGCCCAGCACCAGCCATCGGGCAGAGTCGGTAAGCGTGACACGTCTGCCTGTACAGTTTCCTGGCATTTGCCGCTTCCGTTTAGCTGACTGCGACGCACTTCGAGAATACGCTGCAGAAATTCCGCACCGGCTTCGTACCTTCGCCCGTCGCGGCGCGCGAGTTCGGATTCGGTAGGGACGAGGCGGCCTTCGACGGCAGCTTTGAGGACGGCGGCCTTGTAACGCTTGAGGTTGGCCTTGACGCGCTTCAGGTTGGCGAGGGCTTCGTCGAGGCGGGAGAACTGTTTGTCGATTTCGGCGACAATATTCTCCTGCACTTTGAGAGGAGGAACCGGAATCTCGTGGTCGAGTATATGCTTTCTCGAGAGGCCGGGAATGTCACCGACAGCGTGCCGGAGCACCTCCTGTACGCTGTGTCTTAGAGCATGCTCAACATAGCGGACAGACATGCTCGGCTGCGGCACGAACGCGTAAATGTCTCGCCCTATTGCGGCCTCTATCCCGGGGAATATCTTTCCGACACCGGCGCCCTTAACTGTGATGAAGATTGAGCTTTTGGGAGCGATGCGCTTGGGTTCAGTCGTCCATTTGTCAGCATGGATCTCGTGGCCATCCCACTGCTCTGGCCCGCTGACGTAGAGCGTTCCGTTAGCATCACTATTGACTGTTGCCGTTGGTGGCGACTGCCCGCTGAGGAGCGTACCCAGTTTGACAAGGGGCACCATTGGCCACGACTCCGTCAACACACGTGCTATCGACACGCTCACGCCGCTAACCCCTTGTTCAGGGCCTCAATCACCGTCGGAAGCTCAACGCCGAAGAGCTGATGCACCTTACCCAGCCCCCCGCGCTGATTGAACGGTGGCAGCCCGAAGTCCTCGGCTTCCAGTCCAAGGTTCGATGCGATGTGCTCGGCCATCTTTTCGAGCCACCAGCGTTGCTCGTCGGTGAAGCGACCCCTCACCCCGGCCCTCTCCCCGCTTGCGGGGAGAGGGGGAAGGTTTTCTTGTTGGGCCATCCAGGCGCGGAAGTTCGCCATGACGCGCTCGGGGTACGGCACCAGTTCGTTCTCCTGGTGCATCGCATAGCGCACCAGCGAGACGAGGTCGGTGAGAATGCGGCGGGTGGAGGCGCCCTTGACCTTGCTCTTGTCCAGCGCGGCGTAGGCCTGCCAGAGGGCGGATTCTTGAATGAGGTGCGGGGGCTGATGCAAGGCGTCGGCGAGGGCCTTGAGGTCTTCGAACTTCAGCGGCGCCCGGGTCGGGCGGCTGTAGAGGATCTGCAAGGCGGTGATTTCGTCCTTGTGCCGCGCGATGAACTGCTCGAAGGTGGTGACGATCCTGCGCGCTCGCTCGCGGGCCGCCTCCGAGAAATTGGCTTCGAGGAGCTGGTCTTGGGTGACGGTGTCGATGACTTGTTCGCTCTTCTGCTTGAGAACGAGGATCAGGTTGCGGAGGTTGGGGTCGCAGAGAGGCCTAACTGCCTCGGTCGCAAGCGTCACGTATGCCGGCGCTGCCTGGATCCCCGCTTCCGCGGGGATGACGCCAAGGGCGTCTGGGTTCAGGGCGTCGACCAGGCGGCGGGCGAGGTCTTTCGGGGTGAAGCCGCCGCTTGCCTGGGCGATCCTCGCCTTGTCGGCTTCCGGGAGATCTTTCTCGAGGCGCGCGAGGCGGGCGGCGACAGACGAAAGCACTTCGGGCTCGGTGTTGCCGAGGGCGACGGCTTGCAGGAGCTTGTCGAGCGGGACGGACTTCTTCTGGTCCATCGGCCGGGAATCGGTCAGGTCGCGCTCGCACACGCCCACGCAGTCCACGATCACGAAGTGGTCCTTCGCCTTGGCGTCAGGCGTGACGCCCTGCAAGTCGTCGGGCGAGATCACGCGCACGCCGCGGCCTTTCATCTGCTCGAAGAACGTACGGCTCTTCACCGCGCGCATGAACATCACGATCTCCAGCGGCTTGATGTCGGTGCCGGTGGCGATCATGTCCACGGTGACCGCGATGCGCGGGTGGTAACTGGTTCGGAAAGCACGGATCAGATTCTCGGGCGTCTCACCGGTGGTGCGGTAGGTGATCTTCTGCGCGAACTCGTTGCCCTTGGCGAACTCCTCGCGCACGATTCTCACGATGTCTTCGGCGTGGCTGTCGTCCTTGGCGAAGATAAGCGTCTTCGGCACGTCGGTGCGGCCGGGGAAGATTTCGGAAAAGAGCTTGTCGCGAAAGGTGCGCACCAGCGTCCTGATCTGGTCCACGGCCACCACGTCCCGGTCGAGCTGGTCCGGGTCGTATGCGAATTCCTCGTCCAGTTGTTCCCAGCGCACCTTGCGCGTGAGCTTGTCGCGCAGGTCCACGTAGTAGCTGGCGTCGACCTTGCCGCCCGCCTCGCTCACCTGGGTGCGGATGCGGTAGACGTCGTAGTTGACGTTGACGCCGTCGGCCACGGCCTGCTCGTGACCGTACTCCATCACCAGGTTCTGGTTGAAGAAGCCGAAGGTCTGCTTGCTGGGGGTGGCGGTGAGGCCGATCAGGTAGGCGTCGAAATACTCCAGCACCTGCCGCCACAGGTTATAGATCGAGCGGTGCGCCTCGTCGGTGACGATGATGTCGAAGGTCTCGATCGGGATGGCGGGGTTGTAGTCGATCGGCTCGGGCGTCTTGAACAGGCTGTCGACGCGCGAGGCCGAGACCTCTTCGTCTTCCTCGGCCAGCTCGCGGCCCTTCAGCATGGAGTACATACGCTGGATAGTGGCGATGCAGACTCGGGCAGTGGTGTCGAGGTTGTTGCTGGTCAGGTGCTGGACGATGTACTCCTCGCCGAACGTGAAGTTGTTGTAGGGCGAGAGGTACTGGTCGAACTCCTTCTTGGTCTGCCGGCCGAGGTTGCCGCGGTCCACCAGAAACAGCACGCGGCGCGCGCCGGCGAATTTGATCAGCCGGTAGATAAAGCTGATGGCGGTGAAGGTCTTGCCGCTGCCCGTGGCCATCTGGATGAGGGCGCGCGGCTTGTTGGCGGCGATCGACTTCTCCAGATTGCGGATGGCGACGATCTGCGCGGGCCAGAGGCGGAAACCCTCGCCGGCTTCGATGAGCGGCGGCATGCGTTGCGCCCGCGCGAGAAAGGTTTCTCTTCGCGCCAGGTACGTGGGTTCGTCGAAGCGTGCCTTCTGGTGGCCCGTGTCCAGCCACTCGGCGAGCGTTTCGGGTTTGTGGAAGGCGAAGGTGCTGCGGGCGCGTGGCTCCGGATCGAGACCGTTGGTGAAGTGCGTCTCGACGCCGGTGGATTCATAGAGGAACGGAAGCGGTCTGCGCCACGCAGGAAGCGTGTCGGGCAGGCCCTTCACGTACTTGTCTGACTGGATTTCCACGCCGGTGAGCGTGTGTCCCACCTTCTTCGCCTCGATGACGCCCGCGGCTTTGCCATCCACGTAGAGCATGTAATCAGCAAAACCGTAGCCTTTCTCGAGCGTGAAGTTGCAGATGGCCGCACCGCGTGCAGCGTGGATGTTAGCCTCGGCATACGGTTGCACCGCCCAGCCTGCCGCCTTAAGCAGGCGATCGATATCGGCGCGCGCAAGATCTTCGGGCTTTTCCGCCACTTGACCTCCCCTCAGCCATGGAAAGATACCACCATGAGAGCGGGAGGACGACTGGTATCGGTAGAGCGGACGGGTGGTGTGTTGTGGGTCAAGCCATGGTTCTGCTTCGCGATTGCGCGACGGGTGCGCGTTGTGCCTCTTGAGACGGCTGACCACCCTGGCCGCTGCGCGGCCACCCCTCCTCGGTGAGGAGGGGAGTTTGTGGGACTTTGCTTTGTGGGAAGCGCCAGTGGGCGCGGGTGAACGGCCGATCTGCTTGTCAATTCAGGCAACTTGTCGTCTTAGCGATCGCCCCTATTTTCGGCCTCCTCTTCTTCCGCCTGTCCGCGGTACACTGGCCTTTCGTACGGAATCCTCTTGTGCTCACTCACGCCACACTACCATGACCACAGCTCATCCCGGTAAAGTCCTCGCCCAGTTCGCCGCGAGCCTCACCCTCGCCGCTATTCCGGCCCCAGTGCTCCGCCGCACCGAAGACCTCCTCCTCGATTGGCTCGCCTGCGCGCTCGCCGGCAAGGGCGCGCGGCCGGTGGAGTCGATCGTGCGCTTTGCCGAGCGCATGGGGCCGGCCGAGGGGCCGTGCGAGATCCTCGTGCATCGCACGCGCTCCAGCCCGCTCGTGGCGGCGGTGGCGAACGCGGCGGCCTCGCATATGGTCGAGCAGGACGACGTGCACAACGGCTCGGTGTTCCACCCGGCGACGGTGGTGTTTCCGCCTGCGCTCGCGGTGGCGCAGGCGCTCGGGGCGAGCGGCGCGGAGCTGCTCGTGGCGGCGGTGGCGGGCTACGAGGTGGGGATTCGCGTCGGCGAGTTCCTCGGCCGCTCGCACTACAAGATCTTCCACACCACCGGCACGGCCGGCACGCTCGCCGCGGCGGCGGCGGTGGGGCGGCTGCTGCGCCTCACGCCTGAGCAGATGCTGCATGCGTTCGGCTCGGCGGGCACGCAGTCCGCGGGGCTGTGGGAGTTCCTGCGCGAAGCCGCGGACTCCAAGCAATTGCACACGGCGCATGCGGCGGGCGCGGGGCTCACCGCGGCGTATCTCGCGCAGGAGGGCTTCACGGGCGCCGCGCGCATCTTCGATGGGGCGCAGGGGCTCGCGGCCGGCATGTCGAGCGACGCCGATCCCTCGCGCCTCACCGATCGCCTGGGCACGCGCTGGGCGCTCGCCGAGACCTCGTTCAAGTTCCACTCCTGCTGCCGGCACACGCACCCGGCGGCCGATGCCCTGCAGCAGGTGCTGCGCGCGCACGGGCTCGCCGCGCGCGATGTGCGGCGCGTGACGGCGCGCGTGCACCAGGCGGCGATCGACGTGCTGGGGCCCGTGACCGATCCGCAAACCGTGCACCAGTCCAAGTTCTCGATGGGCACGGTGCTCGGCATGATCGCCGTGCACGGCCGCGCGGGGCTCGCCGAGTTCGACGCGCACTACAAGGACCCCGCGGTGGCGGCCTTCCGCGACAAGGTGGCGATGGCGTTCGACGCGGAGGTCGAGGCGGCCTACCCCGCGCGTTGGATCGGCAAAGTGGAAGTCGAGACGCAGGACGGGCGGCGGCTCGAGGGGCGCGTGGACGAGCCGAAGGGCGATCCCGGCAACACGCTCACCCGCGCGGAGCTGGAGGACAAGGCGCTGCGCCTCGCGCTGTACAAGGGCGGGGCGAGCGAGGCGGAGATGCGGGGGGTGATCGAGCGGGTGTGGGGGATTGCGGAGAGCCCGAGGGTGGCCGTGCTTCTGGAGTGAACCAAGCCCGAGTCCGGACCAACGCCGCCGCCATCTGCGACGCGCTGCGCGCGCCCGAATTGCCGGTGACGAACGAAACGTGTGAGCGGGGAGTGCGGCGCAAGTCGCACGCGACTGGCTCAGGTTGAGTTGATGAGGGCGGCGTGCTTGGCGCGTAACCACGCCTCGACATCGTGCCGGAGCTGCCGGGCGAGCGCCAGTATCTCGGCCGCTTCGGTCTCCGATACCGCAACAGGGGCGTCATACGAGACGCGGTTGCGCTTGCGCCGGAAGCCGTCGAATTTGCGGACCAGGGCCGCGTCAGCCCCGAAGGTGTGCTCTATCGATTCGATAGTAATCGCGTGGTGGCCGGGCGCATTGGAGTTCGTACGAAAGCCCGCGGCATGCAAGGCCGCGGTCGCCATGGTGAGGGCCGCGTTGTACGCGAACTGAAAGCGCCCCTCGACGCTCAGTGCGCCGATGCCGGCGTCAGCGAGACTTCGATCGGCCAGCGCGAGCAGGCCGGCGATTTCGTTCCTTGAGGGTTTGTGGGTTCGCAGCGCGCCCTTGGCGAGCCAGGCTTTCAAGCTCATCTTGCCCCCCGATCAGGAACAGTTTGGGTTCTTCGAGCACCGTGGCCAGAAAGTGATTGCCTGCGCGCACTCTCAGGGCGAACTCCCCGCGCGGAAAGATCGTCGGATTGATCTCGCGGGCCAGGCGGCGCTGCGTTGGGGCAAGCGCCTCGATCAGCTCGCCAAACCCTGCTTCCCCCACTGCAAGCAGGTCGATGTCGCTGCCGGCGCGCTCTTCGCCGCGCGCGACCGACCCGTACACGAACGCGGCGTCGATCC
>Ga0082335_1005720_pt1 | contig 16816 bp, 10 predicted proteins | sample Subgrocontami58m_FD_72375 | JGI IMG/M metagenome (GOLD analysis project Ga0082335, IMG submission 72375) | Subsurface groundwater microbial communities from S. Glens Falls, New York, USA - GMW37 contaminated, 5.8 m (SPADES assembly) (version 2) ... | reverse complement strand
CATTTGAATTCTGAATAGCCTTAGAAATATTTTCTCTTTTATAAGCTGGCAGATAAAAGTCGTTAAAATTATCAATAATAACTACCTTTTTACCCTCTGAGAGCAAACGTTCCACCAGATGAGAACCAATAAAACCTGCACCGCCGGTAACAAGTATTGACATGAAATAAAATGTCCTTTCTGATTTATCATATTGTGGTATTTAGGTTTAATATAGCAGAGGAGTCACCTTAGTCAAGTGAAAAACAACTTTGGCTTGACACGTCCATTTATTAATTGTACGATTTATCGAATTTGATATTATCTAACTGTAAAGACACCAATAATAGAATTGTGTTAGGAAGTTTTGTAGGTTGGGTGAAGCGGAGCGCACCCAACAAAATTAAATAACATAGATGGGTTCGCTTCGCTTAACCCATCCTACAGACTAGCCCTAATAAATCGGAATGCGTAACGTGGGCGGTTTATCGTTCGACTGAGCTCACGACGAAGTCCCCCGCTGCCGACCACACTTGTCCTCGACCTTGATCGGGGAAGGGATCGGCGCTACGTTTTTTGCCGAAAATGTAAAAATATATTTTGTAAGATTCTATGAACAAAAAAAAGGCTGTACTTGTACTCGCAGACGGAACAACCTTCAAAGGTTACTCTCTCGGCGCCCCTGGAGAGACGATTGGCGAAGTGGTTTTTAACACCAGTTTGACGGGCTACCAGGAAATCCTTACAGACCCATCGTATAAAGGACAAATGGTGGTCATGACCTATCCTCTGATTGGTAATTATGGGATTAATGAAAAAGATTACGAATCACGCACGTTGTTTTTGGAAGGCTTTATCGTAAAAGAATGCAGTCCTTTCCCCAGTAACTGGCGTTCACAGATTGGCCTGGATGAATTTCTCAGGCAAAAAGGAATTGTCGGCATTCAGGGGATTGATACACGGGCATTGACAGCACACATACGGGACTGTGGTTCACAGCAAGGCATTATTTCCACCACAGATTTTGATGTTTCAAGCCTTATCCAAAAGGTAAAGTCATCTCCCGGATTAAACGGATTAGACCTCGTAAAAGAGGTGACATGCAGTGATTCATATGAGTGGAAAGATGACGAAACCAGTCAGAAGGTATCGAAAAGGTACAAGGTTGCTGTCTACGATTGCGGGGTAAAATATAACATTTTAAGAAAATTGAGCAGTGCTGGTTGCTCTGCGACGGTAGTTCCTGCCCAGACACCACCCCAGAAAGTCCTGGATATGAATCCAGATGGTATTGTACTTTCAAACGGCCCAGGCGATCCGGCAGCAGTACCTTATATGGTTGATAATATCAAGGGTTTGCTGGGCAAAAAACCAATCCTGGGGATTTGTCTCGGACATCAATTGCTTGCGCTTACTCTGGGATTAAAGACATATAAACTTAAGTTCGGCCATCATGGGGGAAACCAGCCTGTAATGGATATCTCTACCAAAAAGGTGGAAATTACTGCACAGAATCATAATTTTGCCGTATCAACTCCACCGGAAGGAAATATTCATAAGAGTCCGTATGGCAATGTGGAAATTACCCATGTAAACCTCAATGATAAATCGGTGGAAGGGCTGAAATGCCACTCAATGCCTGTCTTCTCGGTGCAATATCATCCAGAGGCATCGCCCGGCCCGCACGATGCAAATTATTTGTTTGAGCGATTTATTGGGATGATGAAAAATTAATATTTATTTGGCCGTGAAGACACTAAGACACAAAATAAATAGGACATAAAGAGTTTGAGCCATTTGCCAGTAAAGAGCTGTCCATTGCTGGTTCAGGCTTGCAGCCTGAACCAAACTATTTCGGTTCAATCGAGGACGATTGAACCAGCCAGAGGAAACCCAACTAACTCAATTAACTCAAGAAACACTTATGCCCAAGCGAACAGATATTAAAAAAATCCTTATCATCGGTTCCGGTCCAATAGTTATCGGTCAGGCCTGTGAGTTTGATTATTCAGGCACTCAGGCCTGCAAGGCGCTCCGGGAGGAGGGCTACAAGGTCGTCCTGGTAAACAGCAATCCAGCCACCATCATGACAGACCCTGAGGTTGCCGACAAGACCTACATAGAACCCATTACCATTGAAATGGTCACAAAAATCATTGCAAGGGAACGCCCAGAGGCGCTGCTTCCCACTCTGGGAGGTCAGACAGGTCTGAACACAGCCGTTAGCCTTGCAGAAAAAGGGGTGCTCAAGGAATATGGCGTGGAACTTATTGGGGCGAAATTGGAAGCCATCAAGAAGGCTGAGGATCGGTCGCTCTTTAAGTCTGCCATGAAACGAATAGGCATTGCAGTGCCTGAAAGCGGTTATGCCCGTTCGTACGACGATGCAATGAAGATTGTCGACGAGATTGGCTTCCCAGCTATTATACGCCCTTCTTTTACTCTGGGAGGCAGCGGTGGAAATGCGGCCTATAATATTGAAGAATACAAAGAATATATCAAAATAGCCTTAGAGGCAAGCCCTGTCCACGAAGTACTCGTGGAACGCTCAGTCCTGGGATGGAAGGAATACGAACTCGAGGTAATGCGCGACCTGAAAGATAATGTGGTGATCATCTGTTCTATTGAAAATTTCGACCCGATGGGTGTACATACAGGCGACAGCATCACGGTGGCTCCCGCCCAGACTCTTACCGATGTTGAATATCAAATCATGCGGGATGCGGCGATCAGGATTATCCGGGAGATTGGCGTCGAGACAGGCGGCTCTAATATTCAGTTTTCCGTCAATCCCGAAAATGGGGAAATGCTGGCAATAGAGATGAACCCAAGAGTATCTAGGAGTTCGGCCCTGGCCTCAAAGGCTACTGGATTTCCTATCGCCAAGATTGCCGCAAAGCTTGCTGTAGGCTATACCCTCGATGAAATACCCAACGACATCACCCGCTACACGCCCGCCTGTTTCGAACCCACGATTGATTACTGCGTGGTAAAAGTACCAAGATTCAACTTTGAAAAATTTCCGGATACTGACCCAACGCTCACCATCCACATGAAATCGGTCGGGGAAGTCATGGCAATCGGACGCACCTTTAAAGAAGCCCTAGGGAAGGCCATCCGTTCCTTGGAATCCGGACGATGTGGTTTTGAGAGTTTATGGCCTTCTGGTAGCGATAAGTGGTCTGCCGAACAGCGAACTGAGTTTCTAAGGGAAAAGTTAATGATACCAAATCCCGACAGACTCTGGCACATCGCCGATGCGATGCGATTTGGCTTGAGTCTGGATGATATCTATAAATGGACACATATCGATCACTGGTTTCTTTACAATATCAAACAAATACTCGACATGGAAGCCGGGATTAAACAACATTGTAAGGGTGAACGGCCATTCCCCCTTACATCTCAAGGTGAGAACAGCTTTAAAATGGACAGGGAGATGTTGACTGAGGCCAAACAATATGGTTATTCCGATAAATATCTTGCCTCTCTGTGCAATGTTGAAGAAAAGACCATACGGAAATACCGTCAAAAAGAGGCAATCAGACCTGTCTTCAAACACGTGGATACCTGCGGCGCAGAATTCAAGGCATTTACGCCCTACCTGTATTCCACGTATGAAACCTCTTGTGAAGCAGAGCCTACACAGAAGAAAAAGATTATCATCCTGGGCAGCGGCCCCAACCGTATCGGTCAGGGAATTGAATTCGATTACTGCTGTGTTCATGGAGTGTTTGCATTGAAGGAGCTGGGTTACGAAACTATTATGATTAACTGCAATCCTGAAACGGTGAGCACGGATTACGACACCTCGGATAGGCTTTATTTCGAGCCTCTTACCCTGGAAGACGTCCTTGAGATTATTCATAAGGAGAAGCCTGAAGGCGTGATTGTTCAATTTGGAGGGCAAACACCTTTAAAGCTGGCAGTGCCTTTAGAAAAAGAGGGAGTAAGAATCCTGGGGACTTCCCCGGAAAGCATTGATATTGCAGAGGACCGGGAACGATTTGCCGCCCTGATCAATCAATTAAAATTAAGGCAGCCCGACAACGGCTGTGCCCGTTCGGCTGCGGAAGCAAAGGTCGTCGCCAACAAAATAGGTTATCCTGTGCTGTTGCGTCCTTCTTACGTCCTGGGAGGCAGGGCGATGCGCATTGTTTACGATGAAATGGGCGTGGAAGATTATATCACGCATGCCGTACAGGTTTCGCCCGAACACCCTGTCTTGATTGACCGGTTCCTGGAAGACGCCATAGAAATTGACGTGGACGCAATCTGCGATGGCAAGGAGGTATTTATTGGCGGCATTATGGAACACATCGAGGAAGCCGGCATCCATTCCGGAGACAGCGCCTGTTCGCTGCCGCCCTATTCCATTGGAAATGACATCATTAACGAACTAAAAAAACAAACGCAGATCATGGCGCTTGCATTGAATGTGGTAGGACTGATCAATATACAATATGCAATTAAAGATAAAACGGTGTATGTGCTTGAGGTCAATCCCCGTGCCTCAAGGACGGTGCCCTTCGTCAGTAAGGCGATAGGCATACCCTTGGCCAAGATCGCAGCCAAGGTGATCGCCGGAAAGAAACTCAGCGAATTAAATATCTCCATGAACATGAAGTTAAAGCATGTTGCCGTAAAAGAGGCCGTCTTCCCCTTTATTAAATTTAAAGGTGTAGATACGGTACTGGGACCGGAAATGAAATCGACAGGCGAGGTCATGGGACTGGACACGGATTTTGGCCGTGCCTATGCCAAATCCCAAATGGCCGCAGACTGCAGCCTTCCTTTAACAGGCACAGTTTTTATCAGCGTGAGGGATAAAGACAAAAAGTCCATGATACCCATTGCAAAGAAGCTCATACACATGGGTCTTAAAATTGTTGCTACACAGGGCACGGCAAAAGTGCTTTCCGAAAATAACGTCTCAGTTACTCCGGTTTTAAAGGCCACCGAAGGACGGCCAAATATTGTAGACCACATCAAAAACAACGAAATCCAGCTCGTCATCAACACCACAGAAGGCAAGGTAGCCCAGGAGGCGTCGTATTCCATACGGCGCACGGCGTTGGTGCATCGTGTCCCCTATTTCACAACCGTTGCCGGCGCAGTAGCCGCCACCAAAGCAATCGAGGCGCTCAAAAACGGCAGCCTCGACGTCAAACCCATCCAGGAATACTACTAAACATAAATCCATTTTGATTTAACAACTCGCAATAAAATCACTCTTATAGTGTCAAATTAACAATGTAATAAATATAAGTATTACATTGACTTACAATTTAGTTGAAAAAAATTATTTATTACCATTAAATTTCCCTGGGTTTTTGCCGATAATTAAATAAGTAACAATAGTAGTCTTTTGAAAAATATTATTTTCAATGACTATATAAGCAGAGGGGTGGATTTTGACGTGAAGTCCTTGTGTCATAGGATTTCCTCGGTTAGACAGCAAGGCGACAACTTTTCCTTTATAATGAATATGAAATCTAACATTTACCCGGCCGACGCATCCACCCTAATTGACAATACTATTGACTCCGCAGAAACTCCACGCAGGATTGCAGCAGAACAACTCAGCATGTTGTCCTGTGCCGTTGAACAAAACCCATGCTCAATTATCATCACAGATATAAGTGGTAATATTAAGTATGTCAACCACAAGTTTACCAAGCTAACAGGATATACACCGGAAGAAGTCGTGGGACAAAATTCACGCATCTTAAAATCCGGAAAAATACCACCTGAAGAATATAAACGCATGTGGAATACAATTACCTCCGGCAGTGAATGGCATGGTGAATTTCAAAACAAAAAAAAGAGCGGAAAACTTTACTGGGTGCATGCGTCTATTTCACCTGTTAAAGACTCGAATGGGATCATTACCCATTTTCTCGCCGTTATTGAAGACATAAACGAACGCAAGCATTTAGAAACGAAGCTTGTAAATATGGCTGAGCGGGACCCGCTTACCAATCTCTTTAACCGCCGCCGTTTTGAGGAGGAATTGGAAGACTGGCTTGCACAGGCAAAGCGCTATACGACACACGGGGCATTGTTATTTATTGACCTTGATAATTTTAAGCATATCAACGATACCTTTGGCCATTATACAGGAGACAAACTCCTTAAAACGGTTGCCAATACTCTACAAAAAAGGTTGCGTTATACAGACACACTCGCCAGATTGGGTGGTGATGAATTTGCCATTATTCTGCAACATACCAACATAGGACAGGCACAATTGATCGCCGGAGAAATGCTGGGTTTGTTGAAATATAATACTGAAGGAAAGGAGGGAAAATGCCCCGGCATTACTGCCAGCATAGGTATTGCCTTATTTCCCGAACACAGCGCCTCGCTTGAGACATTAATTGCCTATGCTGATCTTGCGATGTACAACGCAAAAGAGCAGGGAGGCAACCGTGTTTGTGTTTATTCACATGATCAGGAAATGCAAATTGAACTCCGGCTGAAATGGAAGAAACATATCTGCGACGCCCTGAAATATGATCGTTTTGTGTTATATGCACAACCCATACTCGACCTCAGACAAAACCGCATTGTCAGACACGAGGCATTACTGCGCATGATAGGTGAAAATGGTGAACTCATTCCACCATCTGTTTTTCTCAATGTTGCGGAACGTTTTGGGCTCATTCACGAAATAGATCGCTGGGTAGTTTGTAAAGCGATTAACATCATCGCAGAACTCCGCAGGGCTGGTAAATTTCAGTGCCTTGAAGTTAACCTCTCCGGCAAGACAGTCGCAAACACAGATTTTTTATCACAAACCAGGCAAGAATTAGAAGCAACTGATACCAATCCTTCAAATCTCATTCTTGGAATTCCTGAAAATGCCATCGTTGAAAATGCGGGTGAAATACATAGTTTTATAACCTCCTTTAAGGATATTGGCTGTCGTTTTGCGCTGGATGATTATGGCAGATTTTCCTCATTCAATCACCTCAAACATTTACCCATAGACTACCTGAGAATTAGTGGAAGTTTTATCAGCGACCTGCCGCACAACAGGGTGCATCAACATTTAGTCAGGGGAATGGTAGAAGTGGCGCGCGGGCTGGGAAAACAAACTATTGCCAATCACGTGAACAGTGATGAAACGTTACAGCTTTTGCAGGAATATGGTGTAGACTACGCCCAGGGCTACCACATTGGACTGCCCACTGCAATCTCCGAGATACAGAAAACCTCGTAACCCGGCAAAAACACAACGAAAATGGCGGATATGAGATAATTGTCACTCGCCACTTGTCCCCCTCCACTCCCTATTCCAGATGTTTTTTCATTGATTGTCCCTGCCTCGCGGCAGGTTCAGGTTTGAAACCTGAACCCATGAGTTTATTTGGGTAATAACGCTCTTTGCAAGCGATGGCGAAATCAACAATATAAAACGTGGGGTTCGGGTTACAAACCCGAACCCGCAGAAGCTTAACAATACCGGAGCTATAGTGAACGCAATAAGATAGTTGTCATTGCGAGCGACAGCGAAGCAATCTAAACCTTTGAGATTGCTTCGGGCTATCGCCCTCGCAATGACATTTTCATGTAACCATATTTATTACGTTTACTATATATTAATTTAACCTCGCTGAAACCCGCGGAAGTAACAAATAAAATATTTTGGAGATGCGTTTTCACTCATTTAAAAAAACTTGACATTGTTTTGCCAATTACTTACTATACCGGCAAGTTATGACCAAACTTTATTATATGCCCAAATGGCCGTATAATAAGTCACCAGTAAAAGTATTGTATGTACTAATAGCCGTAAAGCAAGACGGCTTTTAGTACGCCTATTTCATGTTAGATGCGGAAGAAAAGGAGGAACCAGACAATATGTCGGGAATCAACTGGCCTCAGCTAGCGGGTGCCTTGCTCGGCGGGGGTGCGGCAGGAGCTTTGATTACCGCAGTGGTGTCGATCTATAGGGCACGGCCGCAACCGGTCGGTAGACGTATCGACGTCGTGCCGGTCTTTCGGCCATCGGGCAACGCCGAGCAACTCGAAGCCGTGATTGCCTTGACGCACACGGGCAAGACCGTCACCTTTAAGAACCTGTTCCTCGCGGAAGTGCAGGTTGTGAATAAGGGGAATCACGATCTCGACGAGCTCAAGTTTGGCGTCACCCTGGGTGACGGCGATCGCTGTGTCTTCGTCGAGGCTACGCCTCCCGACCGCCACCACAACGTAAGCCTGGGGGGTCCCGTTACCCCCGATGCTCCTCAGCATGAGATCGACTTTGTGCTCAAGCCTTTCAACCGGCGAGACTCGTATTTGTTCAAGCTCTACCTCGTTATTCCGGAAGGCCGTCGGAAGCCGCAGGACATAGTTCTTGGGTCAGCAAGTCCGATCAGGTTCGTCTCGATGCTTACCGCAGCTGAGATATTTGAGGGAGCACGTTCTCCGCTGGTTGTGTTCAGACTCGGACCTATCCAGCTCAGAATACCCCTGTGAGCGCTACGGTGGGGGCTCCGGCTAACAAGGCCATGAAGCCGACCGGCTCCGCCGGCGGCTTATGGCCCAAGCGTTGGGCGGCTTGCATATTGATGCGACTTTTCGGAGCAAAAAATGACGAAGAAAATACTCTCTGTTGGATTTGAATTTCCGGGCAACGCCGCAGAGTATGTTCCCCTTACGTCGGATCGGTCTCTGCTTGATGCCGACATTATCGTTTTTGAACCATCAATGGCGTCTCATAATACCTCGCATGAAACTCATCAGGGCAAACCTCTGCTTGGCGAGCACGACTCCTTTAGAGCAGTAGAAGATGCTGCACACTGGCGCTCTGAACTAAAGGCAGCTTTCGATGTAGGAAGAACCATTGTCGTCTATCTTTCAAAGTTAGAGGAATACTATATCCATACAGGCCAAAAGAATTTTTCCGGAACTGGCAGAAACCGTGTTACGACGAATATTGTGACTTCGTTCAATAATTATTCATGTCTACCCATTCCAGTCGACCGAGTTGTTACCGCTAGCGGCACAGAAATAAGGGTCACAAAGGACTTGAAATTCCTCGCCCCATACTGGAAGGAGTTTGCAGAGCAATCAGCCTATGAGGTGTATCTTGAGGGAAAATTCAACAATGTTGTTCTCACAACGAAAGCGGGCAACAGGATAATTGGTGCGGTCATCTCTGGTCAGAAGGGAACGATGATTCTTCTTCCCCCAATCAAATATGACTATGATAAGTTTGTAAAATATGACGAAAAGTCGGAGTCCGATGTTTGGACCTCAAAGGCTATTGCCTTTGGTAAATCGCTACTGTCTCATATTGTCGAAATAGATAATGCTCTTCGTGACAATCGCGAAGCGACACCTGCTCCTGAATGGACAAAACACAAGGGCTACCGTCTGGATAGAGAGGCGGTTCTTGAAAAGGAAATCAGAGCTGTAACCGCACAAATCGAAGAACTCCAAAACACTCGAAGCAGGTTGAATCTTGAGTTGACAGAAGAAGGGAAACTACGCTGGCTTCTCTACGAGAGGGGGCACTTACTTGAAGAAGCAATCCTATTCACTTTGCGATTTATGGGTTTCAAGGCAGAACCATTCAGGGATGCCGAGTCCGAATTTGACGCCGTGTTCACTAGCCACGAGGGCAGGTTTTTAGGAGAAGCAGAGGGTAAGGACAACGCGGCAGTAAACATAGACAAATTGAGTCAACTCGAAAGAAATCTGGAAGAAGACTACGCCCGCGATGATATCAAGGAATATGCGCACGGCGTACTTTTTGGGAATGCGTACAGATTGCTACCTCCATTAGAGAGACCTGATTTCTTCACGGAAAAATGCGTTAGCGGTGCAAAGAGAGCTGGTATAGCCATGATTCGCACTCCCGATTTATTTGATGTGGGCAAATACCTGAAAGAGCATAACGACTCGACCTTCGCTCTACAATGCCGCGAGGCGATTTTTGAGACCAAAGGAGGCGTTGTCCAGTTTCCAAAGATACCGGCTGAGGTGCCAACGACTGAAGAAGTAAGCGTTGATGAAAACCATCATGAGTAAGTCCTATTGCGCCGCCCAAGAAAAGGGGTCGAATCTTTCATGACAAATAGGGATACAGATGCGAAATAAATGCAAAATCACAACCCCCTCGCCCCCTTTTCGTTCGACTGAGCGCTCACGACGAAGTCTAAGGGGGATTTAGTGGGTTGTCTGTGCCATTAAACTCTTATACGTGAACTGTTACACAAAAGCTAATAAGTCACCGTCGATAAAATGTTTTTTCATTGATTGTCCCTGCCTTTTTTGCTTCAATTTCTATCACATCAGTAATTGGTTCTTTAACGATTAGGAATTTCAAAGTTACTCATGCCCACGAAATATACGAAAAAACACGAAAGGGAATATCTTCATAAATTATCAGGACATATTTTCGCGACCTTTTCGCGAATTTCGTGGGGTTGGTAGAGTTGCTAACTAAAATATAGTATGGATTACATCCCAAATACCGAACGTGACAAAGAAATAATGCTGAAGGAGATGGGAATATCTTCTTTTGAATCGCTCTTAGAGAACATCCCAAAATCCCTGCGAAATTTCTCCTTAACCTTGCAAAAAGGCCTTTCCGAGCCAGAGGTATTAAAATTATTACAAGATTTAAGTAAAAATAATACCCATACAAATAATTGCATTTCATTTTTAGGCGCTGGCGCTTACGAACATTACATCCCGACTATTGTAGACCATCTGGCATCGAGGAGCGAATTTTATACCTGCTACACCCCTTACCAGCCCGAAGTAAGCCAGGGCACACTTCAGGTAATTTACGAATTCCAAACGCTCATGTGCGAACTCACTGGTATGGACGTTGCCAATGCATCCATGTACGACGGCTCTACCGCTTTGATCGAAGCAGCGCTCTTATCCATTCGCCTGAAAGAAAGAAACAAGGTCGTTTGCTCACGGGCGATCCATCCGGAATACCGGCAGGTGCTCAAGACCTATTTAAAAGGTTTTGGGACGGAAATTGTAGAAATAGATGCACCTGAAGGAATAACGGACGTCAATCAATTAGAAAAGGTTTTAGGCGACAAAACCGCTGCCGTACTTGTACAAAATCCAAACTTCTTCGGCTGTATCGAAGACATGGAAGCCATCTCCAACATTACTCACAAGTACGATGCGCTTTTTGTAGCCTGCGTAAATCCCATTTCGCTGGGCGTCTTGAAACCACCTGGTGAATACAACGCCGACATCGCCGTTGGTGAGGCGCAGGTTTTAGGGAATTATTTGAACTACGGCGGCCCGTATCTTGGCTTTTTTACCGTTAAAAAGGAACTGCTCCGAAAAATGCCGGGAAGGATTGCGGGCGAAACAGTGGACAGTACCGGGAAGCGGTGTTTTGTGCTCACCCTGCAGGCCAGGGAACAACACATTCGGAGGCAAAAGGCAACTTCCAACATCTGCACCAATCAGGCGCTCCTTGCACTCAGGGCGTGTATTTATTTATGCGCATTGGGGAAAAAGGGTATAGCAGAACTGGGTAATCTTAATTTGCAAAAGAGCCATTATGCCTGCGAAAAACTTTCTGCCTTAAATATTTTTGAGCCGTCATTTAAAAAACCATTTTTCAATGAATTTGTATTAAAAGCCCGGGGCAATCATCGCATAACCAAAATTAATGAATACCTCCTGACAAAAGGGATTATTGGTGGATTGGACATCTCCGCATTTTATCCCGAATTGAGTAACAGTATGCTCCTGTGCGTAACCGAGACGAAAACCAGGGAATCGATTGACCGCCTGGTTGCAGAGCTGGACAAAATGAGGTAAATGTTTAGAAGATCCAAAGTAGGGGCAGGTTTAAAACCTGACCCTACATGCAGAATAGTTTCAATAATAATTATGAACCCAATTGAACCACTTATCTTTGAAAAATCGTCTCCCGGCAGGCGGTGCTTTAGCCTGCCTGCCTGTGATGTGCCGGAAAAATCTATACAAGCCCTTCTTCCAGCAAAAATGCTGAGGAAACAAGAGGCAAAACTACCCGAGGTTTCTGAGATTGACGTCGTGCGGCATTTCACACGAATATCGCAGATGAACTTCTGCGTGGATACCAATTTCTATCCTCTGGGCTCCTGCACCATGAAATACAATCCCAGGATTAATGAAGAAACCGCGCGCATGGAGGGTTTCACGAAATTGCATCCCTATCAGCCTGTCGAGCACTGCCAGGGTATCCTGAGACTGCTGTATGACTTTGAGCAAATGCTCAAATCTATTTCCGGGATGTCTGCCTTTACCTTACAACCTGCTGCGGGCGCACATGGTGAATTAACAGGCATGTTGATAATCCGCGCTTATATGGAGAAAAAGGGTGAAACGAGACACAAGATTATCGTCCCCGATTCCGCACATGGCACCAACCCTGCCTCGGCCGCCCTTTGCGGCTACGAAGTCGAATCGATCCAATCCAATGCCGAAGGACTCGTAGACATAAAGAAGCTCAAAGAGTCATTTACCCGTGACACAGCGGCGCTCATGATTACCAATCCAAATACCCTGGGTCTCTTTGAGAAGGATATTATGGAAATATGCAGGATTGCCCACGATGCAGGCGGACTCGTTTACTGTGACGGGGCAAATATGAATGCCCTCATGGGGATAGCAAGGCCGGGCGATATGGGCGTAGACATCCTGCACCTGAACCTCCACAAGACCTTTTCCACCCCTCACGGTGGAGGCGGTCCTGGCGCGGGACCTATTGGCGTTACCGAGAAATTGAAACCATTCTTGCCTGTCCCGCGAATCGAAATCTTAGCCACAGAGAACACGGAGATTGCAGAGAGAAAAATTGTAGAGGTGAACGACCGTTCGCCCCTACATCCCCATAACTCTGTGTCCTCTGTGGCTGATTTGTTTCACCTCAATTATGACTACCCTGGCTCCATAGGAAGGGTCAGGGCATTTTATGGCCATGTCGGGATGATGATCAGGGCTTATACTTATCTCTTGTCTCTGGGCAAAGAAGGTGTTTGCAAGGTGGGTGAATATGCCGTTCTCAATGCCAACTATCTCCGTCACAAACTTGCAAAATATTATGATATTCCTTATGGAAAGACCTGTATGCACGAGTTTGTCATTTCTGCCAGGAAGCAAAAGGGAAAAGGGGCATCAGCGCTGGATATTGCCAAGAAACTGCTTGATTACGGTTTCCACGCCCCTACGATTTATTTCCCACTGATTGTAGAAGAAGCCATGATGATAGAGCCTACCGAAACAGAATCACGTGAGACACTGGATGCCTTCGTATATGCCCTGATTCAAATAGCTACAGACATTGAGCAGCAACCGGAAACAGTACGCAATGCGCCTCAAACCACTCCCATTGGCCGTCCGGACGAAGTCAAGGCCGCCCGAGAACCAAAGTTGAAATGGGAAATGAGGATGGGTTAAGCCTGTCCTGAGTGTACGAAGGGCGGAGCGAACCCACCAGAATAAAGGTGGATTCGGCGCAAATAACCGCGCCTTAATCCACCCTACCTAGAATCCGCTTTTATAAATGTTTTTGCTGGTTCAATCGTCCTCGATTGAACCAAAACATTTGTTATGATTCATTCTCAAATCACGAGTTAAAGCTTTAGAGTACCGTTAAATATATGGTTCAATCTGCAAAATTGAACCAGCCTTGAGCCTCAAACATCCTATTAACTTTAACCTTGATTTAAGCTATCAATGTCATTATATTGCAGCATATAAATAGCACGACAATTAAACAGGTCTAAGCAATGGTTAAAGGCTGTACATTCAAAATATATAAATAAAAATGAATTTTGAAATTGTTGGTGAAATTACCAACATTGAAGCTATTGCTGTAGGTAGAAGGATTCGCATATTACCACTTTTACTGAAGAGATACGGTAAAGGTCGTTGGAGAAAACTCAAAGGTATTGCAATGGTACGACTATTTGATGGTTACTGTACGACTTGCTGAAGTTCACGGGTTTGAAGCTTACGGTATAGGAAAAAAGAAAATGAGAATCAAATACTTTTTAGATTGAATACCTATGAAAAATAGAAAACATATCAAATATCGATTTGCAGTCTGTATTGAGACGGATGATCCTGATTTATTGACTCCTCACAAGATATATCGAGTCTTACCAGATGAAGATGCTAAGAAGTCAAATTACGTTCGTATTATTGACAACGAGGGTGAGGATTATTTATATCCTGCTGGTTATTTTGTTTTTGTGGAATTTCCAACCGAAGTTGAGCAAGCTTTGCTGCGTGTATCAAAAGAAAAACAAGAGAAGATAAAGAAATAACATATTAGGAGTCTTGAATGATGAGTAAATATGAAATAAATATTTATTGGGGCGAATGGGATCAAGCCTTTATTGCCGAAGTTCCCGAGTTGCCTGGCTGCGCCGCTGACGGCGCTACATATAAGGAAGCACTTACCAATGTTGAAGTTATTATTCAGGAGTGGATTGAGACTGCAAAAGAACTAGGGCGTCCTATCCCTCAACCTAAAGGCAGGTTGGTTTTCGCATAAAGATAAAATTCAGAGTCTTTTGTTTAATTAGGCCTTCGGTGGCTTTTACTCCTCCCTTGATGGGAGGGGTTAGGGGAGGGTGATTATCCTTTTCCCTTTCACCCCCACCTCGCCTCCCCCATCAAGGGGGAGGAACTAAACATTGAAATTCCTGAATATAAATTAGTCTGCCATAGGCAGTGACTTTTAAGATACTCTTCTATAGTAAAGGCAATAGGTAGACACAAAAATATAAGACTTGTCATTCCCGCATGCTTTTAGCGGGAATCAAGCGGAAATGACATATAGTGAAATTTCTATATATTCAAGAAGGAGGTCGAGATGTCTGATCCACGTCAAAAGGGGTATCTTTTTAAATCAATTCTATTAGTTGTTATTCAGATATTTTTCTTTCAAATTGCACACCTTGCATTTCAGCAGCAGGATGGATTTGCGGCTGACCGTGGCTTATCAGCGCTTTCAAAAAACAATGCTGCTTCATGTGAAGTCAGCTCCGTAGAATCTGACCAGTCTGAGCTGACGCTTATCGAGGGCGAAGAAACAGTCGTAATAATAACAATAGCATGTAAAAGTGGCGACCTTCCAGAAGGAATTAAAGTCACAGCAAGAATCAATAAAAACAAAAATCGGATATCTTTGTTGTCAAAAAGTGGAGTAACTGATGTAAATGGAGAGGCTAAATTCACGGTTACCGCAAGAAAGAAAGGCATAGCCAGGATTGTATTCAAGGCTGGCAGACAGAAGGTAAAGGTAATCGTTAAGGTAGAAAAAGATACGGGAACTACACCAACACCACTATCCACGCCGACACCTGTACCAACATCGACGGCGATACCGCCGCCTCTGCCAACACCCTCATTTTTTCCTGTCCCGACGCCAATTCTTACACCAGCGCCGACAGCAACAACATCCGTTTGGACTAAAGAAGACGGTATTCGGTTACAACCTTCTGATGCGGGTCTGGAATCCGGTTCAGTGGTTGCGGACATTTCTGTAATCAAACTGTCTGACGACACCTATCGCGCATATTTTGCGATAAACGAAGGGATACGGAGCGCAACTTCAAACGATGGATTGACATTTACCGTTGAGGATGGATTCCGTCTGCCTGAGGGTTATGGAATGCCTCGTGTTGTGAGGTTGAGTGACGGTGGGTATCGCTTGTTTGCGATAGTAAGCGACGGCATTGCAAGCGCTGTCAGTGACGATGGATTGGAGTTTACCGTAGAAGAAGGGACACGCATTAAGGCATCTGATTTTGGAGTTGAGCAGTTGAGCGGTGGCAGTCTTGTTGAACTTGACGATGGAACATATCGCATGTATTTCAGCGATCTACCAAAGCCTGGTGAAGGAGTGAAGGATCATCTGGTGTTCAGCGCCACATCCAGTGATATGCTTACCTGGACGGCAGAATCCGGAGTGCGAGCAGGCACGGGTTCTGGTATTGATATGTCTGCAGAACATCCCTTCGTGATAAAGCGGTCTGACGGAACATTTCGAATGTTTTACTACAGGAATAATCCCACAGGACTGTGGACTGCTACGTCCACTGATAGTTTAACGTGGGGAGATCCGGAATCAACGGGCATTACAGAGAAAACGGAGGGAAACGACCCCGACGTTGTTGCTTTACCGGACGGAAGATGGAGACTATATTACGGAGACTTCGACGAAAGCATCGGTGGACTGATTTACAGCGCTGCAGCCTCACCATATTAATGAATTTATTCAGTTACGGTAGTTTTACACTATGATCTAAAGTTGCCGCAGTATCACCAGTATCTTTATCGATCTTGATTGGTAGTTGCCAGATTATCGCATCAATATAACACGCTCCCTGATTATCCTCCCTGCAATAATAGAAGCTCACAGAAACTTTTAAATCTGTACTTTTTTCTTCAGATGCTGTCTTAAAGGGAATTTTTATAGGCAATTCAGGCTTCTCTGACCTCACTTCCCGATGGGCCTGTTCAACCTGAATACCACTGCCAGCATCGATATGATATATCAGTGGGGCATTTGGATTCATATGATATCCTTTGGGAAGATTTATATTTAATGTTAGTTGTATCTCCGAATCCGCCTTCAAGGTTTTTAGGGGCAATTCTATTAACCTTGCAAATGGTGGTATTGCAGACTGTGATATATTTTCTGAAACCTCCATTTTGAGCCCTTTAATCTGCAGAGTAATTACCTTTTTTGTTTTCATATCTACCACACGAATGGCGTGGTTATTGGTATCGGCTATGTACAGTTTATTATTGGCGAAACTGAGACCGCCGGGTTCATAGAATCTTGGCT
>Ga0082335_1005719_pt1 | contig 16819 bp, 13 predicted proteins | sample Subgrocontami58m_FD_72375 | JGI IMG/M metagenome (GOLD analysis project Ga0082335, IMG submission 72375) | Subsurface groundwater microbial communities from S. Glens Falls, New York, USA - GMW37 contaminated, 5.8 m (SPADES assembly) (version 2) ... | reverse complement strand
GACACTGCCGCGTGAGCGGACTCGGTCGGCGAACTTGACTCCGTTGACCGTTAACGCGCTTCGTTCGATTCGTTTGGGATCGATCACCGAAGCGTCGGTCAGCGTGTACGATGTCTGGCGCAAAATATCGAACGCCGCTTTGACGATGAACAGAACAACACCCGAGGCGACCATCACATCCACCCAGCCAAACCCGAACTGAGTCGCCACCAGCGAGATCACCACCGAGATCGTCACAAACAGATCGGTGCGGGTGTGCGTGGCGTCGGCTAACAAAATATCCGAGCCGAGTCGTTTGCCTTCGCGTGTTTCATACAGGACGATGATCAGATTGAAGACGAATGTCGCCGCCATGATCACAATGTCGAGCGTTTGAATGGTGGGCGTTGAGCCGCTTGTGACTCGTTCAATGATCCCCTGCACGATCTCCCACGACACCAGCAGCAACATTGCCCCAATCGCCAACGTGGCTACCGTTTCATATTTGCGATGACCGTACGGATGATTCTCGTCCGGCGGGCGCGAAGCGATCCATAATCCTGCCAACCCAATAATGTTCGACGATGAATCAACAACGGAATGAGTTCCATCGGCGATGACCGACAACGCGCCTGTGGCGAAGCCGACGGCGAGCTTAATGATCGTGATGACGATATTGAGGGCGAGGATGATCCACAGAACGCGTTGGATGTGTTGGGTGCGAGTCATTGTGTTGGGGCAACCCTTGCGGTTGCCCAGATTGGGTAGGGGCAAGCCCTGCCCTTACGAAAAGTCATGGTGTCCCTGTCTTCGTCGGTGTCACCGTCACTGCGCTTGTTGCCGTTGATCCACTTGTCGCTGACGCTGTTGCTGTGGTGCTAGCAGTTGGCGTTGAAGCGATTGTCGCCGTCGGCGCGCTCGTTGCCGTGAGTGTCGCCGTCGGCGCGCTCGTTGCCGTGAGTGTCGCCGTCGGCGCACTCGTGGCTGTAAATGTTGAAGTCGGAGTCAGCGGCGTGTTTGTTGCCGTTGGCGCGTTGGTGCGTGTCGCCGTTGGAATCAGTGTTGCGCTTGCCGTCGCCGTTGGCGCATTCGTGTTTGTCGGCAGAGGCGTGTTCGTCGGCGGTTGGGTATTCGTTGGCAATGGCGTGTTGCTCGGCACCGGGGTTGGCTGTTGCAGATTCACTTTGAGTCGCGCTTCGGCCGAGCGACCTTGTTTATCAAACACGAGGATGCGGATCGTTGCCGCTCCATCTTGCACTTTGGAAGTATCCCACGTTGCCAGTGTCGCCGGGTTCTTAAACGGGATCGGGTTCGGTCCGCTGATGTTGCCCCAACCTTGCGGATCGTGACTCAAACCGAATTCGACGACGAAGCGATCAAACTGCGTGTTCTCCACATCGGCGACGCCGACGATTTGAATGTTGCCATTGAGCGTTTGGTTGTCGCGCGGCGAGATGATGCTGACTTTGGCGCGCGGCGATTTTTCACTGCACGAGTCGGGCGACAGGTTTTGGATCGGGAACCCAATTTTTAAAATCTCGGCCCATCTCTGCCCCTGTGCATCCTTTTCCAAATAACTCAAGGCGAACTTGTCGGTCAGATTGACGACAGTTTTTTCTTCCCAGTTGTCTTTGCAAAATTGATTCACGCGCAGAGCGGAGAACTTGTCAATAAACGCCTTGCCCACAATGTCTTGATCGGCTTTGAGCGGCGGTTGATCGTTAGCGAAAAATTCGATACGCACGGCGGGTTGGCTGGGTCGGCGCGGATCGATCAGGGTGCGGCAGTAGTCGTTCACTGCCGCGCCCGTGACGGCGCAAATCTCGGATCGCAAAACCGAATCGGGTTGTTTGAATTCGGCGGGCTTGGTGTTGAGAATCTTCCACGCGCCTTCCATTATATTTTTCCAAATTGGAGCCGCGCCGCTCACGCCACTTAAGTTTTGTCCGAGCGGGGTGTAATCGGCGTTGCCCACCCACACACCCACCGCCAGATTCGGTGTGTAGCCGATTGTCCAGTTATCGCGCACGTCGTTGGTCGTGCCTGTTTTAACGGCGGCAGGGAAAGTTAACTTGAGAATCGAATTCGTGCCAAATGCTAACGAGCGCGCGTCGTTGTCGCTCAACACGTCGCTGATTAAAAATGCGTGTTCGGGTCGTACAACTTGCTCGCCAAAGTTTTGCGGCAGAGGCTGACACGTTGGAAGCGGCTTGCCACCGGCTGACGGTATCACCTGATCTTTTTTGGTCGGTTGAGCGCAGATGATCGTCCCCGCCGCGTTAGTGATCTTGTTGATCGCAATCGGCATCACGCGCTTGCCGCTGTTGGCAAAAGTGGCGTATGCATTCGTCAATTCCAACAGAGTCACTTCGCCGCCGCCGAGCGTGAGAGCCAAACCATAATCTTTGCGCGTGAATGAATTGATGCCGAGCGTTTCGGCGAAAGCGATCAGCCCTTCGCGCTGCGGAGTCTTCGGGTCATCATACACGCCGACGAACTCCAACGCTTTCACGGCGGGGATGTTGTACGAGTTGGCGAGCGCGTCGCGCATTCGCACCGGTCCGTGAAAACGCGAGTCATAATTTTTTGGTTCGTACGGCGGGTTGGCGCCATCCGGAAATTTTGTCGGCACGTCCCAGATCACGGTGGCCGGCGTCCATCCTTTTTGAAAGGCGGCGACATACGTCAGAGGCTTGATGGATGAACCCGGTTGGCGCGGGCGGATCGCCATGTTGATCTGTCCATCTTTTGGATCGGCGTAATCATTCGATCCCATCATCGCCAAGATATAACCCGTTTGCGGATCGATCACGATCACCGCGCCATCACTCACTTGTTGCGCCGCCAACGAATCAACTTGCTTCTTAACTTCGGCTTCAACAAAATCTTGCAATGCCGGATTCAACGTTGTGTGAACGCGAAAACCGGCGCGATAAATTTCTTGACCGAATTGTCCTTCAAGCAATAAGCGGATGTACTCGACCCAATGCGGACGTTTGGCGTTGATGATCGGCGGCACGAATGTGCGCGCGCGAATCTCTAACATAGCTTGCGCCCCCTTCTCGGGGGTGATGCACATCGGTTGCGGCGAATTCGAAACGCGGATGCCGCCTCTTCCAGTGGTGGCGCACTCGCCACTCACATCGATCATCAACAACATTACTTGTTTTTGCCGTTCAAGCGTTGCATCACGATTGGTGTAAATGCTGTAGACCGCAGGTGCTTGCGGAAGTCCGGCGAGGAATGTTGCTTCGCCCAACGTCAGCGAGGCGGCATCTTTTTTGAAATAGGTTTGCGCCGCCGCTTCGATTCCGTAGGCGAGATTGCCGTAATAAATTTCGTTGAGATAAAGTTCGAGGACTTGGTCTTTGGTATAGCGGCGACTGATCTCGGCAGATAAAATAATCTCGCGCAGTTTGCGATCCACTGTTCGCTCGTAGCAAATTGTTTTGGCGTCGGGCTTATCGCAATCGGAGAGTCGAAAGTAGAGGGCGCGAGTGAGTTGTTGGGTGATGGTGGACGCGCCGCCGATGTCGCCGCCGTAGCGATAGGCGCGATACACGGCTTTGGCAATCGCTAGAACATCGAAGCCGGGATTGGTGTAATAGTCTTTGTCTTCGGTGGCGATGGTTGCCGCCAGCAGATACGGAGAAATTTTATCGAGCGGCACTCGCGTGCGTTTGCCTTTTTGCGGATCGTTGATCTCGTACAACTGCGCGCCCGTTGAATCGTAAATGTATGTGGATTCAAATTGTGCCGCTTTGCTGTTGATGTCGGCGATGTCGGGCAGGGTGCTGGCGATGCGATAGTATTCGTAGATGGCATACGAGCCGATGATGGTGGCGGTGATGACCGTGACGGCGAAGATCGTGATGAGGGCGTATTGCGTATAGCGTATTGCGTAGCGAATGATTTTCGATTTTCGATTTCTGATTTTGGATGTTGGCTGACTGCCACTTACTGACGGCTGCTCACTGATTGCTGACCGCCGTGTTGCTTTCGTCGCATGAGGGTCTTTCTCTGGCACGCGTTTCGGCAACGGAGTATCCGTGTTGAGATTGACTTTGGGTAATACCGGGAGTTTGGGTGGCTGTGGTTCTTGCGGCTGCGTTGGATCTTCGGACGGCATGAAGAGGATTATAGCGTGAAGTTTGGCAACGGACGCTTCGCGAAACGGATGTAGCGGATGAACGCTTGCATCCGTTACATCAGATACCACATCCGTTGCCGATGGTTGTGAAATAAAAAAGCCGCAGAGGTGAACTGCGGCTTTAGCTCTCTTACGCCGGACTTAGTTGAAACGCCTCCTCATATAACGTATCAGGACAAAAATCTACTTCACCGGGGAAGACAATCGTTCCTACTTCATCATCCACCACAACACGCTTAAATATGTTCACATCTTCCAATGGTGCAAACACACCGCCGCGTCCTACGATTTTTTCTCTAAAATCCAATTCTGCCTGACTGCCGTCCGTGAAAGTCAAGGCTAAGCGATACTGTCCCAAATGTTCAACTGCTTTGATACGTGGAGTCATAGTTACCTCACTTCAATGGATCGATCTTATTAGCCATCTGGCTTGCGTGCAACTGTTCACTGATTACTCTTCACTTTCCATTTCATCACCTCTCCCTCCTTCACTTCCTCCACCCGTCCATCATTCACTAAAATATCTACATGCCCCAACATCTCGGAGAGTCCTAAATAAAAATCCGATCCCGATTTGAGTCGATCTTTAAAAGTGCAATCGGTGATCTCCCATAACGTGAGCGGCGCGGGTTTGAGCAGATCGTAAATTTTGTTGGCGCGGCGTTGATGAAAGTGGATTCGTTTGCGAACCAGATCGGGAACGTCGTGGATGATCTCGCCGTGACCCGGATAAGCAATGCGCGGTTTAAGATCGGCTATACGAGTCATTTGCGTGATGTATTGCAGCAGCCGCTTCGGTCTTTCGGTTTCGCCTTGCAACGGCGGCTCAATGAGCGGATTTGATGAGATGTCGCGCAGGAGATGATCGTTAGAGAGAAGTTCGCCTGTCGCTTCGTTGAACAGGCAGATGAGATCACCGGCGTGACCGGGGGTGTAATACACACGCCAACTGCCGCCGCCGATGTTGACGGTATCCCCTTCGTCAATGGTGCGCGCCACAGATGAGATCGGTTCAACCCAACGAGCAAAGCTACCGCCGGTGCGATCAATTTTTTCTTGGATGTTTGCTGGCACGCCGCTTTCGATTAAAAGTTGGCGATAGAAATCATTTCCTTGACTTCGATGTTTTTCGTAATCGAGCAGATACGGCACGGTGCGCGGGTGGGCGATCACTTTTGCGTTGGAGCGTTTAACAATTTCACCGGCGAGTCCGATGTGATCAATATGGTGATGGGTGACGATCAATTGTTGAATGTCTTCGATGCGATGATGAAGTTTGCCTAATTCTGATTCGAGTGCGTTGAGCGCGTCGGGATATTTGGGACCGCAATCAATGAGTGTGAGTAATTCGCCTTCGAGCAAGTAAGCGTTGATCGCGCCGACGGGGAAGGGTGTGGGTATTTTTAAAAGGTGAATGGTCATTATTAGAGGTCAGAGGTTGGAAGTTAGAAGTTGGATGGAATCGTGTTGCGTGTTCCGTAGAGCGCGGTGATTATACTTGAGAGGTGATCTGCAATTCAGAGACATCTCATCTTCTCTAAATTTGCAGAATCAAAATCGTCCTCTCGTATTGAGAGGACGATTTGTTGTAGGTGCTCAACGGTTTGCGTTATACCCCTTCGGGGCATGCTACGCATGGGCGGGCATGGACTCTGCTTGGGAGCGGGAAAACTCGAAGCCAAATTTGGCGGGGATTTTTTCCTGCAATTACATCTCGCTTGTCATAATGAAGAGCGGCTTCATCTCAAAATTCTCATATTTCGGACGGTATCGTTTCGTATCGTAAAAACGCTCCACATCCACAATTTTTTTCGTCGAGGTGACGACGTCCAAAGGCAGGTTGTCGTAGCGCCCGTTCTTCAAGACCACCAACCTGCCGTGGACGGAGCTCAGGATCAAGTCGAGCGCGAGGTTGCCGAACGCCATTGGGACAATGGAATCAATCGCGTCCGGGTCGCCGCTGCGCACCATGTAACCGAGCTGCTGGCTGATCACTTCAATCTTTTTACCTTTATTGTATTTCGGTGAGAGTTCCCTGACGCGCGACGAAACCAGATCGCCGATGCCGCCCAGCTTGGCATGACCATAGGCGTCGGTGGAGAGGTCTTGAAAAACCATCTCGCCGTTCTCAAACATCGCGCCTTGCGAGATCAGCACTATCGAATAATTGCTGGGGTTTTCGTTGCGGTCTTTAACCATCAACTCGGTCAGGTGTTCGATGTCGAATTTGAACTCCGGGATCACGCAGCGATGCGCGGCGCCGGCCATCGTCGGCAGCATGGCGGTAAAACCGGCGTAACGCCCAAAGATTTCGAGGATCATAAAGCGTTCATGCGAACCGGCGCTGGTACGCATGCTGTTAGCCAGCGCGATCGTGCGGGTGATGCAGGTGCTGAATCCGATGCAGTAATCAGTACCTGGCACGTCGTTATCCATCGTTTTAGGAATGGCAACGACTTTGAATCCCTCTTGATACAAACGCACGCCGTAGCTTAAGGTATCGTCGCCGCCGATTGGGACGAGGTAATCCACGCCGAGAAAATCGAGGTTCTTGAGAATTTCGGGCGTGAGATCATTCGTCTTCTCGGCATACTTATCCTGCAAGTGCGCCGGGACGTCATCCTTCTTGACCTTGCCCGGATTGGTGCGCGAAGAATGCAGGAATGTTCCGCCCGTGCGCCCGGCGCGGTTGACGATCTCTTGCGTGAGAGTCTGGAAGTTATCGCTGTTATCCGCGTCCTTGTCGCGGATAGTATCCACCAGCCCGCCCCAGCCACGCCGGATGCCGATCACCTTGTAACCTTCCCGCAACGCGCGGATCGTCACCGCGCGAATGGCGGGATTCAACCCCGGCACATCGCCGCCCCCTGTCAAGATTCCAATTACGCCTTTGTTTTTTTCAGACATCGCAACCTCCAGAAATTATGGGTATCCCTGCTTATAGGCAGTGATAATTTTAGGCTCTTTGGGAATTGCCGTAAGCGAATAGATCATTGATCTCTGGCAGTATTAATTTCTTCTGCCCAAAGAGCACAAAGTAGCGCTGCTCTTGCCAAGTCAGATGCCCAATGTTCCAACTGATGCAGTTCATGGGCTTGAAACGTTTGCGGGCTTCGGTTTCAGTGATTCCTTTGAGGGTACGTTTGAATTCGCTGCGGGTGAAACGAAGTTGTGAGACGAGAGGGTGAATAGACATTTTTTCTCCTGTGCTTTTTCTATTTCAGCAGTGATTATACTGCGTGAGAATCAAAAACGTCCTCTGAATGGAAGAGGACGTGTTGTGTAATTGGTGGCTAACGGATTGCGTCGCGAAGCGCCCTGTGGGTAGCGGCGGTGGGGCGGGCGTGGATTCTGTTTGAGATGTAGAAAAAACTCGAAGCCAGAAAAATGCTTGTAAAACGTGCAGACTCCCAGCCGTCCACGGCACGCTTTGTTGGGTAGTTTTATACTTTAATGCGCTTACGCCAAGCAAATTTAAATCTTGTTCTACCTGGCACTGGCTCTATAAGGCTTTTTTCTTGCATTCTCTTAAAAATACCTTTCATCGAATTTTCTGATTTGACTCCACAAAGTATTCTTGCTTTCCGATTAGTTATTTCAGGGTTTGTCTCCAGATACTCCATAATAGATTCTTGTGGTGATGCAAGTTTTTGATGAGGAATAGTGATTAAAACTGAAGAGGGCAATTCAGTAATTTCAGGATCCTTTAATCGTAATTTGCGCATTGCGTCAAATGCTGCATTAAGTCCCTCTCCAACATCTTTGTTTGGTGGATTGGGGAATTTATTGATTAATCGAACTAGCCGTTGATTGCGAGCAAATTGAGTATCTAGTATGTTTTTTATTGTCACATGTCCTGGAAGCCGTCCAGGACTTTCTACTTCAATACGATTGTCAAAAATACGGATTTGAATATCTGCTGCAACGCTGTAATCTCTATGAAGAACGGCATTTGTAATAATTTCGTGCAAGGTTTCTATGGGGTATTGTACGTCTACGAATCCAGTTTCCCCAAGAAGTTTCATGGCCTCAATAATTTCTTGAGTTTTTGAAACTGCACGATAAATCAATGTATAAGCACAGCCTTCAATAGTAATTGGCGTGAAGGCGAGGTGTTCTCTCTCAGGTGTAAGTTCATGTGTCTTGTAACGGAAAACTTTTATTGCACTTCTTTTCGGTAATGTGATTTGCGGCTCTTCGGAGAACAACAAAACACCTGCAACTGTGGGTTTTTCATTAACTATTAATTTTTGCTTTTGTAGCCATGCTTCCGGCTCTGCTGTAGGGATAACATTAATCAAAAATTCGATGATTGTCGAAGAATTTGTAACATCAGATAAGCCCGTGTTAACTGCATAGTCTTCGTAAGATGAAACTCCTTTATCCAACTTAAGTCGCTCTAATGCCTCGTCTGTGTCAACCGGAATTTTTTGTGCACCTTTTCTTATGAAGATTTTCCCGTCGGTTGATTTTGTTATTGCGCTATTTTTTAGGATCTCAATTTTTAAGACTAATCCAGAATCGCCTTCGCTTTCAAGAAATGATAGATTTAGAAAATCTACTAATGGTGCTATCTGGTTTAGCATTTGCAGAAATGCATTGGCTTCTTCTATATCGGCAAAGCCGCGCCAAGTTCTTTGTTTTGGAGTAATTGATTTGTCTTCTTCAATACCAATATAAATTTCCCCGCCATCTGCATTAGCAAACGCGGAAATACTTTCACTCAATTTAGAAGGCTTAATGTCTTTACCTTTAATGTCGTGAAAGTGATCTTCATTTATGTTCAAAATTGAAGAACGTTGAATTAGCGAAAGATTACTTATCTGCATGTGAAATTCCTAAACGACGAACTTTTACGAAAAGGCTGCTAGCGAATTAAGGATTGATGTGGCGGAATAAGAGAAAATGAAAAACACTTCCGCCCATCGCGAAGATCATTATTTAATTTCCAGTTGTTTTCGAATCACTTCGCAAAGGCTATCTTTAATTTCCGAATGGCGTGGCACTGGCGCTTTTCGTCCGTTCTTGCTATTCATGTAGATGTCGTGCTTTTTGCCATGCCGTTTTAGGTGACATCCTGCCTTTGTCAATTCACGGATGAACTCCTCGCGCTTCACACTTCTACCCTCAGCTCCTTTGTTTCCACCTTAACGTTGGGTCGATCTTCTTCGTCATCTTCCATCATCAAATGGTATGCGTCTTGGATGTTCTCTTCCAATTCTTCGAGAGACGTGCCTTGACTAAAGACTCCCGGCACTTCCTTTAACTTGCCGACATACCAGCTGTCATCGATCCAATATTCAAGAGTGAAGTATCTTTCCATGATGGTTTGTCTCCTATTCGAGAATTCCGCGCAATTTTCCAGCTACAAACTTCTTGTAACAGTATAGTTCACCTTGTCAACTTTCTCTATGACTCTCAACTCCTCACCTTTATCTCTACTTCCCCCACTTCGGCTGCCAATCGGGTCTTGGATCATTTGTGAGTCGAGTCAGTCCAGTTCCATCAGGATGGATGATGTAGATTTCGTTGTTCTTATCGCGGAATGAGTTGAAGGCGATCCATTTTCCATCGGGCGACCAAGTGGGTCCGCGATTGTCGCTCTCGTTTGTGAGTTGTCCCAAACCCGAACCATCGGCATTGATCACAAAAATGTCACGGCGGAATTGAACACCAGCGTAAAAGGCGATTCGTCTTCCATCGGGCGACCAATCGTTGCGCCCACCGACGACCATGTTCTGCGTGATGCGCCGCACGTTTTTGCCGTCGGCATCCATCACATACAAGGAGGGCGTGCCATCACGATCTGATCCGAAGGCGATGGACTTGCTATCGGGTGAAAAAGTTGGGTCAACATTACTGCCCGCGTCGCTGATCTTTAAAGGGCTGCCGCCATCCGCTCCCATAACGTAAATGTGTTGGACGTTTTTCTCGTCGGCGACCACGAAGACGATCTTTTTTCCATCGGGCGAATAGTTGGGCGCGAAGCAACTGCCCAAGCCTTGAGTGAGGCGGCGCGGGTTGCTGCCATCTACATTCATCACGTAAATTTCAAAATTTCCATCGCGCCGAGTTGAAAAGGCAATCGCCTGCCCATCCGGCGAGAGTGTTGGATAAAAATCAGTAGCCTTCGTAGATGTGAGTCGTTTTGAATTTTTGCCGTCGCCATCCATCAAGCAAATGTTATCGAAGCCATCAATGAAGCAGGTGAACACGATCTTGCCACTGGCTGATGGCTGATTGCTGATGGCTGTTGGCGTTGGTGGTTGGGTGGTTAGGTTGTTCGGTGGTTGGGTGGTTGGTGTAACGCGCGGGCTGAGGGCGATGGGAGGAAGAGTCGTGGAGGTCGGTGGAAGCGTGGGGAAGCGGTTGAGGGTGGCAGTGGGTTGAGGAGGCAGAGTCGGCGTCACTGTAGAGAAGATATTGCAAGCCAGAATCAAAAATCCAAATGACGAAATCAAAATCCCAAACTTGTGGTGAGCGAAGTCGAACCATCTCAAAAACCCAAAATCCCAACGGCGCACAATCTCTAATCTCCAATTACTGATCACTGATAACTGTTCACTGACAACTGCTCACTGATCACTGTTCACTTCTTCAACAACCTCATCGCCGCCTCTGCCAACACTGCCGCGCCGATGGGCAGTGAGTCTTCATCAATATCGAAGATTGGCGTGTGGACGTAGCGCGAGGGTGTGCCGGGGGCGCGCGTGCCTAAACTGAACATCGCGCCTGCGGCTTGGCGAGTCATGTAGCTAAAATCTTCGCCGCCCATCGTGGCGATAGATGTCCCCAAACCGTTTTCGCCTAGCAGATCGCGCGCGGCGTTTTCGATCACCTGACACACGCCCTCGTCGTTGATCATGGACGGATAACCGTTTTCAATTTCTAAATCGTAATGCCCGCCGAACGGCTTCACTAACTCCAAACAATTTTTCACTTCGGCAATGAGTTGCTCGCGCACCGTGTCGTCTTTACTTCGCATCGTGCCTTCGATATAAACCGACGACGGAATTACATTGCCCACCGTGCCGCCGCGCACCACGCCGATGGTGAGGATCGAAGGTTCGTGCGCGTCAATGCGGCGTGATGGGATGGCATACATCGCGTTCAACACATGCGTCATCATCCATAGCGGATCGGTGCCGCGATGCGGGGCGGCGGCGTGACCACCTGTGCCGTGGATCGTGGCGTGGAAACGATCACTGGCGGCGCTGTTCTTGCCAGCTTTCACCGCGATCTGTCCGGCGTCAATCGCGCCGTTGACATGCAGGGCAATGGCGTGCTTCACATCTTTTAATGCGCCGTCATCCATCATGCGCGTCGCGCCGCTCTTGCCCTCTTTATCTCGCGCTTCTTCCGAAGGTTGGAAGAGCAAACGAATTTGCCCGTTGATATTTTCTTTGGCGAGTAACATTGCCGCGCCCAATAATATCGCTGTGTGTGCATCGTGTCCGCAGGCGTGCATCTTGCCCGGCACTTGCGATTTGTACGGCACGTCGTTGGCTTCGGTGATCGGTAGGGCATCCATATCGGCGCGAATGGCGATGATCGGTCCGTCGCCGTCGCCGATGTAGGCGACCACGCCGGTTTTGCCGACTCCGGTTTGCACCTCGACTCCTATGTCAGCCAAAGTGCGCGCCACCAATTCGGCAGTTTTTAATTCTTCAAACGATGTTTCGGGGTTCTGATGAATCGCGCGGCGCAGTTCCACAAGTTTCTGTTTGATCGCTTTTGCCTTATCGTACATCGTTGTCATAATAATCTCCGAAATACAAACTTCAAACTTCAAACTTCAAAATACTTTCCGAAATCCGCAATCAGAATTCATTGTTCATTCTTCATTGTCTCATTGTTCATTGTCTTTCGGCTTACTCACCATAATCGCCTCCCACTTGCCACTCTGCACCGACTCGCCTTTTTGATTCTGCACGTCGAGCTTGATCGTGATCAAGCCGCCGCCGAGACGCGGCATGGGTTTCAACTCCAACACGTCGATGAGGACGTGAATCGAATCGCCGATGAAGATCGGCTTGCTGAACTTCCACTCGGTCATGCCGCGAAAAGCCAAGATCGTCCCTTCCATGAATCCGGTTTGCACGGCGAGTCCGCTGGCAATGGACAGACCGAGCAACCCATGTGCCACGCGCTGTTTAAAGAACTGTGTCTCGGCGTACGCCGCGTCTATATGGATCGAATTAAAATCACCGGAGAGTCCGGCGAAGGAAACGATGTCGGTCTCGGTGATGGTGCGACCGGCGGTGTGGATCGTTTGACCGACAATGAATTCTTCAAAATAGAATCCGCGAGGGCGGGGGGAAGTCATAGTGCCTCCTTCGGTAGATTTGCGTGAAATGATACCAGCATGTAATACGCCGGATAGAGTAACGACGCCCACACTAAATAAGGATTCGGATTCTCAAACGTGTACAGAATGCCGACCCCTATTGCTCCCCACACAAAAGCAAAGGCAATGTTGAAGTGACGATACTTGGAGAGCTGCGTTGGGTAAAGATACTTCAACGGAATGAAAACCATGATCGCCAACACTCCCAACAAGATGGCGTTGAACTCCGGCGCGGTTTTCATAACATACATATAGAACACCACCACGTTCCAATCAGACGGAAATCCGGTGAAGTATCCATCATGGGTCTTCGCCGTTTCTTGACAAAAACCGTAGGCAGAAGCGATCAACACAAATGCCAATACCGCGATCCAACTGTCCGTCACCAGTTCAAAGCGATAGGCGAAGAACATCGGGATGAAAACATAATTTAAATAATCAATAATGTCGTCCAGCTTGCGCCCGTTGAACAGCGGCGTCCACCTCTTCACGTCGGCGCGGCGCGCAAAAATTCCATCCGTGCCGTCAATCAGAACCGCAATGCCCAACAGCCAAAAGGTATCGCGCGCCCGCCCTTCGTACACGGCGATCAGGGCGAACAGACTCGCCACCACGCCGAGCGCAGTATATAGATGAACAAGCCAGGCAAAAGCTTCGGGTAAACGCTCGGCTAACTCTTCTCGAAGTTCGCTAACTTTGGCTTCCATCAGTTAAGCCTCCTCTCTCCACAGATCAAGTGATTGACCCAATCTTAATGCCAACTCGCGCATCAGTCCAAGCGCGATGTTTGGATAGTATTCGATCAACTCTTTCAGCGTATCCCGATCAATGATCAACGTGGAAACGTCGCTCAATGCCATCGTGGTCAAGGCGTAAGGCTGATCGCCTAACATGGACACTTCACCAAACGTGTCACCCTCTTTCAAACGTTTCACCGCTTGCCGCCGCGCCGCCGACTCCAACTCTACCTCTCCGGCGACGATCACATACAGCGCCACGCTCGCCTGTCCCTCTTCGCAGATCATCTGCGCTTTTTCAAATTGATGTTCGCGCGCGCACAACGCCACCGCCTTTAATTCTTCTTCGGTCAAGGATGCAAATGCTTTGGCGCGGCGCAACGTGTCGATCTTGATTGCTAACTCCACTAGGCTGTCCTCATTTTGATTTAATTGATGCCGACTCCACAGGCGCACCGTTGGATCGGGAAATTGACTCAACTGCCGCAGCGACTCTTCAGGTGTCGCCGCCGATTCGATCTTTAACCATTTTCTGCCGTGTGCCCGCTTCTCTTCGAGCGGCGAGTCGCTGATCAACAAAATTAAATGCTGCTTGATCCCGTTAAGTTTCACTAAACCATCTAAGGCTTCGATCCCGGCGGCGCGCATGGCGGGTGACTCGTTGCCTATCATCCGCCTCACGGCGCGGATTTGTTTTGGGTCGTGAGTTAATTCTAACAGTGAGAGCGAGGCATTAACACATGCCAGTTCTGTCTCGCGCCTGATCTTACTCCATAACGGCGACTCGAGCGGTGATGTTAAGACGGTGAGACGAAAGGCGTGCTGTAACTGCGCGGTGACGGCTTCCGCGTTGTGGCTGTTTTCGGTGATGCGTGGGCTCAGAGTCCGCAGCGCGGCGCGGCGCTGGTAGGGGCTTGAAGATCGCAGCGCGGCCTGTGAATCTTCAATCGTGAATCTTGAATCTTTAATCACCGATTCTCTGAATGACTTAATCGCCTCATCAATTGGCAGCGAGACATTTTTTAAACAGGTGTCAATGTAGCGGCGGTGCAGGCTGGGCAAAATAAAAAGCCACAAAGCGGCGATGAGCGCGGCGGAAAAATTAATTTGAGTGAGCGTCAAATGCGTGCTTGCCCAACTTAGAAAGAGACTGTTGCAGAACCAACCGACATACCAAAGTTGATCGGCAAAGGCGCTGATGCGCCCGCGCTCGTGAGGCGGAAAAAGGTTGAGGGCGCTGTTGCGCGCCGGCCCGTGAAAGCCGGCGGCGAAGGTGGCGAGTGTGGCGACGACAAACGATCCGATGAAGATGTTGGGGAAGAGACCTAACAATGGAAGAAGCGTCATAAAGCCAATCGGCAAAATGTTGAGCGTTGCCGGCACGCCGGCGCGATCTAAGATGCGACCAGCGACGAGCAGTTGAAAGGCGACGATGAGGAACGCGCCACTGGCTTTGATGAAGCCGACAAATGAGATCAGGCTTTGCTCGGCGCTGAAAGTTTGGTTGGCGAGGGCGTTGAGTTCGTAACGCAGCACGGGTTCTAACGCGCCGAGGATAAACATGAGCAAGAACAACGCTTGCAAAAATGGTTGAGTGAGCAGATGAGCGGGCAGGGTGATCGAAAATTTTTTATCTCGCATCACGTCGGCGTGAACAAAACTTGGCGGCAACTTGAGCCGCCGCACGCCCTCCACGGCGGCGATGCAAACGCCAAACATCAACGCCGCAACGATCACTATATCTTCTGCCGTGAACCAAGCCGAGAGAACGCCGGTGAGCAAATTGCCTAATGTGACTCCCGCCAGACCTGCGGCAAAAATTGTGGGGAAGATGCGTTTCGATTGCCGCACGTCGAACACGTCGTTGCACAATACCCAAAACGAAAGCGGGGCGAGTCCGTAAAAGATCCGTTGCACTAGCCACAACACTGGAAAGATCGGATACCAATTGACTTGCATCAAGGCGCGTGCAAGAAGCAGTGCCAACGCCAGCCCGCCGTTGAGGGCGAACAAGACTCGATAACGACCAAAACGATCAATCGCTGACCCGAAGAACAGCAGTAGCCCAATTAAGATGATCGGCTCAAAGGAATAGAGGCGCGGCAGAAACTCAACGCCCACGCGCCGCACGAAGGTTAACTCGGCGATGTTGCTGGTCATTTCGAGACCGGCCATCATGGCGAATAAAATTGTGGCGAGTAGCAAAAATGGTTTTTGTTCTTCAGGGCGGACGCGCAGAAGGCGCGAGAGGAAAAGTTGCATTTAGATTTTTACTATATCACGGAACATCGCCGCTCTCTGCGGTGAAAGCGTTTTCATTACCCGATCATATTCGGCGCGGGTGCGCTGTTTGGCGGCGACGATGGAGTAGGGGAATTGCGCGCCACATTCTGGCGCATCCAGATTCATCGCTTCGTGTGAATCGGGGAAGAGCAGATGCTTCTTGGCGAAATTTTTGATCAGAGGAATGTAGTAGATGATGTCGCGCCACAGAAAAAAGTTGCCCGACACGAGACGCGAGTCGTTGAGAAGTTTTTCGTCGAGACCGTTGATGTCTTCCGGCTTTGTTTTTTCAAAGCCGCCGTTGGCTTCGAGCCACAGGTCAACGTAGTTGGAGTGCGAGTAAAAATCTTGCGCGGCGTGAGTCAATTTGCCAAACGCCGATCTCATCTCGCTTGCCTCATTGCTTCGGGCGATGATCGTGTGTTGTTCTTCCATAAATGCCAGCCCATCGGCGAACAGACTGTTGTCGAAATGAACATGCGGTTTGAACTGATCCCATCCCATGTCTTGCCCCAAGTTACCGGCGATGACCATTTGCAATGCTCGCGCAGAAATTTGCGCGCCGATGGTTTCGGTGAGGACGGAAATGTGATATTGGGTTTCCATCGTGGTTAGGGCTTTTTTTTCATCCACAGATTACACAGATTTTCGCAGACAAAAATCAGTAATCTGTGCAATCTGTGAAAATCTGTGGATAGATTTGTTGTGACAAAGAATTTCATCTATACACTTGTGGATTAACACAGTGGGGCATCTTCTCGCCGTTCAACCCGGCAATTAAATTTTCCGCCGCCATCGTCGCCATTTTGTTTCGCGTTTGGATGCTGGCACTGGCAATGTGTGGGGCGAAGATGATGTTGTCTAAAATTAATAGCGGACTCTCAAGCGGGATCGGTTCGGGTTCGGTCACGTCGAGCGCAGCGTAGGCGATCTTTTTGTCGCGCAAGGCGCGGTATAGCGCGTCGGGATCGATCACGCCGCCGCGCGCAGTGTTGATCAAGATCGCACCCGGTTTCATTTTTGCCAGAGCGCCGTCGTTGATCAAGTGATAGGTTGAATCGTTGAGCGGTGTGTGGATCGAAATGAAATCCGATTCGGCATAAAGCGAATCAAGCGTGGCGTATTCAACACCGAGTGATTTTTCTATTTCGGGATGACGATGCGCGCTGTGATAGATCACGCGCATGTCGAATCCTTTGGCGCGTTTGGCGACTGCCTGCCCGATGCGCCCCAAGCCGATGATGCCCAATGTTGCCCGGTGAACGTCGGGGCCCAAAAGCAGAGTCGGCATCCACGTTTTCCATTTGCCGTCGCGCGTGGAGT
>Ga0082335_1005717_pt1 | contig 16826 bp, 14 predicted proteins | sample Subgrocontami58m_FD_72375 | JGI IMG/M metagenome (GOLD analysis project Ga0082335, IMG submission 72375) | Subsurface groundwater microbial communities from S. Glens Falls, New York, USA - GMW37 contaminated, 5.8 m (SPADES assembly) (version 2) ... | reverse complement strand
TCTGCGGTTTCTCCGGCGCCCTCTTGCTCGGCCCGGGGTCTGAGCTGGTCGACCGGACAAGCCGCAGTCACTTGCCGACAGGATGCCGGCGCTACGCTCGAGCGACAAATTGGAGACGTACGCAAATCACGCGCCGTGATCCTGGTAGCGACGAGCGCCCGCGAGTCGACTTGCTGGCGCTCGTCGCTACGCCCGTTTTCAAATCGGAGTGTAGGCGGGGTGCCCGCGGGGTGCACTCACCCCGCGGAACCCGCCATCGTTCGCCAGAGCGGGGTGAGGGCACCCCGCGGGCACCCCGCCTACAGGACACTTCGATCGCCTCACTTCACCGCCGCCTGCGCCGCGAGCGTGTTCCGGAGCGCCTCGGCGAGCGCGCGCGCCGCGCCGCGGCCCCAGTAATGCAGGAAAAGCATTCGCGGCTCCTCGTTCGTCATATGGTGGTGAATCGCCACGATGTTCACGCCTTCGTGTCGCAGGCTTTTCAATACCGGCTGCAGCTCGTTCTCGAGCACGGCGAAATCGCCGTCGACGATCGCGTTCTCATCGGTGCCGGCGAACGCCGCCCACGTGTTCACTCCCATCTCCTTCGTCATCGGGCAACCGCAGGCCGCCTTCACCTCGCGGCCAATGACCACCTTGAACATGCCGTTGTTCGCCTGGCCTTTCGTGCCCAGGATCTCGTCGATCGCCGGCCCGCTGATCGCGTTCTTCCCCGGCGCAAAGGCGCTGCCGAAAGTCTTGCCCGGGTCCTTTTGCGTGGACCGCACGGATTTCTGCTTCGCGAACGCCGCCGCCACGCCGCGGGCCATCTGCTCGGTCGTGCCCTCGCCGCCGAGGTGCATGAAATAGACCTTCGGTTGATCGAAGAAGAAATGGTTGTGCAACGCCGTGACGGCCACGCCGGCATCGAGCAGCGCGGACATGACGGGATTCACCTCGTCCTCCAATAACACGAGGTCGCCCGCGACCATCACCTCGGCGGTGCCACCCTGGACGAACGCCGCCCAGCTCGTCAGCCCCATGAACGGCGGCATGGTCCAGCCGTCGACCGTCACCGGCAGATCGTTCCGCGGCTGACTCACCTTGAACACGCCCTCCGCCTCGTTCCAGGTCCCCTTCAGTCCGGTGAGCGTTTCGATTTTCGAACGATCCAAGTCGGCCGCGGCCAGGCGCCACGCCGTGAGTGTAATGAGAATCAGGATTCGGCAGCAATGGGTCTTCATGGGAGCGGGAAACGTAAGCGCTCGCGCGGTTTGCTCAAGGGGTCCACGGTGATTTGCCACCCTTGCTTTCTGCGCAGCGTTTTGCCGCAGTGCGCGTCTTTTCCCGCCGACATGAAGTGTTCGCCCGTTCTCGCACTCGTCACCATCGCCGCGTTGATCTGCACCGCCGCGTCCGTCTGCGCCGCGAGTCCGGCGGCGCGGCCGCCGAACATCGTGCTGATCCTCACGGACGATCAGGGCTACGGTGATTGCACCTCGTACTGGAACACCGATCTCCAGACTCCGACGATGGACGCGGTGGCGAAGGCCGGCATCCGTTTCACCCAGTTTCGCGTCAATCCGCTCTGCTCGCCCACGCGATCCTCGGTGATGACCGGCCTCTATTCGGTCGAGATCGGCATGTGGCGCGGCGCCAGCGACGCGGAGGGCGACCCCGCAGCCAAAGCCGCAAATCCCAAGAAAGCGGCGCGCCGCGCGGAGAAAGCGAAAGGCGGCAAGGCCGCCGACACCGACGACGAGCCGAACCGCGAGCGCCGGATCGGCGACGAATTCCAGCTGCTGCCGCAGTATTTAAAGAAGGCCGGCTACGCGACGGGCGCTTTCGGCAAGTGGCATCTCGGCAACGATCCGAAAAGCGTGCCGAACGCGCGCGGCTTCGACGAGTTCGTCGGTTTCCTCGGCGGCGCCCATCCGTACATGCTCACCGCCAACTCGCGCGTGCAGCACAACGGCCAGCCGCTGACCAATCCGAATCCGCCGTACACGACCGATCTCTTCGCCGATCGCGCGATCGCGTTCATCAAGGCCAATCGCGACCGGCCCTTCTTCTGCTACGTGCCGTTCAACGCCGTGCACGGGCCGCTCCGCCGCGAAGGCGTCGACAAGGACTCGGCGAAACCCGAGTGGCTCGCGTACTACGAGCAACGCGGCGTCGCCCAGCCCCGCCGCGACTACGACGCGGTGATGACGCACGCGGACAGCCGGATGGCGGACATCCTGAAAACGCTGCGCGAACTGGGGCTCGAGCAAAACACGCTCGTGATTGTCCACTCCGACAACGGCGGAATCCTCCACACGTATCCCTCGAACAACGGACCGCTGCGCGGCGGCAAGGGCGACACGTACGAGGGCGGCATTCGCGTGCCGGCGATGATGAGGTGGCCCGGGGTGATTCCGGCGGGTACGGTTTCCAACGCCGCCGCGGCTCATTTCGATATCTTTGCGACGGTGCTCGACGCCGCCGGCGTCGGCGTTCCCGCCAAAAACGGCCGCTTCCCGCTGCGCGGCGTCAGCCTGCTGCCGCACGCGAAATCCGCCGGCCGGATTCCGCTGCCGGATCGGTACTTGTTCTGGGACCTGTATGGCGATTGCGGCGCGTTGCACGGTCCGTGGAAACTCGTCGGGCAGATCTCAAACCACCACGGCAATTTCGCGCGCGCGACCGAGGAGGCGGCGAAGACGAAATTCGAGCTCTACAACCTGCAGGACGATCTCGGCGAGAAGAACAATCTCGCGGACCAGCGGCCGGAGATCTACGCCGATCTCAAGCAGCGGCACCTGGAATGGATTCGAGCCTTCGTGAAATGAGTGCCAGCGACCAATTCGAACGCGCCCGTGGACGTAGCACGCTCAACCTGAGCGTGCTCGCAATAGTGTCTGGGGGGCGTTCGATTCTTCAGCGCGGTCAGGTTGACCGCACCACGCTGCGCAGCGCCGCCCTGCTCGGGCGGGCCGCACTGCTGATCGCAGTGGGGTTTTTCGTCATCGTCGCCCCGGCCGCCGAACTCGCCGGGCTCACCGGCCCCCTCGGCGCACCGCCCAACGCCAAGCGCGTCCAGACCCTGCGCATCACCCAGCCCGGCACCTACGAGAACCTCCTCGTCGACGGCGACTGGATCGACCAGGACCTCGTGCGAATCAACGCCGACAACGTTGTGCTCAGGAATTGCACGATCCGCTACGGCCGGCGCGACGGGCTCGAAATCTACGGCCGCAACGTCGTCGTGGAGAACTGCCACATTCACCACGTGATCAGCGGCACGTTCAAGGCCGAGAAAAACGTGGACTCGCACGGCATCACCGGCCGGCCGCTGCATCTCGTGGTGCGCAACACCGAGATTTCCCACGTCACCGGCGATGCGCTGCAGTTTGATCCGGGCCGCAAGGCGGACCCGTACGCGTGGGACGATGTGCGCATCGAGCATTGCTTGCTCTGGACCGGCCCGCTCGATCGCGATTACGCGACGTACAGGCAGGGGGAGATTCCAGGGGAAAACGCCTTCGACAGCAAGGTCGCCCCGGACGGGCCGCGCGCCCGTATCACGATTACCAACACGCTGATGCGTGGCTGGGGCCATGGCGCGATCGGCAACGGCGCGGCGCTCAACCTGAAGGAGAAAATCCAGGCCGTGATCGAACGCTGCGTTTTCGTCGACAACGACATTGCGTTCCGCTGTCGCGGCGCGGGCAGCGGTCGCGCATCAGCGTGGGTGACGGCGAGCGATTGCACGGTGTATCGCACCTCGCGCGTCTTCCGGCTCGAGTCGAAAGTGGAACACGTGAAAATCCACGGGCTCGCGCTCGGCGAAGGGGTCGAGGGGAAGTTCGATGAAGCGCCTGGCGCCGGCGAAGGGTTCGAGTTGACCGGCGAACGCGCCGCACCGGCGCTCGCCCCGTGGCCGTACCGCTCGCTGCCGGTGGGGCTCTGATGTAGGCGGGGAGCTCACCCGCGGCCGGGCCGCAGGCCGTGTTTCGCGGGGTGAGGGCATCCCGCCCACCAGATGCTGCCGCTGGGGCTCTGACCGTGGAAGCGGCCGGCGTCTCTGCCTGCCGCCCAAACCAGATTCGATGCTCATTTGCGGCAGGCCGGAGTGAGCCGTTCTATGTCTCAGCTGAGACATAGAACGGCATGAGTGGCGCCGCGGGAGTTCTGCGGGCGGTCTGCCGCCACGCGCACCGGAATACGCTTCCGAAATTGGCCCGCGTGCGCTTTGCTGCGGGCCGCATGCACTCTTTTACCCGCCGCGATTTCATCAAACTTTCCGCTGCCGCCAGTGTGGCGGCCACCGCCGCTCCCCTTTCCTCCTTCGCTGCACCGGCGCGCGAAAACCCCTTCAAGCGCACGGGCCGGCCGCGGCTGCTGCTGAGTCTCGCGGCGTATTCGTTCCGCGAGAATTTCCGGCTGATGCGCGGCCAGCCGGCGAAGAAGGCGCCGGCCGCGAACCGGGCGATGGACATGTTCAAGTTCATCGACTACTGCGCGGCGCAGGGCTGCGACGGCACGGAGCTCACGACGTACTTCTTCGACGAGGAAACCGATGAGTACATGATCAAACTGCGGCGCCACGCGTTCCTGCGCGGCATCGCGGTCAGCGGCACGGCGATCGGCAACAACTTCTCGCTGCCCAAGGGGCCCAAGCTCGACGACGAAATCGCGACCACGAAAAAGTGGATCGACCGGGCGCTGCTGATGGGTGCGCAGCACATCCGCGTGTTTGCCGGCAACGTGCCGCGCGACGCGAAGGGCTTCACGCGCGGCGACGCGGACAAGAGCGTCATCGCAGCGCTCGAGGTGTGCTGCAATTACGCCGGCCAGAAAGGCATCTTTCTCGGGCTCGAAAACCACGACTCGATTGGCAGCGCGGCCACGCTGATTCCGATGATCAAGGCGGTGAACAGCCCGTGGCTCGGCATCAATCTCGACTCGGGAAATTTCCGCACCGGCGATCCTTACAAGGATTTCGCGGAATGCGTGCCCTACGCGCTGAACGTGCAGTTCAAGGCCGAGATCCACGATGCCGCGACCAAGGCGGAGAAGCCGGCCGACTTCAAACGCTTCACCCAAATCCTCCGCGACGGCGGCTACCAGGGCTGGGTCGCACTCGAGTACGAGGCGAAGGAGGATTCAGCCGTCGCCGTGCCGCGATATTTGAAGGAGATGAAGGAACTGTTCGCGGCGTCCTAGCGCGCGAGTTCTCGAGGGACGACCTCCGTGTCGTCCCCTAGTCCGGATCGGACCACCTTCCGCGGCCGGCACAGAGGCCGGCCCTCCAGGAGACGCATTTTTTGGAGGGACGACCTCCGTGTCGTCCGCGAAACCCCGGATTGAAATCCGTTGCGCGGCCGGCACAGAGGCCGGCCCTCCAGGAGACGCATTTTTTGGAGGGACGACCTCCGTGTCGTCCGCGAAACCGGAATCGAAACGTCTTTCGCGGCCGGCGCAGAGGCCGGCCCTCCAAGACCAGGGGCCCCCAACCCCGGTCGTAGCTCTCACCACGATCCCCGCACCCCAAACGTCCACGCTGAGCCGTAATCCACGCGCTGCCGGAACCGCGCGTAGCTGGGCGTGTTCGGGCCGAAGATTTTCGAATCCTCGGTTTGATCGGAGATGTTACGCATGTTCGCGAAAAAGGTGTAGTTCTTCAGGAATTTGTACTCGCCGGTCAGATCAGTATACAATCGTTTCGAGCCCCAGTTATAGGTGTTGGGCTCGATGCTGCGGCCCGCCCCCACGATGCCGCGGCGCTGGACGCCGCGGTAATTCCAACTCGTTTTGAAGAGGTATTTCGGACGCGTGAGGCTCACGCCCCAGGACCCGTAGCGCGGGACGTAGCCGGCGAAATTCGCCGCGCCGTCGCCGGTCGCGCGCTGGGCGCTGGCGTTGGCGAAGACCTGCACGCCACGCGCCCACTCCGGGAGAAACGTGAGCGCCTGCTTGTAGTCGAACTCGAGGCCCGTCATCCGCACCGTGCTCTGGAGGTTGTAGTTCGTCGAGACGTCGTAGGGATCGTAGACGCTTGGATCGAGATTGTTGAGCGCGAGGAATTCCGGCGTGGCATTGAAGACCGTGCTGCCGAAGAAGTTTTTGAAGTCGCGGCGAAAGGCCCCGATCGAGATCTGGCCCACGCGTTGAAAATAATACTCCAGCCGAAACTTGTACGACTTCGCGCTCCAGGCCTTGATGCCGGGGTTGTTGACCGAGATGCGGTTGCTGGTGCTCGGCAGCTGCTCGGTGTCCGGCAGCGTGATGCCGCCGACGTATTGGTTGAAATCCGGCCGGCCGACCGACCAGTAATACGCCGCCCTCGCCTGAAGGTTTTCGAGGATATTGTAGCTCGCATTGACGCTCGGAAACAGCCGCAGGTATTCCTTCGAGGTACGCTGGCCGCGCGAAAGGTAGGTCAGCTGGGAATACGGCAGTCCGGCGTTCGTCGGCACAATCAACGCGGGCACCGGAAGTCCCTGGGCGTTTCGCACCACGTTGCCATTGGCATCGCGTTGATAGATCACGTTGCCGCTCGCGTCCCGCTGGAAAGCGCGCGTCGGATCGCTGAGCCGCCCCTCGCCCTTGATGTTCGTCTGCTCGCCGCGCAAGCCGCCCGTGAGCTGCAGCCGGCGCTGGAAAAACGCCACATCGCCGCGCCAATAAGCGGCCGAGATGATCTCGCGGGCGTTGGTGTTGCGGTCGACCCGCGAACGGTAGAACGCGTTTTCGTCGATCGTGAAGTATTCCGGGTGCGCCTTGTACAGCGCGTAGTATTCGTGGTTGTCGATCCACTGGATGCGCGGGAAGCCGTAGGGGCCGAAGCGCTGCGAAAACGCCTCGTCGACCACGCCGCCGGCGGTGTCGTCGTTGCCCACCGGGGTGGTGCTGCCGCGACGATCGGGACCGACGTAGGTGTAGGTCTTCGTGCCGCCGGTCCGATCGCGCTCGGCGACTTTCAGGTCGACGCCGCCCTTCAGCGTCAGCGGCACGTTGCGCACCATGAAATCGCGGCGAAGGTTCGCGTAGACGCTGCGCTTGAGGTCGCGCGTGTCGTTCGGATGATCGTCGGCGTTGACGAGGGAATAGTTCGCAAGGTCGTAGGGATCGACCGGCACTCCGGCCGCGTCCGTGACGGTGATCGTGTTCGGCCGGAGATAAAAGATATCGGCGAACGAAACGTTGACGCCGGTGCGACGGGCCTGCGCGGCTCCGAAAAAGCCTTTGTCGACATTGCGAATGTGCAGGCTGGCGCGCGAATAGCCGAGCCCGGCCTGCGCTTTCCAAATCTGGCCTTCGTGCCGCCACACCAGCGTGGGCGTCGAGGTGGTGCCGAACCAGTCCTGCGCCCCGCTCTGGATGCGCACCTCGCCAAAAGCGCCCGGCGCGCCGCGCGTGAAGGTCGGGCCCCATTCGCCGGGCAGCACGCGGTTCACGAAGAATGTCATCGTCCGCGGATTGTGCAGCACGCCGATCCAGGTCCACTGAAACCCAAGGGAGAGCGTGTCGTTGCGCGTGACCTTGAAATCGAGCGTCGTGGCCAGCGAGACGGTCGGGTTGTCCCGCGTGCTGTCGCGCACCACGAAATCGCTCAGGTAAGGCCGGTCGGGCGTCGTGTCGGGCAGGCCGTTGGTCGCGTTGGCGGCCACCGTGGTCGCCGAGCCCACGCCGCGCCACGTGTTGATCGCGACATCCTCATAGCTGTATTGATGGCGAATCACATTGCCGGAGAGCGTAAAACCAAACCGCTTGTTGACCGGCACCACGGCGGAGAAATTGCCGCCGGGCGTGACCTTGCGCATCGGCTGGTTCAGCGGGCCGGGCGTCTTGTTGAAATGCCGATCGCCGTCCTTCATCATCATGAAACCGCTGGCGGTATAGGAGGGCCGCGACCGTTCAAATGCGCTGCGTGGCACCATGTTCACCGAGCCGGCCAGCGCGGAGCCCGTCGACTCCGGTGTGGGCGAGTCGTTCTTCTCGATGCGCGCGATGCTGTTGACCGAAAACTGATCGAGGTTGGTGACGCGTGACGTGCCGCCGCTGGCCGCGCTCGCGAGATCGAAGCCGCCCACCGTGATCGGCACATTGGCGGACGGCACGCCGTTGATCGACACAGTGCGCGCTTCGCCGGCGCTGTAGTCCATCGTGATCCCGGGGAGGAATTTCAGGACTTCGCCCGGCGTGCCGTCGACGACGGTGCCGAACTCGTCCGCCGCGACCACGGTCATGATGTTGCGCGCGAAACGCTGCTCGTTGATCGCGATGGCGGCGCCGTCCATGTCCTTGGTGGTCGAAACGACAAACTCGTTGAGTTTGATCACCTCGTCGCCGCGGCCGGACTTGCCCGCGGCCGCCAGCGTGATGTCGCGCTGCACGGTCTGGCCAGCGACGACGGATACGACCTCGGTCTGCGGGGTGAACCCGGTGAAGAACACCCGCAACGTTGCCTGGCCGGCGGGCACCTGGGTGAAGCGATATTGGCCGCCCTCGTCCGTGAACGCCTCCTGGTTCGTCCCATCGACCGTGACGCGCGCCTTCTCGAGATAGCCATTGCGCGCCGGGTCGAACACCCGGCCTTCGATCGTACCCGTCGCTAACGTTTGGGCGCAAACCGGGGTCGCGAGCCAGGCAAACGCAGCGAACAAACCGCAGACGCGGGAAACCGACGAAATCACGACAGCGAGCTTCATGGTGCAGGGAGGACCGCACTGCCACAGGCGCAGGCGGACGCAGGGGTTGGTTGGTGGCGCGGTGAAGTTCGGCGAAGCCGAACTCCGACCCGGCCATAGCAACACCGCCTGACGCTTCAGCTCAAGGCCAGAAAGTCGCGCGCGGCGACTGGCTTCGCCGGATCAACGACCCGTGCCGCTCGTGATCGTCTCGACCGCCACTTGCTTGATTCCGGCGCGGCGGACTTCGTCGAGGACCAGAATCCCCGCGCCAAACTTCGCCTGCCGATCGCTGCGGATGAACACGCGTGGCACGCCGGTGCTGCGCACATACCTCTGCAGCCGCGGCCGAATCTCCGGCTCGGTGATCAGCTCCGCCACGCCGTCGCTCCCCTGCTTCCAGTAATACGTGCCGTCGGCCGCAGCCTGGAGGTAGACAGTCGTGTCGTCCTTCCCATCGCCACCCGCTTTGGGCAAGTCCACGTCCAGGATTCTGATCTTCTCCAGCGAGAGCGTGAACAGCACGAACGTCGCGAGGAGAAAGAAGATCACATCAATCAGCGGAATGATCTCGATCCGCGCTTTGCGAACTGGCGAGGGACCTGATTCGATCGCATCCATGGCGATGGCGGGGTTAACCCTCCAACGGTTCACGCCGCGCTTTCTTAGAGAGCGTTGAAAAAGGTAGGGCGCGACCGCTGGGCGCGCCGTCGTTAGTCCGGTACGCCGAGTTAAAATCGCGGCGGGCCCAGCGGTCCCGCCCTACCTTTCGGAACTTTTTCGCGCCCTCTTAGCCAAAAAAGCGGGGCCTCGGACGGGCCGACTCGCTGGCGCTCGTCGCTACCTCACAAAGTCTCGCGTCGTGGGCCTGGCTCCGTGAGCAGGCCGTTTCCCAAAGTTGATTAGCGCCAGGAAACGCGAAACCTTTGGCCGTGCCTGCTTCGCCCGCCACCGCTACCGCGCCCTTCCTCGACTGGGGTCGCACCGAATATCGCGCGGCGTGGGCGCGCCAGCTCGAGTTGGTGGATCGGCGGATTGCCGGCGCGATCGGTGACACGCTCGTATTCACGGAGCACGAACCGGTGTTCACGGTCGGGTTGCGCCGTGGCGCGGAGGCGCACCTTGTCTGGGCCGCCGACCGGCTCGCGCGTGAGGGCATCGCAGTCGTGAAGACAAACCGCGGCGGCGACATCACCTACCATGGGCCGGGCCAGATCGTTGGCTATCCCATCGTCTCGCTCGCCTCACGCCGCGACCTCCACGTGTATCTACGCTTGCTCGAACAGGTCGTCATCAACGCCCTCGGCTCGCTCGGATTGGCGGCGTCGCGCCGCGAGGGCAAGACCGGCATCTGGCTGGGCCGGCGGAAAATCGCCGCGATCGGTGTCGCTGTCCGGCGATGGGTGACTTACCACGGCTTCGCCTTGAACGTGGAGCCGAATCTCGCGCACTTCGGCGGCATCGTGCCCTGCGGCATCAGCGCGGACGAGGGCACGGTCACCTCGGTGCGCGCGGAACTCGGTCGCGAGATCGATGTGGCGGCAGTGAAGCGTGTGCTCGCCGCAGAATTCTGGGCGCAGCTGCCGGGATTACTCGCGCCGGGAACATGATTCCGTGGCTCGAGGGGCGCGATCTCCCACTCGGAAGAGTGCCCGCGAATCACGCGAATCAACGCGAATTTCAGAGGAGAGGACTGGTGAGCGCAGTACGCTCTCACCTTTCAATGGACCGAATGCTCTCAATGCTCTCATTCGCGTTTATTCGCGTCCATTCAAGGGCTACTGCATTGATTCGGCCAAGCCGCGCCACGCCGGGAAGAAGTGTCATTTGATAGATGACACTTTTCGCCCGCTGCCACCGGACCGAAAACCCGCTTGCGCTTGGCGGAGCTTCGTATGCGTTTTGGCGGGATGTATCCGTCGAATCCGAGCGCGCGCAAACCGACCTGGCTCCGGGCCAAGTTGCCCAGCGGCCCGGGTTACGCGGCCACACGCCATCTCGTCGACGCGAACCAGCTGCACACCGTCTGTCAGAGCGCGCAGTGCCCCAACCTCGGCGAGTGCTGGTCGCGCGGCACGGCGACAGTGATGATTCTCGGCAACATCTGCACGCGGTCCTGCAACTTCTGCGCGATCGCCACGGGGCGGCCGACGGAACTCGATCTCGGCGAACCCGCGCGCGTCGCCGATGCCGTGGCGAAGATGAACCTCCGGCACTGCGTCATTACGAGCGTCGCGCGGGACGAACTCGCCGACGGCGGCGCCAGCGTGTGGGCCGCGACGATTCGCGCGGTGCGGCATCGCAATCCGCACACGGCCATCGAGGTGCTCACGCCCGATTTCAAGGGCAACACGGGGCACGTCGACATCGTGCTCGATGCGAAGCCGGATATTTTCAACCACAACGTCGAAACGGTCGAACGGTTGCAGAAACCGGTCCGCGTGCAGGCGCGCTACGATCGCTCGCGCTCGGTCCTGCGCCACGCGAAAAACCGCGGCTTCGTCACCAAGACCGGCATCATGCTCGGGCTGGGCGAGACCGAGGCGGAAATCGAGCGGACGCTGCGCGACATCGCGTCGGACGGCACCAACATCCTCACGATCGGCCAGTACCTCCAACCGACGCCGCAGCACCTGCCGATCGCGCGCTGGGCAACGCCGGAAGAATTTCAGCATTGGAAGCAGTTCGGACTCGGCATCGGCATCGGCGTGGTCGAGAGCGGCCCGCTGGTGCGCTCGAGCTACCATGCGGACGAGCAGTCGCAGAAGTACACCGGGCCTGAGCACCTGAACACCGCCAACGCGCTCGCCGGCGCGTAAGGTTTTGTAGGGCGGGGCCGCCTGACCCCGCCGCCCCTCGGTTGCGAGGCGAATTGACGGCGGGGTCAGGCGACCCCGCCCTACATTCTTCAAGTCGATGGCTGGGGCGCTGCGCCACCTTTCGCCATCCGCCGCCACGCGAGCGTGCCACCCAGGCCAAAGCCAAACGCGTTCACCGTCCCGTGCAGCATCCGCATCTGCGGAAGGCCGAGCCAGGGCGTGAAGGTCGCGGTGGCGCGCAGCGCGTAGAGCGCGGCCAGCAGCATGCCGAAAAACAGTGACGCTCCGGCCATCGCGAGCAGCGCCCGGGTGACACCGTCGCGTTTCGCCTCGAGCGCGATTCGTACGTGCAGAATCCCCACGGCCATCCCCACCAGGGCCAGACCGACGCCGGCAGCCGTTTCGAGGCTCGTGCCCCAGTGCAGCTGCGTCGCCGTGATGCCGGCGGCCACGGCCGGCACGCCGAGCACGACTCCGACGGCCACGCGCGCCGCGAAGCGCCAGAACCAAAGTTCGCGCTGCACCAGTCCGGCAAAGAGCGACAGCAACACCCCCGCATAGTGAAAGTGCACCGCGATCAACGCGACGATCGCCGGCTCGAATCGGAGCGGCAGGTACGCCAACCGATCGGCCAACGTCCACGCGCCGCCCACCGCCGAAAAAATCAGCGCGGCGTCGGCGCACATGCCGTCGAGCGGCCGCCGCAGGCCGTCATTTTTCAGGCGCGACGCTCCGATCACCGCCAGCAGGCCCGTCCACGCGACCCACGGCAAGGCGGCCGCCGCCGCGAGCGGGCTGGGCGGCAACCAGCACGCCACCGCGAGGGCCAGCGCCGCGGGAAAGTGCAAGCGGCGGGCAAGCAACAGCGGACCCGAACCGGGCGCGGCCGGGGAGCCTTCGCTCTTTTCCTCGAACAGCGGCAGCGCAAGCGGCATGAGCACCAAGGCGGCGAACAACAACCAAGCGTAGGCCCACGATTCGTGCTGCCAATGGGGCACGCGCCCGCCGACATACACCGCACACACCACGCCCCCGAGCCACGCTGAGATTGGCGGGCTCATCACGTGGACAGGCGGCGTACCCGGTGCCAGGCAGCAAAGGCGCACATCTCCCCCCACGAAGTCGCTGACCGGGCGTTGTGTCGACTGCGCGCTGCCCGGGTCCGCGATATTTTTTCGGTGCATTGGCCGCACTTGCTCGGCTAAACCGCTCGGCGTGAAGACCCGTCAAGAGATCGTCGAAAACTGGCTGCCCCGCTACACCGGCGTGCCGCTGAAGGGATTCGGCGACTACATCCTGCTCACCAATTTCGACTACTACGTGAAGCTGTTCGCGCAGTGGCATCGCGTGCCGGTGGTGGGGAAGGACAAGGCCATGCCCAGCGCCACCGCGGATGACATCACGATCATCAACTTCGGCATGGGAAGCGCCACTGCCGCCACCGTGATGGACCTGTTGACCGCCATCATGCCGAAAGCCGTCCTTTTCCTCGGCAAATGCGGCGGCGTGAAACACCGGGCTTCCATCGGCGATTTGATCCTGCCCATTGCCGCCATTCGCGGCGATGGCACGAGCAACGATTATTTTCCGCCGGAGGTGCCGGCGCTGCCCGCGTTCGCCCTGCAGAAAGCGATCTCGACCACGATCCGCGATCACGCCCGCGATTACTGGACCGGCACGGTCTACACCACCAATCGCCGCGTGTGGGAGCACGACGACGAGTTCAAGAAATACCTGAAGAAGGTTCGCGCCATGTGCATCGACATGGAGACGGCGACGATCTTCATGACCGGCTTCTTCAACGAGATTCCCACCGGCGCACTGCTGCTCGTTTCCGATCAACCGATGACGCCCGATGGGGTGAAGACCACGGAAAGCGATCGCGCGGTCGACGAGAAATTCGTGAAGGACCACCTGCGCATCGGCATCGATTCGTTGAAGCAGCTGATCAACCGCGGGCTGACGGTGAAGCATCTGAAATTCTGAGGCGGGATTCCTCGGGTAGGGCGGGACCGCTGGGCCCGCCGCCGTCCAAAGCCCATGCTACCAACCCGTCAATTCCTTCCTCACGCAACACCGTCTTGGGTCCGGCCAGACGCGATTTTCTTTGTCACGGTCTGCTGTTCACCGCGCGAGCAGAACCAACTTTGTCACATGAGCACGGCGGAAGTCGTATTTGAATCAGTGGCATTCAGGCAGAACCGCGGCGATTGGTTCATCCACCTTCTCTTGCTAATGCCCGATCACCTTCACGCGCTCGTGTCGTTTCCACGCGACCGCGATATGAAGCAGGTCGTCTCGCAGTGGAAAGAAATCACCGCCAAGAAGACCGGAGTCACGTGGCAGCGTGATTATTTCGATCACCGTCTACGGAACGATGAGTCGTATCTCGAAAAAGCACATTACATTCGGATGAATCCGGTGCGGAAGGGATTGATCGCTGCCAACGAGGTTTGGCCGTTCCAATGGGGGCCACCAACGTAGCAGCGGCGGGCCCAGCGGTCCCGCCCTACCCTCAAGGCTCCGCCACCTTCAGCTCGAACGGCACGAACACATCCTCGCCGGCGGCGTTCACCTGGGCCCACACGACGTAGTCGCCGGCGCGCGGAATCGTCAGCTTGAAATCGAGCGCCTGCTGCGGTCCGTTGGCGGGTCTCGATAAATCCATCGCCACGGGGTGCAGGTGCGCGAAACCGGTCAGTGCGCGATCGAAGGCGACGAGGTGCGCCAGCGCATCCATCACGCGCTCGAGTTGCAGCGGACCGCCGTCCGTCCGCGTGATCGTGAACCGCAGATCGATCGGTTTACCCGCGCGCGGCGGCTGCTGCGCCGTGGTCAGGCTGAACGCGTAGTCGGGACGGTTCGCCGCGGTGGCCGGCTCGCTGGACACTGCCGGCACCGAGGGCGGCGTCATTCTTGGAGGGCCCGCCTCTGTGCGGGCCGTGGACGACCCGGAGGTCGTCCCTCGAGAATTCGTAAGAACGACACCACCCTTTGCCGGTACCTCGCCCGCTCCCATGGCGACCGGCAGCTCGGTGCTCGCATACAACCCGCGCGCCGTGGCCGCGGGCGTGAAGTCCGCAAAAACCCGATACGTGCCCGTCGCGCGCGGCGTGAAGGCAAAGGCCCACACGCCCGGCTGGCGCGTCGGTTCCGGATGCACGTGTTGATAATCGCGCAGCGATGGATCGATGATCAGCAAATGCAGCCGTCGCGTGTGCGTCACCAGCAGATCCTCCGGCGCAAGCGGTTTCCCGCTGCCGGTCATCAATTTCACGGTCGCATGCACCGCGCGCCCGCTCATCGCCGGGCGATCCGTCGCCAGCGTCATCGTCACGGGCGAACGCGCGGTGACGACCGGGATGAATTGCGGATTCAACGGGTCGCAAAATTCGATCGTGTTCCCGCTCTTCGGATCGACGCGAAAATCCATGTGGCTGAGGTTCGTCCCGGTCGGCAGCAGCCGGAGGCCGACGAAGATGGCGAGGGCCACGGCGGTAATCCACGCGAGCTGGCGCCACTGCTGGCGTTCCAGGTAGCGCCGGCTTCCAGCCGGCTCGTTCCTCGGTGGCCGGCTGGAAGCCGGCGCTACGTCTGTACCGCTCATTGCCGCTTCATCTTCGCCACGAAGTCGCGCGGTTCCCACAAGCTGCCATCGGCGCGGTGTGCGATTCTCCCGTTGGGATCGATCAACAGCGTCGCCAGCGTGTGCTTGATCAAATCGCCTTCGAATTCCGCGATGATGCCGAACTGCGCCAGCAGATCGCGGATGGCGGTCTCCGGCCCGGTCAGGAACGAGAAATTCGAGGTGTCGATCCCGCGCGCCATCGCGTAGTCCTTCAGCACGCCAGGCGTGTCGAAGGCGGGATCGAGCGTGATCGAGACCAGCTCGAGATTCGTCACGCCCGCCTCGCGCGCGAGCTTCTGCGTGGCCTGCATCTTGGCGGTCGCCGCCGGGCACATCGTCGCCACCGGGCACCGCGTGAAGATGAAATTCAGCATGACCTGCTTGCCGCGAAAACGCGCGCTCTGCACCACGCGCCCCTCCTGATCGTAGAGCGCGAAGTCCGGCGCGGCCTCGCCCACTTCGCGGTAAACGCTCTTGCCGCGCGTGTGCGTGTCCTGCCGCAACTGCAGGGCGCTCGACTGAATCGCCGCCTTGGTCGCGTTGTCGTCCGGCCAGATTTTCTCCAACCGAATGTCACCCGTCTCGCTCGGGATCAACTGGGCCCGAATCCGCTGGCCCACCTTGGCCACCGCGATGTCACCCGCCGACACGCCGAACTCCATCGTCATCGCCGGCATGTAGCCCTTGATTTCGTCGTGGCGCACGACGAGCACCTTGTGCTCGGGATCGATCTTCAGAATTTCGCCGGTGAGCGGATAGCGTTCCGGTTTCTTCGCCTCGGTCTTGGTCGCCGGCGCGGGCCGGGCGCAACCGGCGACCCCGAAAACGAAGGGTGCGCCCAGCAGCGCCAAGACCGCCCACGCCAGGCCTTGCCCTCGTCTCCAGGTCCATCCGGCCGGTCGCGAACGACGACGGCTATTAGCATTCATACCGAAGGGATTCGCCGGAGGAAAAAATTGTCAAAGGGTTTGCGGCAGACAGCATCGACCCTTCTGCTGGACGTTTGCTCTGCTCATGGCCGCCGCGTCACAGAACCATCGCACCGCCGCGCACAAGCCGGCGCTCGCCGCCTTTGCCGGCTTGGGCAGCGCGTGGGTTTTTGTCCTGGTCACGCTCGGGGCGTTCACGACGAGCATCGGCGCCGGAATGGCGTTTCCCGACTGGCCCCTGTCGAATGGCTCGATCAATCCGGAAGGCTGGCTGACCGACATCTCCAAGTTTGCCGAACACTCGCACCGGCTGACGGGGATGACGATGGGGCTCATCACGATCGGCATCGTCGTGTGGGTGTGGCGACGCGAGGAACGGACGTGGCTGCGCCATCTTGCGCTGTGGGCGCTGGGGACCGTGATCCTGCAAGGATTGATCGGCGGGCAGCGCGTCACGCTGAACGCGATTGCCGTCCCGGGTTTCCAGATGTCGCTCGGCGAGATGCTGCGGATTCCGCACGGGATTCTCGCCCAGGTATATGTGTGTATCCTGATCGCGATTGCGATTTCGCTTTCGCGAACGTGGATCGAGAGATCGCTGCCGGTCGGCCCGGCGGTGCGGCGAATCGGCGTCATCTGCTGCGCCCTGCTTTTCGTGCAACTCGCGATCGCCGCGACGATGCGCCACAACCATGCCGGTCTCGCCCTCTTCGTGTTCCCCCACTCGACGCCGGCGGGCGGCTGGCTGCCGCACGACTGGGACTTCGGCGTCGCGATTCACTTCTCGCACCGGGCG